>Ga0137415_10003589_pt1 | contig 15413 bp, 14 predicted proteins | sample CZODoug3_1_1_16f_FD_183082 | JGI IMG/M metagenome (GOLD analysis project Ga0137415, IMG submission 183082) | Vadose zone soil fungal communities from Angelo Coast Range Reserve, California, USA - CZODoug3_1_1_16fungal (Hybrid Assembly) | ecosystem: Environmental > Terrestrial > Soil > Vadose... | reverse complement strand
GTGACGCCTCCGATGATGACGTCCAACAGGAAGGGGAGCCAGTAGATTTTCGATATGTTCCGGACGAGAGTGTGCATGATGTCTAGATTGCCGTCGATTGCGACGACGCGGAGCTTGAGGAGCCTCTTCCCCACCGTCGCGCCGAAGATCGCTTCGAGGAGCATGGAGTAGCCGAGCCAGATGACCCCGTACAGGAACGGGACCACGTACCAAGCCAGGCCGAGGAACGCAAGCGGCAGCGCGAAGAGCAGGAAGATGACGGCGACGACGAGGCCATCGATCAATGCCGCGCCTAACCGGCGGAACCAGTGATCCTGCAGCGCCGGGTTGTGTCCAATCAGGTCAATGGCCGAAGGCATGACTCACCCATCCGGAGGCGACGATATCGGACCCGGCTTCATAAGTGTATCGGGAGAAACTATTATTTGGACCGGCGATTGAAAATCAGTCGGTCGAGTCCGCCGAGGCTTCCGACGGCAATTCCTCTTCCACGCGGTGGGACCGACGGAGGAACTCGCCCGGGACTTCCTTCGACGTGTAGACGGTCTTGCCGGCCTTGTGGATCACGACGCCGGATGAGCGGGCCGTCTTCGCGTCGATCTCGAGGATCACGGGTTGGGCGATCCGGACGCGACCCGCCTCGAGGGCGGCCTCGAACGTCGCGCTCAGGTGGACCATCTTGCGGTCCGAGGGTCGGAGGCCCGCCTCCATCAGGAGATGGCTCTCCTCCTCCGTCGTCGGGTAGAACAGGAGGTCGGGGATGCCTTCCGTCGGCAGGTCGAGGTCGATGTCCTTCGAGTGGCCGTACGTCGCGCGCATCTTCCCGTCCTCGAATTGGTAGCGGCCTTTCGGATCGGTCTCGATCAGGCCGACGACGTGATGCTGGCGGACGAAGCGGAACCGGCGGTTGCGAATCTGCACGGCGGTCAGGAAGTCGCGAAGGTCCACCCAACCGTGCGCGTCCATCTCGAGTCCGTACCGCTCCGGGAAGTGTCGCAGGACGCCGGCCATCGTACGGCCGAGGAGCTCGACTTCCTCGTCATTGAGGAGGAACTTGCCTTCGCTGCCGCAGTGCGGGCAGAACTCTTCCCGGAAATACCCGTGAGAACGGCATTCCTTGAGCATGCGTCCCCTCCCTTAGGCGGTTGGTATTCGCCCACGGCTTATCAAGTTTCGTCCTCCTGTTCCTTCGGGAGGTCCGCCTCCCGGACGATGCGGAGGCCCCGTGTTTCCAGGCGCTCCTCAAACACCCGCACGTCCGGTTTCGACAGGCTCTTGCGATGCACGTACGCCAGGGTCGCACCCTCGGTCCGCTCGACGGCCTGATCGATCGCGCTGCTCGATGCGCCCTCGAGTGCGTACGCGGCCAGGAGATGACCGAATGCGATTCGTCGTTCGAAGGCGAGATCCGTGTGCCGCGGTACGTAATGTCCCCCCCCGAGGCCGATCGCGATCGGGGCGTCGACCGGTTCGAGAGCGAGGAGCACGCGTGCGATCGCCCGAGAGGCCGCGAGGTCCGCCCACTCCGTCTCCGTGCTCCCCTGCTCGATGTAGAACGTCGGCGCTGTGAGGTACGGACCGTGATGCGTCGCCTCGAACGTCACGTTGTACGAGAGCCCCTTCGCCTCCTTCCGCAATCCCCTCAGGGCCGCGGTCATCCACCGAGGCGCCGACGGCACGAGCGTCTCCGGTTGCCCTCCGAATTCGGCGCCGCGCGGATTGCCGATCGGATGGACGGTGAGGCTCGGCCGCCGACTCTCCGAGCGATGCTTCGACAGATAGACGACGAGGTCGACGGGCTGTCCGAACGCGCCTTCGAGGTCCCGATCCAGGTGGTCGCGATACAGGTGGTGCTCGGGAATCGTCACGAGGACGGTGTCCCGCCACCGCCACGATTTCCGTCCATCGAACGCCGCGTCCGATTCCCAGATGGCCGACGCCAGGAGCGCGTCCCGTTGGTTGCGGCTCGCCTCGTCCGCCTCCGAGGCCACGAAGCACCGCACGGACGTGGGAATGGACTCCGCGGCCAAGGCCTTTCCTCCGGTGTCTTGCGCACAATCTTTATGTGCGTCGCTCCGGTACGGCGGCGGGAGCCCATGGTCACGGTCACCTTCCTGTCCTCCGTTCAAGGGTACCAGGAAGACCGCGTCGAGGAGATCGTCAAACGCCTCCGGGCGGACCACCCGGATTGGAAGGTGGACATCCTCTCGCCCGAAGCGAGCAAACCCCTCCTGGCCACGTACAAGCTCCAGTTCGGGCCCGCGATCCTGGTGAACGAGCGGATGGAGTTCGTGGGTGTCCCGCGGTACCGGATGCTGGTCGAGCGGATTGCGATGGTGGCGGCCGGACGAATCTCCCCGCGCACCGCGCAGCCTCCCCCCGCAACCCCGACGGCGGCAGGGGCCGCAAAACCGGCCGCGCCGGCAAGTCCGACGCCGGCCGCGGAGAGAAAACCGTCCCCGTGACTCCCGCTGCACGGCCGAGCCGCGACTTCCGATGGAAAATCCCGTCCTCGCGAAAACTATATGAAATCTCCGAACCATTAATTCCACGGGGTTGAAGAGAGGGGACCGCGCGCTTCGCGAAAGCGGTCCGAATCAGGGAAGGAAGGATTCCCCAATGAGTATCGAAGACGAGTTCGAGGAGACGCGGCGCGCGATTCATCGCATGCTCAAGGATGCGTTCGAGGGCAAGCTCGGCGTCTTCCGCGAGCCGTTCATCTACGGATTCACGACGCGATCGCGCGAATCACGTACCGAGACTGCAAGGCCCGCACTCGAGGGCGAGGAGATCCGCACCCGCGATCCCCTCGTCGATGTCATCTTGACCGAATCAGCGATCTTCCTGACCGCGGAGATGCCCGGCGTCGCACGGGAAGGCGTTCGCGTGCGCCTCGAGGAAGGAAAGCTCGTCCTGCAGGGAGAGGGAGACCGTCAATATTTCACGAAGGTCGACCTGCCGATCGACGCGGACCGCGACACGCTGAAGTACACGTATACCAATGGCGTGCTCGACGTCGTAATCGCCCGAAACCGGTCCGTCATCTGAATCCGGTCGTTCGGGCGGAGGACACGGAGGTGTCCGAATTCCGTCCGCGGAGAAAGCCGATCGGAAGTTGAAACGGCTTCGACAGATCGAAGCGGGCTATCGCGCGGAGATTCGTCGCGCGCAACAGAGCTTCAAGGGGGCGACCGTCGACCGGGTGAAGGCGGAGCGTCGGTTCGAGAAAATTCGCGCGAAACTTGAGGCGAAAATCGAGAAGGTCCAACCGAAGATCAAGGCCCTCACGAACCTGAAGGCCGAGCGGAAGGCGTGACGCCGCGAAGGCTATGAGTCCACCCGCCTTTGCGGCCCCGTGGCCGGCCCGGACGAGGAGCGCGTCGCGCTCCTGGAGACGACGGCCGAGGCGGTGCGATCGTGCACGCTGTGCCGCCTCCACTCAGGCCGGATTCACGCGGTGCCCGGGGAGGGTCCGCTCGACGCAGACGTATTCCTGATTGGAGAGGCGCCGGGGCGAGAGGAGGATGCGATCGGTGTGCCGTTCGTCGGGTCGGCGGGAAAGATCCTCGACAAGGCACTCGCCGCCGCGCGAATCCTCCGCAGCTCGGTGTTCATCACGAACGTCGTGAAGTGCCGACCTCCCGCGAACCGAGGGCCGCGTTCCGATGAGATCGAATCCTGCCGTCCCTATCTGATGACGCAAATTGCGACGGTCCGTCCGAAGGTGCTGGTGACGCTCGGGTCCACCGCGTTGAAGGGCCTCCTCGGAACGGGACTGGACTTAAAGGACGCGCGGGGGAAGACGCTCGCGTACGGGGACATCCCCGTCCTTCCCACGTACCATCCTGCGGCGATCCTGTACAATCGGCGGCTCGAGCCCACCCTGACGAACGATCTTCGGAAGGCTGCGAAACTCGGGGCGGCGAAACGCGCTCGGATTCGGAGCGGCCCGCCGCGCAAGGGAAAGCCGACGCAAGCGACCGCGTCCAGCGGAGCGGTCGTCGTGGGGCCAGGGGACCGGATCCTGCTTCTGCGCCGCGCCGACGAGGACATCTGGTGTCTCCCGAAAGGGACCGTGGAGCCCGGGGAGAACCTGGAGGAAACCGCGGTCCGCGAGGTGCGCGAGGAGACCGGGCTCCGAGTGCGGCTCCTCCGACCTCTGCACAAAGTCCGCTACTCCTTCTTCTGGCCTCCCGCCAGCGTGAATTACGACAAGACGGTCGCGTACTTCCTCGCGGAGCCGATCGGCGGACGGCTCGAGCCGGAGCCCGGGTTCGATGAGGCGCGGTGGGTGACGCGCGAAGGGGCGATGCGCCTCCTGCACTGGAAGAATGACAAAGAGGTCGTGGCCCGCGCCTTCGAGGCGATCCGATCTCCGCGACGCTAGCGAAGGAAGTCGCGCATTTTCTCAAGAGGCCACGCGTTCAGGACATCGGCGGCGGTGAGCCAGGCGCGCCGCGCGGTTCCGACTCCGAAGCGCATCCAGACCAGGTTGCCGCTCGCATGGCTGTCCGTGTCGACGGAGATCGTGCAGCCCGCGTTCTTCGCGGCTCGCGCCTGCGTCGAGTTCAGATCCATCCGCCTCGGGTCCGCATCGATCTCGATCGCGGTCCCCGCTTTCGCGCAGGCCGTGAAGACGTCGTCGAGGTCGAGTTGAATCGGTCCGCGCCAGCCGATCTGTCGAGTCGTCGGGTGGCCGAGGATATTCACGTGCGGATTCTGGACGGCCGCCACGATTCGTGCGGTCTGTGTCTCCTCCGGCAAGGTGAACCGCGAGTGGACGGACGCGATGACGAAGTCGAGCTCCTTCAACACGTCGTCCGGATAGTCCATCTGGCCGCCGTCTAGGATGTCGCACTCCGTCCCGAGGAGGACAGTGAAGTCCTTCAATTCCCGGTTGAGGGCCCGAACGCGGTCTCGGCGCGACAGCGCTTGTTCGGCGGTCATCCCTCCAGCGACGGTCGAGGACACGGAGTGATCCGAGATCCCGACGAACGAGTAGCCCCGATGGTGAGCGGCTTCGACCATCGCCTCGAGCGGCTCGGTGCCGTCTGTCGCATTCGTATGCACGTGGAAGTCCCCGCGGATGTCGGGGAGCTCGACGAGCCTCGGCAGCCGACCGGTCGTCGCGAGGTCGATTTCCCCCTGGTCTTCCCGCATCTCGGGAGGGATCCATGCAAGTTCGAGGCTCGAGTACATGCTCTCCTCCGTGTCCCCGGCGATCCGCTGATCGTCGCGGAACACGCCGTACTCATTCATCTTCAGGCCGCGGCGTTCAGCCATCGTCCGCAGGCGGATGTTGTGATCTTTCGAACCTGTGAAATACTGCAACCCGGCGCCCCAGCTGTCCGGGTCGAGGATCCGCAGATCCACCTGAATCGTTCGCCCGGATCCCTCGTAGTCGTGATACTCCAGGCGGACGACGACCTTCGTCTCGCCGGAGGCGAGGACCTCGACGACGCCCGGGAGACGCTCGAAGGCCGCCCCGGCCGCCGCGCGGTTCTTCGCCACCGCAAGGATGTCGACGTCTCCCACAGTTTCCCGCATTCTCCGGAACGAGCCGGCCGCCTCGATCCGTTCCACGGTCTTGCTCGCTTTCATTCGCTCCGTGATGGTGTCGACGATCCGCGCAGCATCGACGAGGAACGCCCGGGCCTCCCCCTCCTTGACGAGCTCGATCGCATGCAGGATGTTCTCTTCCGTCTTCTCGCCGAATCCCTTGACGCGGCGAAGGAGATGTTTCTCCGCCGCCGCCTTCAGCGTGTCGAGATTCGTAATCCCGAGCTCCTGCCACAGGACCTTCACCTTCTTCGGTCCGAGACCGCGGACCTTCAGGAGGTCCAGGACCCCGGGAGGGAATTTCGCGCGTAATTCGTCGTAATATGCGATCCGACCCGTCGTGACGTACTCCGTAATCTTCTCGGCGAGCGCGCGGCCAATTCCCGGGATTTGGTCGACGCGGCCTTGCCGGACGAGGTCCTCCACATTCTCCGTGAGGGACTCGAGCTGTCGCGCCGCGCGCTGGTACGACAGGCTGCGGAACGTGTCCTCGCCGAGGATGTCGAGCATGTCCGCGATCTCGCTGAATCGAGTCGCGATCTCCTCGTTCCTCACGCGCGGTCGCGATGTCCCGCGGCCGTCTTTATAGTTTCCAGAGTGCTTCGTCCGCCTTGTGATTTGGACCGGGACGTGCGGGTTCGGGCGCCGACAGGCGGACGTCTTGGCACAACTCAACGCGGTCGAGATTCAGGAGACCTTCTACCGGCCCATCTCGGTCGAGCGAGCCGCGAAGTGGCGGGCCAAGGCGCCGCCAGAGTTCCGGTTCTGCGTGAAGGCTTCGCAGTTCATTACCCACGAGGCGACGTCGCCCACGTATCGCCGGTCCGATCGCGTCATTCCCGATTCGGAGAAGCCCGCGTACGGCTCCTTTCGGGACACGCCTCCGGTCCGCGAGGGTTGGGAGGCCACTCGGTCCGTTGCGGAGGCGATCCGAGCCACCGTGATCGTGTTCCAGACGCCGGCATCGTTTGGTCCGACGGAAGCCAACCGCACCGCGCTCTACCGCTTCTTCGAATCGATTCGGACGGATGCCACCAAAGCGATCGAACTTCGCGGTCCGTGGGCCGTGCATATCGTCGAGAAAATCTGCGAGGACCTCGGTCTCGTCCACGCCGTCGACCCGTTCGACAAAGAGCCCGCTACCTACGGACTCGCGTACTTCCGTCTGCACGGGAGCCCTCCGGGGAAGACGATGTATCGGTACGCTTACACCGACGCCGACCTCGGACGGATCAACGCGATCTGTCGGGAGTACGACGACGCGTACGTGATGTTTAACAATCTCTCGATGCACCCGGACGCGGTTCGCTTCCGCGCGCTGATTCGAGACCAGGCAGATGCTGCTGTTCCTGCTCACGAATGACAACGCCACGGAAACCTATGTATATCCGGGCTCTCTGTTTCGACGCGGTTCCGTGTCGCCTCCCACCGGTCGCATTCCCCGCGAGATTGTGGAGTTCTTCAACGCCCCGGGAGGGCACTCCCTCATCGCGAAGGGTCCCGCCGGCACCGGCAAGACGACGTTCGCTTTGCAGCTCACCGAGGCGCTCGGCGAGGTCACCGCCTCGCACTACCTCAGCTCCCGCGTCTCGGACGAGTCCCTGTACCGCCAGTTCACCTGGCTGAAAGAGCGGATCAAGCCGGCGATCCTCCAGACAGGCTCGAAGTCCCCTCACGACACGAAGGTCGCGCGACACGCCTTGGACCAGCTCGAAGGCAAGCTCGAGGAGGGAAAGGAAGGCGAGGACGAGGAGCCCGAGGCGATCGGGTCGGGGGAAGTGAAGGGAAACTTCCTCGAGGTCACCCTCGGATTCGACTTGCCCGAACTCGAGGCCGCATACGACTTCGTCGACGACCGCATCCCGGCGCGGTCCCTCGTGCTGATCGATTCGATTGACGCCCTCGCGGAGCACTATGGCATCCCCGCGGGGCGGCTCATCACGGTCCTCCAGAAAGACCTCGTGGAAGGGAGCAAGCAGAACGTCCTGTACGTCCTCGAAAGCAGCGGCGAGACCCGCCTCGACTACCTGGGCGACGGCGTCGTCAGCCTAGCGTCGACGGACCATCAAGGCCGCCGGCTTCGCGTCCTGACGATCGAGAAGCTACGCGGCCAGCAGATCCAGCAGCATCGATACTTGTACACGCTCGACGGCGGCCGCCTCACCGCGTTCGACATCCGCGAGGAAGTTCGGCCGGTGAAGCCGCAGCTGTGGCGGCCCGTGAAGGACCTCTCGAAGGACGCCGTGAGCTTCGGGCTCGAGCCGCTCGACCGACTCACGGGTGGACTCTACCGGGGTCGGGTCGTCGCGTTCGAGATCTCCAACGCGGTGCCGTCGGACTACGTCGACTGGCTGCGGACCGCGATCATCTGCAACTTCGTCGTCCAGGGACGCGGCGTCGCCCACGTCCCGCCACGAAAAGGGAGCGCCGAGTTCCTCCGCGAGTTGGTCAGTCCCCACCTGACGCCCGGCGCGTTCGACTCGCAGGTGCGCGTCTTCGAATCGGCCACGCTCGGCTCCGCGGACGTGTCGCGGACCGTCCTCCACATGGAAGGAACGAACGTCGACTCGGATCTGAAATGGACGAACGTCGAGTTTCAGCTCCCGAAATCCGAACGTCCGTTCCTCGCCTTCATGGCGTTCGACACGCTCGAGTCGGTGTACGAGGAGAAAGTCCTGGAGGAAATGTCCGGCGTCTTCTCGTCGGTCCGGCGGGCGAAAGACGTGTTCGTCGGATTCGTCACCCCGCAAAGCGCCTCGGCCTCCAAGCTCGAGAACCTCGCCCGGGTCGTGCTCCACCTCGACAGCATCAACGGTTCCGTGGTCCTGTACGGGCAGAAGCCGTACACGGAGCTGTTCAGCCTCGCCTGGGACTGGTCTTCCGGGGTCCCGAAGGCGGAACTTCGGCCGATTGTGTGATCGGAACGCATCGCCGAAACGGGCCCTTTCCTCCCGATCCACGAGTATCAAAATCGAGAACCGGATAGAAGAGTCATTAATATCCATCACCGAATCGAGAGCGATGCGAGAAAAGGACGTCTCTCGCTTACTCACGGACGAGTACGCGGAGCGGATTCTCGTTGCGACCCAGATCACGTCTCGGTCCGTCCAAGAGATTAGCGACAAGTACGACATCCCGATCGCCGCATGCTATCGCAAGATCCACGAGCTCGAGGAAGCCGGCTTCTTGAACGTCGCACAGATCGTCACGACCCCGAAAGGGAAGACGATGAAACTGTACCGGTCCCTCCTGAAGTCGGCCCAGCTGGTGTACCAGGAAGGCATCTTCAAGGTCAAATTCGAGTTCGATGTCGAGAAAGAAATCAACGGCAAATGGATCGAACTCAACGCGGCGCTCGATTCGTGAGCGCGCGCGTGCGCGCGCGTTTCCAGGCAGGCTGATAATCATTGGCCAAAACGAGTTTCTTGTCTGATAATCAAGCGCGATAGCTTAAATATCCCGCGAAATCATCGACGGCGCAGAACTGTGCGGGGTCGGTACCGTGGAGGGAAACACCAGCCCGGAAAATGACGGATTTCAAGGGACCTCGAAGTTGCTATCGCCTCTCGAGGCCTCCCAGCTGCTGACCGACGAATACAGTGCCAAGATCCTTCTCGCGACCTATAAGCGGAAAATCAGTGCCCAGGAAATCAGCCAGCGGTATGGCATCCCGATTGCCGCCTGTTACCGCAAGATCCGCATCCTCGAGGAGGTCGGACTCATCCAGTGCGTCGAGCGCATCCTCACCCAGAAGGGGAAGAGGAAGAACCTCTACACATCCTGCCTCCGGAACGCGTACATCTTCTTCGAAAACGGCAAGCTCCGCGCCCGCTTCCAGCTGGCGACGGGCCAGGTCAAGGACTTCGGGGGCGACTGGAACGGCCTCGACCTGATGAAGCAGTGAGATAATCGCGCCCATCCCGATTCTTCCCATCCCCCTTTTTCTGTTTCCCGGTCGAGCGCACGCGCTGGAACGAGGACCTTGAAGTCGTTATCATCTATCGCACCGGAGAACCACGTCGTCGCGTTTCATAATCTCGCGGCGCCCTCGAGTCGTCGCGGGACCTTGAAAATCCAGTTCCACAAGATTCTGTCGGAAGGGCGGAGCGTCCGGTACGACCCAGACCCGGACGACGGCGTCCTCCACCTCAGCGTCATCGTGACCGAGGACGAAGCACGCAGGAACCGAACGAAACGGTCTCCGTGATCGGGCCCTCGGGTGAGGGAGCCGTTAGGATTCCGAAGCGATTTTTTCGAGATGGAATGAGTCGACGAGGCGACTGACCCGGCCCTTAGCGATTTAATACGGTTGTCGCGTTTCAGTCCCGCGATGGCGGGAACCGAGGCGCTCTTCCAGCAGCTCACGATCCTGCTCGTCCTCGCGACGCTGAGCCATTTCACGATCAAGCGGTTCCGGCAGCCGACGATCGTCGGCGAAATCGTGCTCGGCATCCTCCTGGGGCCGAGCATCCTCGGCTTCTACTTCAACGTGACCCTGTTCGACCCGGCCCTCGTGGCGAGCTTCGCGAGTCTGGGCGCCATCTTCCTCCTTTTCCTGATCGGACTGGAGACCGACTTCCGGACGATCTATACCCGCAAGAACATCTTCGTGGCGAGCGGCGGGGTCGCTCTCCCGCTGGTGTTTGGCCTTCTGGCCGCGTTCTTCCTGGTGCCCGCGGCCGATGTCGGCGTCAACGGGACGCAGTTCACGATGGCCCTCTTCGTCGGCGCGACGCTGACCGCCACGAGTACGGCGATCGCGGCGGCAGTCCTCCTCGATCTCGGCCTCATGAGGCGGCCGATCGCCGAGACGATCATGGGAGCGGCCGTCGTCGACGACATCCTGAGCCTCATCATCCTCTCCCTGGTCGTCGGAACGACTCGGGGACAACTCGACCCGGTTGCCCTGGGCATCCTCGTGGCGACCGCCCTGGCCTTCCTCGGCGTGGGCATGGCCGTCGGCCTGTACTTCTTCCGGAAGGTCGTCGTGCGCATCCAGGTCGAGGGCATGAAACTCGGGCTCAAGCACGGCGGTTTCATCATCGCGATGGCAATCACGTTCCTGTACGCCTTCGTCGCGGAGGTGGTCGGGCTCTCGGCGATCGTCGGCGCGTTCCTCGCTGGGAGTCTGTTCGGGAGCACGCCCCTCCGGGAGGACTTCACCGAGGGCGCCGGTTACCTGGGAGCCGTCTTCACGCCGATCTTCTTCATCTCTCTCGGGCTGCAAGTGGACCTCCCGGCGGCCGTTGGAAGCTCGCAGCTCCTCCTCTTCGGCGTGGTCCTCACGTTCCTCGCGATCGTCACGAAGGTCGTCGGGTGCGGGATCCCGGCGTGGCTTTCGAAGATGTCCCGCCACGAGGCCGCGTCCGTCGGCTGGGGCATGACCCCTCGCGGCGAGGTCGGGCTCATCGTCGCGCTGTCGGCGCTGAACGCGGAGGTGATCCGGGATACGCTCTTCTCGGTGATCGTGGTCGTCATGGTCCTCGTGTCCGTCCTCCCGGCGCCGCTCTTCAAACGATCACTCGCGAGGGTGGATCGGGATCGGCGGCAGGCGGAGTCCGCCGGGGCGGATCCTCCTTAGGCCCGCTCGACGAGTTTGTCGCGGACGACGTCGACTTTGAGCAACGTCTTGATCCGGATGCCCAGCTCCTTCTCCATGCGGGCCTTCTCGCGGGTCTTCTCGAACACGATGAGGATGTCCGCAATCTCGGCGCCGAGGGTCCGCATGGCTTTGACTATCGCCAAGAGGGTCCCGCCGGTCGAGATCACGTCATCGACGAAGACGATGCGGTCGCCGCGCTGGATGTTGTTGATGAACATGTCCGTCTTCGAGTACCCCGTCGTCTGCTTCAGAGAGACCTCTCCCGCCAGGCCGTACTGACGCTTCCGGACGAAGACGTACGGTTTGTGGACGCGCATCGACAGCCCCGCGGCGAGCGGGAAGCCCATCGACTCGGCCGTGACGATTTTGTCGCAGCGGTTCCAGTCGCCGATCCGCTCGAGCTCGGAGAGGACTTCGTCGAGGACCTCCGGGCGGCCCAGCGGGATTCCGTCCGTGATCGGATGGACGAAGTACTCGTAGTCCCCGAAGCGCACGATCGGCGACTCGCCGAGGCTCGCGCGCAGGCGGTCGAGGGCCATCTCAGACCCTCGACACGAGATCCCGTGCGACCCCCGCGGCTTTCTCGAGGATTTCCGCTTCGCCTCGCACCCGGCGACCCCGCATCAACACGACGCCATCGCAGATCGTCGTGTCCACGATGTTCCCGTGGGCGGAGTAGACCCAGTTGCTGATGTCATCGTGTCGGGGCGTGAGCTCCGGCCGCCGCGGATCGACGATGATGATGTCCGCGAGGCGGTCGACGCCGATGAGGCCGGCGTCGACGCCGAGGGCCCGCGCACCTCCGAAGTTCGCGAGCTGGAACGCCTCGATCGCCGGCATGACGGTCGGATCGTGGTGCGCATATTTCTGCAGGAGCGCTGCGACCTTCATCGTCTCGAACATGTCGAGGTTGTTGTTGCTCGCCGCGCCGTCCGTCCCAAGGCCCATGACGACCGCGGCCTCCTTCATCGCGGCGTACGGCATCGTCTGTCCGGTCGAGAGCTTCATGTTCGAGGTCGGGCAGTGGGCCACCCGCGTCCCGGTGCGCGCCAGGAGCTCGATCTCGGAGGGGTCGAGCCAGCAGCCGTGGGCCGCGATGACGTCTTTCGCGAGGAACCCGAGGCCGTCGAGGTACTTCGCCGGTCGAACGCCTGTCTGTGTGACGCAGTCGTCCACCTCCCGTTTCGTCTCGGAGAGGTGGATGTGAATGAGGGAACCGGTCTTGTCCGCGATTTCGCGGATCCGGAGGAGCGAGTCTTTCGACACCGTGTAGATCGCATGAGGCCCGAGCACCGGCGTGATGCGGTCCGTCTTCAACGCCTCGATCCGACGGCTCACCTCGTCCGCGGTCCGCAGCTGCTTCGCGGCCCGCTCCGCGTCGTTCAGGTCCACGATGCCTTCGGCGAGGAACGCGCGGAGCCCCATCTCCTTCACCGCCTTCGCCGCCGCGTCCATGTGGAAATACATGTCGTTGAAGGTCGTCGTGCCGGTCTTGATCATCTCGAGGCACGCCAGCTTCGTGCCCCAGTACACGTCGTCGGGAGTGAGCCTCGCCTCGGCCGGCCAGATCTTCGTCTCCAGCCACGTCGACAGCTCGAGGTCGTCGCCCCAGCCTCGGAAGAGCGTCATCGCGGCGTGCGTGTGCAGGTTCACGAATCCCGGAAGCGCGATCTTCCCTTTCCCGTCGATCACCGTGTCCGCTTCGCGCTTCTTGCCGATCTCGGCGATCCGATTTCCTTCGATGTATACCTGGGTGATGTCGCCCTCGACCTGGACATCGCGGATGAGGACGCTCATCGGATTCGCTCCAACGCCTTCCCGACGACGGTGCGTGTGAGGTCCGCGTTCTGTCGTTGCGTCTCTCGGATCTTCTCGAACGTCAGCGGCTCGTCGACGATCCCGTTGCAAAAGTTGTCGACTGTGCACAGGGAGGCGTAGGGGATGCCGAGTTCGGAAGCGAGCGTCGCCTCCGAGGCCATCGTCATGCCGACGACGTCCCCGATTTCCTTGAAGTGCGCGACCTCCGCCCGCGTCTCGAGACGCGGTCCCGTCGTCTGCACGTAGGTCCCGCCGTCGTGGACCGTGGCCTGCGCCTCTTTCGCGGCGGTGACGAAGGCGGCGCGCACGGCTCCGTCCAGCGAGGGCGTGGCGTGGACGACCCGGTCGTCGTAGTACGTCGGGATGTCCCAATATCCGATGAAGTCGTCCGGGACGACGAAGGTGCCCGGGTGGATCGTCTTCTTCAGGGAGCCGGTGGAGGACGTGGCGAGAATGTGGGTCGCGCCGATTTCTTTCAGGGCCCACAGGTTCGCGCGGTGGTTCAACTTGTGCGGCGGAATCCGATGCTCTTTTCCGTGACGAGGGAGGAAGGCCACCGTGACCGCGCCGCGTTTTCCCAACCGCGGCGGATCGCTCGGCGCTCCGTATGGGGTGACGAGGAACTTCGCCTGTTCGTCCTCGAGTTCGAACGAATCCCCGAGTGCCGATCCTCCGATGATCCCAATGACGGCCGGCGCCATGGCGAGCGGACGAGAAGCCATCGCGCGATAAAGGTTCCGTCCCCTCGCTCCACGTGTACGGAGGGCCGAGAGAAACCGGTGATCGGCCTCGATTGGGCTTGCTTGCCCTCAATCGGGCGATGACGACCGTGCGACGCATCGACCCAAATGAGTCTCAGGTGCGATAGTCGATAGGATACGTATAAAAACCGACCTCCGGATGGCAAGTCGGTTCCATGTGGCGGCTCCCGTGGCCGCTCCTGCTCGCTTTCAAGGAGGACGAGCTTCTCAAGGACCTTCTCTTCGGGAAGAAGAAGGACCTCGAGGAAGGCCGCGCCTACCTGATGAAGGAGAAGAAGCCGGAGAAGGCCCTCGCGGCGTTCCAGCGGGCGGTCGACGCCGGTTGGCGTCCGATGTACATCACGCGCCAGCATCCGAACCACATCGTCCGGCGTCGCGGAGAGAAGGAGATCCGCATCGTCTGGCTCTCGACGACGTTGGGCAAGGACTACGTCGATCCGCACAATCTGAACAGCCTGAGCAACCTGATCGCGAATTTCGTGACCGATGGACCCCGCGCCGTGATCCTGCTCGACGGGATCGAGTACCTCATGATCAACAACGACTTCGCACGCATCCTGCATTTCCTCGAGTACGTGAACGAGCAGATCGCCCTGCATCGGGCGGCGCTGATCCTCAGCGTCGACGAGCGGGCCTTCGATGCGAAGGAACTCGCCTACATCGAGCGGAACACGGTCACGCTAGAGTAGTCAGACTTTATACGGAGACGGGACATCGCTTCGCCCCTCCATGTTCGAGATCGAGGCGCGAGGCGGTCTCGGCCGGAAAGGGATCTGGTCCCGCGGTGATCTCGCGCTGACGACGCCTCTCGTCTTATTCGTGCATCAAGGTTCCCGCGTGGCGCCGACGTATGCGGAGGGGTTGCTCGTCGCTGAGCGAACTAATGATCCCCGATTTCAGATTCGCGTCGGTGGCAGCTTCTTCGCTCCGCGGCCGGCAGTCGATCCGGACGACCTGCCACCCGCGAAGGGCATACCGCGGTCGCTTGCCGATCTCGAGATCCCGCAGGAGACCGTCGCCGGCGAGTGGGCCATCGTCGCGGGGGATTCGGACCTCGTCGCCGCCAAGTCCGCCGGCGGGGTGTTCCTGGCGAACGGGCCCGAATTCGAACGGTCTCCGCGGGAGTTCGTCGCGGCGGTCCGCGGGGTGCGGGAGACGCTGGGGCCCTCCAAGGTCGTTGCGGTCACGGGCCTGGCCACCCCGTCGAACCTCGCCGTCCTGGTGTACTCCGGAATCGATGTGGTCGACTCGAGCCGGATGCTGCTGGACAGTGCCCGAGGGCTCTTCCACACGGCAGACGGCACGGTCCCCGTCGCCGAGGCCGATCGCGATGCGTGCGGCTGTCCCGCCTGCGCGGCGGGGGAGCCCCTCCAGGCCCACAACGATCGGGCGCTGTACCGCGAGATGCTCCTCGTCCGGAATCACCTGGTCCACGGTCGGCTCCGGGAGCTTGTGGAGCGTCGCCTCGCGAACGCTCCCTGGAACACGGCAATCGTCCGCCACCTGGACCTGCGGGAGTACGGCCTGGTCGAGTCCTACACGCCCGTAGCCGGCGGCGAGATGCTCGCGTATGCCTCCGAATCGCTGACGCGGCCGGAGATCGTCCGCTTCCGCCGGCGGATCCGGGAGCGGTATGCGAAGCCGCCGTCGTCTCGGGTACTCGTGTTGCTCCC
>Ga0137415_10003588_pt1 | contig 15413 bp, 11 predicted proteins | sample CZODoug3_1_1_16f_FD_183082 | JGI IMG/M metagenome (GOLD analysis project Ga0137415, IMG submission 183082) | Vadose zone soil fungal communities from Angelo Coast Range Reserve, California, USA - CZODoug3_1_1_16fungal (Hybrid Assembly) | ecosystem: Environmental > Terrestrial > Soil > Vadose... | reverse complement strand
CCTATCAATTGGCATCGCACCGCGCTGCATGAACTCGGTCATAATGCCGAATCGGGAATTATGCCGCGCCCGACCTGACTCCCCCCAAGAGACGCGCCCGGATCGACGAGCCAACGCGGCATAATCAGGGCGATTTTAGCAAGGGCGATCAGAGTTTCATCCGCGATAAAGAGCGCGCGATGGCCGTAAGGTAGACTCGTTTGAAACAATCTGAGACTCGCCATCGCGACCCATTGATTTTCAACATTTTGATCCGCGGCGGTTAAGCGCGAACGTTGCCACGTCGCGTTCTCCCGATCGGAGGAAGTCGAGAAAATCGATTCCTCGGTACTTGCAGGTCTCGGATATGCTGAGAAGCGTAAGGTATTCATCGATACCTTTTTTGGTAGATGATCCTGCGATGACGTCTCGAAGCCCCGCGAACGCCTTAACCGCATGCTCGGCGTTGTTATTGTTCCAAGGAACGCCGTCGTAGCGGAGGAAGGTGAACAGCTTATCGCGGTTCTTGTTAAACCGCTGCTTGAGTTTCGAAGCCACATCACTGTTTAACTCAGATCCGTCCAGGAACCCATAGAATCGCTCGACCTCTCGCAGATGCTTCCGCAAGAAGTGTGCCTTCAATCCCCGGAGGTCAATCGTTTCGACGATAGGCCTCAGCAATGCTGCAAACCGAACGCCAATCAATTTCGCTTCCTGGTCGAAAGGATTATTCAACATTTCATCGTTTAGATCGCGCATGAGATGGATGAGGCATTTTTGCTGGGGGCATTCAATCGACTCGTATGCAGCATAGAAATCTGATACAAGCACGCCTTTGAAGCTCTTTAGCAGCTGCTGAACGATTTCCCCCTCGCGGCTTTCGGTGAGAATATAGACGACCTCTGTAAGGCTCGTCAAAACCCACACGTAGGCCGACTGTCCCTTAATGTTGGCTCTGGTTTCGTCAGCGTGAATGAGACTTCCGCTGATGATCCGATCAAGGATCTTTGCCTTGGTATCCAAGTAGATTCCGGAAGCCCTGATTTTGAATTGGTTCAATGAACTTCGTACCAAATAGCAACCGAATAGTCTGTTCAGGCTATGCTGCACTGTGAGCTGCGGAATGCGCAGCGCCACAACGTGGTAGATGAAATAGGCAAGAATGTTCCAGCCCCAATTTCGACCATGCAGACGCAACTCGTTCACCCCATACTCATATCTGCAGCTTCGGCAACGCCAAGCCGGGCAGCTTCTGACGTCGAAGGAGGTCGCGTCGCCTGGAATTTATAAGTACGCGACCGAAGCAGAAACTAGCAGAGAGCGGGATTAAAAAAAATGACCCGTCCTCCGATACTGTTCGTAGTTCGATCTCCAAGATTGCGCAGGGGCCTTAGAATTTTCTCTCCGCGCCTTTCCGCACTCGTACCTTTCGAACCGATCCGTGTTGCCATATTGAACGACCATTACTCCGGTTGAGCGGCTGATGTGATGGAAATATGCAGTCCCGTCGGATGCCTTGGAGCTGGTGTGTAGACTAGCAGCCTGTCGGACTTAACGGGATAGGTAGCTGATGATAGCTACGACTGCTTTGCGACGCGACCAGCGTCGCGGTCGCGGCACTGGGCTCAGGCGTCCCGAAAAAGCAGGCCGGGGCTGTGAGCCTGGTCTCCATTTCAAGATCCATAAAAACGGTTGCGGCAGAGTCAGTGCGAACTTAACATGCGAGACGGCCTCGATAATCAGCTGCCTTCGTGTACCGCTAAACGAGTACAAGTTTGGACGCGGAGGTGCACAAACACCATGCATTCGACGAGCACATCTCATCGAAACCCGCACACGCCTCACGCCGTTGACAACGCCGACTGGCTGAAAACCGTGGCAATCATCTCGGTCTCGATCGGCCATTTCGGCCATTTCTTCGTGGAAGACGACCGCTGGTGGAGCGTTTTCGGACGCCTCGCGGCTCCAACGTTCTTCTTTCTTATGGGCTACGCGCAGACCAGGACCGTCCCGCTACACTGGATCTGGCTCGGTGTCATCTTGACCCTGCTCGAAAGCTGGAATGCAAAATGGACATGGGTAGCACCGAACGTTCTTTTGAGCTTGGCGCTCATCCGCAGTGCACGGCCCTACATGCAAATCCTTTTGCAACGTCACGGTTGGGCCGCCTTCGCCTTCCTCGTTTCCGCACTTTTCGCGGTATCGTCGATAGCGGGCAAGATTGTCGATTATGGCTCGGAGGGATGGTTGTGGGCCCTGTTCGGCTTATGCCAACGCATGTATGTCGACAGCAGATCAGCTACCGACGTGGATGGCCCAGCCCAAAGCTCGGCACCGCCCGCACCCGCGATGAAGGAGAACGCGGGACTAATGCGACTGCTGGCCTGCTTTGCCGCCGTGGTCGCCTACGTTTGGCAGGAACAAAGTGAATACTCGTTTCCTCAAATCCAGTTCGCCGTCTTCATTTTCGGCATCGGCGTTTGGTCCGCGAGCCTGTGTCAGTTCCTGCGCGGCCCGAGCCGCATCCGACCGCCTGAAGCCATAGCCGGCGCCCTGCGCTTCATCGGTCGGCACACTTTGGAAATCTACGCAATCCAGCTTGCCGGCTCCGAACTCCTTGTAAAGCTGGTGCCCGATCTCGCCCCCTGACCGGAAAACGGCACTTCTTGCTTTGCTTCGACCTAAGGGTTCGAATGTCGGCGACGCTGCTGCGTTAAGATCATTGGCATGAGCATTCGCGACCCTGAAAAGAATTTTGAGGTCCTGTGGGAGACCTTTAACAAAAGATACCCATTTTTCCAATTGAGGAACGTCAATTGGAAAAAGCAGCATGACACCTACAGATCAAGAGTCACAAGCAAGACCAGCGATGACGAACTCTTCGAGATCTTTTGCCAAATGCTCGATCCGTTAAATGACGGGCATGTAGAGTTGAAGGCCAAAGCAAGTGCGCATCGGAAGAAACGATACTTCACCCCGGAAAAACAGCCCAGATTCAGGCAGGAATTCACGACCCGCGAGATTAGGCAGCTCTTCAAAACGACCGAAAAGACTCTTGTCGACAATTGTTTCGGTAGGCCTGCGGCGACCGAGGCCTGGATGCTTCGCTACTGCAGGTCTCAGAAATTCGGCTACATTCGGATTCTCGAGTTGGAAGGCGTTAGTAAGCGGAGACTGACTGCTGCTCTTGACAAGATTGCCCGTGACTTCAGCGACCTGAAAGGGATTATCATTGATATTCGCGACAACCCCGGCGGGGAGGATAGTATTGCGATCGCGATCATCAATCGCTTTTGCGACCGCAAGCGGGTCGCTTTTCACAGGAAGACGAAGATTGGCCCAGGCAAAGATGACTTTACGCCCCTCAAGACTTGGTACCTCGAACCGCAAGGTGACGTACAATTCACCAGGCCAATCGTGCTCTTGACTTGTGATTCCGTTTTTAGCGGTGGAGAGGCGTTTGCACTTGCGATAAAGGAACTGCCTCATGTTACGATCATAGGCGATCATACGAACGGCATATTCTCGTATCAACTCGAGAAGAGACTCCCCAATGGCTGGAAGTACTGTTTGTCGTACCAAGTGTACCTTTCAGCCGACATGGTGTGCTACGAAGGTAAGGGCGTACTAGTCGACATCAAGCTGCTTAACAAGAAGACCGATATTGAAAACGGCATCGATCCGTTGATTACCCGCGCATTGAAAGTGTTGAAGTCAAAGAACGCGGGACCGGCGAATAAGAGACGATTGATTGCGCGGGCTTCCTGTTTTCCGTTGGATCAGCGTGCTCGAATAGCTTTATCCAGAAGGAAAAGGAGGCGTACATCAGCTTGACCCCGACAAGTGCGGACTGCCCGTGCCGGGAACGATGCCCAATTCTGGCATTGCCTAGCTAACAAGCACTATGCATGATCGATAACGCATCCCCGAAAAAGGGCGATGAACAGGCGATGAACACCACAATCGGCAGATGTTCAAAGAGCCTGATTCAAGATCGCCCCGCAGGTGATGGCGGTGAAACTGATGAGCCGCGCCGCTGCGATATATGCGGTCTGCGCGTTTCCGGCCCAGGAACGACGGCCTGAGTTGGTGGTCTGAAAAAAGACGAGGGCGGAACACTCAAGTTGGTGGTCCGGGGAAACAAGGTCTTCTGCTCAAGGGATGCCGAACTATGATCATCGAGTCGCCCTTACAGTTGATTTTTCGTGATTTGTTTTATCGTCTTCCGGCTTTTGCCGGAAGGCACGACGTGTTTCTAAAGTTGGAAGGGTTCAATATAACGGGCTCGATCAAGGTCAAGACTGCGATAGGGCTTGTCGAGGACTTGGAACGGCGAGGGATTGCCAAGCCAAACGAAACCGTATTGGTCGAATCGTCATCTGGAAATCTCGGGCTAGCGCTTAGTTTGATATGTGCCATCAAAGGCTACAAATTTATTTGCGTGACCGATCCAAACGCCAATCGCGCGACTTTAAGAGGTATGGAACTCTATGGGGCAAAGGTTATAGTAGTTGAAGATCGCGACTCCGCTGGGGGATATTTGGGAAGCAGGTTAGAGAAAATCGATCAAATACTGCGATCGGAGCCCAACGCAGTCTGGCTCAATCAATATGCTAACGTAGCCAACAAAAATGTTCATGCCGAGCAAACGGCAAATGAGATTGCGCGCGAATTTGACAAAGTCGATTGGGTTTTTGTTGGGACCGGCACTACCGGTACCCTGGCCGGGATCTCGGAACGACTTGGTGCAGAATTCCCAAGGATCAAAGTTGTGGCCGTCGAACCAGTAGGCTCTGTCACGTTCGGAGGCAGGCCCGGCAAAAGAAACATCCCTGGCATTGGCGCGAGCGTGAGACCAAAGCTTGCGGACCTCGCCAAGCCGGATAGAATCGTCGCAGTGAAGGAAGAAAGAACGGTTGAAGCTTGTCTTTCTTTCGTTCGAAATTATCACTTGCTTGTTGGGGGAAGCACCGGAACAGTCCTGGCCGCTGTACAGCAGCTAGCTCCAGAGTTCAGTCGCGGCGACACCATAGTCGCCATATCCGCGGATCTCGGCGAAAAGTACCTGGACACTATTTATGACCCCGCCTGGGTAGAGAAGGTCATTGTACCAGAAGATGACAGGCCCGCGCGAACCTATGCGTCCGTCGCGTCCGAGTGAGGCACAGAAAAGCGCTCGATCGCCGCGCCAACAGCCGGCGCCCTGGCGCAACGATATGCTATGGACCCGCCACCGTCGGCGCACGTTAACGAGTTGATTGACACGATCGGCGGCAAAAACAGTCGGGCGTAGATGGGAGAATAAAACATGCTATCCGCTCCCACTTTCCATGTTGTTCCCGGCTCGACGGTTAAGCGTGTAATTGACGACAACAAGAAGCAGGTTTTCGACGCTGTTGAGGCGGCATACCGTCTTCACGGTTCGGGAAATACTCTCAATCCGCACAGCTACTTCCTCCGATATCCGGATAGGCCCAGCGCCCGCATCATCGCGTTGCCAGCTCATCTCGGCGGTGCGGTTAAAAAAAGCGGCATCAAATGGATATCGAGTTTCCCTGAAAACAGGGCCAGTAACCTAGCCCGAGCGTCGGCAGTCCTGATTCTAAACGATGCCACGACGGGTTATCCGCTGGCCTGTATCGAGGCATCGCTGATCAGTGCTACGCGCACTGCCGTCTCTGCTGCGTCGGCAGCAGAGCAGATTTCCCCCAATCCCTTTAAAGGAACTCTCGGCGTAATCGGAACTGGCGTAATCGCTCGTACAACCGTCGAGTGGCTCTTATTTCGAAATTGGAAGTTTCGTAAAATCAGTTTGTACGATGTGGACCGCAAGGAGGCGGAGCACTTCAGCAAGTGGCTTCGCGATCATTACGACCTGCAGGCCGATATTCAAGATCGGTTGGAGGGCGCCATATCCGATTCTTCTTTGATACTATTCACCACGACTACGCTGGATCCCTATCTTTCCGATGAAAAACTGTTCGAGCACTGCCCCACTGTCCTGCATTTGTCGCTGCGCGACATTTGCGTGAATGTGATTCTCGCATCACAAAACATTGTCGATGATGTGGATCATTGCCTCAAGGCAAGAACGTCGCTCCAACTAACAGAAATGGCGACGGGAAATAGAGATTTTGTCTCCGGGAGTTTGGTGGATGTTCTAGAGAAGAAGCTCAAACCAGATCATGGCAAGCCTCGCATATTTTCGCCATTTGGGCTTGGTGTTCTTGATCTTGCAGTCGGCAATTTTGTACTTGAGGCAGCAAAATCGTCCGGCGCGGCAATTGCGCTACCTGACTTCTTCAGCAATTCCGCCCGATGGTGAAGAAGATGCAAGGCTTTTCGAAATTCGAAATGCGTCAACCTCAAGCGCGGAGCACTCGCGCTGTTCCGAAGGATACAGGACAGGTCATTCTCACTCGGGAACAAGCGAGCGGCCAGATTAACATGTCAGGTGTATGGAGTTGCAATGAGTGGGATCAACTCGAAGAAGTTATTTTGGGCAATCCGCTGAATGCGCGGTATCCTACGCCAGACCGAAGCACCCAGCTCGCAGAATTTCCTGACCGTTCATTGGCCGAAATTCCCCGCGGCCCTTTTCCTCAACAGATTATTGAAGAGACAGAAGAGGATTTGAATGGATTTGCCAAAATCCTGGAAGACTTGGGCATCACCGTCAAACGTCCGGACACCTGGCCGCACGACGGCAAATTTTCCACGATCCATTGGGAAGCTCAGGGGTACTACAACTATTGTCCCCGCGATGTTTTGTTGGTCATCGGTGACCACATTATCGAAACGCCCAATGTCATCCGTAGCCGCGCCCAGGAAACGTTCGGCTATCGCACGTTGCTGATGGAGTATATGAAGTCAGGCGCAAAGTGGTACAGCGCTCCCAAGCCCATGCTCCTGGACTCACTCTTCGAGGGGGTTGATCCAAACAAGCCCACGCCACGCAACGATGAGCCGGCCTTTGATGCAGCTAACGTCCTGCGTTTTGGCGAGGATTTGATCTATCTGGTCAGCGCCACGGGCAACGAGTTGGGGGGACATTGGCTGCAGTCGATTCTAGGTGACAAATATCGGGTCCATTTCCTCAAAGATGTCTATTTTGGCAGCCATATCGACTCGACCCTTGTGGCCTTACGCCCTGGCTTGGTCCTCGCCAATCCTGCTCGTGTCAATGACGATACGCTGCCCAAAATCTTGAAGCAGTGGAAAGTCATCTACAGTTCACCCATGGAGAACACAGACAGATATGATGCCGACTATCTGTCCAGATCCATTGGCAGTGACTGGATTGACATGAATGCATTCAGCGTCAATCCCAATTTGGTTGTGGTCGATCGAAATCAGCCGTCTCTGATAAAACTCTTGGAGAAGGAGGGTCTTGATGTGATCCCCCTAAAATTGCGGCACTCCAAACTGTTGGGCGGTGGACCCCATTGCGTTACCTTAGACGTCCGCCGAAATGGTACGCTACAGCGATACTTCGATTAAACGTAGTACCTTCGCCGTGCTCAGGCAGCGAGTAACTATGACCTTTGAGGTCAAAGACCCAAGCGTCTCTGAGAACTTGGCAGTCTCTGAGAACTTGAGAGTCTAGACTTACGAGTATGTGAGGAAGAGCTTTGGCAGCAAGTTTTGCAACAACTGCCGTCGCGGTTTTCATTGCACTGACGTTTGTAGCTTGGCGGCGCTACCGTTGGGCGGCTGAGAAAATGCCTCAGGTGGACACCTGCCCATACAGCTTGACGGATGTCTTTGGCGACAGCCACCTCGTGAACGTACCGCATCAGAAAGGGATCCGGTGGCTCACGGAAGTCTTCAGCCGCTCGGCCGAGAAGTTTCCGCATCTAACGGCCTTGCAGATTCCCCACACCGGAGAATCCCTGAGCTTCGCTGAACTCGACGAGCGAGCAGAGAGCGTGGCCGCGGCCCTTTCTGCCTTCCTCGCAGGCCCCGACCAGGTCGTTGCCGTGGCGATGACGCAGGACAACTGGCAAATCGTGGCGGCTCACCTCGGCATCCTCAAGGCTGGCGGCACAGTGATGTTCCTCGATACCACCTTGCCCGACGCCCTGATCACCCACATGCTCAACGACGCACAGCCGGTAGTCATTCTGACGCGGGGGCAAGACAAGTTCCGCGACCTGCCGACGCTCGACGTCCTGACGTTGCCGGAGAGGATGCCCCGCAGGGAACCGCCGCCTTGGCTGGACGACCCCACGCAGCGCCTTGCGACCATCTTTTACACGAGCGGCACCACTGGGATGCCCAAGGCAGTCGAGTGCCCGCACGCAGGTTACGTGAACCTTGCCCTGAGCTACGCCGATTACTTCGATCTCCTTCCCGGCATGGACGCAACCTCGCTCACTTCGTCGCTGGGCTACGATGGCAGCATCTCTGAGATGTACAGCGCCTGGGTGTCGGGCTGCGCTGTGGTCATGCTGACCAAGGAGCAGGTCCGGTCCGGCCCGGACCTCGTCCCCGTCCTCCGCGAAGCCGAGGTCACGGTGCTCTTCTGTCCTCCGGTGCTGCTCACCACCCTCACACCAACCCCCGAACTGGATCTGCCCTATCCGCTGTGCCGCTACATCGTTCCGGCGGGCGAAGCCTTCCCCAGCGCGCTCGTGGAGCCCTGGACCCGGGGCAGACGGCAAATCATCAACACTTACGGACCCACAGAGGCGAGCACCGACACGAGCCGCCAGAGTTTGCGGCCGGAGGAGCCCATCACAATTGGATCGCCATTCGCCAATGTCACCTACGTCATCCTCGAGGCGAACCAACTCCAGCCACTGCCTCACGGGGAGGTTGGAGAGCTCTGTATCGGTGGGGTGCACGTTGCACGCGGGTACCGCAACTTGCCGGAGCAAACCGTCCAGAAGTTCATCACGCACCCTCAGTTCGGCCGCCTGTACCGCACCGGGGACAAATGCAAAATCGACGTCCGAACGCAGCGCGTGCACTTCCTCGGCCGAATCGACACGCAGCTCAAAGTGCGCGGGCATCGCGTTGAGGCGCAGGCCGTTGAGGATATCCTCCAGTCGCAGTTCGGTGAGATCGAGGCCGCCGTTTTGGATTACCAGAACGAGACGCTGGTCGCCTTTGTTGCCGCGCCTTCAGTCTGCGAAGGACAGATCTCGGTGGTCACTCCCGCGCCGGCGGAGTGGGCCGCGCGGGTGACGGCGACGCTGGCCAAACAACTTCCAGCGCCCTCGATCCCGACGAAGTTCTTCCTTGTAGAAAAATTCGTCATGACGCCGGTTTCGGGGAAGATCGACCGGAAGTGCTTGCCAAACCTATCTCACCTATTGAGGAACGCCGAGCCGGAAACTGAGGACAATCGTTGGGACACACCGGCCAGTGCGCGCAACACAGGGGACGGGGAAGTGAAGGTGCCTGATACCAAAGCGGGCATGGATCCCGAGTGTGAGGAAGTGCTATCGATCTGCCGGGCCGTGTTCGAGACGCCGCTAGGATTGGACGATGGATTCGCTGAGGCTGGTGGGCACTCGATCCTGATCGCACGCTTGGCGCAGAAACTGCAATCTGCAGGATGGGTGGTGCCGGTCCGGGCGCTGCTCAGTGACTGCAACACTGCTCGAAAAGTGGCCAACCGGCCACGGGCGCTCCGGCAGGCCTCCAAGGCCTTTGCGGACCCCGTGAAATCCGGCGAGAACAGCGCTGAGCGCGATGAGGCCACGGCAGAGGTGCTCTCCATCGGATACTTTACCACCCTGCAGGTCCTCTTCGCGATTTTCTTGTATTCCCCGCTCATGGTGGTTTTCCTCAGCTTCTTCGACTTCATCGAATTCGGAACGATCTTCACGACCGCCAGCCTCTGGGCGTTCATCATCGACGGCTTCTTCCTTTATTTGCTGGCCCTCGTCACGCCCTTCGCCAGCCTGCTCTGGGTCATGACGATCAAGTTCTTCATGGGAGGTGACATCCGCGAGAACAATGTGACCCCGGGTGTGTACCCCAAGTGGAGCAAAATGCATCTGCGAATCTGGTGCATCGGACGGCTGGAGACCATGGTGCTCATCCCGCTGCGTGCGATGTATCGCAGCGCTCCGCTTATGGCATTCGTGTTGCGGCAACTCGGCGCGACCGTGGGCGACAACCTTCAGTGCGCACACGATGCCGACCTATCCGGGCCCCTGGACTTGATCTCCATCGAGAGCGATGTCGCCATCTCGACCGGGGCTTACATCCAAACGACCAAGTGGTGGGGGCAGCACCTGCAGGTCGGTCCGGTTCATCTCGAGCGTGGTTGCAAGATCGGGACGCGAGCCGCCATCGCCAACAATGTGACGGTGGGCCGCGGCACCTGGATCACTCCGTTGACCCCCATCCTCGCCAACGTGGGCTCGCAGGAGATCTGGGAAGGAGCTCCCGCGCGCCTCAACGGCCGCTGCACGGAGCTGAAGCGCACGGCGATCGCCTGTCAGAACGCGTATCCGATCTGGCTACTGGAGACCCTCAACCTCCTTATGCAGATCTTCCTATCCTTTTGGCTCATTGTGGTCCCCACTGCCGCGATCTTCTGGCTCGCCCGCGCCTTGGTACCCGCCGGAGAAGCTGAACTTTCCCACGAATATTTCAGGGTGACGCCGCTGTTCGAGATCGTCTGGCACCTGGCTCTTTACTCGTTTATCGTCAGCTGGGTCACCGTCGTCGTCACCTCTCTGCTGGGTTGCCTCTTCATACGCTGGACGGCCGTTTCGCCGGGTCTGTATCCCTCGCGCGGGCTCAGGGGCGCTCTCCTCATGTACAGAATGAAAAGGTTGAACGGCATCCAGAGACTGTGGACCTGGAGCATCACTGGGCAGTACCTGAGGGCTCTCGCTGGTATGCACTTCCCGCGATTTGGCGCCTCCGAGTGCGACGTCATGTTCAACCTCGTCCCGGAGGTTGCTGCCGCCGACTCCCAGATTTTCTTCTCCAATGGATGTTTCACGAACATGCTCGATTATGGCGCCGAGCACTTCAAGCTGCGCCGTCTCGATATGCCCCGGAATTTCTTCGGCGGTAACAATTGCGTAGCGGAGTACGGGAATTTCCCGTCCAACTTCCTGCTAGGCGTCTCCACGCCGGGCAATGACATACAGTTCCGACGACAAATGCGATCCCGGCTTGGCGAGCCAATCACGGTGGCGGGAAATCCGCCGGTGAAATTTGCGAGCGCGTCATTTGAGGCGGAGAATGAAACCCACAGACTGCCGGACTTTCCCCTCTTCCTGACCCGGGTCTTCCTGTTCGACTTCCTGAGCATCGGCATGCTGCCCATCACCGAGATGATCGTCTTCCCGGTTCTGTACGTTTGTTTGCTGAGATTGGGCGGACACCCAATCGCCAGCGCGCTGATTGCTCTGATCCTCGTAGAAGTCAATCTGGTCCTGTTCAGCGTCGCGATCAAGAAGTCCCTCATCGGCAGCGAATGGGGAGCCAATCACTCGACCCCGTTCTGGTCCTGGCGCCACTTCGCCTACTTCTTCGCGCAGGACTGCTTCTTCGTCTGGTGCAGGAGTCCTCTTATGTTCGGCGCCGGGACTGTTCTCGCGAATTCCATCCTACGATGGATGGGATGTCATATTGGCTACGGGACAATCGTGACCCGACCAATGCAGTGCTCAGACTGGAACGCCGTGAGCTTCGGCAATGATTGTGTTATCGACGGCTTCCTGCAGTTTCACGCCTTTGAGAACATGATGCTGAAGGTGAAGCGAACTCACATCCATGACGGCTGCACCGTCGCCTTCGGGGCCACCGTGATGGGTGGCGCGGTCATCGAGCGGGACACGACCCTTTTGCCGTTGTCGCTCGTCCTCAAGGAGATGAACATGATCACAGCTACCTACGAAGGGAGCCCCGCGGAGCCTGTGAGCGGTTCAACCCTTCTCCCACGATCGCTCTGCGACGAGGAGGCGGTGAGCCCCTCGAACTCCCCGGAGAAAGCGTCTATCGACGAGAAGGATCGCGACGAAGCTCACATGGCCTCAGATGACGCGAGACGATAGCGAATGGGTGAACGGTCTGTTCGCCGCCAGCGCAGCCGACCGGACGCCGGCGCCAGCCAGTCATGCGGCTCGCGTTCTGTTTGCGCCGGTTTCGCGCGATCCCGAGGCATCATGGCGTTGCGCGTCAGTCCTGTCGGACATCGAGTTGCAGAGGGCGGAGCGCTTTGTAACGGAAGACGGCAAGGCTCATTTCAAACAACGGCGTGCATTTCGTCGCTATTGTGGAGCCTTCGTGCTCGGATCACCGCAGCCCTTATCGCGGATAGTATTCCAGGAGACAGAGAAAGGGCGTCCCTACCTTCCCGATTTACCAAATGTCCGGTTTAGTTTTTCCTCCTGCCGGTTCGGTTTTCTCGGCGCGTGGTCGTCGACACACAGTATCGGTGTTGATCTCGAAGATCAAACGAGGAACTTGGAGGCGGCGGAACTCGCTCAACGGTTCTTTTCGCAAGCTGAGGTGAAGGCTGTTAAAGTGGCAGGCGGTTTGGCGCGCCTGCGAACTTTCTGCCAGCTCTGGAGCCTCAAGGAAGCAGCTCTGAAATCCATTGGAGAGGGATTGCCCTTCGGCCTCGACGCGTTCGAATTCGAATTAACTCCAACTCTACGTGTCGTTCATGCGCCACCTGATTATGGAGGGCCGGAGCGATTTGATGCGCAGATTATCCAGGGAACTGATATCTGCGCTGCGCTTGTCATTCGAAGCGTGGCCTGACGTACCGGCCTTGCGCGCTGAGAAGCCTTGGCTGCTGTACAGGAGTGTCATCGTTCTTCGGAACCGCGCGTCAGAGGTGTCGTGCAGGACCTCTGTCCGGCCTGGGTCGTCGCTCCGGGCCCGACTTCAATGCCGGGGGTGCCTACCGACCTAGCCTCCTGGCTTCGGGTCGCGCTCGCGGTACCGTCGTTCCTTCGGAAGGGATTAGTTCGGTGCACGTTCAACGCGGCCAGATCGCGACTGGTCAGAAAGGCGATCTTGGCTGGAGGCGTCGCGACAATCTTGCCGATAATAGAATACGGCACTCCGAGTCCGACTAAAAGCCGCGACATCTGAACGGTAGTGCGGGCGCTGTCTGCGTCTTCCTTCCCGCAATCGTTGGAAACGGAATGCACTCCGATCTTGCAACCTCGGCACATGTACCTTTCTTTCGCGGCGAAGAAGATGAAGGCGCACACCGAGTCGCATTCCTTGGACGCGTACACGACGAGGCCCTTGTCTCGAACGACCCGCGCGATGTCGAGGCCGTCCTCGAGAGAGCCGCCGCCGGATCTGATCTCCAATCCCACAAATGTTCCGTTTTGTAGGATCGTTTTCAATCGGCCGTAGTCTCCTACTCTTACGTCACCGCGCAGTCTGAGAACGACCCCCGACTCAGTCCCCACACGCTTTATCTGAAAGGCGCCGGCTGGATGGGCAAGCGCGACTAGCATCAGAGGCATGGCCAGCTTGAGTATTATTCTCGAATTGAGCGTCATCGAGGAGTCCGGCATTTGTCTCCCTGGCCCGGAAACAACGATCGGCCCGGGCCGCCGCTGCATTTTGATTTATGTCAAAGGTAGTCCACGGGTTTTTTGGTGCTCACTTAAGTGCTAGGCACGACAATGAGGATGGCGGTTGCGTGATCCCGCCGACGCTTCTGGCCCGTGCCGACGAGGTGATCGAATAGGAGGCGATGTCTGCTTGGATTTTAGCGGACATCCCTGCGCAGACCGAGCCCGCCATGCGAACGCACGACTTCTAAAGTGCGCGTTTTTGTTTGAGACCCGATCCGCGCAGAGCATCAGGTCCAGCCGCCATATCTGCCTCACCAACAGGCCGGACACGTGACCGCACCTGACCAATGCTGCAAAACGTCGGAAAGTTCTTGCCACGGCGCCGGCCACACGAGACCCAAAGCGGACATGGATCTGCCGGCGGCGCTCCGAAGCGACGCGTTTCCGGGACCGTCCGAATCGGACGAGCGAGCCTCCGGGAAATGCATTGGTAACTCTTCCAGTTGTGCTAGCCTTCCAACATCACCTCGGCTGAAGACGTACTGCCACCGATCGCGAGATCCAAATGTTCGGTTTCACGAAGCGACCCTTAATCCTCCGGGTCATTGTATTGCTGGCCTTCGTTCTTGCGGGTGGCCTTCCAGCCGGCGCCCAGACCCTGAAAGCCGTCAAGGAGCGCGGCATGCTCAATTGCGGCGTCAGCCAGGGGTTGCTGGGGTTCTCCAGCATGGACGACGAGAACGCGTGGACCGGCTTTGACGTCGACATTTGTCGTGCCGTGGCGGCGGCGATTTTTGGCGATCCCGCCAAGGTGACGTTCGTGCCGCTCGATGCGGCGGCCCGCTTCGCGGCGCTGCAGTCGAACCAGATCGATCTATTGTCGCGCAATTCGACATGACTCGCTAAGAGTATTTCGCCTTTTGACCCAACTCGGACCTAGCCCTATTTGGTTGAGATGACCACCGTTGCGTTTTCGTCGAGGATAGGGCAACCATTGGGCGAATTGCTGGTGCTTTCGGGACCCGCCGCGCATCCGCGTCGGATAGCTGTGTCCCCCTAGCCGCGAGGACGCGCAATGTCCGCAAATACCATTCTGGTCATCGTCGGCGCCGTGCTCGTCGTTGTGGGGCTTGCCAAAGCAGGCCAGAGCGGCGGTTTCGGTCTGAGCAACTTCGGTATCAATTTCGGCGGTACGAGTACGCAGAGCAACAAGGTCGGCAACGTTACGCCGGAGGCGACCAAGAGTGGTAAGACGGACTGGTCTGGGCTGGGCATCGCGGCAATTGGTCTGGTGACAGCTATCATCGGGCTGTTCAAGGGCTAAGCGGCGATGGCCTTAGTCAATATTGCCGTTGGTATCGGGAGCACCATCCAGCAAAACAATATCGTTGCCTCGCCAGAGCGGCTTGAGCAGCTGGTTCAAGCAGCGATTTCCGGGGCGGTGCAAACGCACGCCTCGCAAATCGCAGAACTGGCGACAGAACTACGAGTAACGCAGGCAGCTGCGCTTGCGATGCTCCGTAGCCTCGGCCACGATAATGTTCCTGTCGAGCGCCTGCCAGATATGCTCGTCTCGGCGACGACGCAAATCCTCGCCATGCGGGAAGCGTTAAGTCGTCCGAGCAATGAGGGCAGCGAGATAGGCGAACTCAGACGACAGGCGGTCTACGCTCTGGACGCCGGTAGATTTGAGGAGGCGACCCGACTTTTGAATAGGATCCGCACACAGGAACAAGATGTTTCTGAGCGGCGGCGGCGGGCCGCCGCCGAGAGCCGAGCGGACTGGCTTGCCGGGTTGCAATCGGAAGCGGAAACCTGTGCTTTGCTTGCCCGTGCGGCTCTGGCGCAGCGTGATGCGACTACCGCGATCGATCGATTTGAAGAGGGTTTGGGGGTGCTCGCACTCGCAGAACCAGAGCG
>Ga0137415_10003587_pt1 | contig 15414 bp, 17 predicted proteins | sample CZODoug3_1_1_16f_FD_183082 | JGI IMG/M metagenome (GOLD analysis project Ga0137415, IMG submission 183082) | Vadose zone soil fungal communities from Angelo Coast Range Reserve, California, USA - CZODoug3_1_1_16fungal (Hybrid Assembly) | ecosystem: Environmental > Terrestrial > Soil > Vadose... | reverse complement strand
TCGAACATGATGGCGACGCGCCCGGCGAAGAGATCGGCCATGATCGCCGAATTGCCGCGGTAGGGCACGTGCACCATGTCGACGCCGGCCATCGACTTGAACAACTCGCCGGCGAGGTGGGGCATCGTGCCCACGCCGGCGCCGCCCTGGTTCTCCACCACCACCTGCTGGCCGAGCTGGTCGGAGAGACGCTGTGCGGTGAGTCGCGCCATCATGTCCACGCCACCTCCCGCGGTCAGCGGAACGACGAGCTTGATGGGCCGGTTCGGCCAAGGCGAAGCGTTCGGCAAGGAACTCGGCAAGCTTTCCTGCGCCGATGGCGAGCCGCACGCAGCCGCAAGCAGCATCAGTGCGCCGAGGCGGCGCCGCCAAGCGTGATGTCCCATCGTTTCCTCCCGGCCGGCTCTGCCGGATGCGGCCGGACCGCCGTGGTCGGGTCCGTCCCCGGGGCTTGCCCGGGGTGCCCGCGCTTGCGACGATTGTAGCGGGCGCGCCGCCATCGCGTCACGGGTCGTTGCGGCGATCATGAAAGAGCGATTCATTCAACCGCGACTGGAAGCGCATCTTCCGTCGCCGGTGCCGACGGGCGTCGATTGATCAAAGGGAGGAATCATGTCCGAGCTGAAGCCAACGATCGTCCCAAGGATAGTCCTGTCGCGCCTCGAGGACGCCCATTGGACGCGCAAGGGCCTGCGGCCTTTTCTGGAATACCGCGATCTCGGCCTCTCGGAAGCGACCGACGGCCGTATCGGCGGCACGATCGGCCGCGCCATCAAGAAGTTCGAGCCGGGCGGCGGCGCCCCGCGCCACACGCACAACACCGGCTTTCATTTGATCTTCGTGATGCGCGGCTGGTTTCGTACCGAGTTCGAGGGGCTGGGCGAGGTGGTGGTCCGCCAGGGCGATTGCATCGCCTATCAAGGCGAGATCCCGCAGGAGCACATCGAATATTCCGACGATTTCGAGGTCATGCAGATCGCGTCGCCGGCAGACTACGCCACCAAGAACATCGAAAGCTGAAAGGTGACGGCACCTTGCCGCATGCCCGCCTTCCCACATTTCGCGCCAACGCTGCGCCGTGTATGATTGTGGCGTATGAAAAAACAGGGGGGAGAATGAGTAGGCCATTGTCAGGCAAGGTCGTGCTCGTAACGGGGGCGAGCGCCGGTATCGGCAGGGCGACGGCCGTCGCGTTGGTCGAGGCCGGAGCGAGGATCCTGGCCAGCGGACGCCGCCAGGCGGAGCTCGATGCCTTGAAGCGGCAATGCGGCGGCGCCCTCGAAATCATCGTCGGCGATCTGAACGACGTGCATTTCGTCGACGAGCTGGCCGCGGCGGCGCGCGGTGTCGATCTCTTCGTCAACAATGCCGGCGTGCTCAAATACGCCCCGCTCATGGACATGACCGACGCGGATTGCGAGTCAATGTTTCGAACCAACGTGCTCGGTTCCTTTTCCATCACGTTAAGGGTGGCCAAGGCGATGGCGGAGCGGCGTCGCGGCCATATCATCGTCATGACCTCGATCGCTGCGCGCGAAGTCTATAGGCTTGGCGTGATCTACTGCACGACCAAGCATGCGCTGTCGGCGTTCGCGCGCGGCCTGAGAATCGAATTGCAGGGCCACGGCATCAAGGTCACGGAGATCGCCCCCGGGATGGTCGATACGGAGATCCGTGCCACCAGCGATCATCCGGGCGTGCAGGAGGCCCTGAAGGTCAGGAAATTCGGTCCGCTCACGTCCGAAGAAGTGGCAGAGGCGGTGGTCTATGCCGCGCAGGCCTCGCCCAACTGCTGTCCCGATCTCATCGAGCTGCGGCCCCAAGGTTCGGCTTAACCGGCACAATCAAGACCAAGAGGAGAAAATCATGGCGAAGACGATGGCAAAACTGCAGGCGCAATCGAAAAAGACATCCGCCAAGAACAAGAAAAAGCAGAAAGCGCCGGCGGCATCGCGCGCCAAGCCGAAAGCAAAGGCGCGCCGCAAGCAGAAGTTCAACGTCAACCATTTCCGCGAGGAAGACTTCCTGGCGGACGGCCTGCGCACTTATGCCAAGTATCGCGATCTCGGCATGAGCAAGGCCACCAGCGGCCTCTTGCAGGCGCATGTCATCCGCTTGCTGCCCCCTTGCGATCCGGCCGTGGTGTCGAAACGCCACTACCACGACGTGGACCTGCAGATGATCTATGTCCTCAACGGCTGGATCAAAGGCGAATACGACGGCGAGGTGGTCACCATGCGCAAGGGCGCCGCCTGGCTGCAGCCGCCGCGCATCAAGCACACCGTGCTCGACTATTCCGAAGATTGCGAGCTGCTCGAGATCATCCTGCCGGCGGAGTTCGAGACCGTAGAGCTGGAATAGCAAAGCCCAAGCGCAACGGGCGGTGACAGTCCGAGCGTAAGTAACCAGGGAGGAAGTCATGACGACAAGACAGTCGGCGACCCGTCGCGCCGTCCTCAAGGCGGTCACCGCCGCCTCGGCGCTCGTTGCCGCACCGTCGTTCCTGCGGCAAGCGAGCGCAGCGAACCCGATCAAGATCGGTATCCCGACCGTGATCACCGGCGGCTACGCGTTGCTGGGCAGTCAGGTCATGCGCACCTGCAAGCTCGTGAAAAAGATGACCGATGCCAAGGGCGGGGTGATCGGGCAGCCGATCGAGTTCGTCTACCAGGACACGCAGGGCGATCCCGCGACCTGCGTGCGCAAATGCCACGAGCTGGTCGAGCGCGACAATTGCCGCATCCTCACCGGCGTCATCGTGTCGTCGGAGGCGGCGGCGATGCTGCCGAAGCTCGAAGAGTGGAACGCGATCTTCATCTCGCACGGCAACGGCGACGGCCGACTCACCGCCGAGCTGCTGGTGCCGAGGTTCTTTCGCGCCAACACCTCCGCGCCCATGGGCGCGCGTGCGCTTGCCCTTTATCTCAAGGATGCGCCGGAAAAGAAGTTCATCGCCATTGCCTCCGACGCCGCCTGGGGCCGCTCCAGCAACGCCGCCTTCGAGGAGCAGATCAAGAAGGTCGGCAAGGACCTCGTCGACAAGATCTATGCGCCGGTCGCCAACAAGGACTACTCGCCTTACATCACGAAGATCCTGCAATCCGGCGCCCAGGGCTGCTACGTCGCGCTGCAGGGCGACGAAGCACGCGCCTTCTATTCCCAGGCGACGCAATACGGGCTCGCCCAGCGGGTGCAGTTCTTCACCGAGATCGTCGCGCAGGCCGACATCAAGGTGCTCGGCAGGGATGCCATCGGCCTGATGGGGTCGTCGCGCTATCCGCTCACCTACGACGTTCCGCAGAACACCGCGTTCCGGGAAGCGTTCATGAGCGAGTACAAGAACGAGATCCCGGATTGGTCGGACGGCGAGATGTATCAGGCGATGATGATCCTGTTCGCCGCCATCGAGAAGGCAGGATCGCCCGAGCCGATGAAGATCGTCGCGGCGATGGAGGATCTCGATGTCACCAGCGTCAAGGGACCGGTCCTGATGCGCAAATGCGATCACCAGGGCGAAAACCAGGGCTTCGTGGTCAAGGTCGCGAAGAACGACAAGTACGCCGAACCGATCGGAGAGATCGTCAAGATCTATCCGCGCGAGCTGAACACGCCGGACTGCCGGAGCGCCAGCTACAGCAAATGAACGCCCGACCGGCGTGACCATGGACTTCCTCGGCTTCATTCTGGCTCAGTGCTTGAGCGCGCTCTCGCAGGCGGCGATCCTGTTCTTCATCGCCTGCGGGCTGACGCTGATCTTCGGCATCATGCGCATCGTCAATTTTGCCCATGGCGCCATCTTCATGCTCGGCGCCTATGTCGGCGTCACGACGGTGGCCGTGACCGGGAGCTTCCTGCTGTCGCTCTTCGTGGCGCCGATCGTGGTCGGCGCCGTGGGGATGGCCTTCGAACGGCTCTTCCTGCGCCGTCTCTATGGCCGGCGCGACGGCGGCGCCTATCTGCTGCTCACCTTCGGCCTTGCCGTCGTGCTGAGCGAGCTGATCAGGGTCATCTGGGGCGCGCAGCCGCTCAGCGCTGGCATTCCCGATTTCCTGCGCGGCATCGTCGTCATCCTGGGACAGCCGTTCCCGCTCTACCGGCTGTTCCTGATCGTGCTCGGCATCGCCGCCGCGATCGCGGTGTGGCAATTCCTCGAGCGCACCCGCGCCGGCCTCTTGATCCGAGCGGTATCGCAGAACGCCGAGATGGTCCACGCGCTCGGCACCGACATCGATCTGGTGCGCACCGGCGTGTTCGGATTCGGCTGCGCGATGGCGGCACTGGGCGGCGTTCTCGCCGCGCCGCTGGTGACGGCCTTTCTGGGCATGGGAACGACCGTCGTCATCGATGCCTTCGTCATCGTCATCATCGGCGGCATGGGCTCGTTCCTCGGCTCCCTCATCGGCAGTACGCTGGTCGCCTTCGTGCAGGTGCTCGGCGCCTACTACTTCCAGGATCTTGCGCTCGCCTTGATGTATTTCCTGATGTTGACGGTGCTGGTGATCCGGCCGGGCGGCCTGCTCGGCAAGGAGGAGTGAGTGAACGCGAAGGTTGGCCTCGCCGTCGCCGCCGCCGTCTGTGCGCTGCTGCCGTTGGTCGTGCCGCAGTATGCGCTGACGATCCTGATCGAAGCGCTGATCTTTGGCCTGTTCGCCATGAGCCTCGACCTGATGGTGGGCTATTGCCGGCTCTATTCGTTCGGCCACGCCGCTGCCTACGGGCTCGGCGCCTATTCCGCCGCGCTCATCCTCACCCACCTCGGGCCGCCGCTTCCGATCGGCATCCTGATCGCGGTCGCGGTGACGATCGTGGTTGCCATCCCGATCGCCTGGATCTGCACGCGCTCGACCGGCGTCTCGTTTGCGATGCTCACGCTCGCCTTCGCGCAGCTCGGTTATGCCATGTTGTTCCGCTTTCGCGACATCACCGGCGGCTCGGATGGGATCGTCGGCATTCCACGCCCGCCCGGGCCGTTCGGCATCACCTGGTTCCAGGGCAAGACCGGCTACTACTACCTCGTGCTGGGCTGTCTCTTCGGCTCCTACCTGTTGTGCCGCGCCATCGTGCGTTCGCCGTTCGGCGCGGTGCTCTCGGGCATTCGTGAGAACGAGGCCAAGACGATCGCGCTCGGCTACAACACGCGCGCGTACAAGATCGCGACCGTGGTGCTGGCCTACGGCTTTGGCGCGCTTGCGGGCGCGCTTTATGCGGGCTTCGCCGGCTTTGCCTCGCCCGAGTTGTTCTTCTGGCTGGTCTCCGGGCGCGTTCTCATCATGGTGGTCGTCGGCGGCGCCGGCACGCTCATCGGTCCCATCATCGGGGGCGTGTTCTTCGTGTTTCTCGAGCACGAGCTGTCACAGATCACGGATCTCTGGCCGCTCATCTTCGGATCGATCTTCATCGCCTTCGTCATGTTCGCGCCCGAAGGCATCTGGGGAATTTTGTCCGCGCGCTTCAAGGCGGACCCGCAACTCCCGAGCGCAGCCGGCGGCAAGGAAACATCCGATGCCGCTGCTTGAATGCAAGGGCCTCCTGCGCCGCTTCGGCGCACTGGTTGCTGTCGACACGGTCGACATGGAGCTGGAGGCCGGCAAAATCCGCGCCGTCATCGGTCCGAACGGCGCGGGCAAGTCGACCCTGTTCAACTTGATCACCAGCGTGCTCAAGCCGACCGCCGGGGAGGTCATGTTCGCCGGCGAGAACATCACCGGGCTGCCCGTGCACGTGGTGGCGCAGAAGGGCATCGCGCGCACCTTCCAGCTCTGTCACGTATTTCCGGCACTGACCGCGCGCGAGAACGTGCGCATCGCGGCGCAGGCGCGCGACGGGCAGCGGTGGCGGTTCATCGGCGGTGGGAGCGTGCTCGGTCGTTCGGCCGCCGTCGCCGACGAGGCGCTGGAGCATATGCGGCTTACCCGGTTCGCCGACGTCAGTGCCGCCATGCTCTCGCATGGCGACCGACGCCTGCTGGAAGTGGCGATGGCGATCGCGCAGAAGCCGCGTCTGCTCATGCTCGACGAGCCGACCCAAGGCCTGTCGCTGGAGGAGACCGACCGTGCCGTGCAGATCCTCAAGAGCATGCTCGGCATCGGAAATCTCAGCGTGCTTCTGGTCGAGCACGACATGGAGGTGGTGTTCAAGCTCGCCGACGACATCACGGTCCTGCATCGCGGCCGCGTGATTGCCGACGGACCGCCTGCTGCCGTCAGGGCCGACGCTGCCGTGCGCAGCGCCTATCTCGGAGGTTCCGAGTGATGCTGCGCATCGACGGCCTGCACACTTATTACGGCCACGGCCACATCCTCCAGGGCGTGGATCTCGAGGTGCCGCCCGGTCGCATCGCCGCGGTGCTCGGCCGCAACGGCGTCGGCAAGACCACCATGCTGCGCTCGGTCATCGGCCTAGCGGCTCCGCGCAGCGGCCGCGTGCTGCTCGGCGAGCAAAACGTCGCGGGTTGGGCGCCGCATCGCATCGTTCGCGTTGGTGTCGGCTACGTGCCGGAAGGACGCATGATCTTTCCCGACCTGACGGTAACGGAAAACATCGCAGTGGCGCAGCGCGTGCCGGCGCGGCAATGGTCGATGGAGCGCCTGTTTACGTTGTTTCCCTCGCTCGCCGAACGACGGCGGAACAAAGGATCGCAGCTTTCCGGCGGTGAGCAGCAGATGCTGGCGGTGGCGCGTGCACTGGTCACCGATCCGAAAATCATGCTGTTCGACGAACCCTCGCAGGGTTTGGCGCCGCTGGTGGTGGAAGAGCTTGCGCGACTGATTGCGCGGCTGCGCGATGAGGGCGTGAGCCTGCTGCTGGTCGAGCAGAACCTGAAGCTCGCCGAGGCTGTCGCCGACGTCGTCTACGTCATGGTCAAGGGCAAAATGGTCTATCACGCTCCGCTCGAGCAGTTCCGGGCCGAGCGAGAGGATGTGAAGGCGAAGTATCTTACCTTGTAGGTTGTCGTTCGAATGCATGCGGAGAAGGCCGTGATCGCACCATGAGCGGCGAGGCCGATTTCGAGAACAAGAGGGCGCTCGTGACCGGCGGCAGCCGCGGCATCGGGCGCGCGGTCTGCCTCGAGCTTGCGCGCCGCGGCGCCGACGTTGCCTTCATCTATCACAGCCGCGATGCCGACGCTGAGGCAACGGCAGCGGAGATCGGCGCGCTCGGCCGCCGCGCGCTGGCGCTCAAGGCCGATCTCGCGGACGCTGCCGAGGTCGGCGCCGCCGTCGACCGTGCCGCGGCGGAATTCGGAAGGCTGGATGTCCTGGTGCAGGCGGCCGGCGCGATGGGCGCCTGGCGCGAAACCGCCGAGCTCTCCGCGGAAGCATGGGACCGCTATCTCGCGGTCGATCTGTCGGGAGCGTTCTACGTCATGCGGGCAGCGCTGCCGCACCTGCGCAAGGCCGGCGGCGGTGCGATCGTGGCGATCTCCTCGATCGCGGCGCAGATGTGCCAGCCCCGCAATGTGCAGGGCGCCGCCGCCAAGGCCGGGCTCGAGGCGATGATCCGCGTGGTCGCGCGCGAGGAGGGTAGGCGCGGCATCCGTGCCAACGCCGTGGCGGTCGGCCTCACCGACACCGAGATGGGCCGCGTTGCCTTCGCGCAATGGGGGCCGGAGACCACGGAACGGGTGATCCGCGGCATCCCGTTGCGCCGGATCGGCACGCCGGAAGAGGTCGCGCGGGTGGTGTGTTTTCTGGCGGGGCCCGACGGCGCCTACATCACCGGCAAGGTGCTGCAGGTCGACGGCGGGCAGATCATCGCGGCGTAGGATGAAAATGAGAAACGAACGCATCGTGACATTCATCGTTCCGGCAAGGAAGGTTGCATGGCCTTCGAGACGCGGCTGACGCCGGCGATGGCCGCGCGTTGGCGCGGCGCCGGTCTGTGGAGCGACGCGACGCTCGCCACGATCCTGGCGGAGCGCGTTCGAACAACGCCCGATCGCGAGGCGGTGACCGACGGCACGCGGCGGCTCAGCTATCGCGAGCTCGCCGACGGGATCGACCGCATGGCGGCGCGATTGCGCGCGATCGGCATCGGACCGGCGGACGTCGTCACCATCCAGCTGCCGAACTGGATCGAGTTCGCGCTGGTGTTCTTCGCGCTGGAGCGCCTCGGCGCGGTGGCGGTGACGGTGAGCGTCGATTTCCGCAGCCGCGAGCTCGAATACATCTTGCGTTTCGCCGGCAGCAAGATGCTGGTCTGCTGCGGCGCGTTTCGCGATTTCGATCACGCCGCCATGGCGGCGGAGCTCAAGCCGCGGCTGCCCGCGCTCGCATCGATCGGCATCGTGCGCGGCGTTCCGCGCCCGGGAATGGTGGGCCTCGACGACGTGATGGCAATGCGCGGTCCGCCCTCGGGTTTCGCGCCGGCGCCGACGGATGCCGACACGGTGATGCGGATGGCCTTCACGTCGGGCACTACCGGCAACCCCAAGGGGGTGATGCACAGCCACAACACCACGCTCGCCGCCGCCCGCATTCTCAACGGCGATCTCGGGCTGAATGCTTCCGACGTGATGATGATCTGGCTGCCGCTCGGCCTCAATTGGGGCTATCTCACGCTCGTTCAGTCGATCCTCGCCGGCGCCAAGGCAGTGTTGCTCGAGCGTTTCCGGCCCGCGTCCGCGCTTGACCTCATCGAACGCGAGCGCGTCACTTACATCCCCACTGCGCCGGCATCGCTCACGGCCATTCTGCAGGAGGCTGATCTTGGGCGGCGTGACCTTGCACGCCTACGGATCGTCGTGAGCGGGGGCGCCTCGGCGCCGGTCGAGACCATCCGTGCCTGGCGCCGTGCGGCGCCCGGCGTGCTGCTCGAACTGCTGGGCATGCTGGAGACCGGGTATCAGGCCTATACGCGCGCCACCGACGATCCCGAGCAAGTCGCCGGTTCGGTCGGTGTCCCCGCGAGCCACATGGGCCTCAAGCTGGTCGACGTCGAGGGCCGTGAGGTCGCGCGTGGCGCGGAAGGCGACATCTGCTGCGACGGCCCCTCGGTGCACCTCGGCTATCACAACAACCCGACCGCCAATGTCGAAGCCTTCCTCCCGGACGGCTGGTTCCGCAGCGGCGATCTCGGCATGATCGACGGCGGCGGCAATCTTCGCATCGTCGGGCGCCTCAAGGAGATGATCAACCGCGGCGGAAAGAAATTCTTTCCACGCGAGATCGAGGAGATTCTCTACACCCATCCGCAGGTGCTCTATGCCGCCATCGTCGGCATCCCCGATGCGCGACTGGGCGAGCGCAACTGTCTGTGCCTGGTGCCGTGCCCCGGCGGGACACCGACGCTCGACGATTTCGTCGCCTTCCTCGGCGATAGCGTCGCCATCTACAAATTGCCGGAGCGGCTTGAGCTGTTCGCGCAATTCCCCTTCACCCCGACTGGCAAGATTCAGCGCCACGCGCTGGTGCGCGAGGTGGTGGCGCGCATGTCGACCCGTCCCTGATCCCATACCAATTCGGAGAACGACCATGGATGACCGCTATGCGCGCTTTTCGCGACTGCTGATCGATCGGCCTCACCCACGGGTCCTGCGCGTGGTCATGAACCGGCCGGACAAGCTCAACGCCGCCGACGGCGAGATGCACTCCGACCTGACCGAGATCTGGAGGGTGATTGATGCCGATCGCAGCGTGAACGCGGTCTTGCTGACCGGCGCCGGCAAGGCTTTCTCTGCCGGCGGCGATCTCGATCTCGTCGACCAGATGATGACGGATTTCGACACCCGCATGCGCGTCTGGAAGGAAGCGCGCGACATGGTCTACAACTTGATCAACTGCAGCAAGCCGATGGTTTCGGCCATCAACGGCGCGGCGGTGGGCGCGGGGCTGGTTCTGGCGATCCTCGCCGATATCTCGATCGCGGCGAATTCCGCCAAGCTGATCGACGGCCATACCAAGCTCGGTGTTGCCGCCGGCGATCACGCCGCGATCATCTGGCCGCTGCTCTGCGGCATGGCCAAGGCCAAATATCATCTGCTGTTGTGCGAGCCGGTCACCGGCGAGGAGGCCGAGCGCATCGGCCTCGTGTCGCTTGCAGTGCCCGGCGAGGAGCTCCAGGCCCGCGCGCTCGATGTCGCGGTGCGATTGGCGGAGGGCGCGCCCAACGCGATCCGCTGGACCAAATACGCGCTCAACAACTGGCTGCGCGCGGCGGGGCCGATCTTCGATGCATCGCTCGGCATGGAATTTCTCGGCTTCTCCGGACCGGAACTGCCGGAAGGCATCGCGGCGCTGCGCGAGAAGCGACCGCCCAGGTTTCCGCCCGACGGCGTGGTCTGATCCCCGGATGCGCTCACCCGTTCCGGTTCGCCGCGCCGCCGTCGACCGTCACCACCGTTCCGCTGACATAGGACGCGCGCGGCGACACCAGGAACGCCACGACGTCGGCCACCTCGCCAGGCTTTCCCATGCGCCCGAATGGCAGGTCCAATTCGCGCTCGACGTCGCGCCAGCGCGCGGCGGCGCCGAATTTGCTTTCAGCGATCTTGCGCAGCACGCTTTCGGCGCGGTCGGTTGCGGTATAGCCGGGATTGACCGCGATCACGCGCACGCCGAAGTCGGGCGACTGACTGCCGACCGAGCGGCTGAACGCCATCAGCGCGGCATTGCCGGTAGTCCCGATGATGTAGCGCGCGAAAAGTCGTTCCCCCGCGTAGCCGATGATGTTCACGATCACCCCCGCGCGCCGCGCTTTCATCGCCCGCAGCATCGAGCGGCACAGGTTGATGTAGCCGAACACTTTGAGGTCCCAGGAATTGCGCCAGACTTCGTCGGTGGTGTCTCCGAGGTCACCGGCCGGATTCGATCCGGCATTGTTCACGAGAATGTCGACCTCGGCGCAGCTTTGCGCGAGCCGCTCCTGGTCCTCGCGCCGGGAGAGGTCTGCGCCGTGGATGCGGACATCGACGCCTGGCACCGATCGGCGAAGCATGTCGCGGGCCTGCTCGAGCGCGGGGACGCCGCGACCGGCGATATCGAGGTGGCAGCCCTCGGCGGCAAGCGCCCGTGCAACAGCAAACCCGATGCCTTTGCTGGCGCCGGTCACGAGCGCGCGCTTCCCCTTCAGTTTTAGATCCATCGGCGCCTCCCTGCGAGCGATCGTGGCGTCATTGTGCGACCTTTTGCCCATTTCTTGTTCGATGGCAATTGCCTTCAGATTGCCCGGCATGCCTGAATCGGGCGGGTTATCGCTTGTCTGCCGGTTCAGGTATAGGATGGCCGTACGCGTCCTCCGATCGGGGAGAAACATGAAGCGAACGATCTCGAGTGTACTGGCAACCTCGGGCGTGTTGCTCGCTCTCTCCGGCGCGCACGCCCAGGAGACGATCCGCGTCGGCTGGACCATTCCCGCCGAGGAATCCAAATACTGGATGATGCGCCGGCCAGAGCAGTTTCCCGAGCTCGGCAAGGCCTACAAGATCGAGTGGACCCAGTTCCAGGGCACCGCGCCGATGGTGCAGGCGATGGTGGCGGGTGCGCTCGATTGCTCGACCCAGGGCGTGCTCTCGCTCGCGCAAGGTGCAGCCCAGGCCGATCTGCACGCCTATATCGTCGCCCAGCACGTCGGCGAGCGGCCCGGCAGCTTCTCCGTTTATTGGGCGGTGAAGGAGGATTCGCCGATCAAGACGATCGCCGACGTCAAAGGTCACAGCGTCGGCATCAACGTGTTCGGCTCCGGCATCTATGGCCCGATGGCGCTCCTGCTCAAGCGCAACGGCGTCGATCCGGAGAAGGACATCAAGCTGGTGGAGACCGGGTTTCCCGCCTCCGAGGACGCGATCCGTACGGGGCGCGTCGATGTCGGCGTGCTCAACCAGCCGTTCGCGGCGCGGGCGGAAGCCAAGGGCGGCTTGCGCAAGCTGTTCTCGCTCGGCGACCAGATGCAGAACATCGTGCACATCATGGAAGTCTGCCGGAAGGATTTCGTCGACAAGAATCCTGAGCTCGCGAGGCGCTACGTGCGCGACCTCACGCTCGGAATGAAGAAGGCGGTGGCCAACCGCGACGAGACCGTGAAGGTCGTATCGGAAGTGATCAAGGCGCCGGTCGCGGTGCTCGATACGTTCCTGCTCAAGCCCAACGATTTTGCCCGTGAGCCCGGCGCGAAGCCCAATTTCGAGGCCGTCCAGGCCATGCTGGATGTCTATGCCGACACCGGCATGCTCTCCAAGCAGCTCGACGTGGCACAGTTTAAGCATCCCAGCATCGTTGCGCCGATCGAGTGAGCGGTTTTGGCATCGGCGCGCTGAAAAGTTATCCCTGCGTCGAGGATCAAGACTTGCCGGATCAAGACTTGCCGGCTGGCATCATCGAGATCGAGCGGTTGTCGAAGGTGTTCGACACCGCCCATCGCGATCGCCATCTTGCGCTCTCGGACATCAGCGTCACCGTTGCCGACGGGCAATTCGTCTCGATCGTCGGTCCTTCGGGTTGCGGCAAGTCGACGCTGCTCTATGTGGTCGGCGGGTTCGTGCAGCCAACCAGCGGCCGCGTGCAGGTGATGGGCAAGCCCGTCCTGGGACCGGGGCCCGATCGCGGGCCGGTGTTCCAGGAGTTCGCACTCTTTCCCTGGAAGACCGTGCTCGGCAATGTGAGCTACGGGCTCATCGAGCAGGGCATGGCACGACGGGAAGCTGAAGCGCGCGCCCGCGCGCTGATCGAGCTCGTCCACCTCAAGGGCTACGAGCACTTCTATCCCAAGGAACTGTCGGGCGGCATGAAGCAGCGGGTCGCGATTGCGCGCACGCTCGCCTATGGGCCGAGCATCCTGCTGATGGATGAGCCGTTCGGCGCGCTCGACGCCCATACCCGCACGCGCCTGCAGAACGAGCTTCTGGAAATCTGGGAGCGCGACCGTAAGACCGTGATGTTCGTGACGCACAGCGTCGACGAGGCGGTGTTCCTGTCGGATCGCGTCTTCGTCATGACGCGCTCGCCTGGCCGCATCAAGAGCATCGTCGACATCACGCTGCCGCGGCCACGGCGGCGCGCCGAACTTCTGGTGGACCGCCGCTACCAGGACTATGTGGTCGGGATCGAACGGCAAATGGACGATCCGCCCGAAGCTGGAGGCACCTGATGGTCGATGAGGCTCTCGCGGCTGCCCATCCCGGCGCGCGGCAACGCGAGCGCATGACGCTCGCGACAATTCCCGGGCTGCCGCCGGTGCTCGCGTGCCTCGCGCTGTTTCTGGCGTGGGACCTTACGGCGCGCGCGGTCGCAATCGACAGCCTGCCTTCGCCGTGGTCGGCGCTCAAGGAGGTGCCGGCGATCCTCGGCGATGGCGAAGCGATCGGCAACATCTTCGCCTCGCTGCGGCGGATGGCGATCGGTCTCATCCTCGCCATCGTCTGCGCGATCCCGATCGGGCTCATGATGGGTCGCAGCCGCGCGGTCGCCGCGTTCTGCAATCCGCTCATGATGGTGATCTATCCGGTGCCGAAAGCCGCACTGATGCCGATCATCATGCTGTGGCTCGGCGTCGGCGAAGCCGCGAAGATCCTGGTCATCTTTCTCGGCGTGTCGCTGCCTGTCATCTACCACAGCTATCAGGGCGGCCGCGCCGTCGAGGAGAAGATGCTGTGGTCGGCGGCGGCGATGGGCATGACTGCACGCGCGCGCCTTTTCCGCATTGCCCTGCCGGCCGCGCTGCCCGAGATCATGGTCGGCGTGCGCACCGGCCTGGTGCTCGCGCTCATCACCATGGTCACGAGCGAGATGATCGCGCGTCAGAACGGGGTGGGGAACATCCTGTTCAATTCCCTCGACATGGCGCAGTACCAGACCGTCTACGGCATGATCATCGTGATTGGTGTCCTGGGCTTCGTGCTCGATGCCGCCTTTCAGATGCTGCGAGGCGTCCTGGTGGCGTGGGCCGAGCCCGCGCAGCCGATCATCGTGGGGTCGACATGACGGCGATCCGCCGGAGCGCGATCGAGGCTGCGATCGGACTGGTGCCGATCGCGCTGCTGCTCGCGCTCTGGTTCGCCGTTGCCACGTCGGGCCTTGCGCCGCCGGCGCTGCTGCCGGCGCCGCAGACCGTACTCCTGCGGCTGTTTCGCCTGCTCGGCGATCCGCAGTTTCTCGCCCATTGCGCGGTCACCTTGTTCCGCCTGTTCACCGGCTTTGCGATCGCGGCCGTTCTCGGTATCACCATCGGCATCGCGGCAGCTGGCAGCCGCACGGTCGCTGCGGCGGTGACGCCGCTGGTGCGGGTGCTGGCGCCGGTGCCCAAGGTCGCGCTCTATCCCGCCTTGGTGCTGACGCTCGGCTTCGAGCACTCCTCCAAGATCGCGCTCGTCGTTGCCGACGCACTGTTCCCGATCCTGCTCGCCACCTATCAGGGCGCAGCCGCGGTCGAGCCGAAGCTCGTCTGGTCGGCGCGCGCTGCCGGCGTCTCGCAAATACGCTGTCTGTTCACGGTGGTGTTGCGGGCGGCACTGCCGGCGATCATGACCGGCTGCCGCATCGGCCTCGTGATCTCCTGCATCGTGGTGTTCCTGGCGGAGATGATCACCTCGACCGACGGACTCGGGCACATGCTGGTGCGCGCCGCGCGCAATTTCCAGACCGTCGACATGTTCGTGCCGATCATCGCGATCTCTCTGCTCGGGCTCGCCCTCAATGCCGGCTTCAATGCGCTGCGCGCGCGGCTTTTGGTCGGATATCCCGAGGAAGCCTGATTTTTCAGGCTTTTCGATGAGTGCGATTTCGCACAGGTAGCGGCTGTGAAAAGCCCCATTAAAGGGGGGCAGCAGCGATTGACCCATTCCCCCCCGGGAAGCTGCTGCAGGAACCCACGGACGATAGTCCGCAACACGGAGATGTATCATGAAGGCTCTTATCGCTGCTCTCGCACTGGTCACCCTGATGTCCGCCTCGTCCTTCGCCGGTCCCGGCAACGACGGCGTCTACTACAACCAGTCCCCGGCCAGCTCCTCGTTCTCGGGCAACGGCAACTAACTGCCCGCGACTTCGGTCGGGTTACAATGTGGCCGGCCTGTGGGCCGGCCGCATCGCATTGCGGCGGCACAAGTCCGGGCGTATACGGCGCGGATGACCGAACAGCCCGCGCCCGGGGCGCCGCAAGCGCCTCCGGACGATCCAAACCTCGAATGCCCGCGCTGTCTCAAGCCGCCGGCGCTGTGCGTGTGCGAGGGAATTGCGCAGATCGACAACACGGTGTCGCTGCTGATCCTGCAGCATCCGCAGGAGCAGGACCGCGAGCTCGGCACCGCACGGCTCACGGCGCTGCACTTCAAGGATGCACTCATCAAGATCGGCCTGTCCTGGCCGAGCCTCACACGGATCCTCGGCCGCCCGACCGATCCACAGCGCTGGGCGATCCTCTATCTCGGTTCGGTGAAGGCCGCGGCGGTTCTGCCTGATCGCGACATCGTCGTGGTCAACA
>Ga0137415_10003586_pt1 | contig 15419 bp, 22 predicted proteins | sample CZODoug3_1_1_16f_FD_183082 | JGI IMG/M metagenome (GOLD analysis project Ga0137415, IMG submission 183082) | Vadose zone soil fungal communities from Angelo Coast Range Reserve, California, USA - CZODoug3_1_1_16fungal (Hybrid Assembly) | ecosystem: Environmental > Terrestrial > Soil > Vadose... | reverse complement strand
CTTTGGTCAACGCCTGAATGGCCGCGTCAGACACGCTTCACGACGAGCGGGAGCGAATCGCCAGTGAGCGCGAACGCATCGCCAGCGAGCGCGATCGCGTTGCCGATGAGCGAGACAGCGTCGCGGATCAGAGGGAGGCGGCGAGCGACACCCGCGACCTCGAGCTCGATGAGAAGGAACGGCGATTGGCGAACCTCGAGCTGATGCTCGACGAGCGCGGCCGCGCCCTGCGTGAAGCGATCCCCGATGTCGTCAGGCGTCAGCAAGAGGCGATCGATCGCAGCCGGGACGTCCTGAAGCGGGCTGAGCAGCGGCTCGTCCGGGCGGAGGCATCGCTGCAGCGATCGCGCGCCTCGGTACAGCGGGACGACGCCGAGATTCAGCGGGAGGTGGCGTCGTCGGGCGAGGCCGAACCCACGGAGCGCAGCGCGACCTGAGGCGGCCGCTTACTGCGGCTTCTGGCTGCGGCTGTAAGGCGAGCGCTGCTCACTCGTGGTCAGCCGCGCGAGGGCCGACTCTTCACCGAGATACTTGCTGAGGCGCTCCACGTGCTCGACGGGCACGAAAACTCGGTGGCCGTCGGCATAGTCGAGTTGAAAATACTGGGCGCTCGTCCCATCGGTTGCCTCGAGCGACCGGGTTCCCACGTAACGGCTGAGGCCGTGCGTCGTGTGGAGCACGAGCTCACCGGGATTGAAGGGGGAAGCGAACTTCGCTGGCAACTCCACCAATTGTACCCGTCCTCGAGCCGTCTCAAACTCTTCGCTCAGGGGACGTCGGTGGCAGGCGACGAGGTGGTACGCGTTGCGCCCGCACTCGCCACCATCACGAATCCGATGGCGACGACATCACGAAGCGAAAGCCGCTGGCCGAGAAAGAGAAAACCGGCCGCTGCTCCCATGGCCGGCTCGAGACTCATCAGGATTCCGAAGAGCTGTCTCGAGAGGCGGCGCAGCGCCGCGAACTCGAGCGAGAACGGTACCGCCGATGAGAGGATGGCAACGACCAGGCCAATGCCGAGGTTGCGGACGTTGAGAAGCGCGCCTCCCGCGCCCGTGATGCCGAACGGGAGCAGCGCCAGTCCGCCGACGGCGAGCGCGAACGCCAGGCCGTCGGGTCCGGGTACCAGGCGCCCCACCCTTTGGCTGATGACGATGTAGGAGGCCCAGCCGGCGGCTGCCCCCAGCGCGAAGAGCAGGCCCAGCGTCGTTACCGCGCCGCCGCTGAAGGACAGCAGGGCAACGCCGGCCGCGGCCATCGCAGCCCAGGCGAAGTCGAGCGGTGTACGCGAGCCAGCGATCGCGACGCCGAGTGGGCCGATGAACTCGATCGTGACCGCGACTCCCAGCGGGATGCGCGCGATCGCCTCGTAGAAGCACAAGTTCATCCCCGCGACGATCAGCCCAAAGAGGACGATGGCCCGCCACTGGCGGGCGTCGAAGCGCGGCCATCGCGGTCGCGCGATCGCCAGCAGGATGCCGGCGCCGAATGCGACACGGAGAAACACGGTCCCGGCCGGACCAAGAAAGGCGAACAGGTGCCGGGCGACGGTCGCCCCCACCTGGACCGATGCGATCGCGCCGAGCGCGTACGCAATGCCCCGAGAAGGCCTCACCTCACGCGGCTATTGCGCCCGCATAATAGGTATTCCTGCCGATGCAGCGACGGCGAGCGACTGCGACGCTGTGAGAGGAAAAGGAACAATACGGTCTCCGTACGTAGCGGACCGGAGGCAGAGGGGGTTTCATTCTTGGCCATGGGGCACGACGGCGCGCCGTCCCCGCCGGGCGTCGACCTGGCGGAAACGGATGCGTCGGTGGCGGGCGGCCTCGAGCACCTGACGCCGCGACAGATCGAGGTCCTGCGGCTGGTGGCGAGGGGAATGACCAATAACGAGATCGCTGAAGCGCTCTTTCTCAGCCGCCGAACCGTGCACGCGCATCTGCGCTCGATTTTTCACAAGCTCGGGGTCGGGCACCGCAGCGCCGCGACTCGTTACGCCATCCAGCACGGATTGCTCTGATCAGCTCAGGAAGTAACCGAGTTCGTAGGCGAAGGTGTCGTGGTGAAGCTTGAGGCACTCGATGATAGTTTGCCCGTCGAACTCGCGCACGTCGTAGGGGCAGAGAATCACCACCGGAAACCGTTTGGCCAGTGCACCGCATTGGTGCTCGAAGCTCAAAAAGGCCGGAACCGATTGCACCGCCGCCAACCCCGCGACGGGCTCACCAAGAAAGCGGAACGGCCCAGGCCGCTGCCGGGTGATATCGATGAATATGCCTTCGAGGAGTGAGACGAATTGTTCGGGTGAGAGTGGGGGAACAGAGAGTATCGTCAGCAGACCGGTCCGTTCAGCGGCCGTCAGGTCGACGCCCTCTCGTCGCAGGCCCTGAAGATAATGTTCTCGAGCGTCGGGCAGCGCGAATAGGACGCAGGCCTGACCAGACTGGATGCCGTCGCGCAGAAATGGAAGACCCAGGCGAAGACGGCCGGCGTCGGTGCTGTAGAAGCTCCCCAGGTGACTCCCGAGGCCAACGAACATGTTTTCCAGCGAGATCGCGCGCGGCAGGCCCATCGTCGCCCGCGACGGGCCACCCTGCTCAGGCCCCATGAAGCGCAGGAGGTCCTCCTCTTTGAAGCGGCGTGCTCGCCGCTGCCCTACGCGGCTTGCCGGCAGCAGTCCGGCATCGGACCACCGGCGTAACGACGCCTCGCTCGCCCGAAGGAACCGGGCGGCCTCGCGCGTGGTGAGCAATTTATCGCTCAATGCGCTCTATCTGACTGTTATGATGAGCAATAACGGTCGGAGTGCACACACAATCTCACATTATCCAGCGGTACGCAATAGTGCCTAGACGGTCGAGGACAGATGGCCTCACCGCCCGCGAGGTCGAGATCCTGCGACGCGTGACGAGCGGCCTGACCAATCGGCAACTCGCGGAAGAGCTCGGCGTCAGCACCCGGACGATCGATGCGCACCTTCGCTCCGTTTACGCGAAGCTCGGCGTCAAGTCGCGAAGCGCCGCGACGCGGTATGCGATCGAGCATCATCTCGTCTGACGTGCTCGGCGTTTAGGCGGCTTTCTTGCGTTTCCGGGCAGCGGACGGCTTGCGGGCCACCGTCGGGCGTGGCCGCCGCTTGGCTATCGTCACTTTCGGCGTACGATCGGGCTTCTCGGCGGGTGCGACCACGCGCCCGCGCTCGAGCTGATCGAGTCCCGTCCTGAGCTTCTTCAGGCCAGCCTGGAGATCGTCAACCCGCTGACGGAGGATGCCCGCAGCGCGCGTTTTTGCGCCCCGAAACCACTTCTCGAGGCTGGCGTCAGCCTGGCGCAGCATCGCCTCCATCTGGTCACGCTGAGAGCGGGGCATAACCCCTGAAACGGTCCTTCCGGTGCGAGCTTGCGCCCCGGCTCAAAGCCGGAGCGGGCGAGGCCGAGCGAAGATCGCCGCTGGGTCATCCTTCCAGACGGCCGGCTGGACATCGATGTAGAGCTCGATCTCATTGCCGTCCGGATCCTCGATGTAGAGGCTGTGGGTGATCGTGTGATCCGCGGTACCGACGAGGCGGGCACCCGCTGCCACCAGCTGGTCTCTCGCCTCCCGCAACTCGGCGTCGGTGTCGCCGATCTTGAGCCCGAAGTGGTACATCCCGACGCGGCGGCCCTTCGGGATCGGCATCGCGTCCTCCCCCACCTCGATCAATAGCAGCTCGTGGTGCGTCCGCCCGGACGAGAAAGCCGCGGCCGGGAAACCGATCTCCTGCCCAGGGATCGAGATCTCTTTCCAGCCCAACAGGTCGCGATAGAAGCGCCGCGAGCGTTGGAGATTCCGAACGTAGAGGACCAGGTGCCCGAGCTCCTTGACGTGCATGACGTTCAGAATAGTCGGGTGGTTGACCCGCTCGCATTCACACTCCGCTGGCCCGTGCGCGGGTACGAGCTGGACAGCCGCGGGCACGTGAACAACGTGGTCTACCTCAGCTGGGCCGAGGAAGTCGCCACAGCCCATGCGGAGGCGGCTGGCTACGGTCGGGAGTGGTCGGTCCTTCGAGGCGGCGGCTGGGTCATCCGACACACCGACATCGCCTATCACCAACCCGCCGTGTATGGGGATGAGGTCGAGCTGACCGTCAAGGTCGAGCTCGTCAAGGGCGCCCGCGGCGTGAGACGGACATTCATCCGCCGCGTCGCTGATGGCATGCTGCTGGCCGAGGTGCTGACCGAGTGGGTCTGGGTGCGCTTGAGCGATGGCCGCCCGGCGGCGGCACCGCGGGAGTTGGTGGATCTAGCGGCTGGCGTTACCGAGGCGACACTGGCGAAGCGCCGAGCGCGCTGAGTTGGGCGCTCAGCTGTTCGGCCGGGGCGAAACCGTGATTGAAGCTGCTGACCTGCCCATCAGCGGCTAACAGAGCCGTGGATGGTGCCGTCAGGACCTTGAAGGCGGCCGCGGCGGCCGGTTGCCGCGATAGGTCCACCCGCAAGACGCGAAGCGCGGAGCCGTAGGTCGCTTCGAGGGTCTCGACCGCCGGATACTGTGCAGTCCGGCAGACCGTGCAACTCGGGGTCGAAAAGACGACCAGCGAAGGGCGGCCATCGGGCGCAGTGCCAAGAGCGGTCCATAGGCCTTCCGCCGGCATGGTGCGCAAACCCGCGACCCCGCGTCCCAACCGCCAGCGCGCGATGATGACGCTCGCCGCGACGGCGACAGCGGCGAGTGCCAGGACGAGCGCGCGCTCGACCATCTCAGGCGCGACGCAGGATGCCGCGCCGATTCAGCTGCGCCACGATGAAACACAGCGCGCAAAAGTCGAGGCTCGCATCCAGCGCCACCATGACGGCGATCGGAAGGGTGAGCACCCAGGCCACGATGGGGTAGCCCGCCAGCAGTGACGCCGCGGCGAGCAGCCAGATCGTGCCGCCCAGGACCCGCGCGATCCGACGGGTCTCGTGATCCTCGTGGACATCGTCGCGCCTGAGGATCCCGGCGGGCTCGAGCACGCGCCACACCAATTGGCGGACCACGTCGGCCGGCCACCAGAACCGGCCGGCCAGCATGATCCCACCGGCGACAATCAGCAGGAGAGCCCCCGGGATTCCCTGCAGGATGAGCCCGGCCGCAACCAGCGCGACCATGGTCCATTGGTGCGCTTTGCGCGCCGTTCGGTCATAGACGGGGGTCTCGATGCTGGCAGTTGACATAGTTGACTCAATCGATCGACAAACTCAACAATCTGAGATCGCCAGTGTAGAGGCCCGCGGGCCGGCGGGTCAAGCGAGAGTTCGAATCAGCTAGGTAACAGTGATCCCGAGCAGCGGCCCGATTCAGGCTGCTCGTGCCACCAGGATTGTTCCCGGCTGGACTAGCATCGACGCCGCCGCTCCTCCCATGGCCGCCCGCCGGCGGCCTTCGTGAGCTTGCAGGAACTTCACGACACGGCCAGCGACCTCAGCCGGATCGCAGGCGTAGGGACGCCAGCGATCTTTCGACGATGGGTTCATGCTGGCCACGAAGTCGAACTCGACGATGTTGCCATGAACCTCGTGGACCGCTTCGGTATGCACGACATGCGACGGTACCAGGAAGACTGGGGCGCGGAAGGCCGCCGTCGCGAGGTCCATGAACCCGAAGAAGTACCAGAAGAAGAGGTCGTCGATCAGTCGCTCTCGCTTTACGGAGAACCGTTTCTGCAGCCGGCTGATCCTGCCGTGTTGATAGAGGACGTGAGTGGCCTTCACCTGCATCGCGAGGCTGAGGCGGAAGTGCTCCTTGAGATGGGTTTCGAGGTCCCGACGTTCGTCGTCGGACATCGGCACCATCACCTCGAGCGCCCCGCGAGGCTTGCCGAAGGTGAGCAGCTTGGCCACCTCGGTCTCGGTGAAGCGGCTGAACTGGACGTCGCTCAGTGGGCTGATGCCGGAATAACGAAGCCGGCGCGGCCGGTTTGCTTATCCGAGATGGAGAACACATTGATCGGCGCCGCGGCAGGCGCCAAAGTCGCCCGAGAGGCTGCTCGAGCTGAGCAGCAACCGCTCTCACGCTGGCTCATCCCGGTCGGGGGGCGGCCTGCTCGCGGCCTTCTTGATCGTGATCGGCACGCCGCATGTCGCCTGGTACCTGCGGATCTTTCTGGCCGGCGTCGCATTCCTCTATATCAGTGGGCAATCGGCCGCCTATCTATGGGCGAGCCATTCCGACCAGGGCTGACCGAGCGGGCGACGCCTACAATTTGACTATCGCGAAAAGTGACATCCTCCAGGTAGAGCGGGCGAGAGCCGACGAGACCTTCGTGCGCGTCCTGCGCGAGGCTGTCGCGGCGGTCGAGCGGTCGGGATATCCCTTCCTGGTCCTCGGCGGCCTGGCTTCGTCGCTCGTGGGGCGCCCGCGCTGGACACACGACATCGACTTTCTCGTCCGTCCTGATGATGCTCGAGACGTCCTGGAGGCGCTTCGCGGCGCCGGCTTCAGCACAGAGGAGACCGATCCGGTCTGGATCTACAAGGCGTTCAAGCACGACGTCATGGTCGACGTCATCTTCATGGTGATGGGTGGGATCTACCTCGACGACGAGATGCGAGCCCATTCGATCGAACGTGAATACCCAATTCCCTCAGGGGGAGGGCAGGGTGGGAGCCTGCGACTGCGGATCCCCAGCCCGGAAGACCAAATTGTGATCAAGGCGATCGTCCATCGCGAGGAGACCTCCCGCCACTGGTTCGACTCCCTGGCGATCCTCGGGCGCGCCCAGATCGACTGGAACTACTTGCTTCATCGCGGACGAGTCGGAGCCCGCCGGCTGCTCGCCTTGCTCATCTACGCGCAGTCGGCCGATATCCTTGTGCCGTCCTGGGTGATCCGCCGTCTCTACGAGGAGGTCTACGCGCAGTGAGCGAGCCACGGCCCGACTACCTGCCAGAGGCGATTCGCGAGAAGCTGATCCACGACCCGCGCGTCGCCGAGCAGGACCTGAGGGTGGAAGTCCAGGCGCATCGCGTGATGCTCGGCGGCAACGTGTCGAGCCCACAATTGAAGCAACGGATCACGGAGGTCGCGAAAGAGCTGTTGCCCGACTACGAGGTCGTCAACGAGACCACCGTCGTGTCGGCCGCCGAGCCAGACGGCGAGGAGCCCGTGTCGTGATCCGGATCGCCGCCGTCGGCGACCTTCACTACGGCGAGGGCTCGAAAGAAATCCTCCGCCCCAGCCTGCAGCATCTTCAAGACCGCGCCGACCTCTTGCTGCTCGCCGGTGACTTGACGAGGTGCGGCGGACCGGAGGAGGTCAAGATCCTGGCCGATGAGCTGCGCGGCCTGCCGATTCCGGTGGTCGCGGTACTCGGCAACCACGACTACCACGCCGACCGCGAGGGGGAGGTCCGTCGTGTCCTCGAGGACGCGCGCGTCCGGGTCCTTGAAGGTGGGGCGGCGGCCATCGACGTCGACGGCGTTCGGGTCGGCATCGCTGGTACCAAGGGCTTCGGCGGCGGTTTTCGGGGGGCGCACGGCAGCGATTTCGGCGAGCCCGAGATGAAGGCGTTCGTCGGCCACACGAAGATGCTGTCGGACCGGCTGGAGCGGGCGCTGGCAGAGCTGGACGCCGACCTTCGCATCGCGCTCCTGCATTACTCGCCGATCGAGGCGACGCTGGAAGGCGAGCGGCTGGAGATCTACCCCTTCCTTGGCAGCTACCTGCTGGCCGAAGCGGTCGACAACGCGGGCGCTGACCTGGTGCTCCACGGTCACGCGCATCACGGGGCGGAAAAGGGACGCACCCCCGCCGGCATCCCGGTCCGCAACGTGGCGCAGCCGGTCATCCGCCACGCCTACAACGTCTATACGCTCGATGCTGGTCGCCAGGTCCTGCAGGCGGCCGCGGGCGGAATAAGCTAGCAGCCCGATCGGGTTGTTTGAGGCACAATGAAAGCAGTCTGGAACGGGGTCACCCTGGCAGAGAGCGACCGGACGGTCGTCGTTGAAGGTAACCACTATTTCCCGCCTGACGCGGTCAAGCGCGAGCACTTTCAGCCGAGCGCGACGCACACCATCTGCTCATGGAAAGGCGAGGCGAGCTACTTCACCGTCGCGGTCGACGGCCAGACCAACAAGGACGCGGCGTGGTTTTACCCGTCACCTAAACCGGAAGCCGCCGAGATCAGGGACTACGTCGCCTTCTGGCACGGCGTCAAAGTTCAGCCGTAACACCGCTCGCGCCTGACTATCGCGAGGAGCCCTACTGGTGGCGCGACGCCGCGCCCGCCGCGCGCCTCGAGGCGCCGCTTCCGAACGAGGTCGATGTGGTGGTTGTCGGCGGCGGCTACACGGGAATGATGGCGGCGGCGCGCCTCGCGCAGCGCGGTCGCTCGGTCGCGCTGCTGGAAAAGCATGAGCTTGGTTGGGGCGCGAGCAGCCGCAACGGCGGCATGGTCCATCCTGGCTTCAAGGTCGGCCCCGCCGCCTTGCTCAAGCGCTATGGTGACCGGGGTCGCCAGCTCTACCAGGCCAGCCTGGACGCGTTCGACCTCCTCGAGCAAACGATCACGACCAATCGGATCGAATGCGATTACGCCCGGAGCGGCCACCTTCACCTCGCCTACAAGCCGGGCCACGTCGAGCACCTCGAAGCCGAGGCGCGGGTCCTGGGAGAGGAGTTCGGAATCAGCGCTCGCGTGCTCGACCGGGACGCGCTCGCCGCTGAGATCGGGTCCCCGGTGTACCACGGCGGTCTGCTCTACGAACGGAGCGGCGGCCTCCACCCCGCGAAGTATTTCGCCGGGCTGGCCCGCCTCGCCTTCGACCGGGGCGCGCACCTCCACGATCGAACGCCGGCTGTCGCGCTCACTCGCCGGCGGCAGGGCGGTCTTACCGTCAGGACGCCGCGGGGAGAGATCACCACCCGCGATGTACTGCTCGCGACCAATGGCTACAGCGACGGACTCGTTCCGTCCGTGCGGCGCCGGATCATCCCGATCGGTAGCTACATCATCGCCACCGAGCCGCTGTCCGCCGACCGCGCCCGGAGCGCCATTCCCAACCGGCGAATGCTGTTCGACTCGAAAAACTTCCTCTACTACTGGCGGCTCAGCAACGACAACCGCATGCTCTTCGGCGGCCGCGCGAGCTTTGCGCCGACGACGATCGGCAGCGCCCGCGACTGGCTCTATGCCGCGATGATCCGCGTCCACCCCCAGCTCGCCGGGATCATGGTCGAGCACGCCTGGGGCGGCAACGTCGGATTCACCTTTGATCGCCTGCCCCACATCGGCCGCATCGAGGGCATAACCTACGCCCTCGGGTACTGCGGCACTGGGGTCGCGATGTCGACCTACTTCGGCCAGCTTGCGGCCGATTGGATCGCCGGCGGTGAGCTGCCGGGTTGCTGGCAGAGCGCGTTTCCGAGCCTGCCCCTGTATCGCCAGACGCCATGGTTCCTGCCGGCCGTCGGCTGGTACTACGCCGCGTTAGACCGCCTCTGAGGCCGCCTGCCGCAGCTTGAAGCGCTGCGTCTTGCCGGTGGCGGTCTTCGGCAGCGCCTCGACGAACTCGATCCAGCGCGGGCGCTTGTACTCAGCGATCTTCGAACGGACGAAATCCTGCAACTCACGCGCCAGCTCCCCGGACGGCTGCTGCCCGGCCGCGAGGACGACATAGGCCATGGGTTTTTCCAGGTCGTCGGCATCGCGTCGCCCGATGACGCCCGCCTCCTGCACCGCGGGGTGTTCGACCAGCGTGTTCTCGATCTCCACCGGGCTGACCCAGATGCCACCCACTTTCAACATGTCGTCGGCACGACCCGCGTACCAGTAGTAGCCGTCGGCGTCGCGGGAGAACTTGTCGCCGGTCCGGATCCAATGGCCGTCGATGGTGTCCTTCGTCCGCTCGTGCTTGTTCCAGTAGTAGGCGCAGGTACTGTCGCCCTTGATCAAAAGGTTGCCGACGGCCCCGTCGGGGACGTCATCGCCGGTCTCGTCGACGATGCGCGCCTCGTAGCCGGGCACCAGCTCACCGGCTGAGCCAGGACGGGCGTGGCCGGATCGATTGGAGATGAAGATGTGCAGGATTTCCGTGCTGCCGATGCCGTCGAGAATCTCGACGCCGAAGCGATCCTTGAATCGTTCGTAGAGAGCTTTCGGTAACGCCTCGCCCGCGGACACGGCCTGCCGAACGCTGGAAAGGTCGAAGTCCGCGGTAACCCCCTTCTGCGCCAGGAGCTGGCCGTAATTCGTGGGGACCGAAAAGAACAGTGTCGGCTTGTGGCGCTCGATTTGCGCGTAGACGTTGGGCGGCGTCGGCGGCCCGGGCCAGAGGATGGTGGTGGCGCCGACCGCAAACGGAAAGGTCAGCGCGTTGCCGAGCCCGTAGGCAAAAAACAGCTTGGCGACCGAGAGCGTCCGGTCGGCGGCGGTCATCCCCAGGACGCCCTGCGCGTAGCACACGACGGTGTGGACGATGTCGTGATGAAGGTGTACAGCGCCTTTCGGGAAACCCGTGGTGCCGGATGAGTAGAGCCAGAAGGCGGCATCATCTTTGCTGGTCGGCTCCGGCTCGAGTGTTGGGGAGGCGACGAGCAGCTGCTCGAAGCCGATCGCGCCGGCGGTCGGAGTGCCGTCGATGACCAGGTGTTGCAGATTGGGCAGGTCGTCGCGTGGGATCGCCGCGAGCTGCGGCATCAGCGGCTCACTCACGATCGCGACCGTGGCCCGCGAGTCGTTGAGCATATAGCGGTAGTCCTGGCTCTTCAGCAGCGTGTTCGTCGGGATCGGCACGGCCCCGAGCTTTTGGGCACCGAAGAAGCTGTAGGCGAACGCCGGCGTATCCAGCAGCAGGAGCATGACGCGCTCTTCACGCCGGACACCGAGGGAGCGCAGCCCATTGCCAACGCGGTTCGATCGCTCCGCCATTTGCGCGTAGGTGACCGACTCGTCACCGCAGAGAATTGCGGTGCGGCCGCCGCGCTCCTCGCGGACGTGGCGGTCTACCAGGTAGTCGGCGACGTTGAACTGGTCCGGCACACCGACGACCGGAGCCGCCGCCTGGCGCTCGATCGTCGTGGCCACACGCCCAGTCTATTGCGTTCTAGCGCTCCCCGCCCCGCCGCCCGATCTCCGCCATGTGGCTGCGGTTGCGGCTGACGGCCTCGCCACCTTTCTGCCCCGCCCGCCGCGCCTCCGCCGCCGAGAACTCATGAGCGGTACCTTGCTTGTGAGCCGCCCGTCCGCCCGCTGCGGCGATCTGCCGTTGTCGCTCGTCGCTCATCCCGGCGAAACCCCGGCCGTTGCGGGACGCACGCCGGGAGCGGCCAGTGCGGGCCGGGGACTTCGAGGACGGCGGCGAGGGCTTCCTCGTCCGGCTGGTCGAGGATTTGCGCGCGCGGGTGCGAGACCGAGCCGAGCGCAACTTCGTCGCACGGGACCTGGTCGAGCTCGCCCTGGTCGTAGACTTCTTTGGACCAGAGCGCTGGGATTTCGTCTCACCCTTCTCCCGGCGGATCTTATTCACCGTTCGGGCCGCGACTTCCTCAGCGCGACCTCCGTAGCGCCCTGACTTTTTGGCACTCTGTTTGATGTGCTCGTACTGCCGCTCTCGCTTTGGGCTGGCTCCGCGTGGCATCGCGACTCCTCCCTTTCCTTGGTGTTATCAGCACCTACGTGAAATCTGATATTGCTAGTGTAGCATGTAGTGGTCCCGAGTGAGCGGAGCCTTCGTCAAGCGGGACGAGTCTTGACGAAAGGGACTAGGTGAGCTGGCCGATAGTAGCGACCGCCTTCCAGTTGACGCCGTACTGCAAGACGAGACCGTCGCCGTCAACCGCGAGGTCAGCCGTGAAGCCACCTGAGCGGTAACGGTAACCTCCGTCAGCCAGCCGCTCGTACGATTGCTTGAGGCGCTCGACGTCGAGCGAGGGAAACCGTACCCAGGCCGCGCCCAGTGATTTCGTCTCGCCCGGAGCGAGCCCCAGGCGCCTGATCGGGAGCGTGTTCGTCGAGGGTGACCACTCGAGGTCGATGTCGATGCAGCCGGCAACCTGCTTGAGACGCTGACCGTCGCGTAGCCAATTGCCCTCACCGTCCGCCGTCAGGCTGAGACGCAGCGGACCGCCGTCTTCGAGCTCGACCTCGACGTTGCGCGTGCACCAGCCGGCGTCGACCTGGATGTGATAGCGGACGACGTAGGGGGCTTCCTCATGAACTTGCAGGATCAGACCCGAGAACTCGAACCCGTCAGCTGAGGCGCCCACGACGAAGCGCTCCATACTGGGCGTGATGAGGCCCTGCCACAATATCCAGCGCCGTGTACCCATCGCGCGATTATCGGTAAAATCACGCGGTCGGGCAGATACCGAAGCGGTCAAACGGGACTGACTGTAGATCAGTTGGCCTAGCGCCTTCGGGGGTTCGAATCCTCCTCTGCCCAATACCAGAGCCCACATAGCTCAGGTGGTAGAGCGTCGCCTTGGTAAGGCGAAGGCCGTCGGTTCAACCCCGACTGTGGGCTCCATTTTGATCGTGATCGGCATCGGCCGGTTAGTCCGGGCCTTGCTGGCGGGAGGCTGAGGACAAGCCGCCGCGCCCTAACCCGTAGTCTTTGAGGTATGCCCGCGGCAAAGAAGGCGCCCAGGAAGGCACCGAAGAGAACGACTCGTTCGCGTAAGCCCGCCGCGGCCCGCGGGCCGGAGCCTCGCGAAAGTCTCATCGAGCCGACCGGTAAGGATATCGCCGCGCTCGTGGAGCGGGTCGGGAAGCAGGGCGGCGTCGTCGTCGGGGCCTATCGCGACCCGTTTGCCGGACAGGCGCTCGTTCTGGCATCGCTCCCCATAAAGAAGGTCGTCGCCACGCCCTTCCAGCGCGACCTCTCGAAGACCCACGCCACCCGCCTGGCCGAGGCGATCGGCGCGGCCGGCTTGTTCCTCGACCCCGTGATCGCGGTACCGTCCGATGACGGATTCTGGTCGCCGAACGGGCGCCACCGGTTGGAGGCCGCGCGCCGGCTCGGTATGCGTTCGGTAACCGCCCTCCTCGTGCCTGACGAGAAGCTTGCCTTCCGGATCCTCGCGCTCAATACCGAAAAGGCGCACAACCTGCGCGACCGCAGCCTCGAAGCGATCCGCATGGCGCGGCAGCTCGCCAAAGAGCAACCTCGCTCGAAGGAGATCGAACACGCGGTCACCTTCGACTCGCCGGTCTTCCTGACGCTTGGTGGCGCCTACGCGCAACGCTCCCGCTTCGCCGGCTCGTCCTACCAGTCGGTGCTCAACAAGGTTGACCGCTTCCTCGATGCCACCCTTCCGGCGGCACTCCGACAGCGCGAGCAATGGGCGGTCCGCATTATGGACATCGACGATCGCGTCGCCGCCCATCTCAAGACGATGCAAGCGATGGGCATGAAGAGCCCGTACCTTCGGGCCGTCGTCGTCGCGCGGATCAACCCCGTACGCTTCGTTCCTCCATCCCGCAAAAAGGATGCCGCGCCGCCGATGTCGATGGCCGAGGCGCTCACGAAGATGGCGGCTAACGTGCGGCAGTTCGATCCGAAGTCAGTGAGACCCGGCGACCTCGCGCTGGTCGCGGCGATCGCCCCGGCGTCGGCCGATTAGCTGATAGCGTAAGGAAAGGAATGGTGAGGCGAGGGGCCACCGTGGCCGTGGTAGCCCTGCTGCTGGCAGGTACGTCCTCGTACCAGCGGATTCCCATCGCCCCGGCCATCATCGTCCCGACGGCTGCGCACGCCGCCGAGACGGATCTCCGGGACAATCCACCTCGGGGCTCCCGCCTGGCCGGAAGCGGGCAGCCAACGCCGGGTCCGCGGGTCGTCCTGGGCGCGGCGACGACCAGCAACGTGGTGGCGCTGACCTTCGACCTCGATATGAATGCGCAAATGGCGGCCGCCGCCCACGCGGGCGCAGTCTGGATCAACCGGGATGCCCTCGCCTACCTCGAGTCCCGCAAGCTCCACGCAACGCTGTTCATGACCGGAATGTGGGCCGAGGTCTACCCGGCCCTGGCTCGCGAACTGGCGAGTAACCCGAATTTCGAGATCGGCGACCACAGCTACTCGCACCCGGCCTTTCACACGCCCTGTTACCGGCTCGGAGGCGTCAGCCGAGCAGAGCAGGCGCGGCAGATCCAACTCGCGCAGAAGGCGATCGAGCGATCGACAGGCGTCCTGCCGAAGTACTTTCGGTTTCCCGGTGGCTGCTATGACCGCCAGGCGCTCGACCTGGTCCACGCTGCCGGGCTCATTCCCGTCCAGTGGAACGTCAACTCCATCGACGCCTTCAACAGCTATCCGAAGCAGATCGCCTCCACGGTGCTCTCGGAAGTCAAACCGGGGTCGATCGTGGTTATGCACCTGCAGGGTCGCGCCAACGCACCGGCGACCGGGCTGGCGTTGCGGCTGCTGATTCCGGAGCTCGAGAAGCGCGGCTACCAGTTCCTCACCGTCAGCGAGCTTCTCGCGGCCGGCACCCCTATCCAGCCGATCGATTCGCGCGAGGTGTCCGAGTTCTACCAGCCGCCGCTCCCCAGCAAAACCATGCCACGCTGGTGCGGCTGGGTCAGCGGGCCGCATGGCCGCGTCTACGTCTGTCGCTAGGGTGCGCCTGCTATCCGCCCTTGATGCGTTCGACCGCCGTCTGTTTCACCGCCTCACGCGAGACGAGCGGCGACTCATCGACGCGAGTCTCACGCTCCTGAGCAACGCCGCCAATCGATCGTTACTCTGGATCGCCATCGCCGGCCTGACCAGGCTGGACGCCCCGTGACTGTACGCTTCATGGGCGCTTGCCGCGAGGCTGGACGCTTATTAACTTCACGCCACCTGACGATATATGCCCCCCATGGACACCAGCTACCGGACAGTTGGGTTACGAGTCACCCCGCAGCCTGGACCCGGGCGGACATCGAGGATACGGGGGTCGCCCCCGGGAGAGGACAGAGCTACGTGGCCAGAGTGATCGTAAACGTCATGCTCAAGCCGGAGATTCACGACCCGCAAGGTGAGGCGGTGCTGAGCGCGTCACATCGCCTCGGCTTCGGCACCGTGACCGGAGTGCGCCAGGGAAAGCGGTTCGAGCTCGAGCTCGCGGGGCCGGCCGACGGTGCGGCGCTCGCGGCCCTTGAGGAGCTCGCCCGCGAACTGCTCGCTAACCCGGTGATCGAGGAATTCTCCCTGCATGCCACGGACTGACCAGCCAATACCACGGACTGAGCTCTGAGTCATGAACATATGCGTTAGATTACGACAGCGTGTCGCGGGAAACCCTCACACATGTGAGAAGAAACGCGCGGCCGGAGGTCCGGTTCTGCCTCGTGCTCGAGCGGGAGATGCTGAGCGTTCCCGTGATGCGACAGGTGCTCGGTGACACGCTGCGCGGGGTCGGCGTCAACGAGGACTCAGTCGCCGACATCCTGCTCGCGGCCACGG
>Ga0137415_10003585_pt1 | contig 15421 bp, 15 predicted proteins | sample CZODoug3_1_1_16f_FD_183082 | JGI IMG/M metagenome (GOLD analysis project Ga0137415, IMG submission 183082) | Vadose zone soil fungal communities from Angelo Coast Range Reserve, California, USA - CZODoug3_1_1_16fungal (Hybrid Assembly) | ecosystem: Environmental > Terrestrial > Soil > Vadose... | reverse complement strand
CAGAAGCGTGGCATCGAGCATGGTGTTCTCTCTCCTCAGGTCCCTACCGAGTTTCAAGGCTTGTTCAATAGATCGCGCGGCACGGACGGCATCAGGTCTTTGCGGCTTTGTCGTAGAGATGCGGAATCTGTGGATCCACGTCGACCTCAACGAGACACGGACCCGTTGTCGCGCAGGCCTCCCGCAATGCATCCTTCAGCTCGTCGGCCCGGCTGATACGACGCCCCGGGCAGCCGAGTCCCGCCGCGAGCTGGACGAAATCCAGATCGGGCAGATCGATGCCCGGAGGATTGCGCACTCCGAGCACCTGGCTGAAGGCACGCATGGCGCCATAACCGCGGTTGTTGATGATGACCACCGTGAGCGGCGCCCGGTGCTGAGCGGCGGTCCACAGCGCCTGAAAAGAGTACATGGACGATCCGTCCCCGACGACGCAGACCACGCGTCGCGACGGATCGGCGAGCGCGAAGCCGACCGCGGCCGGCAATCCGAAGCCGAGACCACCGCTGGCCATCGTGATGAAGGAGCCGGGACGGTCGAAGGGAAGATGATCCTGCAGAGCCGGACGATGCGACGGCACCTCTTCGACGACAATGGCGCGTTCCGGCAGGATTTCGGACAGCACGTGCAGGAGATATTCGGCGCGGATCGGCGTGCTGGGCGCGGGTTGCGGCGGCATTTTCCGGCGTGGCGGCGGCTGCCTGTCGCGGGGTTGAATCATGCCGAGCAGGCCTGGGAGACCCAGGCGCAAGCTGCCGATGATGCTCGTGCCGATGGCGGCACGCGCCGCGGCACCTGGATCGTCCGTGATCTGGAAAAGCGGCACATCGCGGACAAACAGATCGCATTGTCCCGCCACATGGAACGTGAAAACGGGCGCTCCCAATACGACGACCGCATCATAGCTCTCGAGAGCTGTTCCGACAGCGCGGGGCGCGGCTGGCAAGAAGCCCTGGAACAGACGGTGGCGCTCGGGAAAGCTGGCGCGGCTGGAGAACGGCGCTACCCAGACGGCGGCGTTCGTCGCTTCCGCGAGCCGCACCGTCGCATCCCACACGTTCTCCTGATCGATCTGTGGTCCGACGACGATCGCCGGCCGCTCGCTGCGGTCGAGGACCTCGGCCAGCGACTTCAGCAAGGCGGGATCGGGTGCGACATCGCGGGCAACCGTCCGGACGCGTGGCATCTGCGCGGCGACGTTCCAGTCGTCGATCGGGATCGACACGAAAGTCGGGCCACACGGCTTTTGCATCGCCGTGTAATAAGCTCGCGCGATGGCCGCGGGGACGTCCTCGGCGCGCGCTGGCTCGCAGCTCCACTTGACGTAGGGCTTCGGAAACTCGGTCGCCTGCTCCGCGAACAGATAGGGATGCATCGGCAGAAGCTCCCGGACCTGCTGGCCGGCGGTGATGACCATCGGCGTCTGGTTGCGAAACGCCGTGTAGATGTTGCCGAGCGCATGGCCGAGCCCCGCCGCCGAATGCAGGTTGACGAAGGCAGCGTTGCCGGTCGCTTGCGCATAGCCATCGGCCATGGCGACGACTGAAGATTCCTGGAGACCCAGGATGTAACGGATATCGTTCGGCCACGCGTCGAGGAACGGCAACTCGGTGGATCCGGGATTACCGAAGACCGTGTCGATGCCGAAGCCGCGCAGCAGGTCGAACGTCACCTCTTTCACGGTGCCGGAGAGGGAGCCGTTATCAGTCATGGCCGCCAGGTTCCTTTGTGTTTGTGATGGGTATCAAGCCCGAGGAAGAGAAACCGCCGGCGTGTCCTCGGGTCGATCGATCGCGCCTTGACGGGCGAGCGCGATGCACAGAGCGCCCAGCAGCGAAGGCAGGATCGGTAGCGTGAGAATCTGGAACGCGGTCCACCCCATCGCGAGAGGAATGCCCACCACAGACGGGCTGACGATCGATCCGATCCGCCCCACCGTCAGCGCCCAGCCGACCCCGATGGAGCGGATACCGGTGGGATAGCGCTTGGCCATCAGCATCACGACCGCCGCTTGACCGCCGATGCAACCGGCGCCAGCGAAGAAGACGCCGACCATCATCGATGCCAGATGTCCCGCTCCCAAGACCATGACAAGGAGCGCCACGGACGTCACGACGAAGGTCGCGGCGGTGACACGTTGCTCGCCGAACCGTCGGCAGATCGGCCCAAGCCCGATGGTGGCGAGAATTGCGCCCATGTTGAGCGCCGCCGTGCCGAGCACCGCCGTCTCGATCGGAAGTCCAGTTTCGCGGAAGAGAGTGGGTGTCCAGTTCACGAGCACATAGAAGATCATGAGCTCGATCATTTCGGCGATCCAGAACAGGGTCGTCATGCGACCGCGCCCATCCGTGAAGAGGCTGGCGAGAGACGTGGCCCCTCGGTCCGCCACCGGGAGGATGAAGTTGTCGCTCGCTCTGTATCCGCCTTTCGGATCGATACGGTTGAGGGTATCGGCCAGTTGCTGCGTTCGAATATTGCGAAGCGCGAGAAAATGGGTCGATTCCGGGATGAGCAGCGCAGCCAGCAGCAAAACGGCGAGGCTGAGCAAGCCAGCCACGTAAAAAACCGACTGCCAGCCAAAGTGCGGAATCATCCAGGATGCAGCGAAGCCGCCGACGAAGCCACCGACCGGAATACCGACAAGGGCCCATAGCGTGAAAGTGGTCCGGTTCCGTTCGGGCGCGCTTTCGGCGATCAAGGCCGCGAGCGCCGACGGAAGCCCGCCGATCCCCAGCCCGCCTATGAATCGGACAATCATCAGCTGCTCCAACGTCGTGCACCAGGGCGTCACCAGCGTGGTCGCGCCGAAGCACAGCGCAGCCGCCAAGATCGCCGTTTTGCGTCCGAAGCGATCGCCGAGCCAGCCTCCGGCAAAGGAGCCGGCCATCAGGCCGACCAGGCCGATCGTGAATACGGGCACGAATGCCGGCATCTTGATGCCCCATTGGCCCGCGATCACCGGCGCGGTGAAAGCGAGCGCCTGGTTATCGAGCCCGTCGCAGGCGGCCAGAAGGGCGCACATCGTCGCGATCAGAACCGGCAGATAGGATAGCTCCGCCTTGCCCATCACTTCCGCCACATCGATGACACGACGATCCACAGCCGCCTCCCTTATGCTTCATGTTCTTTTTTAATGGTCTTATTTGAAGAGGAGCCCATGGCTTCCAAGTCGATGCCACCAGCCAGTACTTCGCGTTAATTCATGGCGTGCTGAACGAGCGGACCGCCCAGCCACGGAACTCATATGCGGCAGACTTGTTCCGATGCCTCCCTACAGGTCGTCGCCAGCGAGCCAGGCGTCGCCACGCCGATAAAGCCGCTCGACCTCTGGCCCTTTGAGGCCGGGCATGTCGAGCTTCACGGTGTAGCCGATACGGGTCTGCAGGTAGGCGAGATGCCTGTATCCTTCGGGGAAGCGCTCGAGGAGCGTCACGTCGAGGTGCAGCCTCGCGGAGGGCGAGACCGGATCCATCCTGTCCTTCTCATAGATCGGCTGGCGCAGCACGATGCCCCAACGCCCGTCGCGCTTTTCCAGAAAGTCGTAGAACCGTCCGGTGCACACGACATCGCAAAGGACCCCGTCGACCTCGCCGCGCTGGGAAATGGTCATCTTGGTTTGCGAGATCGCCCGCTTGCCCGCGAGATCGATCGAGGTGCCGCCGAGGAAGTGCAGGATACTGACGCCTCGCGCCCATCCCTCCTGGCTGACCTTGATGAATTCGTCGCCGGTGCCTTGAAACCAGGTCGCCATCATCCGTCCGTCGGCATGCCAGACCGCGCGAAAGCGCTCCCACAGGCCGGCATCGCGCCAAACGACCCAATCTGCCAGGAGTTCACGGATGAGAAGGCGGTCCCTCGCCGCGTCCGCCCGCTCCATGCCGAGCTCGCTGCGGTTCTCCGGGCTATCCAATCGTCCACCTTCCGTTCGCAGATGTAAACTAATTCATATACGAGCACATTCCGGAGGCTGTCAATAGAGCGGCACGCTATCCTGTCGCGACTCCGCTTTGGCGGCGCCCAAGGACGAGGCGACACAGTTCGTCGCAAGAGCGCCGCAGCGCAGTCTTGACGTGATTTTCCTTCGCCGCATCAAAGCGTGCCAAGGGAATTGCGACGTTGATCGCGCCGAGTGGCGCGCCTGCAGCGTCGAGTAACGGCGCCGCGATGCCGACGATGCCGGGGGTCCATTCCTGACGCGAGGAGGCGAAGCCGGATTTCCTGACCGCGGCGAGCTGCTGACGAAGCGCCTTGACGGACTTCAACGTGGCTGGAGTGGCCGCCTCGAAGCGAACGCGCGAGAAGTAGTCCTCCTGAAAAGCCTTCGGCATATGCGCCAAGATCGCCTTGCCGCCGGAGGTCGCGTAGAGTGGCGCGAGATCGCCGAGCCGCATATGCGTCACCAGCCGAGCCGGACCGAGGACGGTGGCGACAACCTCGGCTTGATCGCCCTTGAGCTGATTGAGGGCACTGCTTTCACCGGTCTCGCGGGTCAAATCGGACAAGAACACTTCCGCGTGGCTGGCGAGGTTGCGAATTTGGCCGGTGCTCTCCGACAGGCTCAACAGCGCATCGCCGAGCCGGTAGCCCCGGCCATTGGGCGTCGTCTCGACATAGCCGCGCGCCTGCAAGTTTTTCAGCAACTGGGTGAGGCTGCTTTTGGGAATCTCCAGCGTCTCCGAGATGTCGCTATGGGACATCTCTCGACCCGCGTGCGCGAGAAGCTCCAACAGATCCAGCACCCTATCCGCCGATTTGACAGCCGCCTGCGCATTCTCGGACATCGCGATTCCTTCGTTCACGTATGTGAACGTTCTCGGCACATCAGGCTTCGGAGTCAACCGGGAGGGACCCGATCGGCTCGTTTTTTCAAATGGCCCTTCCCGAGATATGGCTTATGCGCCCAGCTTCTTCCGTCAAGCGGCGCTCACGGCATAGGATCAAGCCGGCCCTCCATGGCGTATCGCCCTTACCCGCCCGAGCGCGATTAGGTACTTGTAACGTTTGGTCGGAGAGAGCGTGCCGCGACCAGGCAGTTGCCGGAGTTGCGCCTCAAGTCAGGGGCGCAGGCTGTCGACGATCGGCTTGGCGAGCGCTCGTCGCAGCGCCACGCGGTGAACCGGCGACTGGCCGCGCACCTACGCTTCGATCGCGTAGAACTTGCGCTCGTATGTGGCCAACTGGTCCTTCAGTAAGTGACAGTTACAACTACAGTATCGGAATATAGACCCGGTGACGGCGTCGACTGCGGCAGCACGCGACCGTACACAACAAGATTTTGCGCCAAACCTGTTCCGGTGCCAGGCACGGTGCTGCCCGGTGTCGATGCGTCGCCCCAGATTTGGGATCGCGCCGCATCCTTAAAGAGACCGTATGTCACGGTTTCCGCGCCTTTGGACATTTTGCGGCTCGCAGGCGGAGACCCTGTCGTGCCACCATTGAGACTTATCGTGTAGCTTGTGGTGGGTGTGCAGGTGACGGTGATCTGGCCAGTCGCGTCGACGTTTGCGCTCAGAACGCCGATTGAACCAAAATTGATGTTCTGCGCCAACACCAGGCAGTTGGCGGCCACCGTCGCGCTCACGGTAAAGGTCGCATTTGTGGATCCTGCCAACGCAGCGCTGCAAGCAGGACAGATACCAAGAGGACAATTTGCGTAGCGCAATTGCGCCTGAGTGCTCGAGTAGGTTGAAAGATAGGAGCCCGGCGGCGCCGTGGATTGGCCACCGAACGCGCGCGCAAAGACCGTTGCACTGATCGATCCGCTGCCGAGGGCATTGAGGGTCACGGAGAGTGCCGGCGGGGTTGGTGGATCGGCGAACAAGTCCGAGCCCCAGACCGTTCCTCCCCACGTCGTTGAATAGAGCTGATACGTGAGGATGTTTGCACCGCTGAGCATCCGGCGGTTTGATTCGGTCGTGCCGCCGGTTCCAGAACCAAGATTGGGGCAGAGTCGGATTGTGCTCAAAAGAGTCCCGCTGCAGGTGATATTGACTGTTGCGCTGGTATCGTCGTTGGTACCCGAAAGCGTGTCCACCGCGCCGAAATTGACGTTCGACACGCTAAAACTGCAGCTCTGGGCACGGGCCAAAGTCGGTCCGATCAGCGAACATGCGACAAGAAGCCACCGAAGTGCGAAGCTTGATCCTGTCCTCATCGGCAGACCACGTCGCTGATCCTGACCTGCTCGCCAGGTTTTGGCGCGTAGTCAAACTCGGCTCGGCACGAACCTCGCTCCGGCAGATCAATCGTGGCACCATTGTGCGCGCCCAGGCCGCGCACGAAGGCTTGTCCGTCATAACCGACAACGAACGCCTGCTCGGCGCCGTCCAACCGAACCTGGGCGCCCACCTTGATGGGATCGCCGTTGGCTCCGACAAAGATGACAAGCGCAGCGTTCGGCGTCTCCGACACACCGAACTTGACGACGACGCCGTTGCGATCGGCGGGCACCACGACCTCACGGGTCTTCGGGATGTCGGCATCAATCGGCAGATTCGTCGGATCGATCGAAATCTTGTTCTTCTGGTAGGAATTCAGATAGGGGACCATCAGCATCCCGGCACTGTTGGTGACACCAATCGGTCGGTTCTCATATTGCACCGCGACGTTGGGAGCCCCAGCGTTGACGACCGCGAAGGCATCATCGATGCGATTGCCAAAAAATACACCACCGCCCGCGACGGCGATCGAACCGTCGATCTGCGCCGTTCCACGGACATTGTTACCGAACTGCTGCACGCCGGCTTCGGCGCGCCCGAACGCGGCACGGTAGCTCGCCGACGCCGAACGATCGGGGGTGCTCCCTTCGGCGTCACGCACCCGCCAGCCGTAGCTACCGTCTTGAAGCCTTTCGGACTTCGTCGCATCCACGACCGCCGATGGTCCATTCGGTCCGTGTTGAACCGAGCCCGACACCGTGATGTCGTTGCCCAACGGAACAGAGATCCCCACGAAGATACCGAAGCTGTTCTTGTCATCGAGATCCTTGAAGGCCGTCGCATAGACCGTGCTATTTTGAAAAATGCCGCGGCTGTAGGACAGCCCGACGATGCGGTTGCGGTCGCCCAAGGCACTTTCGATCTGCGTGAAACTGAGGTTGAGGCTTGAGCGATCGAACGACAGCGGGACGCCAAGACTGACCTGGTCGAGCGCCTTGGGGACGCGGGCGCTGAAGAACGAGAACGCCGCGTTGAGCTGCGGATCGAGCAGCGGGGCCGTCATGGACGCAATGTCCTCGTAGCCGCCAATCGTTCGCTGGGTGCGGGCATAGAACGACAAGAACCCGTAAATCATTTCAAGTGACGCACTGAACAGGCCGCCAGTGCGTTCGCCGGTCCGACTCCCGGCGACCGCGAGCGACGCCACGCCGAATGGTCCCAGGAAGAACGCGGCGCCCACGCCGCCGTTCATGAGACCTGCGCCGCCCTCGGCGTGCCCTTCCAGCGTCAGCCAATTGGTCAAACCGTATCGTGCACTCGCGGACCCCACAGGGCGCGGGTCATAATCGTCCGACTTAACGCCGTAGAAACGCCGTGCGAATCCGATCTCTCCAGAGAAATCGTAGAGACCCTCCCTGAGAAGCTGACTCGATGCATAAAATGGCAACGTGGTGACCGCCTGTCGACCGAGGGAATCATGAATCACCACGCTGGCGGTTCCAGCCCCCGTGACGATGGGAAGGTTCGTGACTTGAAAGGGACCCTGCGGAACAGAGCCGCTGAACGTTTTCACGTTCTGTGTGTAGACATCGATGGTGGAGGGGACCGCCGCGCTGCCCGACAGCGACGGGATCGGCATCGTGATGAGATCGGGACGAAGCGCGAAGCTGTGCTGCATCTGCAGGCCACCAAGTCGCACCGGCCGGGTCCAGGATAATCCTCCCGAGATCGTGTCGCCCGCGCGATAGGCGATCAGCCGATCCATATCCGAATACGACCACGTTGAATCGAGGCGGATCAGGCCGCCGACGTCCGGCGATGCGGTGGTCGCGATCAACGATTGGCTGAGCGTACCGTAGGGACTGAACACACGGCCGTCGAAGGCTCCCGACACTCCCTGAAAGGTCTTCAGATCGCGCCAGAACGATCCGTCGGAGCTGGCGAACAGCGTGTAATTGAGCAGGCCGCCGTAGCCACGTTGCGGTTCGAGGATGGATCCCGCATTCTGAGGGCGCAGATCGACAATGTGCGGAGCACGCGCGGCGTCGGGTGCGGTAATATGAATGGCCTGTGCGGCTTCATTGACACGATAAGACACCCCGGGCAAACGATCCAGGCGCACCAGGCCATCGGAGCCCGCAGCCTTGCTCTCGGCAATCAGTCCGATCTCGCGCAACTCGTTCGCGGTCGCTGCTAGTGAGCCGTCGGGCAGTTGTTTGAATGATCCGATCAGATTGACGGGCCGTTCATTGATCAGGACGTTGAGTTGTAGATCGCGTTCCCCCGACCCCGAAACCTTGCTTGCGGACGTGGGAAGATCCGGTGGCTCCTGACAATGCGCAGCACTGAGTGATGCCGCCGTGGCGAGCAGCAAGACAGCGGCCTCAACGGCCGGTTTGCACCGCAGCCGTCGCATTGATCTCTCCGCCGTCGCTTTGGGCCGAGAGTTTCACCGTGGGACCGGACACGCGAATGCCCTGCGCGGGAAACGACCACTGCATGGTTGCATTGCCCAGGACATAGCCCACCAGTCCGCTGCCGAGCGTGATACTCCGGCCCGTGCCGTCCGCCAGCTTGAGATCAGCGATCTTGAGGCGTTGCTGACCCGCGTTCTTCGCCGTCACGGCGAGCGCATTGCCGTTCTGCCGAACCGTCCATGAGACTTGGGAGCGTCCCGCATCGGCGCTCCGGAAAAAAACCGGCAGGGAATAACGCAGGACGATATTGACCACGCCCGGTTGCCGCCGTGACGGATCGGGGAGCTCGTCCACCACGACACGGTAGCTCTCCTCGCCGGCCACAGGTTGCTTGGCGGCCCGCACAACGCGAACGACATAGTCGGCGTTGGGCCCCAGGGTTTGGCTGGGTGGGCTTGCCACCACGTCGGCGGTCGGCGCCAGGCGATCCACGCCACCGGTTTGAGTCCAGCGGAACACTCGGATCTGCACGTTGAGCGGTCGATCGTCCTCATTGCGCAGATTGAAGGTCGTCGCGCTATCGGGCGCCAACAGATCGGCGGTTGTCGGCGCGACGCGCACCGACGCCGCGTTGCCTGGGGCAGCGCAAAAGCTAACGGCAATGGCACTTGCGCCCGCAAGCCATGAGCGCATGCTTACCTCTCAATAGGTCACCGTGACTGTCAGAATATCGCTATAGGCACCGGCCGCCGGTGTCGTCTGAGGCGGAACGCGACCGAAAACCGTGACCGGCTGAGCGCTGCCGTTTCCGGTTGCCGCCACGGTGTCCGTGCCGATGGTTTGGCCCCAGACCAAAGTGCGAGCCGCATCGCGGTAAGCCGAATACGTCACCGTCGCCGAAGCAGGACCGGTCATCTTGCGCGCCGCAACTGTTGCCCCGGCGCCGTTCCCCACATTGAGTCCGATATTGTAGGGCGTTGTGTTGGTGCACTGAACGGAGATCGTGCTTTGCGCATCGAGATTGGCGCTGATGACGCCCTGCGTTCCAAATGCGAGATCCGTCGCTGACGCCACAATGCAAGTCGATTGAATTGTGAGGGTGACGTTGAACGTACTTGTCGCCGTCGCTGCACGAGCCGCCTGTGAAGCGAAGCTCGCCGCCGCCAACGCAGCAATCAATAGACGGAACAGAATCCGCATCCCCACCCCCCGATATCGGTCGGGAACAAACCCGACCACCGATGGAACCTAAAGGGTTTGAATTGGAATCATTCGCGAATCACAATGAAGACAAAACTCGTTCCTGAACCCGGGTATTTCGTGACGAGAATGAGGCTACAATCTGGTACGTCCAACGGCGCGATTCATGGTGAATACTTTCGGAACCAGCCGCACTGAATCTGCGACCTCAATGATTGTGCGTCGCCACGGATAGAAAGCCATATCCGCGTAGCCGTTGTTCACGGCGCTCGCTGACGTCGCCTCTTCAAAACGAGTGGCGAAGCACCGGCGATCGTGAAGACATATTCCCGCGCCCACGTGGTTTGATTTTCAGCTCGCAACTCACTTACTGACTGCTGGCCAGGGCCCTCTGCGTTTGGACGCGAAACGCAACAGCCCATAGTTCAATTTCGAATTCAGTAAGCGCCGGCTTTCGTTTCCGGTTTCGATGATCTCACAGTGGTTGAGTAAAGCGATCGAGTAGCGCGGTCGTCATTTTTGGATCGCTGAACACGGTCGACCATTCACCAAAAGCAAGATTGGTACGCGCTCAAGAGCATCTCCAGACGGAGGAGTCGAGATGCAGTCATTTTCGTTGGCAACGCTTGCCCTTGATGGCCGCGATCAGGCGGCTGTCGTCGTTGATGGTCGTCACTATCGTCTGGATCGTTTCATCCACGATATATGGGGCAGGTGTAGACCGTCCCCTCCGAAATATCGGCGTTTGGCGTACTCGTGTCGGGATGTTGCCGCGAATCCAAGACCTTCGTGCTCCTCTCGGGTGCATGATCGTGACCGCCACGGCCATGAGAATGATTGTGGCCTGCGCCGCCACATCCCGCCTTCGTCTTTGCATTCACCGCCGCGGTCATCGATCTCTCCTTGCAACCGGTCTCTTGGATGATTCCATTCTCCATTTCGGCGTTCGATTGACCGGCATGCGCCAGAGTCCGTCAGTCAATCCGTTCGCCGGCATAACTATTGCTGCCGATCAAGCGGCGCTCCCGGCTGGGAAAGTGGCAGCCTGGCTGGTTCGGCAGCCGGTCCATTCGGCGTTTGAGTCCCGTGCTTCATGCACCTGAACATCATCACCATGCAGGGTAGAAACACCAGGATAGGGAGTAACCCCGCTGCTGCCAGCCAATGCCAGTTCAGTACGATACCGGCGATAATTCCCGCGCCTGAAAGGACATATAGGGCGGACCGATACCGAGCGAAGTAACTCGCCGGAGTGTTGCGCGGTCGATCGCCGGACCGGTGAGGGGTCGGGTTCTGATGAATCAATGTCATGTGATCTCTCTCTTGTTCTGTAAGCGTGCGGATACGTCGCTGTGAAACGATTGCAGATTAATCCTTGTCCGCAACCGCTCTTGCTTCGAATGCGATCGCTACGCGATTGCTGATAATACCAACGCAATTTGGTTGGAGCGCATCGTCATGCGCCGATGGCGTCAGAAGGGAGATTTCGGACCACCGTGATAGCGCCATGCATTTGCGCCGTCGACCATATTCGCCGCAGGCTGAACGCTGGATGCGAACGCATCACGCGGCCCGCTATGCGCGGTGCCGGTTCCGCTATGTACGGCCGGCTTCGCTGCGCTTGTCCGGTAGCTTTTTTCCGTAACGGTCGATCCCGCATGGGCCGCTGCTGATATCGCCACCAGCGGCAGCAACAGCGAAATCGTGAGAAAGCGTTTCGTCAACATTGTCTGACTCCTTGTCCTTGTAGAAGTGCATCATTGCGCTTCTTCAGGGAGTTCGGAGCAAATCGTCTGGCGGTTACAAGCTCACGCTGACGTGAAGCCGCCCGGCACGTCCCTTACCAGCGCAATAGCCGCGGTCCCAATGCTGCCCCTGCTAACGTGCACAGCACAATCGTGCCGCCGTACCAGACTGCAACGAACGGCAATGAATCATCCGTGCAATGAAGCGCATAAGCCATCGCGCTTACGCCGCCTGCAATGAGGCCGGCGAACGTACCCGCACGAACCAGATCCGTCGGAGCCGCCTGGCGCACCGCCCAGATGATTATCGCGAACGGCGCAATTGCGATGATCGGAATCGAGAGCAGGCATTCAAGCCACGCGTCGCCGACGATCATCTTGTCCCAGTGCGAACTGGGCGCGGTTCCAAGGCTTATTCCGGCGAGTAACGCAATTACCACGAACGGAATCGCAGCCAGCATAGACGGGGTTCTAAGCTCTCCACCCGGGCGGGTCAGCCTTGTGAGATAGATCGCCGCCACGCCGACAATCGCAATCGCAAACGCAAGCTTGGTGACAAGAAAGATCAGCGAGCGAGCTGTCGTCAGGTCTGTTCGCAGGCCCAACCCGACGAGCGCACCGCCAACCGCCACCAGGGCCCCCGCCACGAGGGCCATACACACCGTCCGGATGACCAGTTTACGATCAACCGGCTCGGTGTTCGTGCTTAGCATGGCAATCAAGTCATCGGTCTTCATGCTGTGTTTTCCTTGGCAATCAAGGCAGCCAGTGCCTTGAGCCCACGGTGAATATTCACTTTGACTCCCGACTCCGAGAGGCCGCATCGATTCGCCGCTTCAGCTACGCTCTGTCCATCAAGTTTTACGGCCTCAATGGAGCATCGCATGTTCTTCGGTAATTGCTGCATGAGCCGTTTCAGGTCGTATTTGCTCTCAGCGCCGGCACTGTCATCCTGGGTCATGACGTTATCTGCCTCGTCGATGGGCACATCAGACCGCGACGTGCGGGTCCGACGCAGAAAGTCGATCAACTTGTAGCGCGCGATGGCATGGACCCACGGCGTCAGCGGCTCCGCTGGGTCGTAGGTATGTCGCTTGATATGGATTGCCAACAGCGCGTCCTGAACCAAATCTTCGGCCTCCGATACGCCTCTCCCGATGCCCGACAGCTTGCCTTTGTAATAAGCACGCAGACGCCGGCTCAACCGTTCGAGCAGCGCGCGGTGAGACGCCGCATCGCCGTCCAGGCTGGCAAGCATCAGGGCCTTGAGTTCGATTTCATCGGTCGTCATGCATGCCTATCTTTAATAGTTCGCTGCTCCAGCCTGTTTGGTTACAGAGGCTGACGCCCCCTCGAAAAAAAATGATCCCGAAAGTCGATCTTTTGGGTCCCCTGGTCAACTTAAGAGCATCACCATTTCGAGGGTGCGCACATCCTATTTAGGTATTGCCAGGAAGCCCCGCCGGTGCTGATCGATTGCGCATCAGGTTCACTTCCTGACCGTGCGCGTCTCTCTCGACGAGGTGGGCTGTCATACGCTGGTTGCCAGTGGCCACCAATGTTCCGCAGTCGGCGCGCCATTCAGCATCGCGCTTCGACAAGCTTGGTGATTTCCTCCGGCGCCGCGAAGATCACCGAGGCTCTGTCGCCCAACATTCCAGCCGGCATGATCGCTGGCGCACCTTTGTCCGGACCGTCCCTGCTGGAGTCGGTCATGAAGCGCAGGTTGCGTTCCCAAAATGGGCGCGTCTTGCCGTCGGCGGTGGTGACGCGATAGGTGTCGTGGCAATAGGTGATTGCCTTAACCTGCTTGGCGGGCTCGAGACTTTTCAGGTTGGGATCGCGTCCGCCGCCCATCATGCCTCCCATACCACCCATCATGCCGCCCATGCCTTTCATGCCACCCTGCTGTGCCGTCTGCTGCGGCGCGCCGGGTTTGGTGGCATCTTTGAGGAAGGCCAGCAGGTCTGCACGAACGCGGGCATCCTTGATGCCCTCGAACGGCATGCCGTTGTCCGGCACCATGCGCTGCGGATCGGTCAACCATCCGTCCAGCGAACGATCGTCCCAGATGATATCAGACGATTTGAGCGCATCGGAGTAACGCTCGAAGCTGGGCAGCGACCCGGCCTTGCGTTCCCAGAGACCGGCGAGACTCGGCCCCGTCATATTTCGATCGGGTTCGAGCGAATGGCACGGCGTGCAAGCCTTAAAGTCTTGCTGACCACGCGCGGCATCGCCGGGTTGCGCGACCGCGCGGGAAAACAGTGCGACCATCGCAAGCAGGGTTACGCCGAACCGCTTCATTCTCAGCCTCCCCGTCGAGAACGGAGATATTTTATCAGCGCTGCTGCTGCCAGAATCAACACGATAACGGCCAGCAGCCAGAAAATCCCCATGCCCCACATCATACCAGAGGTCATGCCGCTCATCATGGTTCAATCTCCTTGATTGGGCTAAATCTTCGACGCGGCTCGAAAGGTTCGCGCGCTGGTGGCGCGAGCTTCGATTTTGGTCGACGGAGATTGGGGAGGGTTGCGATGATCGCTCTTTCGCAACCCTTCCGGCTTCCCGGCCGATCAATAGATCTTGGTTAAGGACCCGCGCCCCTGGGCAATTGGGTACGCCATTGCGCGCCCACGAACGCTAGTGGGATTTCGGGCCGCCCTGATAGCGCATGGCGGGTCCGGCGCCGTTCGTGGTCACCTCGGGTTGCAAGCGCGGCGCCGCGCGGTCATACGCAAAGGCGGAATTCACGTCGCGTTGCGAACCGATAGTTGCGGTTTGCGCGCTCTGCCTGGCCTCACTCGGCCAATAGCTCCTGTCCGAGATGGTCGAGCCCGCGTGGGCCGTGGCGGATATCGCCACCAGCGGCAGCAAGAGCGAAATCGTGAGAAGGTGTTTCGTTAACATGGTCCGGCTCCATCATTGTTGGAAGCGCATGATGTGCGCTTCTAACAATGAGTTCGGAGCAAATCGTCCGGCGGTTACAGACTCACGCTGACGTGAGAACACCGCAACAGCCACGGTCCCAATATTGCTCCTGCGAAGGTGCAAAGCACAATTGCGGCACCTACACCCGGCGCGTTCCGCGGCCTTCCGCAGGGCCATAAAGTCCTGTCTCAGTCCTTGTATTCAAATTGGCGAATTTCTCTTCGCGACGCTGTGCGCCGCGCTTTTTCCGGCAGCCGCCCCAGAAAGTTTTCTGACGTCGTAGGCGCTTGTTACATTCGTGATTGCTTTTGGGCAAAAAAACACCGTTGTCCCAGAACGATGCCTCCGGGCTAATAGGCAGGGCCTATGTCTTGGGAATGGTTACGGCAGGCGCACCCTTGATACATATAGGACATCGCGCGCGGGCCTGGCGCGTATTCCAGGTGCAGATCCGTCAGGTCAAAGCCGGCCAGACGGATAAGATCATCCATCTTGCGGTCCAGATGACAGCCGCCCGCCATGCGACGCCAGGCCGGAGTGAGCCGGTGCTGCCAGCGTTCGACGCCTGGCTCGGGCGAAAGCCCGTGCTCGACAAAACAGAGATTTCCCTCTGGTTTAAGCACCCTGCGCATCTCACGCAAAGCAGCTAGCGGGTCCGGAATCGAGCAAAGGGTCCAGGTCATCACGACGGTATCAACGGCGTCGTCCGCAAGCGGGATCGCAGTTGCGGAACCCAGAAGAAGCTCGACAGGTATCCCTGATGCGGCGGCACGCCGCCGCGCGATCGATAGCAAGCGCGGCGAGGGGTCGATCCCGTAGACAAACTCCACCTGCTTGCCATACAGCGCGAAGTTCAATCCCGAGCCCACCCCAATTTCGAGCACGCGGCCACGGGCTGCAGCGACCGCCGCGCGACGGTATTTCGTGAGGTCCTTCCGTCGCATGACCAAATCGAGAATGGGCGGTA
>Ga0137415_10003584_pt1 | contig 15423 bp, 13 predicted proteins | sample CZODoug3_1_1_16f_FD_183082 | JGI IMG/M metagenome (GOLD analysis project Ga0137415, IMG submission 183082) | Vadose zone soil fungal communities from Angelo Coast Range Reserve, California, USA - CZODoug3_1_1_16fungal (Hybrid Assembly) | ecosystem: Environmental > Terrestrial > Soil > Vadose... | reverse complement strand
CTCGGAATTGAAAACAATCTGGCTTTGATCGAGGCGCGTGAAAATCAGAAGGCCACCGATGCGCAGATGCTCCAGCTTGGTAACGTTCTGCTGCCGAACATCTCGCTGCATGGCGAGACTGGCGTCCATCAGTACAATCTCGAAGCCCAGGGCTTTCGTTCGTCAATACTGGCGGACTTTGCCTCTCTGATCCCATCAGGAGGCAGCACGTCGTTCCCGTTAATCGTCAAGGTAGACACAACCTCCGGCCAGCTCAACATGTCGCAGTATCTCTTCAACTGGTCCGGATACGACGTGTGGCGAGCAGCCCAGGCCAGTCAGAAAGCGGCTTACTACAACACGCAATCCTCTCGTGGACTCGTAGTGCTCAACGTAGGCACGGCCTATTTGCAAGCTCTGGCAGCGGCTTCTCAAGTGGACTATGCGCAGGCACTGCTCAAGACCGATGAGACACTCCTCTTCCAGGCTCGCGAAGAGCATAAGGCGGGAACCGCTGCCAATCTCGACGAATTGCGCGCCCGTGTGCAATATCAGACGCAGCAGCAGACCCTCATCAATGCCGAGAACAGCTTCGAGAAGTCCAAGATCGCTCTCAATCGCCAGATCGGCCTCGATCCCGGACAGAAGATCCAACTTACCGAGGCAGCGCCCTATTCCGAGTTGGCTGCTACGACCATCGAACAGGCAAAACAGCAGGCCTATACCAGCCGGCAGGATTATCAATCCATGCTGCAGCAAGTCCGCGCAGCCGAACTTGAACGTAGGGCTATCAAGCACGAGCGCTTCCCTACGCTGTCCTTCAAAGGAAACTATGGCGTCATTGGGACCTCAGGTGGCTCGTATAACGGTGTCTTCACTGCGATGGGCACGCTGAGCATTCCCGTCTTCCAAGAAGCCAAATTTCGCGGAGACCGCGATGTAGCTGTCGCGCAAGTAGACCAGCTCACTTCGCAACTAGGCGATCTTCGCGGCAAGATCGACCAGCAGCTCCGCGACAGCCTGCTCGACCTCCAGACCGCGGCGGAACTTGTCGGCGTGGCACGCAGCAATGTCGAGCTGGCTACCAAGACGCTCGAACAGACGACTGACCGTTTCCAGGCGGGAGTGGATGACAACCTGCCCGTCGTCCAGGCCCAATCCACACTAGCCCAGGCGCAAACGCAGTACGTAAACAGCGTCTTCCAGTTCAACCAGGCCAAGCTGGGCCTGGCCCGTAATCTGGGCATCGTCGACACTCAATACAAAGCCTATCTGCAGGGTGGAAAATAGGCATAGGGTATCCCCTGTCTCAGATACTCGCCGTTTTGTTTTCAAATACTTAAGAGCGTATCTATAAGTTTGTAGATAGCAAATTAGTAAACAGCCTCAGCCCGCCGATGATCAGCAGGCTGAGGCCTTCAAATACTCCCTGAAGCGATTGCACGGCCTCAATTTTTCAGGTCATGCCAATGGTTGCGCAGTTCCCGGTTGAACTCCTGCCAGCGCTCTTCGGGAAAGAATATCCGTCCGCCGTCGAAGCGGATGTAGCGCCGCATTCCGGGTATGGTAGCGGCGAGCCAGTTCGCCCATTTCACGTCGAAATAGATATCGTCCGTGCCCCAGGCGATGAGAGTCGGCACGTGCAACTTCTTCAGTTGCTCCTCAATCGCGATGGTGTGGGATGGATCGAAGGCAGCCAGGAAGCGCTCGAGATCACGTACGCGCTCCTCAGTCCGCAGGAACGGCTTGAGATAGATATCGATGGTTTCATCCATCACGTTCTCTGGATGCTCATAAGCCGGCCCAAGTGCCTGCGGCGAGCGATAGATACTCTTATCGCCGGTCATGGCGTTCAGCGTATCCGGAAGCCCACCAGCAGCGGCCATCGCAAGGAACGGCTTAAAAGCTTCAGGCGGCCAATTGTCGTGCGTGTCGCAATTAGTAAGCGCTAGGCTGCGCACCCGCTCCGGGTAGAGAGCGGCGAAAATCTGCGCGATGCCTCCACCGCTATCGTTGCCCACCAGATCGATCTGATCGATCTGCAACACATCCAGAAACGCTGCGAGCATCTCAGCATTGGCCGTTGCAGATACGTCCTGGTTAGCGGCGATTTCCGTATCGCCATGCGCCAACAAATCCACTGCGATGCAGCGTCTGATATCCGAAAGAGCGCTCAACTGATGGCGCCACAGATATCCGTTGAGCAACACGCCGTGCACGAACAGCGCAACTGGACCGCGCCCTTGCTCTTTATAAGCAATCGTACCGAATGGGGTTTTCACGCTCGCCTTCTGGGCGAGGCCGCTTTGCTGCAACATATATTTCTCCTGTTTCAGAATTTCGTGGTTCGATCGAGATATTGAGATTTTTTGTGTCCTCGAAAGCGTGCGTCAGACCTGGAAAGACACATCCGGTTCAGCGGAAGCTTGTGCCTCGTCCAATTTCGTGGCGCATTCCTCGCAGCACACTTCGACCGTTCTGTTGTGAATCTTGACTTGGATGGGGTTGTCGCCGAGCTCGCAATCGCAAGCAGCACAGGTTTTGTTTGCCATAGCAGGTATCTCCTAAACACCCGAAGTGCGGGTATGCACAGAAGACCATGCGGGCGGCAGGCGCCGCTGTCAGAATCTTTAGCGATTTAGAGCTAATTGCCGGAAGGCGGTTGGCGAATGTCCATAGGCCTGCCGGAAGCTGGCGCTGAAATGGCTATGGCTGGAAAAGCCGAGGTCCAGGCTCAAAGCCGACAAATCATCGTACTGGCCGATCAGATCCAATGCTCTCGCCAGTCGCAGCCGCAACTGATACCGGTAGAGCGGCACGCCCTCCACCTGCTGGAAAACCTGCGTGAGGTAGACCGGAGAGCCACGCACCTCAGAGGCAATTTCGGTAAGCGTCCAGCGCCGCGCGAGATCGCTCATTAGTACCAGCTTTACGCGGTCTACCAGGCGCTGCTGTCCAAAACTGGAGCCGGCGGCATGCGATGTGCGCGGGCCCAGGGCGCGCTGTGCAAGAGTCAAGGCCAGGCTCTCGGCTTCCAGCGGTTCCGCAATTCTTTCGCGAAGGCTATGCCGCAGTATTGCGACGAGCGCCTGCGCACGCGGGTCGATGCGCATACGCTGCCGGACAAATGTCAGTCTCTCGCCCTCGCGCGTCATCCCTCTGGGAGCCAGCTCGCGCAGAACCGAGTCCTCGATAGCCAGATCGAGGCAAGCATCGCCGCCCGCCACAGGATGGCTGATGCAATAGCCTTCCAGCGCGTTGAAAAACAGCACCTGATTTGCCTCGGCGACAGCATCGTCCTGGCCAAGGTGGCGCATATATACGCCACGATAGGGGAAAACCAGATGCGTGACCGTTGCGTGTTCTTCTTCGGTTTTGTGACGGCAGGCACCTGGGCATGCGATGTCCGTGACCGTGACGGCCGGCGTGCTCAGAAGCGTCTGCACTGTGAAGTCCGGCACTGGTTTACCCTCCAGAATGCTGGCCACGATACCAGCCAGGGACTGCCAAATCTGGCAATCCCATTCAAAGTATCTCAGTTAGCAGTGACTGGACGATAGGGCCTTAAAAGAAACTAGAACGATCTATTCCATTCTCAGAACCTGCATCGGTTCCAGTGAAGCTGCGCGGCGAGCGGGCAGGTAGCAGGCCAGCAATGCTGCGGTCAAAAGCACAAATCCAACGATGCCAAAGACTGAAAAATCCATCGTGCCTACGCCATACAAAGTGCTTGCCATGGCACGGCCTACAAAGTAAGCGCCGATTAAACCAAGCGCCAATCCAATACAGGCCAGCAGGATACCTTCTTTGACGACCAGGGCGACTACTCGGTTCTGGGTAGCTCCCAATGCCATGCGCAGAGCAATCTCATGCGAGCGCTGCGCCACGGAGAAGGTCATCACGCCATAGATGCCCAGCGCTGCCAGCAGCAAGGCCACTCCGGCAAAACAGGCAAAGAGGATCAGCGTAAATTTGTCATTGGCCAGCACCCTATCCCGTATCTGATCCATGGTGCGCGGTTCAGCCAGCGCAATTTGCGGATCGACGGAATGCACGGCTGCCGCAATGCTTTTTGTCATCGACGCAGGATCTTCCGCTGTTCGTACGGCGATGCCTGAGTTCGGCCACGGAGTTTGCCAGAAGGGGATCAACATCTCTGGATAGTCTTCGCGCAAGCCGTTGCGGACGTTGTGATAAACGCCGATGATTTGCCATTCGATGGGTGGGCCAAGTTTTTGCACGCCAGGCACGAGCTCTTCTACCGATACGCGCTGTTGAAGCGGATCGGTTCCTTTCAGGTACTTCTGCGCGAATTCTTCGTTGACTACGGCTATCTTTACGCTTGCAGCCGTGTCCTGGTCATTGAACGTGCGGCCCTTCATCAATCGAATGCCGAAGGTCTGGAAATAGTCAGGCGTGACCATGCCAAAGCCGGTATTTGGCCGTTGTGATGGGTCGGCATATGCGGGTTTGCCGACGATGGTGAATGGCATGCCAAAGCCCGCTCCATAGAGAGGCATGCCGGTCATGGCTGCGGCGTGGGAGACTCCGGGAACGGCTGCGATCCGCGAAAGTATCTGCCGGTAATAGGTGGCGATCCGTTCCGGTTCTTTGGATCTGCTATCGGGAACGGGAAGAGAGAAGGTAAGAATGTGATCGGTATGGATGCCGGTATCGACCCGCAACAGGTTCCAGAAGCTGTGGATGGTGAGCCCGGCTCCGGCTAGCAATGCAAGCGCGAGAGCAAACTCGCCAACGACCAGGATGCGGCGGAGGCGATGACGGCCAACGCTGGTACCGGTGCGGCCACCCTCTTTGAGCGCCTCGGCGGGGTCGACGCGTGAGGCATACCATGCAGGAGCGCAGCCAAACAATAGTCCGGCAAGGGTCGTGGCAACCAGAGTGAAGAACAGAATGGGGAGATTCAATCTCAAGTCCGCTTCGAGTGGCAGTGTGCCCTCGGGCATGACGGCAATCAGTCCTTGCAGCATGGCATAACCCACACCGATACCCAGGATACCGCCGAGGATGGCTAACAGCAGGCTCTCCGTAATGAGCTGCCCGAAGATGACGGACGGCTTCGCTCCCAGGGCGCTGCGCACGGCTACTTCTTTCTGCCGTGTCATGCTCTTGGCGAGCAGCAGATTGGCCACATTCACGCATGCGATGAGCAGGACGAACGCTACTGCTCCCAACAGCAGCCAGAGGGTCTGTTTTCTTTCGCTAGGCAGGAAATCGTTTTTGAGCGGCTCTACGAGAGCACCCCAGCCTTTATTGCTCTTGGGATAGGTCTGCGCAATGTGGGCGGTGACCGCGTCCATATCTGCTTGTGCCTGCTTGAGAGTAACTCCGGGCTTCATTCGCGCCATCACCAGCAGCCAGTGAAAGTCGTGATTCAACTGCTCAGGTTTGAAGACGAGTGGTACGGTCAGTTGCGCATTGCCCCGGTCGGCTATGCCCGGCGCCTGCACTCCCACGACCGTGTATGGCTCTCCGTCGAGGCGGATCGATTGGCCCACAGTTTTGGGGTCGGAGCCGAGTTTTTTCCAAAGCTTATAGGTGAGGAGCACGACATGGTCACGGCCCGGTTGCCCTTCCTCGGGCAAAAAATAACGGCCAAGATAGAGGGGATCTCCAACCATGCGGTTCATGCCCACTGTGGCACGGGTGCCTTCGACATACGCCGGCTGGTCTTTTGTCGCGATGTTGAAGCTGCCGCCGGTCCAGGCGTTTATGTCCTGGAATGCAGTGCTCTGCTGTTTCCAATCCGTGGAATCGCCCGCTGAAACGACATTGTGTGAAACGACATTGTCATAGCTCTGAACTTTTGACCAGACCATCACGAGCTGGTCAGGATTAGGGTACGGCAGGGGTGCGAGCAGCGTTGCGTAGTCTACGGTAAAGATGGCCGTGTTCGCGCCAATGCCCAGGGCCAGCGTCAGCAATATCGTGAAAGTCAGGCCAGGATTCCTGCGTAACTGCCTGATCGCGTATGAAAGATTTTGCTTAAGGTTCACTAACGCCTCCCCAAGAACATCGGACGAAACTGGGCCGGAATTTCCGGTGTTACAGAAGCAATCCGTGGGCCGATGCACTCCTATTCGAAAATGCTTTGTTTTCTAGACAAAAGATTCTGCCAATAAGAAAGCCCGAGGTGTTGTTGTCCACTCTTGGACAACACATGTCCACTACCGCACACTATGAAAGCAAGATGGATAGAGGCGCAATTTTATAGCACTGAGTGCTATATTTTAGAGGTGAAGCAAACTTCTTCAAGGGTGCTGTCGGTTTATAAAAGCAAACCGTTTGCCCGCTTTGCCAGAAAAGCCCGCATTACGGATGCTGATCTTTGGAGGACTGCTCAACTGGCAAACGAAGGCGTGATCGATGCTGATCTCGGCGGAGGAGTCATCAAGCAGCGCATTGCCCGCACTGGGGAGGGGAAGTCCGGTGGGTCACGGTCGATCATTCTTCTCAAAAAGAATGATCGCGCTGTTTATGTTTATGGTTTCGAGAAAAAAGACCTCGCCAACATCAGACCGAACGAGTTGGAGGCCTTTCGGGAACTGGCTCAGGTGATCTTTGGATACACGTCTGCCGAGATCGCAAAACGAGTGGAAGATGGAGCACTCTTCAAGGTGGAAAAACCGGAGGAAGCAAACGATGCCTAAAAAATATCGTAGTAAGGTTATGGCCGCCATCCATGAGACGGCATCTGATCTGCATCGCGTCGGCGGCATGGATAAGAAGACCATGCGTAAATTCGACGCGCTTTGCTTGACGCCTATACAGGAGATGACGCCCAAAAAAATTCGCGCATTGCGTACTCGCGAAAAAACCAGTCAGGCCGTTTTCGCAGCCTATTTGAATGTGACGCCGAGCCTGGTCAGCAAATGGGAGCGTGGAGAAAAGCATCCTCAGGGAGCTTCATTGAAACTACTTTCTCTCGTGGATAAAAAAGGTTTAGAGATTGTGGCTTGATGCAAGAAACTATGTGGTTTTGCTGGAGCGCGTATCGGCTTATGTTCATTGCCGCACAGTACCGGAATGTTGAGCTGCCGGTTCCCGCCATCCGGCAAGCGCTACAGCCAGAATGACAAGCAGTACGACGGTCACAAATCCAACGCATGCAGGCCACTTTCCGAGAGACCAGGTGTAGCTGGGAACGACTCCGGCCACAGTGCCTCCAAAGTAGTAGCAGGAGAGGTAGAGCCCGATGGCGCAGGCGATTCCTTTTCGCAAACCGATGTGGGTTACGAGGTATCCGCCAAGCGGCGTGACCAGCAATCCAACCAGATAGATAGCGAACAGGTAGCTGAGTGCGCCAGTCGATAAATGGAACGGCGGCTCGGCCAGGTAGAAGGTGATGTAGGTGAAGGTCGCAACCAGAGTGAAGAGCACGCCGAAGCCGACGGCGAATGCAGCCAGCAGGCGCGGATTGCGGAAGTGCGTCAGCATGGAGCGAAGCTGTGTGGCCAGTCCGTCGGTAGGATGTGCGTGCGGACGACGCGTCTCATGAGGCAGCCAGCGGGCGACGACCCATGCGCCCGGCAGCGTTAGTCCTCCAAGAAATACAAATGACCAATGCCATCCGAAATGTTCAGCGGCGAGGCCGGAGATCAGTCTTCCAACAAAACCGCCCAGAGCCGTGCCGCTGACATAGAGGCTCATGACCAGCGCGACAGCATCTACAGGCCACTCTTCGCCGACATAGGTGATGGTGATAGCAAAGATGCCAGGTAGGATCAGCCCCTGCAGGAACCGCCAGAAAATAAGCGCATGGAGTCCAGGTGAAGTCGCTGCCAGTAGTGTCGGCACAGATAGAACAGCGATCGATGCTACGATGACGCGCTTCCTGCTCAGCCGTTCGGCAATGGTGCCGAATATCGGAGCCGAGAGCGCAACACCCAATGTAGACACGCTCACCGTCAATCCGACAGCGGCTTTCGAAGCATGAAAGATCTTTGCGAACAAAGGCAGCATAGGCTGCGTGGCATACAGATTGAGGAAGGCGAACACGCCGCAAAGACTCACCGCGGCCACAGCGGGAAGAGGCCCAAGGCCCAGCCGGTCAGGAGAGGGCGCCTCGAACTCCACGCTCTCAAGCGCAGGATTCGCTGCCGAGACTATTGGATTTGGCGGGAAAGATTCCACTCTCCAGAGTAAAGGCAGTTCTGTTGAGAGTCGTGCTTTTGTCAGAGGATGGTATTGAAGAATATAAATTGTTGTTCTCGAAGGTTACTGTACTGGATGAGCATGCTGATCTATTCGCACTAATGAAGCATCATCCCAGAAATTCCAGTGAAGAACAGACTTGGTTTTCGATGCGCAAGACCAGAAACTTCTATCGCACGCCAACACAGTTGTGAAAAAATTCTCCAGCGGTCAAAACATGAATAGCATACGGGTTCGTCAACTAACCATGCTCTTTTTCTGCCTTGCAGGTTTCACTCTGAGCGTCCACGGAGAAGACTTGTCTGGACGGATTAGAAAAGCTGTCCAGAGAAGTACCCTTAACCAACCTGGAACAAAACCGTTCCATCTAAAAGCTACTCTTGCACCGAGCTATGAGCGCGACAACAGTTCGGGCCGGACGGGCGAGATTGAAATTTGGTGGGAGTCACCGACGAAATGGCGTCGCGAAGTACATTGCCCTGTGTTTAAACAGGTGGAGATTGTGAGCGATGGGCATATCTGGCAGAAGAATGATGGCGAGTATTTCCCTGAATGGCTACGACAAACAGCGATAGAGATCATGAACCCGATTCCTAGTCTGCAAGAAATATTGGAGCAGATTAAGTGGGCTGAGGTGCGCGACAGAATGGGGACAACTTACATTACCTGGATGATCCCGAGCAGTGATGGAAAGGTGCAATCCTGGATGGGAGCTACAGTAGCCATCACCGATAATTCAGGCCTGCTCTTTTACGGCGGCGGTTCTGGCTGGGGTGGACTCTTTCATGACTTTACGGATTTTCATGGTCGAATGGTTGCGCAGACCGTAGCGGTTGGTTCGCCTGAGGTAACAGCGAAAATTACGATGCTCGAAGATCTGCATGACGTATCGAATCTGTTTGATCTAACAGTTGCTGGTGGAGATGCACAACCATTGGAGACGGTTCTTGTCGACGAGCCAATGCTGAGAAAGAATCTGTTACCTATGCAAGCGCCTGCATGGCCACCATTGAAGGATGGTCCACTGCAGGGCACGATAACAACGGAGATTATTGTTGACCGTAGCGGAAAGGTCCGCGATCTAGGGACGCTTGTCTCTACCAATCCGGGCATAAATGACATTGCGCGGCAGCAGATCGAACAAATGCAATTCCAGCCTTTCCAACAAAACGGCGTACCAGTTCAAGTAGTCTCACGGATTACGCTGCCATTCAACACCATTCGTCCCAGAGGAATGGAGACCTTTGATACTGCACGTGCATATTTCGAGAAGGGTAGAAAGGCCAGCTTTTTGGCTGCTGGTGCTACCGCTCCATATGTCTTGCATGCGGAGTTCCAGGTAGGCACATCTGTTGGTGTGCAAACAGGTCGTTACGAAGACACCTGGATCAACGGTACCGAGTGGAAGCGAGAAGCATGGATTGGTAGTAGTCACCTTATGCGCTCGCGGAGTGGAGAAAAGTTCTATATGGAGACCGGCGGTGCTGATGCAGGAGTATTGCAATCAGTGTTGATGGTGATGGAGCCCATCCCTGCTGGAGACACAATGACTGAGTCAGATTGGCGCATTCGCCGCGATACTGTTAGCGGGATGAATGTTATTCGTGTTTTTCGGGGTCCCGAAGGCCCAAATGGCGAGTTAGACCCTGTGCAGTCTCAAGGCTACTGGTTCGCTCAATCCGGGCAACTAGTCAAAGCTTACTTCAAGGGCTTTGAGATTCTTCCTTCCGCAATGCAAGCTTATGCCGGGGTTGAAGTCGCTCGACAGGTCGATCTCTTAAAGGATAATAAACTTGCGATGCGCATCAATGTAAAGGAAATCAAGCCGTCGGATGCTGTAGTCTCAAAGGATTTCAAGCTAAAAGGACACGAATGGAAACGAGCTTTTACTTCAGAAGAACGTTAGGGGAACTTCTGAAGAAGTCCTGCATTACATCAGGGTACGACTGAAGTAGTACCCTTCCGAAAACACTGTTTTTCCGCAGCCTGTTTAGCCTCTGAGAACTTCTACCAAGGCTGAACTAGAGCTTCTCTAGAATTTATCAATCACAGTGACACCAATTGTATCGTAGCCTCCCATCGCTTCAAGTACGTTGTTCACGCCGTCCAGGCCGACCTTCTGTTTTACGAGTTGGCCTGGCTTCAGTATTCCGGCTTCGCACATTGTCAGCATGGTGCCGAAGCGCTGGCCTTGCATTCCAAATGCGCCGTATAGTTTGAGTTCATGCAGGAGGATGACGTCTATAGGCAGTGGCACATAGCCAGCTTCCTTCCGCGTGGTGTGTCCCAGTTGGACGTGGCGGCCGAGTTTGCGAAGCGAGAGCACCGAATTGCGGCAGGTTTCTGCAATGCCAAGGGCGTCGATGGAAACCTGCGCTCCACCTTGCGTCAGACTTCGAATTGCCTCCACAGGATCTTCGATCCGGCTTTGAATGGTATGCACAGCGCCAAGCTCGCGAGCGGCAGCCAGTGCCTTGTCCGAGATATCGACAGCGATGACTCTGCCGCCGATGGCCGCAGCGATCTGCACAGCCGCAAGGCCCATCCCGCCAACCCCATGGACCACGACCCATTCTCCGCCGCGCACATTCGCCTGATCTACAACCGCATGGAAAGCGGCCATATAGCGGCAGGCCATACTGGCTGCATCCACAAACGAGATTGCGTCCGGCAACCGCACCAGATTTACATCGGCGTGGCGAACCGCGACGTATTCGGCAAATGCTCCCCAGTAGGAGACGCCCGGTACCAGCTTCGCGCCAGAATCGCAGATATGCTGGTTGCCACTACGGCACCATTCGCAAGTGCCTTCGCCGGGATTCATGGGGAAGATAATGCGGTCGCCCTTTTTCCATTGCGTGACCCCTCGCCCGACCTCTTCGATCGTGCCGCTGAACTCGTGACCCAATACAAAGGGAGGCTTGATCTCCAGCCCTCGCCATGCCCAATCGCCAGTCCACAGATGCCAGTCCGTGCGGCAGATACCATTTGCACCCACGCGAATGATTGCGCCATCTGGAGGGCATTCCGGATCGGGAACTATGCGGATAGCGAGTGACTTGTTCAGCTCTTCAACGACTGCAGCGCGCATGGAGTGAATCTCCTATTTTTTGTCAACTGACAAAGAATAGCGCTTGCCTCGCGCGCTGTCAATTGGTACTCATGAATAGAAACAAAAGTGGAGAGAACATGGCAGGCCGGCCCCGTGAGTTCAACAGAGATGTGGCGCTGAAGCGCGCTCGCGATCTTTTCTGGGAGAGAGGCTATGAAGGCGTCTCCATGTCCGATTTGGTAAAGCGGCTCGGTCTCGCTTCGGCGCGCCTTTATGCTGCTTTTGGATCGAAAGAGGACCTGTTCCGTGAGGCTGTCGCGCTCTACGAGTCGAACGAAGGGGGATTCGCCGATCGCGCACTGTCGGAACCTAAAGTTGCTGAGGCGATACAACGGATGTTCCGCGAAGGCATCGAGCTTTATACGCGCAAGTCAGGCCCTCGCGGCTGCATGGTTGTCTCGGCTGCGACGAATTGCACGGCTGACAATGCTGCCGTGATGGAATGGCTTGCCGAACATCGTCGAGCAAGAACGGCGGCTATTGTGAAGCGCTTGAAACGAGCGGTTCGCGAGAGCGAGGTGCCTCAAAAGACAGATGCGCAATTGTTGGGAGATATGTATGCCACGGTTCTCCATGGAATTTCTATTCAGGCGCGCGACGGCGTTTCCAAGGAGCGTCTTATGGCAATGGTCCCACCTCTGATCGCACTGCTTCAAACCCGCTCTTGAACTGTTCAACTCATCAGAACTTCGATTGCCTGAAGGCGAGGATTGGGAAGTCGATTTTCGACAACAGCACAACTCGCTCATCCCGTACACATCGTGGTCTAGTGGGCGCGCGCAAATTTGTTCACAATTTTTTACAAATGAAAACGCAGTGTGGAGGCGCTGTAACTGGCACCATGTCTCTCCGCGCAGGTATAAAGGTAGGAGGCATGGCTGACCCATCCTGTAGTACTTCATCTACTAGTAACGCTGCTGCCGCATTTCTCTCCCGCGACTTCCGCCTTTATCAATTGGCGCGCGTGATGGTGATTATTGGCGCCGAGGCGCAGGCTTTGGCAGTCGCATGGCAGGTGTATCAGATCACGCATAGGGCCATCGATCTTGGCTATACAGGACTTGCGCTCTTCCTGCCCGGCCTGCTCTTCATTCTTCCCTCGGGACATGTTGCCGACCGCTTCGACCGGCGGCGGGTGATCCTTGTCTGTTATTCGCTGCAGGCCGTGTGTACCGTGGTTCTGTTTTTCTTTGCATGGCATGGTCTGCGCCAGGTATGGCCTATTTATGCAGTGCTCTTTGTGATTGGGGCGGGGCGCTCCTTCAGCGGCCCCGCCAGCTCGGCGCTCATTCCGCACCTTGTTCCCAAGGAGCATTTCGTCAACGCTGTCACGTGGGGAGCGACCTTCTTTCAGATTGCCAACATTACAGGGCCGGCGTTTGGCGGCATACTGTTCACGCTGCCATTGCATGGACGGCTCCAGGGCGCGAGCCTTGTCTTTCTCTTCACGCTGTTTTCGCTTGTCTGGTTCATCGTGCTTGTGGGGTCACTACATGTGAGGCCGGGCCGCATGGAACATCGTGCCATTTCAACGGATGTTATCCTGGCTGGCTTCCGTTACGTGGCTAAGTCGCAGATCCTGCTCGGGTCTATCTCGCTCGATCTGTTCGCGGTGCTTCTGGGTGGCGCAGGTGCCCTGATGCCTATCTTCGCGCAGGACATTCTTCATGCAGGACCGCGCGGTCTGGGTATTCTTCGCGCAGCTCCTGCGCTTGGCGCGCTCACAGTTTCCATGTGGCTCACGTGGAGGCCGATCAAGCGCCGCGCTGGAAAGCTCATGCTTACCTGCGTCGCGATCTTCGGAGCGGCAACAGCCCTGTTCGGCCTCTCGAAGAGCCTGCCCTTGTCCGTCCTGGTGCTCTTCATCGTCGGCGCATCGGACATGGTGAGCGTCGTCATCCGCTCATCTGTGCTGCAACTGGCGACGCCACCCGAAATGCGCGGAAGGGTCAGCGCCGTCAATTCGCTCTTTCTCGGAGCGTCAAATGAATTCGGCGAATTCGAGAGCGGCCTTACCGCGCAGTGGTGGGGAGCGGTGCGCGCCGTCGTCATCGGTGGCATCGGTTCCATGATTGTCACTGGTCTATGGGCCATCTTCTTCCCTAGCCTGCGCAATGCCGATGCGCTTACGCCTGAAGCCTTGTTGAAAGTGGAAATGGAACAGAACGCGCAGGAAGTACAGCGGCTTTAGAGCGTGTATAAGGATTTATGGCGTCCGTGCAAGAGTTTTTGATACGCAAAGCTGTTGTCCCTGACATACCTGCGCTGCATATTCTGATTGAGCAGTCGGTGCGTCATCTTCAGAAGGACGACTACACGCCGGAACAGATTGAAGGCGCACTGGGACATACACTCGGCCTGGATACACAGCTCATCGAAGATGGCACATACTTTGTCGCAGAGCCTACGGGCAGTGCAGGCGTGCTTGCAGGATGTGGAGGCTGGAGTAATCGCAAAACTCTCTTTGGCAGCGATCACGGGCCGAATCGCGAAACCCCACCGCCGGATGCGAAGCCGGCTTTCGCTGCGTTTCAGCCTGCGGTGTTGTATCCCAAGTACCTCGAAGCCATTCGCGGGCACAAGCGTCGCGCGCTCCAGGCTGGTGACACACTCAATATCGGATCGCTGCTCCTCACGGTGGTTACGAGTGACGGTGTTACGATCAAGCGAGCATTGCCAGGCTCCGGGGGCGCCATTGATGAATGCGCCAGCATGAATTCCATGGACAAGGATGGTGGCGAGGAGAATGCACGGTCCGTGGGAGTCGTGCTGACATTTGGCCGGTCGCGCATCGCTTCCTTCGGTGATCTGACCTGGGACGTGGAGAAAAAGCTCGTCTGTCCGCGTGACAAGGTAGGACCCGTGGATTTGTTTTTTGTCTCCAACCACGGCAGCAATCTCAATAACAGTCCGGCGCTGTTACATGCGCTTGCGCCCAGGATCGCCATTGTGGGCAACGGTGCAAAGAAGGGCGCCGATATCGAAAGCTACGAGACAGTGTCGGGTTCGCCCCGGCTGGTGCGCTTCTGGCAACTGCACTTCGCAGAGCGGGCGGACGCTCAGCACAATGTCCCTGAAGCCTATATCGCTAACCCGAGATCCGAGGGCGATACGCACGCCTCTCTCGAGGTGTCGGTCTCGAAGCAAGGTGCTTTCACTGTGACGAATGATCGCACTGGCCTCTCGGAGAGCTATCCGCCGGTTGCTGGCGCCACCGTTGTTCGGTAGGTCGGCCGCCCTGCGCATGCAGTTGGCCTGCCCGAGCGTCAGTCGAGCACATCCTGCTAACAGTCTGGTTGGTGGCATCCGCAGGATTGCTGACCTGCTACTCGCTGTTGTGGCTGCGGCTGCGATGCGCCAGTATTTTCGCGTCCGTGAAACTCATTGCGCATTCCTGGTCACGGCAGAACGAAGCCGGCTCATGCGCTCGATTTGCGTCGAGAGTGCATCGACTACGCCGTGCCGCAGGGATTTGGCTATATCGGCGTCTTGTTCACAATTCTGCGTTCTGAGAGCGACTTCGGCTGTGACGGCGATGGCGCCGATTACTTTGAGCCGCTGGGTGATATCGGCAAGCGGATCTTGTCGATCGCCACTGCGGGCAGCGGTCGATACGGATGGAGTGAGGGCCGGTTGGCGCGGGATGCGCAGGGATCGTTGAACTCGGCGGCGATTGCCAGCCTCACGGACAACAGTCTGTGCCAAACGGCTATCATTGTGGGTAGCCATCGCGAAACCTCGCGGGGTCGAGTGGTGGTTAGGTGTTGGCCGAGGCTGCAACCATGGCCGACGCCGCACAACTTACTTCACCCTGACCCGCATCGGCACTGCCGGTACAGGACAATCCGCCCAGCCGGCAAATTGACCATGGTGTGCCCGAAAGGACGCACCGTGTCCATCATCAGTAAATTTCGAGCTACGGTTTGCGAGCGTCGCTCGTAAGCAGCCCGCTGGGCGACAGTCGCCACTCACTTGCGCTGATGAGCGGAGCCGGATTCGGACAACGTATGACTGTGTCAATTCAAACAAACCGGGTCTTTCAATGCCCTGCTGGATCATCGGCGGCCCGGCTGCTGATCGAGGCCGGGCGCGGACGCCGCGGCTATCGGCTTCGCGATGCCTCGTGCGATGAGATCGAGTTCCTCCTCTGGGCGCTC
>Ga0137415_10003583_pt1 | contig 15423 bp, 5 predicted proteins | sample CZODoug3_1_1_16f_FD_183082 | JGI IMG/M metagenome (GOLD analysis project Ga0137415, IMG submission 183082) | Vadose zone soil fungal communities from Angelo Coast Range Reserve, California, USA - CZODoug3_1_1_16fungal (Hybrid Assembly) | ecosystem: Environmental > Terrestrial > Soil > Vadose... | reverse complement strand
CTAACGATTGAACTCTCCGCATATGGCCTCCGATAGCCTGCAACTGATTTCGATCGCGCAACGCAAGATTGCTAGTTTCGTTTCCATCGCTTCCCAAAGGAAGCGGTCCAAAGCTCGTCAATGTCCAGCGGCTGCCGTCGCGACCCCTCGCTTCAGCTGGACTTCGACCATTCCCATAGAACCCGGGGTCAACACAATACCGTTCTTGTCGGTGGACGCTCCCGCAACTTTTTCGTTTGCGGTGTAAAAGAGCGTGAAGGAATCGGGGCCTTCTTCCACGAGCCCAAGCGGCGTGCGCACCTCAGTAGCCCACAGGCCGGCGTCCTTTTGAACCACGAGATGCTGCCCGGCTGACCAGTAGATCCCGTCGGTTGAGAACGTGTAACCAATCGCGTTCGGCGCGTCCGTGTCATACACCGCGACAAACATCCCATCTTTCAAACGAGTCACGATTGGGTTCTCAATGAAGCGCGGTTCGACTTTCAGAGGATTGACTTCGGTGCGACGCACCCACGCCCCTGCCAGATCTGGCGCACTGGCCAAACCGACCTGCCAGGAAGAAATGGGCAGAGTTTCGGTATGAGCGCTTCCATAGAAGGCGTACCACTTGTCGCCGATCTGGTACGGAAAGAAGGAGTCCGTGCCCTGCAGGCCTTCCCACCGGTCCGAGTCCTTCCCTCGCTGCATGACGATGCCGGCGTCCTCATAGGGACCGTTGATACCCGAGATGCCAGGCACGGCTGACACCGCGCGCCAGATGCGCCCCTCGTGGTTCGTCAGCCATTCCCTTGGGGTATCGGGGGCCGCCTGGTAGGCGACGTAGAACAGATTCCATCGTCCGTCTTTCGGGTCGTAGACCGGCATGGGCGACCACAGCGCAGCTCGCTGGTCCTTGCCGGTGAAGTCGCCGCTGGACTCAAGCAGGGTCGCGCGCCGGCTCCAGTGCAGGCGGTCGGAACTTACCCAAAGGGCCAGCTTCATCTTCACCCAGTGCGGGTCAGCGACCATCTCCGAAGTGAACAAGTGGTACATGTTGTCGATCTTCAGAACTCGGCCGCCCTCGAAACCATACTTGTTTCCTTGGGCGCCGCTGGAGTGGATTGTCAACACGGGGCGGTCGATCTGCTTGCTCACGATTAACTCTGGTCCCTGCGTCTGCGCCCGAATTGTCCACGAGAACAGCGCGAGAATCGCGAGGCTGCCCACCAGCCGGATTCCGGCCTGGGCCGAGCTTGTTTCCAGGAGTGTCGGTAAATTCAGCTTGGGTGCCAGGAGGCCGTTCACAATGCTCCGGGTCCACTTTCGCTGCCCGCCGGCATGCCCGTCTGTGATACCAGCCGCTCCTGGGTGTGATCTCGTCACAAACGCCCTATCTGTTACTGCCATTCGTGTCGCGGCTCAAGGTAAAAGAGGTTATGGCGAGGGTTAAGAGATGTGTATCCTGCTGCCCTCGGGCTGGTACAGCCGGAAAACCTGAGTCGCTGCCCAGTGCGGACGCGCTCGAGTTCCCGCAGGCACAGTCATTGAGGCTAGAAATGCAGACCTGCAGGTCCACTGAACCCTTCAAGAGCTCGAAGTGGCCTCGGGGAGAGGCCTTAGGACCGACTGAGGCAACCGAAATCACCCCGCAAATAACGGCAATTAACGGGTCCAATAACGGTTAGTGCATGGCGTGCTTCGTACGGACGATTTCCAACTGAGCAGGTCGGCTCTCGTGAACTCCCCCAAGCACGCGAACCAATGCTCCACTCTTGATCCGTGATCCGCATCTGAGGATTGACGGTTGTGCTGACTGTCCCTAGTCCCCTGCGAAACACCGAAAGCAGGCGACCGGACGGGGTAATCCGCAAGCAGTTCCGTTCTGGGATTACGGCCCGGCAGGATTTATGAGATGGGCCAGCAACACGGCCTGATTGACCTGATAGTAGCCCCCTCGAATTAGGGGCGTGATGGAGTGGGCCCACCAAAGGACAACAAAGGTCATGAACCAGTACACGCCAAGCCCTAGCTGCCGAGCGCTATTTTTGCCTCAGAGTTTGTTCGGGACTGAAAAGCAGCTCCACGGAGCGTGGTCGCTCACGGTGGCCGCGCCGTTAAATTCGCACTATTGAAGAGCTCGAGGAACTCTGCATCCTGGCGTTTAGGTCGAACAGAAAGCACAAGTAAGTCGCTATAAGACGGACAGGTCGCGAGTTGCTCCTGTCTCATGGAAAGGTCGGTTTTAGTGATCCTGGAAACTCCACTTGAATGTCGCCAGGATTCCTCCAAAGCGCAGCAGTGGCATCAGGCCTCCGACGACTTTCGACTATCACGCTCGTCGGTTGGCTCCAAGTTGCTGGAGGACAAAACCAGGCCCAGGATCTTGGTTACGATTCCGGAACGGCTGGAAACGCCCATCTTGATTGTGGCCATGCGCAGAAAAGCCTTGACCGTATTCGCACTGATCCCCATGTTCTCCGCCATTTCTTTATTGCTGAGTCCCTGCAGCAATAGCGCCACGGCTTGCTGCTCTCGATGGGTAAGGTGGAATTGCTGAGCAACTTGGGACAGGGCAAGAGGTCCCGACATTCCCCTCTCGAGCAGAATCAGGGTCGCGGTGCCACCGGAATCTTTGCCGTTGCTGTCCAGAAGAAGCGCACGGCAGAAATACGTTCGGCGTCCCGACTTGAATTTCATGATGGGATGAGTGTGGTTGCTGTTTCTCAGGGAAGTCTGAGCGCTGACAAGACCGGGACGCACCTTCTTATGGAACACATCGGCGATGGTCTGTAGTGAGGGCCCCGGATAGGTCAGAATTGCAATTGCCTCGTGGTTGGCAAAAAGAACCTTCAGAGAGGCATCAGCTACGAGAAGGCCCAATACCGGTGGCCAGGCTGGGGTTGTGCCGCTGTCTCCCAGCAACCGGGACTTCTGTGGATTTGATTCCGACGTCTGCATGATGCTCCCGTTTCGTGAAGGCGATATTTGGCACCCACAGCCCAGAGATACAAGCCACCTGCTCAGATGTACGATCACGTCCTTCGACTTGAAACCTTCCAATGACTACGCTGACCGAATCCAGGGCGACCAAGCGATTCCTTGTTGGACAACGCTGTCCGGTAAACTGTCCCCACTCCCGTGCGCTGCTCGGTACAACGGTCCGGCCTTCTCCCGCCGACAGCTTCGTTGGCCTTCTCGTCGTTCACGCCAGTCTTGTGCGCGCCAAGCACACCGCAAATGAAAAAATCGTGGACTCCTTCCGTTCTTCCGAAACGCTTCATTTCGGAAAGGCTTAGTGCCCACCGCCAATCGTGGAACGAGCGGGGCACGCACGCAAAGGATTCGAGCGATTCTCACGACGGTATACTCCTCGGATCCCCTTAGTTCCAGACTTGGCTGCGCACCTCGATTTGAAAGCGATGCTGCTCGTGGTGCGAGCAGCATCGAGTGTTCAGGTTTTTGTCGACCTGGACGACACTACTGTGCCGTGCCGGTCAACGGCGTCGACGTTTGAGTGCCGGCAGCGTCGGTGATACTGAGCGTCGCTGGGCCCTTCGCGCCGGCTGTATCCGTCGTGGGCGGCCGGAACTGCACCGTGACCACGCAAACCGCACCCGGTGCCAGCGTGGTCTGACCCGCTAACTGGCCGCCACCAGCCGGTCCGCAGGTCGACGCCACCCGCGCTACCGGGAAGTCAGCAGCGTCGGTGCCCGAGATCGTCCCCGGCGTGATCCCTGTGAGGGTCACGTTGCCCGTGTTGGTGAGCGTGAAGACCTGCGTCGGGGCAGCCAGCGCGGCTACGCCCCTGGTCGCATTTCCGAAGTCGCGCGAGGCTGGAGCCAGAGAGGCACCCACGACCGGTGCCACCCCCGTACCACTAAGACTCACCGGCGACCCAGTGACAGCAGCATTCGCTGTGATGGTAAGTGTTCCCGTGAACGCGCCTATGGCGTTCGGCGAGAGAACCACGTTGATCGTACAGGTCGCAGTCGCCGGTGTCAGCGTTGCGCCGCAGGTGCCGGCTGCCAGACCCGTGGCCCGCGAGAAGCCCGGCGAGAAGGTGAGCGTAATACCTGTCAGATTGGCAGTGCCGGTATTGTGCAACGTGAGGGTTCGTGGCGTACTGGAGGTGACGGGCGTGCTCACCCCCACGTTGCCAAAGTTCAGCGGTCCGCCCGTCACGCTCGCGATCGGGAACGCCGGTGTTCCCACGAATTCTACCGCTCCAATATCGAATCCAGCGCCCTGCGGCCGTTGGGTACCGAAAAAGTCATGATTCGGTGCCCCGGAAGCAGACGCAGTATTGACGGCGGGAGAATTCGCCCCGATCGAGTAATTACCGAGCGGGGTTGTACTTGGCGTAGTGCTCGATAGACTAAACAACGACAACGGCCCGTAAACCATGTTGACCCAGTTGTTGCCTTCATCCACGGTTGCGGCCGCAGTCAGGTTGAACACTGGGTTGGGCATGGTCGCATCGGCGATGCCCGGAGGCACCACGTAGCCCAGCCCACCGTTTTCCGGCGGGACTCGCGATCCGTTGCAGTACTGGGCTATCACCGGACTGGCTCCCGGCGCCAAGTTCCCATTTCCCGTGTAACCACCGCTGAGACTGCTCAGGATCGAATTTGTGGGGACAAGCGTGAATCCCGAGCCATGGTTAGTCGGTCCCGTGTCGCCACGGATACCGATATCCCAATAGGTCCCTCCGTTGACGCATTGTCCCGTTGCGGTTTGGTTCAATACCGGCACCAGCGTGACCAGATTCTGCTGGCTCAGGAACCCCGTACCAAGGCCACCAACGCTGATGTTGAAATAGCGGTTTCCCCAGAAAAGGTCGTTCTCCAAAACGGGGTACGAGATCGTCGTGCAATTGGGATGGTCGGTAGGGCAGGTAATTCCCGTTGCTGGGAACGACCCACTAAGGTTCGCGGTGTGTCCCGAAGTCGCCAGTCCCGCAGGCTGCGGGCTGGTGCACACGGCATTGCCTGCACTCGGAACGCAGTTAGGTGCACCCGCACTGGTGAGAGGAGCACCGATCGCGTTGAACAGCACTCCCGCCGAAGCCGTCGTGTCGTTCGAAGCCACAGTGTTGTTGATGACGTTCACCTTCAAAGCATCCTGCAGAGCGACACCGCCTCCGTCCCAGCCGGCGACATTGTTCACGATGATGTTGTTGGTGACCGTGACCCCATACCACTGGTCCGGAGTGCTGGGGAAGCGTGAAATCTCGGTACCGTTGACGGTTTGCAGCCGAATGCCGCCACCACTGCCGCTCTCGGCCGTGTTCCCCAGAATGAGGTTGCTGTCAATTACGAGACCGGGACCCGTGCCGTCGCTAACCCCCGGAGGACAATCCACGTCGGTCACGAAGCCGCACTCAGCGATACCGGATCCCTGAGGACCGGGGCCATCCGGGGCCGCACCCAGCACTGCAATGCCGCCGCCATGAGTCGGGATCGTCGGGTTGGTGCTCTGGTTGAAAAGGATCGAGTTGTGTGAAACGTCGCCGTTGTAGCTGAATCCTAGGTGAACCAGGCCACCACCGTCGCCTGAGCTCAGATTGCCACACACCCAGTTGTAGTTAAAGTGGTAGAAGTCGGAACCCGTGCTGAAAGTCACTCCTCCGGCGCCCGCCGGAGTGCTGGAAAACAGTTCATCGCCGTACGAAGCGTTACTGCTGACCGAGTTGTGGTGCACGCGCACGTTCAAGTTGTAGCAGTACGGCAACTGCTGCCCGGTAACGGTTCCGGGTGGCGAGGCCACCTCATCGTAGCCGTAAGGAGAGGTGTTGGTCGCGACCACAGCCCCGGGCAAGCAAGTCCAGGGCTGCTGGTCGAATCCTGCCAAGACCCCGCCGTTGTAGCCGAGCGGACCGCCACCGTTCCCGGAGAGAAGAGCATCGGGAGATTCACCCTGGCCGATGTTAATGCCACCCGACAACGTTCCGGCATTGCTGTAGATCCGGTTGTTGGCGATTTCCAGGTTATGTCCCCACGCGTGCACGAAGATGCCACCGCCGCCCTGGGAACTGTTGGTGATACCTAAGCCGTCAATGCGCGAAGGATTGCATTGGAAGTTGCTGGGGTAGTCGTTGCAATCCGCGGCGCTGTTGGTGAGCTCAATGGTAGGCACGGGCATCTGACTTTCGTGCGCCACTGAGTCCCCTGCCGCTGTATCGGGCCCACTTCCGAACACGTCAACTCCAGGAGGGAATCTGACTCCTTTCCCCAGGACGGTGATGCCAGCTCCTTCATAGGCTCCCATCAGCGATGGCTCCTGCAACTGCTCCGCGAGGTTGCCATTCACCGTGGTGTCCCATCCGACGATGCCCTCCAGCGGCAACCGATCCACTTGCGGATTGTTGGGAGTGGCCGTGAAGCCAGGCCAGCCTCCGCATGGGGTTGCACCGCTGGGATCATAAACATTCAGTGGCTCAAAACCTCCGCCTAACGGTAGGGGAACGAGATTGCCAGGTGTGCTGTAGGGCTGACCATTGATCGCCAATCCGAACAGACAATTGACGCGCTTGCGCCAGCCATCCAACTTGCCCGAGGGGTGAGTGTTAGCATTGATGGTTACCACACCCGCGCCCACCCCTTGCAGCCGAACCGGCTTCCACATGAGCAACATTTCGTAGTAGGTGCCCGGCCCCACGATGATGAGGTCGCCAGGGGTAGCGGCGTCGATCGCAGCCTGAATCGCATGGTTGGAAGCATTCTCGCCATTGATGTAGCTCGGCGCCTTGCCGCCGATGGTGACGGTGACCGTGTCAACCGACCGTTTGCCGTTGCCGGATGTGATAACCAATTCACCGCACTCGGCCGGGGTCGACACACCCATCTGCCGGATCGTGCAAGTCGACGCTGTCCCCAACTCTGGTACGGTCACCTGGATCTGCGTGTCGCTCCATGAGGTCACCGGCGCATTTACTCCCGCAATCGTTACGGATCCGGTTCCCTGCGTCGTGCCAAAGCCGTAGTGGCGCGTAAGAAATTTCTGGTTGAACGGTGCTCTGGTTGCCGATGGCCCGGAGTATGCGTAGTTCGGCACTTGTATGCCGGAATTTGCAACTGTGCCTGCGGCAGTTTGTGTGGTGCCCAGGGCTGTGATGGTCAAGGTGTGACCCACTGCGCTCACCCAGGGTCCGGCACCACCACCGCTCGCATCGCCGGTGACGGTGGAAACCGCCGGGGTTGTATCCGGGTAGGTGCAATCCGGTGGGTTATAGCCCTCCGCGAAGGCCGCCGTCGGCACCACGGGCGTGTCCATGTATTGGGTCTGTCCCGGCATGAACGGGATCTCGTAGCAGAACTGGCTGTACGACGGGTTGTACAGCGGATCGGTGACGAGCGGGCTGGTGAGATCGAGAGGATTCGAGTGGATCGGACCCGGATCGTTCATGCACGTGACCATCATCGTGGGTGCGTACCCGGTCGGATTCGGTGGGTTGACCTCCCACGTCGAGTAATTCAAGCCATCGAAGAATCCCCACTGGTCGCTATAGGTGCGGGAAACCTCATTTCCATTGAAATCCTTGAAGGAGATCGGAAGGTTGGGGACGGCAAACTTCTCCCCGAATTGCGGCGAGAACGGATCGAATTCCGAAGCGAAGTCGTCGGTGATGATGCCGGTGTAGTGGGCCGCGACGTGGGCCGAGGTGAAAACCCAGAACTTGGCAAGCGCGGCGCTCTGATCCTCGAGCGTCACCTCCTTGCGATCGCACAGGTGACGCGAAGCTCCCGCGAACGGCGCTACTTCCCCTGATTGCGGGAACAAGCCGATGAAGTCGGGGACAACCCGCAGTGCGCCTACGCAGGGCCAGAAGGTCTCGACGCTTCCTGTGTCTCCCTCATGTCTTGGAACGGCCCCGAAATCCGTGGTCGGATTCTGGGGATTGTTGGCGTTGTAGGTGCTGCTCAGGGCGGCCTGATCGGGCATGATGAAGATGCCGCCCAGGCCACCGAACTGCTGCGCCACCGGCGCGATGTAGTTGTCGCCGATCAGAATGTTCTTGTCTTCTTCCTTCACACGCTCGTAGCCCGGAGGCAAAATCATCCCGACTACGTACTTGCCGGCGGGCAACATCGGTGTGCCATCCGTCGGATTGGAGACGCAGATAGTGCAGTTCGAACCGGGCCGGGACCCGGGTGTGCCGTTTACTGATCCCGTTCCTGTGGGTGCGCCGGTTACGGGATTTCTCCCGATGATGCTGGGGAACTGGTACATGCCGTCGTAAGGTGCCGGCTGCACCTGGTTGAACATGAGCATGCCGTCGTAGCACTTGAACTGGCTGTTATTGGGCAGAGGAGTATTGGGGTTCAGCCACTGCCGGCTGTTCCGCAAGGTATAGAAGAAGAGACTGCCGTTGCCGGCAGTTTCCTGACCGGGGCAGTTCATGTTAGGAACGCCGTTCGAGCGGAAGCCCTGTGCCCAATCATCCCAGCTGCTGGTCTTTGTGGTGTCCGCCAGCTTCAGGGTCTGAGTTCCATCTGTGGCCGTAAGCTCTTGATACAGGTTAATGGTCACGCCCGGCACATCCGGCGTCCAACTGGTGTGGATGAGCAGCGCGGGATCATCGAAGGGCCGCGTCGAAGCGTAAATGACCTCACCGTGGATGCCGCCGGTCTCACCCACCGCGTATGGCTTCTTGCCAAATTCGATGAACGAGTACTGCCCGAGGAAGCCCTGCCATCCCTCAGTCGTCACCCATGGCGGGTCAACTCGGCCCGTGGACGGGGTGGCGGAGCTGCTTGCTGGCCCATTCGCGATCGAAAACCCTGTACAGTCCGCGTTGTCGCAATACACCGCACCCGGTACGCGCAGGTTGGTGGGAAGGTGGGCAGTGGCTGACTCCCGCGTGCCCGCAAGGTTCGCGGCAATATTGGAACAGGGGGGAGGGGGCGTGACGCCAGCAGGGGTTGTGCAGTCCGCCGGTCCACCGGCGTCGTAAACCACGTGAACACCCGTCTGCTTGTAGCGTGTAGTATCCGCCTCGACGACGTACCAGTTGAACAGCGGGAAAATCTCGTTCCAGCCGGCAAAACCGTTGAGGTCGGTATTGTTGAAGTTGGAATAACTACCGTCTCGGAATCGGACGTTGGTGGGAAGCAGGGTGAGGCCGGGCTCAGTGGGATTCCCCTGGGAATCGACATTGGAGACGCCGTCCCCGTTGAGGTCGAAAAACGTCCGCGTGACGAGATTCGTGTGCCACTGCTGTTGCGGAATGTCCCCCATGTTGAAGCCGCTGCCCGTCAGCCTTACTGGGGTGGAAAGGCCATCTACGATTTGGTCATTCCACTGATCAAAGACCGTGATTCTCCAATCGCCATTGGGGATGCCCCCGATGCTGAAGGTGCCGTCAGGACTGCACTTGGTGAACGCGAAGTCTTCGCCGTCCGGATCGCCGATCGTCACATAGCACTGGGTGAAGCCCAGGGCATCGTGCGAACCGCTGCTGTAGAGCCGCTGGTCCGGCGAACGACTGATACGCATGTCGGTGATCGTGCCCGTGACCGTGTTCGTTCCTCCCGCAGGTTTACGGGCATTGATGATCGCTGGGTTCGCAAAGCCAATGAGATCGTGGAATCCTGCGGGTCCGAACTCCTGGAAGTACGATGGCCCACCTACCTTGATGAAAGCGTCATGGGCCTTCTGTCCGTCGAGGGTGTTTGTCTGGAGCCATTCTTCTCCTCGGGCAATTCGGTCGGCTCCCGGAGTCGCGACGACACCGTATCTGCCGGGCATCATGTTGGCAACAATCGCCTGACCCGCAAGGGATGACAGCGTTACGCCGTCCGACTCAAATGTCGGACAGGTGACAATCATTCCCACCAGGCCGTCGCTATTCTTCGATATCGGGCATGCATCCATTCCGGTCGCCGGATCGATCGTTCCCGCCAGGCTGTTCGACAACGGCATGTTGAACATGTCGTACGTCATTTGTCCGGTCGCATCCCCGGTGCCGCCAGCGTCGTCGAAGAGCGTGATCTCAAACCCTGACAGGCCGTGCTCGCTCGTTGCCAAAACGTCGATTCCCCCGCCGGCGTCGTGTTCACCATTGAGCGGGAAATCATCCTCGAACACGAAGACCGCGATCTTGGCCGTCGGCAGTGGCGTCTCTTGCAAGAGCACATTGACGGAGGTCTGCCCAGGCGCGATCGGCGCACCGCCCATGGCGTGACCGCAGGTGCCGCTCCCTGGAGCCCAATTCGCCGCGGTCGAACCACTGGTGGCGTAAGCGCCGCAATCCTGATCGACGCTGAACTGTCTCTGCGGCCCGTTTGGGTTGTTCGAGTCCACCGGTTGCGGACCACCTGCTCCTGAAGTGAACGAGTTGCCGGCATCGCCGGGCAGAATCGAGATGTAGTAATGCTTGGTCGGATCCAAGTGCGCCTGGCCCGGATCGACCGCGACCTGTTGCGAAGCATCCGTCCGGCAAACGCCGTTCCCGACATCGCACACGGCTGGCATGTGCGCGTGGGACACCGGATCGATGACCTTCTGCCCGGACTCGCAAGCGACAGCACCCGTTGGCCCGGCGCAGCCCGACGCAACCACCGGCATATAGCTGGTGTGGAAACTGGTTCCAATGCTTGGAACGTTAGTCCCACCGTTCTGTACTTGGGTGGCGGGATTGATCTGGAATGTGCGGTCTTCCTCGATAATCCAGCGATAGTCAGGAATCCCAGCTCCCGTGGGCGCATCCTTGACGGCCACCACAAGGCCACTGCCGCCATTGAACGTCACCGTGACTAGCGCCCCGGTAGGATTACTCAGGGTGGTCTGTGAGTTCTGGGCTCGGTAGCGGAAGGTAACGGTGGCAGGCGTCGCCCCCGTTGGTGGAGTCGTGGGAGCTGCAGTAAAGGAACCATCCGCATTGAGCGTGACAGAACCGCCTGAAACAGAACCGGCAACAATGTGAGCTGTCAACGGATGGCCTTGTGGATCCGAGTCGTTGGCCAGCACTCCGGGAGGCGCGATCTGCAGCCTGGCGGAAATGTTGCTGGTATAGGAGTCCGAACGCGCGGTGGGCGCCCCTCCGAGGCAGCCTCCGGTAGATGTACACGCGTTTATGGAGACCAAAACCGTGACTGTGGTGTTGACATTCGCGGAGTAACGGAAGCTGCCTGCACAAGCGATGCTGGTGGCCGGAGTGGGCGTTGGGGTGTACGTGAACGTACCGTCCGAATTCAGGACCACTGTGCCTCCGGTCGGTAGGCCTGAAAGCGTCACACCGTAGACACCGGTGTCGTTCGCGATCACACCCTTGCCGGGGTCAGAAATGACGAGCGGGACGTGTTGTCCGCCCACGGTGCAAAAATAATTGTCGGCACGAAGTACAGCAGTTCCCGGGCTGACCGGCAGAGTGCTGGCGCTATTCACGCTTATGTAAGCTTGCATGCCACCATCGCGCTGATTGTTGGTGGATAGACTCAGCTGGCGGTCGAATACCGGAAGAACTGGAGGCGCGGCCGTACCCACACCCACCGGCGCATTGATCATTACATCGTACGTCTTCCCCGCGGCCAGAAAGACCTCGTTCTGGACCCTGAAGTTACCGGGCAGGACGTTGCCGTCTTCCGCGATCAGTGAGAAGCCACTGACGACTTTCAGAGTGCCCGAACTGCTGTCGTTAGTCTGCGCCCCAACGATGGAAGGAACGTGCATGCGCAGGCCGGCGTTCACGAAACGCACGAGAACTGAGCCAGTGGCGGGAGAAGGATTGGTTGGAAATGAAGAACGAGTCGGGTTGTTCTTCTCCAGCGCCACTCCGTTGATCAGGTAGTAGCGTGGATCGTAGTTTACGGCCGGGGGATAGCAAGTGTTGAACGTCGCGGAAGTGGGGTTCCCGCAACCGCCCGGCTGGCCGGACCAAACTGCGGTCTCGGAGAAACCGGTCTTCGCGACTGCGACAGCCACGGAGGCATTTTGCACGGGATCAATTTCGCTGAGTACCAGCGGGACTTCCGCGTTGTACGTGACGCCGGCAAACGTCCCCGCTGGCGGGTACGCCGTGCCCAGGGCACCTCCTGCGGGCGCAGTGGTCACCACTAATACTCCGTAAAGACCCATGGGGCCCTGAATCGAGGGATGTGTTCCTGACTCGATCAGATAGGTGCCCGGTTTCAGATTGGACCAAGTCAGCGAAGCCGTTGCTCCGGCCAGCACTTCGGTTGCGAAGGACTGGACGCGATCCATCTGAGGTGGCGGATTGAAAACCGGATCACCCGCTGCAGGCGGAGTGGTGCCCGCAATAGGCCACGTAGCGACCTGTTGCCCATGGTGCGGACTCGGCGTTCTGGTGGGCGTCCCTCCCAAGCCCCCACCCAGCTGACCCACGATCACCAGTGAAGTGGGCACGGTATTCCTGGCGCCGGAAGGTGTAAGGAAAGATAGGCCATTGGCCAGATTGATGGTGAGCATGCCCGGGGGCACGGTGATGACCACCGGGGACCAGTTCGCACCGGCGTTGGGATTCGAGGTCGCGCAAGTGGCTCCACCCGTTGGAGGGGCGGCGGCTGAGGGAGGGACAGCTGTGGTACTCGTGCCGCAAACCAGCCCCCACATCGGAACGTTGTTGCCGTCCGGTAGAAGTATGTTTTGGGGGATCGCCGTCAAGCCAACCGACTGGGCGAAAGACACACCCATTCCGAGCATGAGCACAGTTACGGCGAATACTGCGGTTTTTGTAGTTGTTTTAAGACAGTTGGATCGCATCGCTCTTCCCCCAATTAGAAGAACTCGTTGATCGGAAACTCCCTGGAATCCACCAGCATCATCATCAGCATTCCGCCCGGGAAGATATTGTTGGTCGTGATCTCACGCTCGTTATGCGAATGCCACATGAAGGCAAAACCAGCTTCGGTCGTGGGGGGATTTGCGATCGTACCTGACGGCGGAGTAGTACCTGTGGGGCCCACAGCGCGCACCGTAGCGTCCGGTCCGAGATAAGGGCTGCCACCGTACCATGGACCATTCGTCAGGATGTTCGCGTCAGGCAGCGTGACAGGCCCCCCGCCGGCGACCTGACCGAAGGGCGCGTTTTCCAGAGCGTGCGCGTGGTCTTCGCACCACTCGTAGTAGTTCACTGCGGCCGGAACGCTGGTGTAGTAACCGTTGCTGTCTGCCACGCATGGGGTCGTGTCGCCGGAGTAGCCGTGTCCGTAGACGTCCCAGTTCAGTCCCCTGCCGGTCCAGTAAAAGATTCCGTCCATGGCCAGACCCGGCGTGGTGGTTGTAGTGAAGAGCAGGGGGCCGGCGAGTTTGCTCGCATCGGTCTGGCTCAGAATCAAATTCCCGTCACGCGCCAGGATGCGCACGTGGTTGCCATGCTCGTGGAAGGGATGCTGCCAGCGGCCCTGACCGATGATTCGTAACAAGACCAATTCCCCGGGGTGCATGTGCGGGTTGCCGTTGTAAGGCTGGTGCGGATATTCGGCCGCGTAATTCGTGTCCATGTCGTCGGGCATGGAACGCCCGTTGATCATGAAGTAGGCCGGATGGTAAGGCTCGGTTTGAACTTCCAGTCTGCAGGTAACTGCTGTGATTGGATTGCAATTTGCCGCCGCGACCTGCTCTTCTGCCTGCCGGTGAATCCTGGGATCAATCTCGGAGAACTGGAAGAGGTATTCGCGGTCATAGCAGCTCTCTGCGTGGTCGTACGCAGCCGCTGCCAGCCGGAAGTCAGTTTCCCCGTGAGCAGCCTCCGCGAGCAGGTTGTTTTGCGCTGCCAGGCCTGATGTGCAATTGCTGGGGATGGTGCTTGGAAGAACAATGAGCGCACCGTAGAGGCCCATCTCGACCTGCAGGTCGCCCTGGGTTCCGCTATAGTAAGCGCGGGTGCCGGGGGAACTGGCCGTGAAGGTGTAGCTCACTGTGGTACCCGGAACCGCGTCTCCTGTTGTTCCTGTCAAAAGGCCGGGCACTCCGCCGCTGGCCGTCACTTGGAAGCCGGGGAAAAGGATCGAGGTATTGCCTGCCGCCGCCGGCAAGTTGTTCGTGAGGTTCACGGTGACCGTTTGCCCCTCGGTCACGATCAACGTCGGACCTGGAACCTGCATGTTCGGACAATTTGCACGCGGCATCTTGGCCACGGGCGGATTAAAGCCAGCCGGCGCACCGTTGCAGCCGTAGCCCCAGGAGTACATCATGGAGCCATCCGGCTGGCTGATGTAACTGGCCCGCGCCGTCAGGTTGAATGTTGGGCCGGTTATCCCAGGCGCCGCAGCCTGCGCCGTAGCTGTGAACAGCAAGGTCACCGCTACCATCACGATGGGAAGCAATCGCGTCATCGAGACCGACTCTTTCGTATTCTTTGCAGGCATTGCTGCTCTCCTAATTGATATGGATCTCGGTCATAAGCCCGCCAAAGTTCTCGGCATCGTTGGAGAGGTGGTCGAGATTGGGAGTGTAGAGGTAGAAGGTTTGGCCAGACGTGTATCCGGCGGCGTCTAGGATCACATCGATCGACTCACCACCGGCCAATGTGATCGAGTTGGTGGTGTAGTAAAGGTTGTTTCCGGACTGGTCACGCAGCAGGCGCGCGTTGATGGCAATCACCTGCATCGGAATTCCGAGGGAAGCCAAAGTCTGATATTCCGAGACATCCAGATCGGAAATGCGCAGCAGGGCTCGACCGCCGGCGGGGATATTGATCACCGTGGGAAGAGGCTGCGAGGAACGCTGAACACCATCCACGTCCTGGGTGTAAAGCGCGTTGGAGCTGCGAGGCGCTCCGACGAAATCAGAGTTGCCCGGGGCTAGAGTGGAGTCCTGGTAACCGGTCGCATTCATCGTATCCGGATAACTCCGTCCATTCAGCAGGAAGTACTTGTCCTTTATGTCCGCGAATCCTTCCGGATTGAAGGTCATGCCGACGAAGTGGAAGTTGGGATCAAAACCGTGAATCTGGATGGGATACTCGACGTCGTAGTGCGTGGAACCATCGCCGTCGTTGTAGGCATAAAGACCGGCGGGCGCCCGCGTTGCCGAATTGGACGGCGGCAATGGGCTGGTGCAGAGTATGTCATTGTTGCAATCCGAACGAGTGCGCACTCCGGTCTGCTGCGCCTGGAGTCCGTCATAGAGGCTGGCCCCGGAAGCCAACCGGTTCTGTCGAGGCCGCACATAGAGCTGCCCCACCATGCCCATCTGTAAGTGTTCCGGTGGAGTAATGTGGCAATGCCAAAAGTACGTTCCCGCGTCGGGTGCCAAGTAGTAGTAAGTGAAGCTGCCGCCGATGTTGATGGCGACGGATGCATCCGGCACGCCGTCATAGAAAGAGGATGCGTTGGGATAGCCGTGGAAGTGGACCGTATGCTGCTCGAACAGATCAGGCCGCATGATCATGCCGACGTTCGTCAGGGTCAGGAAGAACTCGTCATCTTCGTCGATGGCCATCATCGGAGCGGGCATGTTCCCGTTCATGACTCCGACGTCCAT
>Ga0137415_10003582_pt1 | contig 15424 bp, 20 predicted proteins | sample CZODoug3_1_1_16f_FD_183082 | JGI IMG/M metagenome (GOLD analysis project Ga0137415, IMG submission 183082) | Vadose zone soil fungal communities from Angelo Coast Range Reserve, California, USA - CZODoug3_1_1_16fungal (Hybrid Assembly) | ecosystem: Environmental > Terrestrial > Soil > Vadose... | reverse complement strand
TTTAGGGCCATAGAATACAGCGCTTCCATAGATTCCATAATAGGCCATAGAGCACATAGATTCTCATAGATCTCTATAGCTGCAAACCAGGCTCTGCAGATTTCCACAGAATGCCTGGCTCTGTCTAGGTCTACATAGGAAGCCAGGCATACTGTGAAGGACAGTATAGAATACCATAGAATTCCTGTCAAAATCTCTTAAGTCAATTCGCCACGGCCCTAAAGTCACTCAGCCCAAATGAGGCATCTGCTGGGCATCTGACTGCCAGCACATCCCTTCTGCCCACCACCATACCCCACATCAACAGCTCTTCAAGCTCAAGTGTAGCCACACCAACAACCCTTCCATTGCCCTCAACACTACTTTTACCACACAAGCAACATCCGTCTCGGCTCACACATATCATCTTGTTCAGTGGCTGCATTAGCTGATCAGGCAGAGACCGTTACTGAGCCACTCGAACCTGCGGATTACAGCCTGAAAGATATCAAAACAGTCCTCCAAAAGATATGAAAGCGGCACAGGCAGACAGGCACTGCAGTTCCGGGGTTGATATAGGAGAATGCTGAGCTATTAAGGTGAGCAGTACAAGCTTGAGATGACGCTGTTTCCACCCAAGCCGCTACTGACCCAATTGCCACTTTCAAGTCAGATACAGCCACACCAGTCCTGATTCCAGCTCCAGCTCACACTCCGAACTCAAACCCAATCACCGCCTTCAAGCCAGATACATCCGCACCAGCTCCATCTTCAGCTCCAGCCCCAGCATCAATTTCAATTCCAGTTCTGATCCCAGCCCCTGCCCTATCTGAAGTTATTACCACCTCCACAGGTTCAAGTACCACTGCAATGACTGGAGCAATGACGGTCATCAAGGTGACGACTGTCAAACATCATGAGACGACTAGTGAGGAGAGCGAGGGAAGTGAGGGCATGGGGAGAGGCGAGATCGGCAAGCAGCAGGACACAGAGGAGAGTACAGAGAAAGAGGAAGGGGAGCCCAAGGGAAGTAAACAATGAGGTAGTGAATGAGGTAAACACCACGAAACAAGCAGTGAACAACAGTGAGATGCGCCAGTCAATATTGGTCAACTGGGCAATGGATGTCAACCAGTCCATTGGCATCGCTCCAGTCATGTTTGCTGACCCAACAACCAGCCCCATCCCCATCTTGTCTTTTGACTGCGCACCCGCCAAACGCGCCAATATAGGTAACCCGCCTGTCCATGTTACAACTGACAACCCCACACCCGATAAGCTTGACAAACCTGCACCCTCACCTGGTGAGCCCGTTACACCCCCGCAACTTGTTCGTGCACTGCCCAAAGCCACCGTCACCCTGTCAAACGGTGACGTGGCACTTCATGCCACCACCGAACATGTCGATTGCACCCTCATTGCATGCACCGATTGCACCAATCCCTTATTGCATTGCAGAGACCATGGGGCTTAGATTTGGAAGCATTGAGCGAAGAATATACAATTGTTATAGCTGCTTGTGCATATACTTTCTGCCTATATACCTATTTATTTCTTCCCAACTTGGTGCTTGATGGATGGTAAGTGAATGCATCAGGAAAATCCAAAATTGACTTAAACCTCTTTAAAGTTCCTTAATGTCTACTTATCATGCTTATTGCCCATTAAGTAAAATAAGCTCAAAATTCAGCAGAAGACCCTGCTTATTTGTTACTTATTTGCCTTATTTCTCGCTTAATTTCCTTATTTCATTCTTAAAATACATAAATAAATCATTTTAAGTTGGTTTAAGTAAGAAAAGTAGTGAATAAGTAGGGTCTTTTGCTTAATTTCAAGCTTATTTTACTTAATGGGCCATAAGCATGATAAGTAGACATTAAGGAACTTTTAAGAGGTTTAAGTCAATTTTGGATTTTCCTGATGCAGGTCGAACGATCCCGGGTTATTTCAGATATAAGGCGGAAACGAACCTTACCTGCTGGCAAAAGGCTGGTTAGTAGTACAGAAATCCCCGAATGCTAGCAGGGAATGGAGTATGGAATTGGATAATATTCTGATCTTGGCCAATACCACCTCTGAAATGTACGATTCGCACGATGTCATAAAAGGAAATGTCATGTGACCTCGTGCGTCTCTTGTCAACACAATCAAAAATTCTACATAGTACAAACCGTACATCTGGCCACTATAAATTCTCAACATCAAAATATTGCATCTTTGTCATTATAGTAGTACTTCCCATGGACAATCTAGGTATGCACATATACCACAAAATATGCTACATACAAAATACTGACATTCTTATCCAGCCATTCAAAAATGTTCGCGGTGTTCGTATAAGGGCACTACATCAACATTTCCTCTCAAGAAAAACGGCAGTGGATATAAAAAGCTCTGCGTTCCTTGTACTATCAAGATGAGTGCAGCGAAGGAGAATATAGGTGTAGGGGAAAGGGAAGGAAAAGCACGCAATACCACGTCACACTTGCTGCCTTCAAACTTGGGTCTCGAAGCATGTCTCAAGCTCATATCTATGAATAAAGATAGTGCTTTTGAGCTTGACACATTTGTCACATTACCGGAGGAGAAGAGAGGCACTGAAGTTAGTGTTCATGACTTTGCGAACGGTCTGCGAGATAGTCTGGCTAGGGCATCAGACTATCATTGGAAGTGAGTCACAGTGTAGATATCTTGAATGACACTCACAGAATCTATAGTCAGAAGAAGAGCTGTGCGGGGGTAGGGTCAACTGTTGTCACATATTTCTGTGCACAACTTGAAGGCGAAGAGCGGAAAAGAAGACTTCACGAAGACTGCAAGAAGAGAAGGGGTAGAGTGTATATGCCACGGTACCCTTGTGGAGGGTGGTTGCACATTACAGTGCCAGACAATAGGGCCCTTGCGGTTCGGATTCGCATGAAACACGATGTTGCACACCCTCACTTTTCGGACATCAGCCTGCCTGAAGAAGTCCGAGCCCTCATTGAAGAAATGAAGGGTTCTACACCGAGTGATGTGCGTACCATTTTCCAACATCAGTACACATCAATTGACATACACATGCACGCTAGATATGGGCAGCGATACTTCGCAAGTGGGGTACACGTGACTATAACCAAGACCAGGTCTATGCTTACTGGTCGCACGTTAACGAGTCTATTTGGCGGCTTGCTGATGACCAGGTAACCTTGGCAAAACTGGTTCTGGCGGCAGTAGAGGGTCAGGAAGTTGAAATGATACCTATAGTTCAAGAGATGGGTATCTCAACAATAGCATTTGCTTTGAAAGAGCCACTGGATAGTTATGGCGGGTCAGTAGTGGAGATAGCTATGGATTCTACTTGTAAGTAACTCATTATGAATCTGTTTTATCATTTGACTTACCTTTGCACATAGGGAAGACAAATGCTGCAGCATATGGGCTGTAGGAGTCTTCGGAGAGGCTAACAGACAGTCTCTACCACTCAGTTTTCTCTTCACTACAATGACCAATGGTTCAGCAAGCACAGGTGCAAAGCAGCGGATGCTGACTGAAACACTTACCTGGCTGGCAAAAAGATGCCCGAATATCTTATTTACCCTCTCCGACAAAGATCCATCGGAAATCAATGCCTGCCGTGCATCTCTAATCAAAGCAAAACATCAGCTATGCTACTGGCATGGTGTTAGATATGTTGATGAGAGACTAGCCGAGGATAAACCGCCTGCTGCGTATGATCCGCGAAAGGCGCATGAAGTCTTTAGCTTCATTGATCCCACGTGGGCTCCAGGTGTGACTCGTGGCGAGATCGAAGAGTACTTTGATGGCCGCGACCTAGAGGCCGGTGCCAATATACAGGGAGGTACACGAAAGCAGCTGGAAGAAATCCGTCAAGTAAGCATGGACCCAACTTATACACATAGTGGATTAACAATAACAGTTACTTCCAGAATCCGGAACCGACAACCCTCCCACCACTTGTTGTCATCCTCGCAGGGAACCGTCGATTGCCAATATGGCCCTCACCTCCTTCAGTTCGTGGCACCGACCTTCCACCATTCTGTCCTGCAGCATATCGCGCTGCTATTAAGGACAAATATGTCATACATTTTCATCAGCACCCCGAAATACCTTTTGATGCAGCAGGTACTCACTTGACAGCACACGAGATCCACGAAGGGGCTGTCTATGATATGTACAGCTACTGCCGGAAACATGACCTCTCACAGGTCTGGGCATACATGTGGAATTGCTGGTATTCACCAAAGCAGTGGCCATTATGGGCGCGATCAGCCGCACCCGGGATACCACGCCTGAAATCAACCATGATTAGTGAGGCACAATGGAAAGTCATCAAACACAACGACCTCGCAATGTTCAATCGACCGCGGCTGGACCTTGTTGTCCATGTGCTGATTAACCGACTCTTGCCTCGTGTACGTGTAATGCTCGCGAATGTGCTGCACACCCGTCGCCTGGGACGCGCAGTATCGCCAAACGATTGGCAAAGCGAGTTCCGCGCCTTGTGGTTGGATATGTCCAAATCGGATGAGCAGCGGAATATTGAACGTCAACTCGAAATCCTCAAGTCAGTGAAGAAGATGAAGGGCCGCACAGAAAAGCTTGCCGAGCTTGAAGCCGAAGCCGAACGACCTAGCGGCACGTACTATACGGATATTGATAGGTGGACATGCAGCTGTCCATCGTACCTCATCAGCAGGTTCCTGCTTTGCAAACATCTTGTACGCACCGCAAATGCCCGAATGCCTGGCTTTGATCCAAAGGACAACCTTGCATTCTTTGCAGCCCTTCAACGAAACCATTTCCCACCATTCTACTACATCACTGCCCTCCATGATCATCTGAAATCATCAACCGATGCTCCCGTTGCGAAGGAAAGACCGGCACGAAAGGTTTTGAGAGGCCTTGAGGAGGCCATTACTGATGGTTCAGAGACGGCAGACAGCAGTTCTGAGAAGAGTGCTGTGCCACAGATCGAGTTTGGACTTGAAGGCGGTCTCGAAGCGGGCGAGGGAATGGGAAATGAAGTTAGGAACAAAGATCAGCAAGAAGATCAACGAACATGCGTTGCTCCGGAACATGTGAACGACCGCGCCAGCAGTGTCCTTACTGAATCCGAAGATGGCGACAACGAGCACCAGGTATTATAGCCGATCTTGATGTCTTATCATATTTTTACTCACGCAATCCCGTAGACCTTCTTTACTGAAGCAGAATTGATATTGCTTGAACGCGATTTCCAAACTCTGAAGAATGAAGCAAAAGGTCTTATTTAGTGATGTGCTGGGCTGGGCTTCAAGCCCTGAGCCCGCTAGGCCCGGCCCGCTCAAGCCCGGCCCAAGCCCGGCCCTGACAAGGGCTTGAAGTGGGCTTGGGCTGGGCTTGAGATAACACAAGCCCAAGCCGTGGGCCTAAGCCCGGGCATGGATCCGTATTTGTAGCTATTTTTTCCAATTCCAGTTTGATTCCGGTTGCATTTTCGGGGTCGCCATTCCAAAAATTCCAACCGATAATGATTGATTTTTTTGAATCACTCAGTCGCAACAAGGCAATGAGACCCCGTTATGCGCAATTTGCCCTACAGAGGCTTAAGTTAAGCCGAAATCCAGGAGTTTACGGTGCACCGGAACGCTGCGCCGTATCTGGTAGCACGTGATATGATCACGAACGCGTTTTGAACGCGTTATGGGTTGTTTATCGCCTCGTTGTATTGCGGGCCGCCTATATCGCTCAACACGGTTGACAATCTCAAACGCGATGGTCGACGATCTCAGACACGAGGCTTCGCGCACACTTTATCACCCACCATCGCAACTCAGGTGATATAAAATCCTTATTTATGACCCGCATTTGCGATTAGGTTCCACAGTGCGGCGCGAGACAAAGCACGAGTTCAGATTGTGCAATACACGCCATCGCCAAGGAACAACAATGTGCCTCACTCGGACCGTACACAGACAACACTATAAGATCTGGATCCGACTGACATGGTACTAATTTTGTTGATATCCAGGGCTTTCGATGAGTCTCTGTGCTCGAAAAATAAAGGATATGTATCCTGGTATGTAGATCCTTTCCTGAATTGACCTTTTTATTCAAAAAACCTGCCAGATCATAGGCAGTATACTCATGCACGGCTCTTGCCCTCCACCGAATTGTCAATTGGATATCGTGCCAAGGCGTGGTACATCGCACTCACTGGCGCACTATTCATACCGCCTATCTTGTTCGTGTTGATACCTTTCTCACTCTGTCCACGACTTGCCTCGATCTTTGATGTGGCGGATTTGAAAACTATATCAGCTGCGCTAACCGTCCTTCTCGGATATATATTTATTCTCACTTTTCTTTATGGTATGTGTTGATGAAATCTAAAACATAGAGCAATTGTTCTTAACGAACTTCACAGCCTCTATTATCTTTCCCCGATTCCTTGCTTTGCACCGACTATTTGGATCATTCCTGCCACGTCCAATCTATCATCGCACGCATGTCTCGCGGATGCGACACGATCGATTTGGTCGCCTGGTTAATCAAGGTTACTTTACAATTTTTGTCCTTGGAGTAAGTGACAAATCCGTCCCCATCCGTGAGTGCTGCGCCAATGCCTACATAGTCCCGTGGTTTAGTCTTCCTCTAGTTGTCACGGCCCGAACCACAATTGATGATATATTGATTACACTGCAAAATAACGGTCTCTTTCACCCAACCGACATTGGTTATGCTTTATACACTGCCACCTCACGGTTTCGACAGCTTACAGGAACTACGACACTCGGAGATCTTAGAGCAGGTCCCCAAACACATTTTCATCTTCGATATCTCCTCCTCGGTGGGGTTAGTATGTATCTTCGCATGTCTATTATTTATCCTGTGGTAATACTAATGCACACTTTAGGACGCATCATATCCGACTCTGATGGTGAGATAGCGGCAAGTTCAGGACGCCCTGCACGCTCTAAAGTCGCCACAATCAAGATAACCGATCCGAGTAATCGATCTGCCTTAGCTTTGTCATCACATCGTGATGCTGCCCTGGCGGCGCAGCGTGCGGCGGCGGCGGCATTGGCTACCGCTGCAAATGCTGATAATGGTGCCGAATCTCTCTCCACTATGGCAAGCACATCAAATAGTCGTTCTGTTTCCCCGGGAAAGCGGAATGTGTCCGACGCAGAACTAAGCTCTAAATCCTGGTCCGAGAGTGAAGGTGATCTAACCTTAGCCCGTGGTAAGGGGAAAGGCAAAGGGAAGCATCGAGGTGAGATGACGAATGGTGTCATGAATTTTTGTAGCTGATTTCAAAGTTTTGTAGCACACTCTGATGTACTGGATATAAGTAGCGGGGACGAAGTTCCAGTTGTGAGCAAGAAAAAAAGTTCGTGAAGTTGCGTCTCCTGCAGATTGCTAGCTAATGCTATGACCCAGCTGCAAAACGTCACAAGGCCACCGATATTGTAGATGATGATGGTGTTCTGGTGGATATTGTCGTGACATCAACCTCTGGACCTGCAGCAACCCGACGTGAGGACAAAACCCGTGATGTCAATGCATTTTTCAACGAGGCGCAACCCGTTACTCTTGGTGATGGTTCAACAAAACCGTATCGATTATGCAAGAACTGCCCGTAGGTCATTCTCAGCATAGTAAAATATTATACATGCTTACTTGCATATCAATTCAGACGGAATTCAGACAAGGCACGTATGGTGCCCGATGTGACAACATGTCGCCGTCATATTGAACGGTATCATGTTGTATGTTTTATTTCCTCTGCCGATTGAGTGGTTTCAAACTGACTAGTGTAGGTTATCTACGATACATGGTGTGAGAAGAACAACTTCAAGTCGAAACTACCCAAAGCTGCCAAGAAGGCCGAGGAGGAGGCTGAACAAGCAACATTGAAGCAGGGTCGACTTGACAGCCATCTAAAAGAAATTCCGCGCAAAGAACGGGTCATTCCCTACAGCGATACCCTGTTTCGTGAAGCCGCTATCGAGTGGTTGGTTGCGACAGATCAGGTAGATATATTATACCCTATATGTTATGTGTGGTGATGCTTCAATCTATGTAGCCTATCCAAGCCCTCGAGCACGCGTCATTTCGTAACATGATTGACGTTGCTGCACGCGCCACCAACGGCGTCACCGTACCAAATCGGAAGGCAACTCGAGAGGAGATTATGAACATGTTTAAGAGTCAGTTGACTCGTCTCAAGGAGCGCCTCAACGTACGTTACCATTTCTAGTGGTACCCACACGGCACAATCTGACATTTCGTAGAGCAACGCTGTCCAAGGTGAAGTGAGCCTCACTTGCGATGCTTGGCAAGCGTCAAACACAGATGGATATTTTGCGGTCACCGGACACTGGGTCGAAGAGCCACATCCTGGGAAATGGGAACTCCATAGTGCTCTTCTTGGCTTTACACGGCTTAACAATGCACATAATGGCAAGCGACTGGGTGGTGCTCTGTTTAAAATCGTTGATCGGCTCGGGATCGCCCACAAGGCAAGTACATATCAACTAATGTTATTCCGCTGTCGGCTCACAACAAATATGACAGATTGGCCATGTCACTTGCGATAACGCCTCGAACAACGACACAATGATGGAATTTTTTGCAGTCTACATTGAGAAGAGAACACAGGTTCCCTTTTTGCACAAGGAACGTCGCATTCGGTAAGCAATACTGTACTCATAACTTCGTCAATATCTTAGTATCAATTTCAACTTCCCAGGTGTCTTGCACATGTCATTAACCTTGCGACACAGGCTCTGATCAAGGGCTATTCAAAGTCAAAGTATTATGACCCCTCCACACCGGACGAACATCTTCCCGATACTAATGCATCAATTCGTGACGAAATTGGACTTGTCCGTTCGATAGCAGTCAAGGTTAGTGCTCATATATGTAGAGATTTACTTAAGTTCACCGCACATGCAGGAGCGCTCTTCTGCCAAACGAAAAGAGCTTTTTAGGGCAGTGCAAGCTGAGAAAGCCATTGAGAAGGCTAAGCTCGCTATTGGAAAGGCCAAGCATGTCATTGAGCGTGCGAAACAGCTAATTATTGATATGCCTATCCGGTGGTCCTCAACGTATGGCATGTTGCATCGAGCGGACCAACTCCAAGATGTGAGTATTTGTATTCCTGCCATTGTATGTGATTGACATTTGTTTGTTCCAGTCCGTGGACACTTTCGTTTCACACATGGCTCGTGAAGAGCCTGACCGAACAAAACGGGCCAAACTTGATGCCCTTCAGTTGTCCAAAGATGAGTGGGATCGTGTAGCACTGTTTCTTGATCTGCTTGTGGTAATGGTCTTCAGCCGTCCCACATATCAGTTTACTTATACTCATTTTAGCACGCCGAACGAGCACAACAAGCCTTCTCCTCAGATGAAGGCCCATCACTTCACTCAGGCCTTCCGGCGCTTGAAGCCCTTCACAAGGCCTGGTCTTCACGAGCAGAGAAAGGAAAGTATTCCCACTTTCGGGATGCTTTGAATGACGCAGCTACCAAGATCGCGGAGTATTATGACAAGACCGCAACATCGGATGCATTCATCTTTGCAATGCGTAAGTTATGGCCATCTGACTGATAATTTGATGCTGATTGCTTCACACAGTACTCCATCCGCAAATGAAGATGAAACATTTTAAGAAACATTGGTCTGCGGATCTTCAAAGTGATGTGAGAGACGCAGCGGAGGAAGTTGTACGTGTCCGGTACTTATGTTCAACCAAAATCTGATCACAATAATTAATTTCCTTTAGTTCAAGCAACGTTACGAGAAAATTAACAGTGATACAGCAATTCCTCTTCGAGCTACGAAAGGTCGGCCATCTGCCTCAAAGATGACAACGCTTCTGCGTGAGCTCGAGTCCAGCGATGATGATGACTCCAGTGATGACGGGGGGCCTTCGGCAGCGCAAGCTGATCCAACAAAGCCGTGGCTCAGGGAATTCAATCAATACTTGAATACTATTGACGAACTGTCGGATGGGCAGACCCTAGTCCAATGGTGGGGTGTGAGTACTTCACCTTGTTAATGTTAATTCTTTTCCCACAATTCACAGCTTATACCAGTTGCACGCACACCGATATCCTGTTTGGGCATCTCTTGCTCGCGATCACCTGGCTATCATGGCATCTTCAGTTTCAAGCGAGCGCGCCTTCTCATCTGCAGGTATAACAATCAGTAAACGCCGTAACCGACTCAAAGGGGACATCGTGGAGGCACTTCAATTCCTGAAGTGTCTGATTCGTCGGGACCTTGTTTTCCGTGCTAATCCATCAACATATTTTGACAGTGATCTGGATGAAGAAGAAGTTCTCACACAAGGTGGTGACTTGGTACCTGATGCAGAGCAGTCTCCGTTGTGGGATCTGTGGTTGGAAGATGATGATGATGCTACCGAAGGCTAGGTTCTACAGACTACTTGTAAAATTAATGAAATTAAAGCACTTTTGTATAAGAAGCCCGGGCTCAGGCCTGACCAAGCCCAAGCCAGGCCCGACTTCAGGCTCCGGGTCGGGCTTCAGTATTAGCAAGCCTGAGCCCGTTGAAGCCCAGCCCAAGCCCGGGCTTTGAGCCCAAGCCGGGCCCGGCACATCACTAGTCTTATTCACCCAAAACTTGCTAAACGGCTCCGACCTATTTTCGATAGTATCCAAAAGGCTGGCGGGGATATACACAGTGAAAGGACAGCAAAACGACGCAGAACTACATGGACAGATGGTACTTCGTCTACAATGTACTTATCATAGATAGCAGATCGTTTCACGTGATTTGGCTCAAATTGGATCCGTGCGAATTCGACACTTTCAGAGGTGGTATTAGGGTAGTTAATATTCTGAGTCTTTCCAACTTGTCACATGACAATACTATCGATGAGAGGCTGTGTACAAGTAACAAATTTGGTATTCGCCGCGGATCTTTTCTGCATGTAAGCTCATCTTCAGCAAGTTAGTTCTCGTTGATTGTTTTACTCCAGCCATGCCCGCCGTCGGGGATCTGTTCAGACCAGTTGACCCAGATGCCGCGAAGCGGCTTGGGACTTGGGTAGATGGGCTGGAGTTCAGCTTTGGCGACCGCATTCTCGGTGTCGATGCGGCAATTGCGAGGCAGTGGGGGGAACTGTCTGCCCAACGCTCAAGGCCGGTCGTGGATACACTCCTCGCCGCAACTGCGCTTGTGCACAAACTGACGCTGGTCACCCGGAATATCAACGATGTGCACGATCTGGGAGTGAAGCTGCTCGATCCCTGGAGGAAGTAGCGGAGTCGTGTTGTTCCTGGAATTGAAGGGTACGGGCTTCAGCCCGTACGTTAACTACGCAAAAATACGCGGGCTGAAGCCCAATGTCACTTACTTTGCGATTCTGGGCTGGGAGGATGATTTCCCGGATAGTATTTTCCGGAGCCCCAGGCAGCGCGGGGATAGGAGCGAGATTTGCTTCGATTTGGCAATCTGGCCTTGCCGATGTAGGTAAGGAGACGTTCATAAGCCTGTTGGCGCTGCTGCTGATCCGGGGAACACAGTTTGCCAGTCATAGCATCGAGCAGTCCGTAGGCTCTGGTAAAGCTTAGTTCCCGCGGATGGCGTCCAGCTCGCTGTGCGGCTTCTCCCATCAGAGCCCTCACGAATCCATAGGCCACCACGGCAATCAGCAACTCTTTTTCCACTGCTGCTTTGCTTTTTCCCTGCAAGTGCTTTACACGCAGCGTGCCTTTCAGCGTCCGTAGATCCAGCTCTAAATTCCAGCGTTTGCCATACCAAGCTACGATCTTTTCTCGCTCGATGGCGTCGCTCAAGGTAGTAAACAGATACCAGCTGTCGCGAAATCCCTTTTGCGTTACCACGATCAAACGACCTTCGATTTGCGCATCTGCAACTAGCTCAGGATACTTTTTCCGCTCAAAGCTGCTCGGCCGCCAACAGACGCGACATTCCCCGTTGGGGAGCAAGCGCTTGGCTCCCAGACCTTGTGCCCGCGACTTGACCAACCGGAAAAGTACTTCTCGCTTACTGTGCACCACGGCATGGGCGAAGGAAAATGTCCCAAAGTTGCCGTCGCCGATAATCACGCTTCCCACGGCAGTTCGCTCCACGGCTTGCTTGGCCAAACCTTGTTCACTGACCGCCTCAGGTCCATACATAGGCCCCCAGGCCGGTCGCAACGCTATCCCCGTGCGCACATCGTGCAAGGCCACCCACTTCACGATCCCCCAATGACCCAGACCACGCTGGTTATGCCCAGAGGGAAACGCTTCCAGCAATCCGGCAGTATGCTCCACGCTCAGGCTGCTTCCGTCTAAAAGCATGACCGGGCGTTCTAGTTCCGCCTCCGGTTCGATTCGCCGGCTCAATTCGGCTAATACTTCATCGCATACCTGTTCGGTCGTTTCCATGGAAACCCGGCCACAGGCTCGGGCGTATCCACCCGTGTTCTGCGAGATCTTGCCCGCGCGCACTCGTTTGCTATCCGGCAGCAGCCGCTCCAAGTGGCCCGCCGCTATCTGATCGACGGCCCGCTGCTGCGTCCCTCGCTCCTGAAACCGCTGCGAAAGCATCATCCATATCACTACTGGCAGACTATAAATCTGCCCCTTCCGCTTGCCTTCAAGCTCTTTCCACCTCGCTGCCGGTAAAACCCCCTCGAATAAACGCAATAATGACTGCCCGTCAATATCTCCCAGCATCTCGGCTTTTCCGCGGAAAACTCCTGAGCTCTTCCAGATTCCGTCCTATCTCCCCTGCTGTAAACCCTCTTCTCCTTCTCCCTCTTGTAAAGTAAGTGACATTGGGCTGAAGCCCAATTCTCTTCTCATTTTTACGGCCCGACTAAAGTCGTGCCCTGATACCTGGATCCGGCGCATTCTTAGGTTCTAAAAGTGCCTCGGACCCTCTGTTTATTTGTATTTTGAGCATTTTTGCTACTCTGAGCCTTACCTCACTTTTGGTTAGGTAAGGCTCAGAGTGCGAAGATCGCCGAGAAACCTTAAGATCGCCTGTGATCATGCGGGCTTGACGCATTTTGGAGGGGTCTACTTTTTTCACGAATTTCTTCAACTGCTGCAGTTCCGCGATGTTTTGGCTCGCCATATCGTTTACCCCCGGCGTAATTGCCGCTACACCGTTGCTCAGATGATGCTTGCCCTGATCTACCCCATCGTACTGGGGTTAGATCGCATCGAGACCGCGTCATTCCTGCGTTCCAACGGCACCTTCCAGTATCTGACGGGGCTGCCCAGCTTTCCTGATCCGCAAACCTTGCGCCGCTTCCTATTCCACGCTCCGGAGCGGTTCTGGGAACAGCTGCATCGCATAAACGATCGACTGCTGCAGAGTTTCATTCATTTGCCCGATCACCGTTCCCGGCTCATCTTTGATCTCGATAGCACGGTCGTGACCGTCTTCGGCCATCAGGACGGGGCTGAGGTTGGCTACAACCCGCGCTATCGCGGAAAACGTTCTTATAACCCACTGATGTGCATGGAAGCCAACTCTTCCTATCTCTGGGACGCCGAACTCCGCCGCGGCAACGCCGGAACTTGGGACGGCAGCCCCCAACTACTCGCTACCTGCTTTGCCAATGTCCCTGCCGATATCCGCGAAATGCGCGTGCGAGCCGATGCAGGTTTTGGGCTCAATCCCGTCTTCGACGCCCTCGAATTTCACTCCGCCGAATATGCCGTTGTCGCTCGTATGACTCCATCGCTGAAACGTTCCCTGACCGGACTGCGCTACAGCCCCGTCAACCGCGATTGGGAGATGGCGGAACTCCAACTTCGCCCTCAGAGTTGGTCCAGAGCCCGTCGTTTCGTGGTCGCTCGGCGTTTGCTTTCCTCCGACGAAAGACAACCTACGTTGTTCGCCTTGGGCCGTTATGCCTATCGTGCCTGGGTTACCAATCTCCCTCTTACCCCTCTCGGCGTTTGGCATTTCTACGATGCACGCGCGGCCATCGAACCTCGCATCGGCGAGCTGCTGGAAGATTACGCGCTACGCAAAATTCCCACCCGCTCCTTCGCCGCCAATGCATTGTTCTTAGAAATCATTCGCCTCGCCTACAATCTGGTCACCGCCTTCCAACGACTCTGCTTGCAAGAGTCCTGGCAACATCTCACTCTCTCCAAGCTGCGTTACAAGCTCTTCCTGCTGCCTGGCGAACTCACCCGGCCGCAGAATCGTCCCGTACTGCGGCTGCGTGAGTCCTCCATGCTGCAGAATCTGGCCGACGACATCCTGCGTAGCATCCACAAACTCCCGCCTCTCAACCTCTAACATCGTCGTTTTCACGCCGGATCCAGGTGATACAAAACCAAAACACAGCCTCCAAAGCAGCTTTGCTTTTCGCATCAATGACACTGTGACGGTTTCCTAAGGCCTTCCCGAGTACCCTGGTGCAAACGTAGGTACCTGCCTGCTCTGCCCTTCTATGCCACAGTCATAGGTTTCTATGTGCCACCTTGCTGGTGGCAGATGGTGCAAACAGGGGCCTTATCGGCCCTTCCATTACCATCGGTCTGTTTCTTCTCCTCCGAAGTAAGGGCGTTCCAAAACAATACAATTGCCATCCCCCGTTAGACCGGGCAATCTACCACTTAAGCAGTACACATACAACTTACGTGGTACCGCAAATATCGATTCGTAACCCCAGGAGGGTTTGTGAAAAACTTTGCTATTGCATTAATTCTCTGCCTGAGTGCGGCCAATGGTTTCTCCCAGTGCAAGTCGGAACGTGTCAGCGCCCACAAGGAGATGCATATGGCATCCTCCGTGTTCGTGGGTACGGTGACGGCAGCAGAACCAGTACCGGAAGCGTGGGATTTTCTGGATGGCGTGAACTATACGGTTCGCGTTGACTCGAAGATCCGCGGAAAAGCGCAACCCAATACCGAGGTTACGGTTTTCAGCGAAAACAGCCCGCGCTTCTTCGCCATGTATGTCGGCCAACAGTATGTCCTCTATTTGCAGCCCCAATACGGCCGCTTCCAGGTGGACAACTGCGGCAATTCACACGCGACGGCGCCCGACAATTCCGCTTCGACCAAACAGCCGAGGCAGACGTCCGCCAAGGGTTTCTAACTTTGCAGTACTGATCGTCTGCCTTGGAAAAGGGTATCGCGCCCCCGCGATACCCTCTCCTTCTTTACTGCAGTAGCGTGCCGTTTTCCGGTTCGGATTTGGCCTCTTCCGGTGGGATGACCACGGCTGCGGCAACCTTGTCTTCATCCTCAAGATGCAACAAGCGGACGCCCTGGGTGGATCGCCCGGCAGCGCGGATGGTCTTGGTATCAATGCGGATGATCTTGCCGTACTGGCTGATGACCATGAGTTCCGAAGTTTCGTCGACCAGCAGGATGGCGCTCACCTTGCCGTTGCGGGAAGTCGTCTTCACGTTGATGACGCCTCTGCCGCCCCGGGTCTGCAGCCGGTA
>Ga0137415_10003581_pt1 | contig 15428 bp, 10 predicted proteins | sample CZODoug3_1_1_16f_FD_183082 | JGI IMG/M metagenome (GOLD analysis project Ga0137415, IMG submission 183082) | Vadose zone soil fungal communities from Angelo Coast Range Reserve, California, USA - CZODoug3_1_1_16fungal (Hybrid Assembly) | ecosystem: Environmental > Terrestrial > Soil > Vadose... | reverse complement strand
GGAGAACTCAGCAAATTGGTATCTTCTCGGCCGCTATTGGCAGTACACGCTCGACGAACCCGATGCTCGACGGGCCATCCTGAACTATCGTCACGCGCTTTCGCTCAATCCCCACTCCGCTACCACCTGGCTCGACCTCGCCGCTGCCTACGAATTCGAAGGCGACCTTCAAAACGCCCGTGCCGCTTTTCTGCAAGCCAAACTCGCCTATCCTCTTTCCGCTGATGTTTCCTGGCGCTACGGAAATTTCCTTCTGCGCCAGGACCAAGTGCCGCAAGCCTTCGCCGAAATTCGCCGCGCCGCTTACGCGGACCCCAAGCGCAGTGCGGAAGCATTCTCTCGCTGCTGGCGCGTCGCCCCCGACATCAACTCTATCCTCAACGATGTTCTTCCCCCGGACCGCGACGGCTACCTCGCCGTCATTCGCGAGCTGGGTGTTGGTGATCAGTTCGCCGCCGCGCTCACCGTTTGGCAGCGTTTGGTTTCCATACATCCCGTTTTGAAGCTCTCCGATGCGATTCCGTTCGCTGATGTCCTCATCCAAAAGCATCAGATCACTGATGCGCATCGCGTCTGGAATGACGCGCTGCGCCTCTCCAGCACTCCACAAAATATCGATCCTCCCGGTTCCGTTTTGTGGGATGGCGGATTTGAAACCGGCGTGCGCGGAGGCGCGTTTGCCTGGTTTTTCGCTGCCCCTAGGGGCGGCGTGCAAACCAGCATTGATGTTCGGCAAAAGCATACCGGCAAGTCCTCTCTGCGCCTCACCTTTGACGGCCGTCACAACGTCAATTTTGAGGGGGTCTGCAACAACGCTGAGGTTCGGCCGGAAACCAATTACCATCTTTCAGCTTGGGTGCGCACACAAACGCTGACCACTGATCAGGGCGTCAGACTCCGTCTCCATTGGTATTCTGATTCTCACCACGTCGCCTCTGTCGAGACGCGTGATGCGCAAGGCACCCAGCCTTGGACCCTCATCGAATTGCCCTGGACCGCGGGCAAAGACATTCGCGAGGTGCGTGTTTGCGTAGTCCGCGACGCCACCGGCAAGTTGGATAGCCAAATCCAGGGAAGCGCATGGGTTGACGATGTCGCGCTCATTCCGGACGCCGCAGGAAATCCTCGGCCATGAAGTTCCTGCGGATTGGAATCTGCGCACTCATTGTTTTTGGCATCGCTGCACATGGCGCCGTGGAAAATTGGGCGCAAGCCGTTCTTGAGACCGGCGCAGCACTTCTGTTTATCGCCTGGTCCGTGCGGCAATATTTCACCGACCGGGAAATTGTCCTTTCCCCTCTTCTCTTGCCTCTAATCGCGCTCTCCCTGCTTGCTTTAGGGCAACGTGCTTTCCGCGGCACTGTCTCGCCTTACGATACCCGGCTGGATCTTCAACTATTGCTCACCTACGCTATTCTTCTGTTTCTTGCCACGCAATTGTTTCGCACCGCGGACGATTGGCGTGGTTTTGTCTGGTTCATTATGTTCCTCGGGTTTCTCGTCGCTATCTTCGGCATCCTTCAGCACCTCACCTTTAATGGCAAACTATATTGGTTTCGCGAAATGCGTTTTGGGGGCATTCCCTTCGGCCCCTACGTGAATCGCAATCACTTCGCGGGTTTCGCCGAATTGGTCATCCCCACGGCTCTCGTTCCTTTAGTCCTTGGCAAGGTCAGGCGCGAACGCCGCTTTGCCGTCGTTGTCTTCGCGCTCCTTCCCGTCGTCGCCCTGTTCCTCGCCGCTTCTCGCGGCGGGATAGTCAGTTTTGCCGCGGAAATTGGAGTTCTTACCTTGCTCTTAGCCCTGCGTCGCGCGGGAGGTAGGCACGTTTTAGCCGGTGGCGTGGTCTTGCTGCTGGCCTTCATGTTGGTATCCTGGCTCGGCGTACGCCAGATCCTCGAACGTTTCTCGTCCATGCAATCTCTCGAAGTTACCGGCGGCAAGCGCGCTTCCATGCGCCACGACTCATGGCGTATCTTTCGCGATCATCCCTGGACCGGCACCGGATTGGGCACACTACCCATCATCTTTCCCGCCTACGAAAGCCTATACGACGCAAAGTTTGTTAATCACGCCCACAACGATTACCTGGAGATGTTGGCCGATACTGGCCTGGTTGGCGCCCTCTGCTGCGCCTCGTTTTTGGGCCTCTTATTCTTCTCTTCTCTGAGACATTTGCTTGTTTCCGATAAGTCCTTTGCCGCCGCGTTGCACCTTTCCGGTCTGGTCGCATGTTGTGGATTTCTGGTGCACAGTCTCGTGGACTTCAATCTCCATATGCCCGGAAATGCCCTTCTCTTTTTTCTGATGGCCCATCTCGCCACGGCTCCCATCCCGCAAAATCCCAATGGACCGCGTCATCGGCATAGCCCCGCCATTCCCACGAAATCCCTCATTGACAAGAGCTTAACCGCTGTATAATCGTTGCTGGGGTTATCTATTCGTATGCAGCCAGCCAGACTGGGTGCGTGGGTGTCGTGTCTCATTTCCACTGCACTGTTATCGGCACTGGTGGCGCGAACCAGCAGCGCGCAAACCGTCGAGACATCCCAGCAGACCAACGATCGCATTCGTGCGCTCTCCGCGGCTTCTCGCGCGCTTCCACCTCACGATTACGTCATTGGCAGTGGAGACTTACTCGCCATACAGGTTTTTGATGTTCAGGAACTCAGTCGCGAAGTCCGCGTCAGTCAGACCGGCACAATCGGCATTCCCCTCGTTCCGGTTCGCTTACACGTAGCAGGCTTAACCGAAATTCAAACACAGCGTAAAATTGCCGAAGTCCTCGAATCCAATGGCCTCGTCTCGCATCCTGATGTCAGCGTCACGGTGAAGGACCGCAAAAGCAAACCTATTACCATAGTCGGCGCCGTACAGCACTCCATGGTCTATCAGGCGGATCGTCAGGTCACGCTGATCGAGGTGCTCGCCGAGGCTGGCGGAATCAGCAACGACGCGGGCGACACGGTAATCATCACTCGCCTGGAGACCGATCCAGCATCCGACTCAGAACCCCCGGCCATAGGTTCCGCCGATGCCGCCCCTACTCCGTTGCTGCAGGGGACCCCAAAATCCGAATCTGCCGCGCCTGCTACTGCTTCCCGGGCGTCGGGCGATTCCCCTGCGCCGGATGCTACAGGGCGCACCCCGGCGGAGATTTCTTCGAGCGCGCCTCCCGCGAAAAGCACGGACGCTCCTGACCCTGTTCCGCCTCCTATTGCCAACACTATTACCGTAAATCTGGCTCGTATTCTCGAAAACGGCGACACCTCCAGCAACGTCGTGTTGCAACCTGGCGACGTCGTCACAGTGCCCCACGCCGGCATCGTGTACGCGCTCGGTGCAGTCACCCGCCCGGGCGGCTTCGTGGTTTCCAACGATCGCGGACAGCTCACTACCCTGAAGCTGCTTTCCCTTGCTGGGGGTCTCGATCACGCCGCCAAGTCCGATCACGCTGTTATCGTCCGCCACGATGGCAATGGCCAGCAGCACGAAGTGGAAGTCGACTTGAGAAAGGTCATGAAGTTTGAGGCTGAAGACGTCCGCCTCCAGCCCAGCGACATTCTCTACATCCCCAAGAGCGCCACCAAACAAGCCCTTATCAAGACTGCGGAGTTAAGCTTCGCAATCGGTAGCGCTGTTGCCATTTACCGCTTGGTTCGATGATTTATGGCTGACGATAACAAGATCATCCCCCGGGAAAACGGCTCCAATGGCTCTAACGGCTCCATGGAGCTGCTCGCACCCTCTTCCCGTCTGCCTGCTTGGGATCTTTCTCCCCGCGAGCCCCATCTTTACGATTACCTCCTGATCCTCCGCAAGCATCAGTGGTTAATCCTCTCGTTCATGCTCGCCGTTGTGAGCATCACTGCCATCGGCACTTTTCGCATGCAACCTGTTTACGTTGCCACTTCCCGGATAGCAATCGACCGCGAAAATTCCAATATCCTTCCTTTTCAGAACACCGACGATTACGTGGTGGATCTGGAAAACTATATCGAGACGCAATCCAAAATCCTCACTAGCGAAACCCTCGCCCTGCAAACCATCCGCAGCGGCATTCTCGCCGGTCAGGCCGATTTCTCCACGGACCCTTCCGCTTCCGATGCTTTGGCCACTGGCAGTCTCGCGAATCTCAAAGCTCCCCCGGAGTTGGGCGCTTTCCTCGGCAGTCTGAGCGTCAAACGCGTGCCCAATAGCCGCCTGCTCGACATTACTTTTGAATCTACCAGCCCCCTGCAAGCCGCCCAGATCGTCAATGCTCACATCAAAAATTATATCGAGCAAAATTTTCAATCCCGTTATGAAGCCACCACTCGCGCTTCCACCTGGCTCACCGATCAGCTCAACGAGCTGAAGATCCGCGTTGAAAAAGCCGAGGACGCCCGCATCACCTATGAACGGCAAAATCAAATCTGGGCCGTCGACGACAAGCAAAACGTCACCACCCAGCGCCTCGCCGATCTCAACAAACAATTGACTGACGCGCAAAGCGAGCGCATGCGCAAGCAGTCCATGTTCGAATTTGCCAAAGCCGGCGACATTGACTCCGTGCCCCAGATTCGCGATAACTCTGCCGTTCAGGATCTCCTTCGCAAACGCTCCGACCTCAATACTCAATTCATTGACGCTTCCACTCAGTACGGCCCGAATTTTCCCAAGGTCCAGCGCCTTCAGTCTCAGCTCAAGGAATTCGACGTCTCCATTGACAAGGAAAAAAAAGCCGTCATGGCTCGTTTGCAGAGCGAGTACGCCGAAGCCCGCCAGCGCGAGCAACTCCTCTCGCAAGCCCTCGATCAGCAGAAAACTGAAGTCAATCAGATGTCCGAGCGCATGGTCCAATACAGCATTCTCAAGCGCGAAGCCGAAGCCAACAAAGCTCTCTATGACGGTCTGCTCACCAAATTGAAAGAAGCCGGCATCTCCGCCGGTTTGCGCTCCTCTAATATTCGCGTCGTTGATCCCGCCATGGTCCCCACCTATCCCTCGCGCCCTGCCAAAACCCGCAACATAGCCTTGTCTTTCGTAATCGGTCTCGTCGGCGGCATTGGTTTGGCCCTCCTCCGCGAGTACATGGACAACACCGTCAAGAGCCCTGACGATATCGAAGCTCTCGTACGCTTGCCTTCCCTCGCCGTCGTTCCCGCTTTCAGCGAATCTAATGGCGACCGCTCCCGCTCCAAATTGCTCAAGGGCGCCTCCACCAACGGTCACGACCAGCGCATCGAACTCGTCGCCCAGCATCTCCCGAAGTCGCAAATGTCCGAAGCGTTTCGCGCCCTGCGCACCTCTCTCCTTCTTTCTCAGGCCGATCATCCGCCCCAAGTCATCCTGGTAACCAGCGCTTTGCCGCGCGAGGGCAAGACCACTGCCGCCGCCAATCTTGCTGTCACTCTCGCCCAGCTCGGCGATCGCACCTTGCTCATCGATGCCGATTTGCGCAAGCCCGGCATCGGCCGCCTCCTCAGCCTCGGCAGCGGCAAGTACGCCGGCCTCAGTTCCTTCCTCGCCGGAGTTTCCAGCCTCGACCTCGTCACCATCCAGCACCCCGCCATCCCCAATCTTTCCGCCATTCCCACCGGCCCGCTTCCGCCCAATCCCGCCGACCTACTCTCTTCGCACAAGCTCGACGACGCCATCGCCGAACTTCGCACCAAGTTCAAATTTATCGTCATCGATTCGCCGCCCATCATGGCCGCCACTGACGCCGTGATTCTCTCCGTAAAAGCCGATGGCGTTCTCTTGGTCGTGCGCAGCGGCGAAACTCCCAAGGAAGCCTTCACCCGCACACGCGATCTGCTCAGCAGCGTGAAGGCCCATCTCCTCGGCGTCGTTTTAAACGCCGTCGATTCCAACGCTCCTGACTATTACTATTCCTATCGCTATTATCCCTATTCGCAGGGTTACGGCCCTCAAGAGCATTCGGAAAGTCCCCATTCCGATGAAGGTTTCGAGGCTCGGCAAAAGGTGGCCGTGCACGAGCACCACGATCACGATCCGGACGACAATCAGGAACTCTGATCAGGAGGACGTTTGCGCTTCTTAATTACCGGCGGTGCCGGTTTCATCGGATCTCATTTTGCCGAGCGCCTTCTTCAGCGCGGTGACACCGTCGCCCTGCTCGACAATCTCTCCACCGGCAGCATGGAAAACATCCGCCACCTCAAATCTTCCGAGCGCCTCTCCTACCACCTCGATAACATCGAAAATCGCCAGCTCCTCGCCGAACTGGTCGACGACGCCGATGTCATCATCCATCTCGCCGCCGCTGTTGGCGTCAAGCTCATCGTCGAAAGCCCCGTCCGTACCATCGAAACCAACGTCAACGGTACACAGCTCGTCCTCGAAGCCGCCTGCAAAAAACGCAAGCTCGTGCTCACCGCGTCCACCTCCGAGGTCTACGGTAAAAATCTCAACGTTCCCTTCCATGAAGACGCCGACCTGGTCCTCGGCCCCACCACCAAGGGCCGCTGGAGTTACGCTGCTTCGAAAGCTCTCGATGAATTTTTGGCTTTGTCCTACTGGAAAGAAAAAAAGCTGCCCGTGATCGTCGTCCGCCTATTCAACACCGTCGGCCCCCGCCAGACCGGCCGCTACGGCATGGTGCTCCCAAATTTCGTCAAAGCCGCGCTCGACGGCAAACCCATCAGCGTCTACGGCAATGGCCAGCAGTCCCGCTGCTTTTGCGACGTACGCGACACCGTCGAAGCGCTGACTCGCCTGATCGATACGCCCCGCTCCATCGGCGAAGTCATCAACGTCGGCAACACCGAAGAAATTTCCATCGAAGCCCTCGCTCGCCTCGTCAAGCAGCGCACCCGCAGCTCGTCCCCCATCGAATTCATTCCCTACGATCAGGCCTACGAGCCCGGCTTCGAAGACATGATGCGCCGCGTCCCCTCCGTCGAAAAACTACACGCCCTCACCGGCTTCCGCCCGCAAACCCCGCTAAACGAAATCATCGACCGCGTAACTACCTACTTCCAATCCAAATCCGAGCCCGCCCGTCAGACCGCCACCTCCGCCGTCTAACCCACCAATTTAGAACGTGGGCTCCAGCCCTGCTCCCTTTCCCCTGTAGCGCGGGCGGAGTCCGCGCAGCCCTGCGGGTTTAAAGTCAAAAGCCTCCCGGGCAGAAGCGCGAGAATCGAGATGCAGCCATTCGAGCAGCCCTGCGGCCTTTTCCCTGTAATCGCCGCACGCCGTTGATTTAGGAGTGCGGCAGTCTAGCTGCCGCCTTTCAGGCCGTAAGCCAAGCGCAAAATGAATCCCCAAGGTAGATGCCCCATTCATTTGCCGGTTTGGGTTCTTCTCGGCGCTCCTCAGCGAACTCTGCGTCTCTGCGTTATCCTCGTCCGCTGTTTTTCCGTGAACGTAATGCCCGAGGCCACCAGGGCATCCGTCGCCTTCAATGAGACCTTTCGACGAGCAGGCGTATGATCGAAGTACCATGAGGCGTACCGCAATGCTCGCAATAGTTGGCATCCGAAAGCATCGCCGTGATTTACCTGATTCCACGAAGTATGTGCATCGACTTCGAAAAGGAAAACGTCTGCGCGGATTCGCTTGTCGCTCTCGCAATCGTTCTCGCCTCTAAATAACCACGTCGGTTGCGGGGACAGCCTTTAGCGAAACGTTGTAGGAGTGCGCTTTAGCGCATCCCAGCCCTGTAGCGCAGGGCGGAGTCTGCGCACCCCTGCGGCCTTTTCCCTGCCAAGCCGCCTTCTACTGCGCGCCCTTCAAATACCGATCAAACCACCCCACTGTCCGTGTAATCGCATCAATCTGGTTCTCCCGCTTCGCAAACCCGTGCCCTTCCTGCGCATAAAAGTGCGAATCCACCGTCTTTCCGCTCTCCTTGTAAATTGCCACCACCTGCTCGGCCTCTTCCTTCGGCACCCGAATATCATTTTCGCCCTGTAGCACCAGCAACGGCGCCTTCGCCTGCCGAAGATACTTGATCGGGGAAGCGTTCTCATAAACTTCGCGGTCCTTCACCGGATCGCCCAGCAGCGATTTCTCATACTCCTGCAGAAACGGGTCTTCGTGCTCCAGCATCGTCAGCCAATTAATGATGCCGAATTGCTCAACCGCCGCGGCCCACAGCTCCGGCTTCTTGCCGATAGCCATCAACGTCATGTACCCGCCGTACGAGCCGCCGGTAATTCCGATCTTCTTCTCGTCCACATATCCTGTCGCAACCAAGAACTTCGTCGCATAAACTTCGTCCTCCAGGTCACCCCCGCCCAGGTCCTTCACATTCGCCTTCTGAAACTCCATTCCAAAACCGGTCGACCCCCGCACATTCGGCGCGACGCAAACGTACCCGCGCGAGGCCAGCGCCGCCGCAAACCGGTTGAACGAGTCCACCGTCTGCCCCGTAGGCCCGCCGTGTGGCAGCACAATTCCCGGGTTGGTGCCATCCCGCTTCAAGTTGTACGGCACCCATAGGAACGCGCTGATAATCTTCCCGTCGAAGCTTTTATAGTGCACCACTTGCGAAGCCGGCAGTTTCGCGGCTCCCAAGCTTGCAATCGCACTGAAGGTGAGTTGCGTCGCACTCTTCGCGCGTGCGTCATAAACCCACAAATCTCCTGGCTGCGTCGAGCTCTGGTGGCTCACCAGCATGCGCGTTCCATCCGGAGAAAACGGACTCGGGTTCCCCGAAAATCCATTCAAACCTGCCAGCAAATTCAACTTTGCAGCGTTTCGCGTAGCGGTGTCTGCGAGATACGCATCTGTGCGCCCGTCTTCGTTCACTGCATAGGTGAACCATTTCCCATCCGGCGAAAATTCTCCCGCCTCCGCTTCCCATTTCAGATCCGTCACCCACGTCAGCTTCTTGCTTGCAGCATCCAGCAGCGCCACGTTCGGGTATCCGCCAGGCCGGTCCGCCGTCACCAGCAGCGTTTTCCCGTCCGGTGAAACTGCCGAGACGTTCGTGCGGCTCTGCCCCTCGTGCGGTGTCAATTCCTCCTTCTGGCCGGTAGCCGCGTCAATCCGGTACACGCTAGCATCCGTAAAGCCCGCGTTGACCCGCGTCGCATACAAAACTTTCCCGTCCGTGCTCCACAATGGTCCCGACCAAAGATGATCGGCGGTCGCTTCGTTTGTTAGGTTCCGCACCGCCCGTGTGTTCCAATCCATCAAAGCAACGTCCGTGACCGGTGCGCTTTTTTTCTTGTAAGAGATGGCCAGTTGTTTTCCGTCCGGCGACCAGCGCGGTGCCGTCTCCGAAATCTCGTCCGTCTTTGTCAGATTCTCGGCTTTGCCCCCGCCGCTCGGAATCGCGAACAAATCATAGATCTCCGCTCCGCCCTGGTCCGACTGATACAAAATCCATTTTCCGTCCGGCGACCACACAGCGCCGTTTTGCCGGTCATCCGACTGGCTAAGTTGCGTCGGCCATCCCCCAGACGAACTAACCTTCCAAAGATTGAACCGTCCCGTAAAATTCGAAGAGAACACCACCTCTTTGCCATCGGGCGACCATGCCCCGCCTCCCGTGCTTCGCGTGTAAAACAGGTCGCCGATTGGCACTGCTCCGGCCCCGCTCACTTCGGCGGAACTAATTTTCTTCGGGTCGGTGATCTCCCGCGTGTCCGGCGAAGTCGCCGCCACTGACACAACCGCCGTCGCTAACACCAGCAACGCAAATCGCACGCGCATCTTGACCTCCGAAAGGAACCTTATCTTAGCCGCCTTCGTCTTCCCGAAGAATACAGGCCGCACTTACTCCCCATCTTTCAGTTTCAATTCTGCTCCTTCGGCAGTGCGGCCACCGTCTCCCTCAGCCGCACCGAGCCGTTGTAGGGGGGCGCTTCAGCGCATCCCGGCGCGCCGCAGGCGCCCGCGTACCGCGTAGCCGCGATGGCCAGCGGGACTCTTCCAAGGCGGACATTAATTAACCGAACCACTCTCCGGCAGCGCAAACGCGTACAGAACGTCCTGCACCGCGGCAATCAAATACTGCCGTCCATCAAGCTGGTATGTCATCGGAGAGGCCGCCAGGCGTCCGCCGGCATTCAGGTGCCACAAGGTCTTGCCCGTCGCCGGATCGAGCGCCAGCAAATTGCCGGCGTTGTCGGCGCTGAAGAGAAGATGGCCGGCGGTGGTAAGGATTCCCGCCGCATTCTCCCCATCCCCGGTTTCATGATTCCAAATCACTTTCCCCGTCCGGTAGTCCAGCGCCCGTATCGTGGAGTTCGCCCACAGGTTGCGGTCCCGGCCTCCCCACCCTTCCACCTTCCCGGTCACCGTCAAATAGTAAATGCTGAAGACGCGCCGCGACGTCACATAAAACAAATTCGTCTGCGGATCAAAGCTCGGCGCCATCCAATTCGTCGCCCCATCCGATCCAGGCGTGATCAGCGTGCCGTCGGGGCTGGGCGCCGAGTCTGGCTTGGGAATCGGTCGTCCGTGCGCGTCAAGTCCCGTAGCCCACGTTTGATCGATGAACGCCGCCCCCGCCAAATACTGCCCATTCGTGCGATCCAGCAGAAAGTAAAACCCGTTCCGGCTGGCCTGCGCCAACAGCTTGCGTGGCTTGCCCTTGAATTCAGCGTCCAGCAAAACCGGCGTCTCTACCGCGTCCCAATCATGCACGTCATGTGGCGATGGCTGGAAATGCCATACCAGCTTTCCCGTGTCCGGGTTCAGCGCCACAATCGAGCACGTATAAAGGTTATCGCCAGGGCGGCTCTCGCCGGACATCACCGGGTTGGGATTGCCGGTTCCCCAGTACAGTAAGTTCAGGTCCGGGTCGTAGGTGCCCGTCATCCAGGTCATTCCACCGCCATGCAACAGAGCGTCGCCATCTTTCGGCCACGTCTCGGATCCAGGTTGGCCCGGATCAGGCTCCGTGTACCACGTCCATTGCGTGTTTCCCGTCTCCGGATCGATCGACTTCAGATACCCTCGCACGTCGGTCATGTCTCCGGAGACGCCCACAATCAAGTGATCGCGAATCACCAGCGGTGCCATCGTCGAAAAATATCCCAGCTTTGCGTCCGCCAGTTCCACGTCCCAACGCACTTTGCCATCCTTGGCATCCAGGCTGATGAGGTGCGCGTCCGGCGTAGTGAAGTACAGCCAGTCCTTGTACATTCCCAAGCCGCGATGCCCAATGTGATCGCCTTCCGAGGGGCGCTGGTAATGCCAGATCATGCGCCCAAAGCGCGCATCAACGGCCCACACGTTGTCCGGTGCCGAGAAATAGAGAATCCCGTTCACTTCCAGCGGCGTGGACTTGAGCACCGAACCACGCGTATTAAATGCCCAAGCCAGCGTAAGCGAGTGGATGTTTCCCGCGTTGATTTGATCTAACGTGCTGTAGCGCCTGCCCGAATAATCCCCGTTATAACTGGGCCAGGCGTCTGTAGCCGGCTTCAACAGGGCCGCAGCATCGAGCCCTTGCGCAGTCGCCAGCGGCGCATGCATGCACATACACAAAAGCAGCAGCAAAATCCCCGTTCCCATTCTCTCGCCACCCGCGCCAATCACCCCCAGAAGGCTGCGCCTTTTCGCCGGCATCGCGGAAATCATTCGCGCCCGCATTCGGGGCATCCAACGCCTCACGCCTCCACAGAATTGAGAAAGCATTCCCTCTCCTATGTTCTCGTTTGTATCTTTTATTTCAATGTCTCGAGGTACGCGAAAAGGTTGTGAACATCCGCTTGTGTGAGCTTGCTCAACAGTTCGCGATGTCCCGCCAGCCCGTCCTGCAGTTCCACTTTCACCGTGTCGTGCCGGAAAGACCGGTACCACCCCTTTTCGTCCGTTACCGCAATCACAAAATCGTCCGCGTGCTCCACAGCGCCTTTCACCTGTTCGCCCGAAGCCAGCGTTATCACCGCGGTACGGTGCTTCCCTCCCGGATAAAGCATCAGCGCCTCCAACTCGATAGGAGTGTGCTTACTCGCGACGCCCGCCAAGTCCCCTGTGACGGAATGACATTTGGTGCAGCCGCCCGCGCCATTGAAAAATGTTTTGCCTGCCTCCGCGTTTCCGGTAAGCAATTTCTCTACTGGATATACCTTCGGTACGCCCGACGACCGTGCCGCTTCCGCTAAACGCGCGTGCAGGAACGCCGCCACGTCGAGGATTTGCGATTCGCTCAGCGGCATCGCCGGCATGCCCTTGTCCGGCCGGCCCTGCCGTATCACGTCTCCGATCAGATTGCCCTTCACGTCATGCATCACAAGCGGTGAACGCATCAGGTCCGGCCCGCGCGCTCCCGTTGCATCTGCGCCATGGCAAAATCCGCACGATTGCACGAACTCTTTGCGCCCGCGCTCCGCAGCAGCGGCAGCCGCAACGTCCGTGTCAGCCTGTTGCTTAGCCGCCGAATTTTGCAAGCCGGCCACAAGGACAAACGCCACAAACAACATTACGAATTTCGTCTCACGTAGCCACCAATAAAGTCCACGCCCGCTCATAGTCCCCCTCACCGCGACGTATTCTATCTGCCTTCGGCCGTCCTCTCAATTCATAAGAGGCAAGATTTTCCGCGCCTCAGTAGGCGGCAATACCTCCACACGCCAAACTGTCGCTTATTACTGGATATTTATACTAATGCTAGCGTACACTAGCGCTCTGGCCTCACACCTTTTTCCCGGCGTCTGTTGCCTCGAACTGGCCGCAGGCTCCTCAAAGCAGGTAAGATGCAAGTAACGACGGATATCTTTTTCGTGGAAAGCCGCTTTCTGAGTTCCTCACTTACGCAAACGCGCAATCTGGAGCGCCCCCTCCTCTTGTTGTTTCTTCTTTCGCTTGCGCTCTTGAATCCGTGGGTGCGTGGGGACGGCGTAGGCTACTACGCTTTTGCGCGCGCGCCTCTAATCGATCACAGTTTGAATTTCGAACGCGACTATATCGCCGCGAACACCGGTTTTCGCGAAGCGCGCCTGGACTCGCAAGGCCGCCCGAGGCAAGAATTTCGGACGCGCACCGGCCACCTCGATAATCACTTTACTGTCGGACCAGCAATGCTGTGGGCGCCCTTTTTGTTGCTGGCGCACGGTGGCGTGCTGCTGGCGCGCGCGCTCGGCTCGCAGGTGGCCGCGGATGGGTTTTCCGCTCCGTACCGCCTGGCCATGGCTTTTGGCACCGCGTTCTGGGGATTCCTCGGGCTCTTACTCGCATTTCGCCTGGCCCGCCAATACGCCGGTGATGTGTGGGCGTTCCTCGCGACGGTTGCGATTTGGTGGGCCAGTTCGCTTCCCGTGTACATGTACTTCAATCCGGCTTGGTCGCACGCGCATTCGGCTTTTGCGGTTTCGCTGTTTGTTTATTATTGGCATCAGACGCGCGAGCAGCGCACCCTGCGCCAGTGGCTTGTGCTCGCGCTTATCGCGGGCTTGATGCTGAATGTGTATTACCCGAACGCCATGCTAATGATGATTTTAGTGGTCGAGGCGTTTCGCGAATATGCGGGGGCTTTTCGCCGCGGTGCTGGAGCCGGACCCGCTGTTTTGCAACTTCTCGCAAAGCACGCGCTATTCGTGGCCATTACACTGCTCTGCTTGCTTCCGACATTTGTTACTCGCTACATCGTTTACGGCAGTCCGTTCGAGTCCGGATACGGTTCGGTGCAAAATTGGGCGTGGCGCTCGCCCTATTTTATTGCCGTGCTCTTTTCCTCCGAACACGGTCTGTTTTCCTGGACCCCGCTGCTCTTGCTCGCAATCGCGGGACTCATTTTATTTAAGTGGCGCGAGCCGCGCGTGGGCACCCCGCTGCTGGCGGCCGCGCTGGCTTTTTATGTTTTTATTGCGTGCTATCCGGACTGGGCCGGCATCTCTTCTTTCGGCAACCGCTTTTTCGTTTCGCTGACGCCGCTATTTATCCTTGGCCTCAGCGTTCTGCTCGAGCGCGTTGCCGCGCTGTTTCGCAGCCAACGCGCGGCCGTTGCCACTGTCTCTCTCGTCCTTGCGGCGTTCGTGCTTTGGAACGCGGCGTTTATGTTGCAGTGGGGCGCGCATTTGATTCCGCCGCGCGGGCCGATTTCCTGGAATGAGATGATCCACAACCAATTCAGCGTTGTGCCGCGGCAGATTACCGCGCACTTGGAGAATTATCTTTTTCATCGCCACGATCTGATGCGCCAAATCGAAGATCGCGACATCGACGAGATGAAAAAGCAGCCCCAGCCGTAAAGGCGCGCGCGGCTCGCAGATCTCTGGCGCATTCAAAGGGGCTTCAGACGCGATCGGCGATGTTCGATTCCATTCTCTGGAAGAAGAAGAGTCCGCCGATAAGAACCACTCCCACGCCAACGGCGGATGCGGCCATGGCAATGCCCGGGGGCTGCCCGTGTCCGGTCAGCGCCCAGCGGAATCCGTCGATGACTCCCGCCATAGGATTGAGCCCGTAGAGCCAGCGCCAGCGCGCCGGCACGAGCGAGCTCGGATACGCCACGGGTGACGCCAGCATCCAGAACTGCACGACGAACGGCATCACCGCGCGAACGTCGCGGTACAAGGCGTTCAGCGCCGAGGTCCACAGCCCGACGCCCAGCGCCGTCAGCACCGCAAGCACAATCAGTACCGGCAGCAGCAGCACGGTCGCAGGCGGATGGATCCCAAACGAAAGCGTCAACACCACCATCACCACCAGGCCAATCGCGAAATCCACCAGGCCGGAAAACACGGCGGCCACGGGCAGGATCAGCCTCGGAAAATACACTTTCGTGATCACGTTTTGATTATCGACTACGATGTTCGTGCAGGCGGTCAGAGCCCCCGAAAAATACGCCCAGGGCACCAGTGCCGCAAAATAAAACACCGGATACGGCAGGCCTTGCGAAGGCAGTTTGGCCAGGCGTCCAAAGAAAATGGTGAACACGCCCATGGTCATCAGCGGCTGCAGCACCACCCACAAGACTCCGATGGCCGTTTGTTTGTAGCGGATCTTGATATCGCGCATGGCGAAGAAATACAGGAGCTCGCGATACTCCCAAACTTCCGCGAGGCGCAGCTCCAGCCACCCGTGGGGCGGCTCGATGCGCACCACGGAGGGCGCACTGGCGTGCACCTGCGGCGGTGCGGCGGATTGCGGGGGCGCGGTAAGCGTAGCCATTAAATTATGCTCAACAGCCTTTGCGAACGGGGTATGGTGAAGCGCCAGTTAGATTACCAGAGCTGGCCAAAAAGATGAGGCGGTTAGTTAACAATAAGACCTCGCTTGAGGGGTACACCCCCGTGGTGACGAGAAGTATGCGCAATCGACTGAGGCCACAGGGGATAGAGGCGTTACGTGGCGCATATGACGGCGTAGGCGAAGCTTGGCACGGAAATGTTGAGGTACCCCCACCCCCCGGTATTTTGCAAAAGAGTCTGCAAGTGATTGAAAACACAGGACGGGGCTCGCGAAAAGAGGCGCAAGAGACTTCAAGAGTCTGCAAGAGTATGGGAGCAAAGGAGTTGGCC
>Ga0137415_10003579_pt1 | contig 15429 bp, 11 predicted proteins | sample CZODoug3_1_1_16f_FD_183082 | JGI IMG/M metagenome (GOLD analysis project Ga0137415, IMG submission 183082) | Vadose zone soil fungal communities from Angelo Coast Range Reserve, California, USA - CZODoug3_1_1_16fungal (Hybrid Assembly) | ecosystem: Environmental > Terrestrial > Soil > Vadose... | reverse complement strand
GCGCACTACTGCCTGGGCAGCCACCTCGGCAAGCAGATGCTCAAGGCCGAGATGTGGGAGATCTACACCCGGATGAACGACCTGCGGGTGGGCGAGCGAGACATCATGCTGTCCAACTTCATGAACGGCGTGATGAAGCTGCCCGGCACCTGGACCCCGGAGAAGCGCCGAGCCTGAGCCGCTCCCCAGGCCGCCGGGGCGCTCACGTGGCGGGTACGCCCCGGCGGTGCTCTCCGCCGCCATACCGTGGCGCGAGTCGGCAACCGCCGAGGCCGTCCACCGCGTGCGCGAGCGCCAGCGCGGCAAGAGCCCAGATCAGAGTCCGTGAGTGCGGAGGGTCTGTCGACTCTGGCGAACTTTTCGCCTCTCGGTGGTGATCGTCTGGGCACGCTGGGCGATGCTGGCCAGCCCGCACGGCCAGCTCACGAGCGCGTGGACGCTGCACGCCGAGCAACGCCCGTCCTCCCGGCGCGTGTGTTGGGCAAGCACCCGTTCGGGGCCACCAGGCTGGGCGGCCATGAAGTAGGCGGCGGGCTCGATCGGATCGAGCAAGTCGTCAGACAGGGCAGCGGACGTTGCGTCACTGCCGGTGGGCGTCGTGGTCATCCCTCCTCTCCACGGAGGGCCTTTGAGCATGATTCGGACTCCCGCCGGAGTAGCCCGACACGCCAGCGTCGGTGGCGCGCCTGGCGAGGTCTTGCCGCCGACACCTCCAACCTGCGCAGGCAACGCAGACAGCGTGGGCACGGTCCACTGAGCATCGGTAGCGGAATGAACTTCTCCCCGCACAGGGCGTCATAGACCCCGTGCCCGGACCCCACGTTGGCGGTCATTCGGTCCAAGGTGACGCCATGTTCCAGCCGGTCGTGGGTCGATCCGATCCACACCACGTGAGACGCTTCGACGCTGACACCGCGAGCCTTGGAGGCACGGCGAGGGCGTCCGCCAGAGCGTCGCTCAGCCTTGGCCGCGCCCGATCCTGCTCCGCCTTGGCTGTGGGATCTCAGCGCAGCCGCAACCAACGAATGGACGACATTGAACCGGGTGACGAGCCCGTCTGAGGCCTGCGCGGTGGACGCCGAGTCAGCCGCCATGGTGCATACCTCCTGGTCACAGTGCACGTGATGACCAGACGATATGGCGGTTACTGATCGGTAATCCGAACTGTCAGTCCGGGTGTGTTTCAGAGTTCCTAGACAGGCAGACCGATACGTAGGGCCAGCTTCGCTGCTTCACTCGCTACGTGTCGGGCGCCGCGTTGGGCCACTGTGCGCAGGATGGCGCGGGCAGCGGGCCGGTACTGCATGTCTTCGGGAGCTTCGCGCTCCGCTGTAGTGAGTAGAGCAAGAGCGCTGGCGAACTCGCGCCGCTGTTCGTAGCCTTTGGCCTGGTCGACTAGGAAGGCCACACGCCGTTCGATGGACGGTGAGCGATCGTGCTGGATGCTTTCCGCGAGCCGCAGACCTTCGACGGCCTCACCGCATTCGAACTCGATGCTCACGGCATACATGGCAACATTGGTGGGGCCGAACGCTGTCCACCGTGTGTTGCGTTCGCCGGTGCGGGCCGCCAGTGGCGCCACTTGGCGTACCCGGTCGCGAGCAGTCCAGACATCTCCATTGCGAGCCGCTGCCATGGCGCCCATCAGGATGATTGAGCCGTACATGGCCGCGACGTCCGCCGACCCGTTCGACACCGCGGACCGCAGGCGCTCGGCGGACTTCATTGCGACGGCCTCGGCCGCTTCGGGCTCGTCGTCGGACAGGAGCACCTGCGTCATATTCCAATGCGCGGCGGCAACCCGTAAGGGATCGTCGGCGGCTTCCGCGCAACGAATGGCCCGGTCGGCGGCGAGCAATGACAGATCGACCCGTCCGATTCGTTTGGTCACAGTGCGCAGCAATCCGTATAAATCCGCTGCGCATCCGTATCGTGCCCGCCGCGCGCTAATCCGCTCTGATGTCCGCGCCCGCACCGTCTGCTCCGTGTCGGCGATGAGCGCGGGCAGTTGCGCGGTGAGTTGGCTGTAGCGCCGAGGCGATGTCTGCCACGTCGTCCATGCCTCGTGAATTCGACGACGCAACTCAGGGATGGCAGGCGGGGCATCGCAGGGCGGCGGCGCGGTGGTGAGCGCCTGATAGATGGCGTTGCCAGCGGCGGTCTTGATCCGGGCCGTGTCGCGCCGTGGCTGACTACCCAGCAGCTCACTAGTGGATACCCCGAGAACGTTCGCAAGCTGGGCAAGTACCGCGACGGTGGGTACTTTCTGACCTCGTTCGATCTGGTAGAGGTAGTCCGGCGTGATCCCCGTGAGGCCGGCGACGACCGTCTTGGTGCGCCGGGTGGCGGTCCGATAGAACTGGACTCGCTCTCCGATGGATCGCGCCAACTCGTCGCTCATACCCCGTTCCTCACTTGCTCACCACGGGCGAGCCTACGCCGCGCGACGTCGATGATCATGGTCGAGTGGCAGACTGCCAGCCATGCCATCCACCGGTCCACCTCAGGTGCTGGTGCTGTGGGACGTCGACCACACGCTTATCGAGACACGGGGTGTCGGCTTCGCCATCTACCAACGAGCCTTCCGAGCTGCGACAGGTCGTCCGCTGGACCGGCTAGCACAAGTCGCCGGCCGCACTGAGTTGGACATCATGCGCGAGACGCTGCTTATCAACGACATCGAGCCAACAGCCGACGCGGTCAACAAGCTCGCGGCGGCCCTTGCCCAAGGCTACGAAGATGCCCGCGAGGAACTAGCGACAATCGGACGGGCTTTGCCAGGCGCGGAAGAAACGTTGGATCAGCTCGCCGTCAACCCGCGCGCCATTCAAGGGGTATTGACAGGCAATCTCCGTGACATCGCGCGAATCAAGTTGGAGGTGTTCGGCCTGGCTGCCTATCTCGATCTCACCTGTAGCGCATACGGAAACGACCACACCGAACGCGCCCGTCTGGTCGCCATCGCTCAAGACCGAGCGTCGAAACGCACCGGTATCGTCTTCGATAATGCGCACACGGTGCTCCTTGGAGACACCCCCAACGACGTCAAAGCCGCGGCTGTAGCAGGTGTCCGGCTCGTCGCTGTGGCTACCGGCAAAAGCACCACTGACGACCTCATCGCGGCAGGTGCATCGGACGTGGTACCTGACCTCACCAATCCGGCTCGGACGGCCTGGCTAATCCTCGGCTCTCCAACAACTGCCGTTTGAGGGGTCGTCAACGGTACTGCTCGCCAGTTACGCACTCACGGGTTTGTCGGGCCAGGTGGCGCGCAGGGTGAGCTTGTCGGTCTTGCCGGAGTCGTGCATGGGCAGCTCCTCGGTGCGCAGCCACCAGTCGGCGGGGCGTTCGTAGCTGGCCAGGTCGGCGGCGGCGAACTCGGCCAGGTCGGACTCCGACACCTCGGCGCCGGGCTCGAGCTGGACGACGGCGGCCACCCGCTCGCCGAGGTCGGGGTCGGGCAGGCCGAGCACGGCGGCGTTGCGGACGGCGGGGTGGCGCAGCAGTACCGCCTCCACGTGCGCCGGGGCGATGTTCTCCCCGCCCCGGATGATCAGGTCCTTGATCCGGCCGGTGACGTAGAGCAGCCCGTCCACCAGCCGCCCCTGGTCGCCGGTGTGCACCCAGCCCTCGGCGTCGATCAGCTCGGCGTCGATCAGCTCGGCGGCGGTGCTGTCCGCTGAGCTGCCCCAGTAGCCGACCATCTGCCCGGGCGTGCGCACCACGATCTCGCCGTCCCCCTCGGCGTTCGGGCTGTCGATGCGCAGGTCCACCACGGGCAGCGGGGCGCCCGCGGTGGTGGGGTGCTCGGCCATGGTGACCCCGGACGCGGCGGCCACCGTGCCCCCGGTCTCGGTCATCCCGTAGATGGTGGACATGCCGCGGCCCGCGTTCGGGAACGCCGCTCGCAGCCGATCCACCAGCGCCGGCTGCACCGGGGCACCGCCCATCGAGATGGACCGCACCGAGCCCAGATCCCGCCCGTGCAGCGACGGGTGCTCGAGCACGCGGGAGGCCATCGTGGGTACCGCTCCCCACCAGGTGACCCGTTCGCGCTCGATCACGTCCAGCACCTGCCCGGGGTCGAACCGGCCGTCCAGGAACACCAGCGTGTTGCCGCCGAGCAGGGCCAGCAGGAGCGACTGCAGCCCGCCGATGTGGAACAGCGGGCCGCTCTGCAGGCTCACCGCCGGTGGCCGGGACTCGTCCGCCTCGTGGGGCAACCGCCGCGACATGACCAGCAGGTTGTGCAGGTTGGCGATCACCGAGCGGTGCGCCAGCACCACGGGTTTCGGGGTCCCGGTGGTCCCGGCGGTGAAGATGATCACGGCCGGGTCGTCCTCGCCGGCGGTGCCGGCGGTGTCCGCGGTGGCCGTTGGGTGGGCGAAGGGCGCCCCCGGGGGGCCGTCCACCACCGAGCGCACCTCGTCCACGCTGATCACCGCGCGGTCCGGGGAGGCCGGCAGCAACGCGGCCCGCTTCGCGTCGGCCAGGACCAGTCGGGGCTCGGTGAGCCGGACCGCGTGCTCCACCAGCGGGCCGCTCCACCACCCGTTGCCCAGCGTCACGATCGCGCCGGCCTTCACCCCGGCCCACAGGCTGATCACCCACTCCGGGGAGTTCGGCGCGAGCAGCAGCAGCCGGTCGCCCGGGCGCAGGCCGGCCTGGTGGAACTCCGACGCCACGTGGTCGGCGGCGGCGAACACGTCCGCGAAGCGCAGCCGCCGCGACCCCTGGACGAGGTGCGTGCGCGCCGCCCAGCGCGCCGCGTCGTCAAGCAGCTCGACGACGCGGCGACGGCGCGGCGAGTAGCACAGCAACGGCACCGGTCCGCTGCGGCGCGCGACGGCGGTGCCCCAGGTGAACTGTTCGGCTGTGTTCGACACGTCCTCATTTTAGTCTAGAGCCCAATACTCGACAACTCGACTATTTTCGTCCTACCATCGAGCCATGTCGGTGGACGAGCAGGCCGCGGTGATGCCGCGTGCGGTGATCGACGATCAGATGATCGAGTCGATGAAGGCAAAGGTCGGTGCCCAGCTGCGGATCGACCACTCGGTGAACAACGAGCTGGCCGCGCGGATCGCGGTGACCAAGTTCGCCGGTGGGATCGGGGACATCAACCCGCTGTGGACCGACGCCGAGTACGCGGCCCGGTCCCCGTACGGCGCCGCCGTGGCGCCGCCGTCGTTCGTGATCGGCTGCTTCTCCGGCATCCAGTTCGGCTGGCCGGGGCTGGGCTCGTTCCACTCGATGTCGCACATCACCTTCGACCGGCCGGTGTACTGGGACGACCGGGTCGAGTCGTCGTGCGTGTACGACGGGTTCGACGGCCCGTCACCGAGCAAGTTCGCCGGGCGCTCGGTCACCGACAGGTTCGTCAACAGCTACCTCAACCAGCACGGTGAGCGGATCGCCACCATCCGGTGGAACGTGATCAACTTCGAGCGGGGGTCGGCGTCGGCCAAGCGCGCGGAGGGCTCGCCGCACGAGTCGGCGGCCGCCGACCCCGCGCTGCCGCACCGGTGGCAGCCGGACGAGCTGGCCGAGATCGAGGCGCGCATTCTGGCCGAGCGCCCGCGCGGCGCGCAGCCCCGGTACTGGGAGGACGTCTCCGAGGGCGACCTGTTGGAGACGGTGACCAAGGGCCCGATCGGGCTGACCGACGAGATCGCCTTCGTGGCCGGCGGCGGCACCCCGATCCCACGGCTGAAGGCGCACGCCGCCGCGCTGCACGACTACCGGGCGCACCCGGCGTGGGCGTTCCGCGACCCGGTGACCAGTGCCCAGGAGCCGATCTACTCGGTGCACTACAACCTGCGGGCCGCCCAGGCGATGAGCGTGGCGTTCCAGTACGACGTGGGGTTCCAGCGGCAATGCTGGCAGATCCACCACCTGACGCACTGGGCCGGCGACCACGGCTGGGTCAAGGAGTGCCGGGCGGAGTACCGCCGGTTCGTCTACCTCTCCGACGTGATCGAGCTGCGCGGCGAGGTAACGGGCAAGCGGATCGACGCCGATGGCGAGCACGTGGTGGACATCGCCACCAAGGCGGTCAACCAGCGCGGCGAGACGGCGATGCCGGGCAGCGCGGTGATCGCCCTGCCCAGCCGCGCCGAGGACGGCTCCCCCTCGGGGCGGCGAGCACGGTGAACAATCCGGACATCTCGCTGGAGGAGTTCACCGCCGAGGCGGAGGCCTACCTGGCCGAGCACTACCCGAGGGCTCGGCGCGCCGAGCGGCGGTTCGTCTGGGGCGAGGGCAGCGACGAGGTCCGGGTGTTCCAGGAGCCCGATCCCGAGTGGGAGGCCGACGCGCTGCCGGCCATCCGCGCCTGGCGTCGCGGTCTCTGGGAGGCCGGCTTCGGCTGGATCACCGGCCCCACCGAGTACGGCGGGCGCGGGCTGCCCGGGGTCTACCAGCGGGCGTTCGAGCGAGTGGTGCGCGGCTTCGAGGTGCCCGGCGACGGGTCGCTGACCGTCAGCCTCGGCATGATCGCCCCGACCGTGCTCAAGCACGGCTCCGAGCAGCAGAAGCGGTACTACCTGCCGAAGATGTTCGCCGGCGAGCTGATCTCCTGCCAGCTGTTCTCCGAGCCCGGCGCCGGGTCCGATCTGGCCTCGCTGAGCTGCAAGGCGGTCCGCTCCTCGGACGGCACGAGCTGGCGGGTCACCGGACAGAAGGTGTGGACCTCCGGGGCCCATCTGGCGGACCTCGGTGAGATCATCTGCCGCACCGCCGACGAGCCGAGGCACCGCAACCTGACCGCGTTCCTGGTGGACATGCGCGCCTCCGGCGTCGACGTCCGGCCGCTGCGCCAGATGACCGGCGGCGCTTCGTTCAACGAGGTGTTCCTGGACGACGTGCCCGTGCCCGACTCCGCCCGGCTGGACGACGAGGGCAACGGCTGGAAGGTCGCGCTGACCACGCTGGCCAACGAGCGCAACGCCATGGGGCACAGCGCGTTCGGCGGCGCCGGGATCCTGTCCACCGAGCGGCTGGCCGAGCTGGTCCGGCACGCCGGCAAGTCGGGCGACCCGGTGGTGCGCCGGGCGTTCGGTGAGCTGCTGGTCTCACTGCGCGCCGCGCGGTACACCCAGCAGGTGATGGCCGCCAACGCGCGAGCCGGTGACTCCCCAGGGGCGGAGGTGGCGCTGAACAAGATCGCGCTGTCCGACAACATGGCCCGGCTCGGCGCGTTCGTGGCCGACGTGTTGGGCCCGCGCGCGGTGGCCGACACCGGCGAGTGGGGCACCTACGCCTGGACCTCGGTGATCCTCGGTGCGCCTGGCTACCGGCTCGGCGGCGGCACCGACGAGGTACTCAAGAACATGATCGCCCAGCGGGTACTCGGGCTGCCCAGGGCGCACTGAGGAGACGGCCGATGGTGGCACAGAGTGCGCTCGCGGACACCGACGAGCAGCGGGCGCTGCGGGACACCGTGCGGCGGCTGCTGCGCGACCGGGCGCCGCTGGCCGGGTTGCGGGAGGCCGCCGACGCGGCCGGCCCAGCGCCCGGCTCGACCGGCCCGGCGGGCGGCTCGACCGGCCCGGCGGGCGGCTCGGCCGGCCCGGCGGGCGGCTCGGCCGGCCCGGCGGGCGGCTCGGCCGGGTCGGCGGGCGGCTCGGCCGGGTCGGCGGGCGGCTCGGCCGGCCCGGCGGGCGGGGCCGGCCCGGGTTTCGACCAGGAGCTGTGGCGGCAGCTGGCGGAGCTCGGGCTGGTCGCGCTGGCCGTGCCGGAGAAGTACGACGGCCTCGGGCAGACCACCCGGGAGACCCACGTGGTATTCGAGGAGATGGGCCGCGCGCTCTACGGCGGGCCCTACCTGGCGTGCGTCGGGCTGGCGATCCCGGCGCTGCTGGCCAGCGGCGACGATGCGGCCTGCGCCGAGCTGCTGCCGGGGATCGCCGCTGGGGAGACGGTGGCCACCCTGGCCGCGGTGGAGGCGGACGGCCGCTGGTCGACCTCACACACCGCGACCCGTGCGGAGCGCGACGGCGAGCAGTGGCGGCTGACCGGGGCCAAGGCGTTCGTGCTCGCCGGCGCGGATGCCGACCTGCTGCTGGTCACCGCCCGCACCGGCGACTCAGAGGACGTGAGCCTGTTCGCGGTGGCCACCGGTGCCGAAGGGCTTTGCTCTGCGCACACCTACGCAACAGGGCTCACCCGCACCCGGCTGGAGTCGCTGGACCTGGCGCGCGCGGTGGCCGGGGTGGAACTGGACGGCGTCCCGGCGCGGCTGGTCGGCAGCGTCGGCGCGGCACCGGCGCTGCTGGCCGCCGCGCTGCACGAGGGCCTGGCCGGGCTGGCTGCCGAGCAGGCCGGGGGTGCGGCCGCCTGCCTGGACATGAGCGTGGCGTACGCCAAGACCCGCCAGCAGTTCGGCCGGCCGATCGGGTCGTTCCAGTCGGTGGCGCACAAGTGCGTCGACATGCTGCACGGCGTGGAGTTCTGCCGTGCGTCGGCCCGGTACGCGGCGGCCGCGCTGGCCGAGGGAGCCACCGACGCCCGGGAGGCGGCCCGGGTGGCGGCGGCGTACTGCGGCGAGGCGTTCCGGGCGATCACCGTGGAGACCGTCCACGTGCACGGCGGCACCGGCTTCACCTGGGAGCACGACGCCCACCTCTACTACCGACGGGCCTGGTCGGCCCGCCACCTACTAGGCACCCCCACCGACCACCACACCGCAATAGCCGACCTAGTCGGCCTGTAGCGGCCCGGGTTCCCGCTCACACAGCTCTGGTGGGCTCGACACAGCGGCCTGAACGGCTGTGTCGGCCACACGTGTGCTGTGCGAGCGCGCTTCGCCGCCTCGGTCAGCCGCTGAGCGCGAGCGCGCCACCGACGTCAGCGGGCCACCGACGTCAGCGAGCGCGCCACCGACGTCAGCGGCCACCGACGTCAGCGAGCGCGCCACCGACGTCAGCGGGCCACCGACGTCAGCGGGTTAGGGCGAGGACCTCGTTGAAGCCGTCGTGTAGGCAGGCCTCGAACAGCTCCAGGTCGGTGATCGCCTCGGGGTCGACGTTGACGCCGATGCAGCACACCCCGTCGTAGGAGACCATGGTGACCATCGCGGCCACCCCTGGCCGGGGCCCGATCGGGTACATCCGCAGCACCTTCGCGCCGGCCAGGTAGACCGGGTGGCCCAGGCCGGGAATGTTGGAGGCCTGCACGTCGGAGACCTTGGTCAGCTCGGCGGTGAGCTCGGTGAGCAGCGGGCTGGGCAGCTTGCTCAACACCGGGGTGAGCAGGTCCAGGAAGGCGATCGCCGGCTCGGCGCGCACGTTCAGGATGAACTCGCGGACCAGCTGGATCCGGGCCACCGGGTCGGGCTCGCCGACCGGGGCGACGAACCGGGCGCCGGTGAACCGGTTGCCGCCCATCGGATCGCTGGAGTCGCGCAGGCTGATCGGGATGGCCATCGGCATCTGGTCCAACGGCCACCCGAAGGCCGTGTGGTAGCGGCGGAACGCGCCGAGCACGCCGGCCAGGAACGCGTCGTTCACCGACCCGCCCGCCGCCTTGCCGGCCGCCTTGAGCTCGTCCAGCGACACGTCGTGCACGGTTAACCGATAGCCGAACCCGCCGCCGCGCAGCAGCGGGGACCGCTGGGCCGCCGGCGGGGTGAGCATCCGGCGCAGCGACTGGCCGTAGTCCACCGCCCGCTCCGCGGTGCCCACCGGGTCCGCCAGCGCGCGGCCGAGCAGCCCGAGCGCCCGGCCGGCCGCGCCGACCACCCAGCCCGGCCCGTCGGAGACGGCTTCGAGCAGCCGGTCGGCGACCAGGTTGAGCGGGGTGACCCCGGTCAACCTGGTTGGGGAATCGCCCGTCGCGGCGGGCAGGCGGGCACCGCCGGGGGCGGCCGTCTCGCTGTGTGCCATGCCGAGCAGCTGCACCATGCCCAGCCCGTCGGACATGGCGTGGTGGATCTTGAGCAGGTAGCCGGCGCCGCCGCCCTCCAGCCCTTCGACCAGTACCGCCTCCCACTGCGGCCGGTTCGGGTCCAGTGGGCGGGAGGTGAGCTGGCCGGCCAGGTCCAGCAGCTGGCGCAGCGTCCCGGGTTCGGGCAGCCGGATCCGCTGTACGTGGTAGGCCAGGTCGAAGTGGGTGTCCTCGGTCCAGGTCGGCTCGACCACCGGCAGCAGCGGTTCCACCACCCGATCGCGCAGCCTCGGGATGGCCCGGGTCGCCCGGTCGTGCGCGGCGAGGAACCGGTCCCAGTCCGGGGCGGTGTCCAGCAGCTCCACCAGCGCCCCACTGGAGCGGGTGCGCAGGTCGCCCTCGGCGCGCCACATCAGCGCTTCGGCGGGGCTCATCCGGGCCGGGCCACCCCAGCCCCGCCCGTCCAGTTCGGTCACCGAGCCCACCTCGCTTCTAGCCGGTCGCCTGAACGCCGCCCCGGTCGACCGCCCCGGTGACCTCCAGGATCAGCCGGGCGACCGTGTCCGGAGCGTCCGACATCGGCACGTGCCCCACGTCGTCCAACATGATCAGTTCGGCGCTCGGCACCCGCTCCACCAGCGGCTTACCGTACTGCCGGAAGGGGATCACCCGGTCCTCGCGGCCCCATACCACCCGAACCGGGCAACCCGGGTCTGGCAGCGGCCGCAGTGGGCTGTCCGCGATGACCCGCAGCAGCGGCCGGACGACCGGGGCGTGCCGGATCGCCCGGATGTCGGCGACCAGCTCGTTCGGGTCGTACCGCTCCGGGTGCGCCACGATGTTGGCCAGCAGCAGCCGGCGCCCGCGCGGCGAGTGGGCCAGTCGCTCCAACCGGTCGCCCATGCCGTCCGTCAGGTCGACGCCCAGCCGCATCCCGGCGCCCAGCAGGCTCATCCGGACCGTCGACCGCCACGCGCCGGCCGGGGACAACGCCACCACCGAGCGCGCCCGGCCCCGGCGGGCCAGCTCCAGGGCGATCCAGCCGCCCAGCGAGTTGCCCACCACGTGCACCCGGTCCAGCCCGAGCGCGTCCAGCTCCGCGACCACGCCGTCGACCAGCGAGTCCAGCGACGGCGCCACCCCGTCGGCGAGCGGCGCGGCGCCGCTGTGCCCGAGCAGCGTCGGCGCGATCACGTCGTGCCGAGGCTCGAGCAGCGGCAGGATCGGCTTCCAGGTGCGCCAGGTGACGCTGATCCCGTGCAGCAGCAACAGCGGCGTGCCCGAGCCGCCCCGGTGGCCAGCGGTGTCCGGAGCGACGGTCGAGGTGATCCGTTCGGCGGAGATGATCGCGCCGTCCCCGGCCGCGTCGCGGGCCCGGCGCCGGGCCTTGATCGCCACCGCGCCGGCGCCGAGCAGCCCGGCGCCGACCAACCCGGCAGCGCCGGCGGCGAGCAGCTGGCCTCGGCGGCTCACCAGCCTTCCCCGTGCACCTCGTGGCCGGGGGTGGCCTTGAGCAGCCCCCGGTAGGCGTCCTCGGCGGTGCCGCCCTTGTTCACCACGCCGTCCACCTCGGCGGCGATCGGCATGTCGATGCCCAGCCGGGCGGCCACGTCCATCACCGCGCTGACCGCCTTGACCCCTTCGGCGACCTGGTGCATCCCGGCCATCACCTCGTCGATTGTCTTCCCCTTGCCCAGCTCCTCGCCGACCCGGCGGTTGCGGCTCATCGGGCTGGTGCAGGTGACGATCAGGTCGCCGGTGCCGGCCAGCCCGGTGAAGGTCTGGTGGTCGCCGCCGAGCGCCTCGCCGAACCTGGTCATCTCCCGCACCGCCCGGGTGATCACCATGGCCTTGGTGTTGTAGCCCGCGCCGGCGCCGTCGCCCATCCCGGCGGCGATCGCGAACACGTTCTTCAGCGCGCCGGCCACCTCGACGCCGAGCACGTCGGTGGTGGAGTAGATGCGGTAGCGCTCGGTCCGGAACAGCGCGGCGAGCTGGGTGGCCGAGTTCTGGTCGGGCATCGCGATGGTGGCCGCCGCCGCGTACCCGGCGACGATCTCCGAGGCGATGTTCGGGCCGGACAGCACGCCGGCCGGGTGGCCGGGCAGCACCTCCGCGACGATCTGCGTCATCCGGTGGTCGGTACCCTGCTCGAGCCCCTTGACCAGGCTGACCACCGGGATCCATGGCCGCACGTACGGCGCGGCGTGCTCCAGCGCCTCGCGGAACCCGTGCGAGGGCACGCCCATGATCAGCACATCGGCATCGGCGACCGCGCGCTCCATGTCCGCGGTGCCGCGCAGCCCCTCGGTGAGCTCCACATCGCCCAGGTAGCGGCCGTTGCGCCGGTTCCGGTCGACGTCCTCGGCGACCTCGGGCGAGCGGGCCCACAGCGTGGTCGGCGCGCTGACCGCCACGATGGAGGCCACCGCCGTTCCCCATGATCCGGCGCCGAGCACGGCGACCCGGGGCTGCCTGCGTTGCATCCGAACACCCCCAACGTGGATCATCACGCCCGCGAACCAAGGCGCGAACCTGACCGGCACTTTAGCTTGGCCACTTGTTGCGCACCCTAGTTCGAGATACTCGCATAATCAATAATTGAGTTCTAGGATTACCGCAGGCCGATGCGGCAGGTGTCCGGGCCGCTGTTGGGGGTAGTCATGACGTCCACCGAGGTGCTGCTGGAGCAGATCCGGTCCGGCCCGTCCGGCCCGGGTACCGCGGCCGTGTTCGACTTCGACGGCACGCTGATCGACGGCTACTCCGCGGCCGCGCTGTACTCCCATCGGTTCCGCAACTTCGAGATCGGCCCGGGTGAGCTGATCCGCACGGTGCGCGCGTCCCGGGGGCCCACCCTCACCGAGGAGCAGTTCGTCGCGCTGATCGAGGACGGATTGGGCGGCTGGGCCGGGCGTGTCGAGGAGGACGCGCTGGAGCTGGGCGAGCGGCTGTTCGCCCAGGGGATCGCGGGCACGCTGTTCCACCCGGCGTGGCGGCTGGTCAAGGCCCACCAGCGGCAGGGGCACACGGTGGTGATCGCCACCTCGGCGACCCGGTTGCAGGTGGCCCCGATGGCCCGCGAGCTGGGGGTGGAGCACGTGCTGTGCACCCGGCTGGCCACCGAGGGCGGGCTGCTCACCGGGAAGGTGGACGGGCGCACGCTGTGGGGCCCCGGGAAGATCGCCGCGGTGCGCGAGTTCGCCGCCTCGCGGGGCGTCGACCTGGCGGCCAGCCACGCCTACGCCAACGGTGACGAGGACGTCCCGCTGCTGGACGGCGTTGGCCACCCGCACCCGGTGAACCCGCAACCCGAGCTGGCCGAGGAGGCCGCGCGGCGGGGTTGGCCGGTGCTGCGGTTCGCGCCGGCGAAAAGTGGCCAGTTCGACCCGGTGCCGGCGCTGCGCACCGCGGCCCTGTTCGGCACCCTGTTCGCCGCCGCCGGGGTGGGCATCGCGGTGGGCGCGCTGAACGGCGACCGCCGCCAGGGGGTGGACCTGGCCACCTCGATGTTCGGGGCGCTGGCCGGTCCGCTCACCGACATCGACGTGCAGGTGGTCGGCGAGCAGCACGCCTGGTCACACCGCCCCGCCGTGTTCCTGATCAACCACCAGAGCACGCTGATCGACTTCCTGGTGGCCACCCGGGTGATCCGCACCGGGTTCACCGCGGTGGCCAAGCGGGAGGTCAAACAGATGCCGGTGGTTGGGCCGCTGTTCGACCTGGCCGGGGTGGCCTTCCTGGACCGGGCCAACCGGGCCAGGGCGCTGGACGCGCTCAAGCCGGTGGTCGAGACGCTGCGCTCGGGCACCTCGGTGGTGATGGCTCCGGAGGGCACCCGCTCGCTCACCCCGAAGCTCGGGGAGTTCAAGAAGGGCGCGTTCCATCTGGCCAGTCAGGCCGGGGTGCCGCTGGTGCCGATCGTCATCCGCAATGCCGGGGAGCTGATGTGGCGCAACGCGCGCACCGCCCGGGCGGGCACCGTGCAGGTGGTGGTGCACCCGCCGATCAGCACGGACGGCTGGACCCGGGACGACATCGACGCCCGGGTTGGGTCGGTGCGCGAGCTCTATGTGGACACGCTGGAGAACTGGCCAACGCCGTCCTCGACGTGAGTTGATCGGAGTGTCTAGGGTGACCGGGGACACACTCGGGAGTGGGTGGAATAGCCATGCCGTCCGTCGATCCAGCCGCTATCCGGGACGGCGCCGCCGCGCTGCTCGGCCGCACGCCGGCCAAGGGCCTGCTGCGCAGGGTCGCCCTGCTGCCACCGCCCAGCTCCCCGATGCCCTCGGACACCCGTGAGGTGACGCAGCTGCTGAGCTCCGAGCGGTTCCGGGGGAAGGTGACGGACCTGGCCGGCGACCTCGGGGTACCCGCCGTTGACGCGCTGGCCCAGGCCGGTGACTACCTGCGCGAGATGTCCGCCACCCACCAGCCCAGGGTGAGCGAGGCGTGGCAGCGCTTCGGCGGCTGGCTGAGCCGGGGCTACGACGTGCTGGTGGACGACGACGGGTTGGCCGAGCTGCGCCGGTTGGACCGCAAGCACGCGCTGATCTTCCTGATCTCGCACCGCTCGTACCTGGACGAGTTCGTGCTGCCGCCGGTGTTGCAGGCCGGCGACCTGTCCCCGCTGTACGGCATGGCCGGGGCGAACCTGAACTTCTTCCCGCTGGGCACGGTGGCCCGGCGCACCGGCATCGTGCACGTGCGGCGCGCCACCGCCGACATCCCGATCTACCGGCTGGCGCTGCGCGAATTCATGGGGCAGCTGGTGGCCAACCGCTCGAACCTGGCCTGGTCCATCGAGGGCGGCCGGACGCGCACCGGGAAGCTGCGCCCGCCCCGCTACGGGTTGCTGCGCTACGTGGCCGACGCGGTGCGGGAGCTGCCAGAGGCCGACCCGCTGCTGGTCCCGGTGTCGATCATGTACGACCAGCTGCCGGTGCACGAGGTGGGCCGGATGGCGTCCGAGGCGCGGGGCAAGGACAAGGAGCCGGAGGATTTCCGCTGGCTGGTCAACTACGCCCGTGGCCTGCGGGAACGGCTGGGTCGGGTGTACCTGGACTTCGGCCGCCCGCTGCCGCTGCGGCAACGGCTGGAGGAGCTGCGGGCCGACGCCGTCACCGAGAACCAGGTGGAGCGCGTCGCCCTGGACCTGTGCCACCGGATCAACGCGGCCACCCCGGTCACCCCCACCGCCGCCGTGTGCATCGCGCTGCTCGCCGCCAACCGGGCGCTCACCCTGGACGAGGTGCTGGACACCGTCCGCCCGCTGGCCGACTACCTGAGCGGGCGGGGCTGGCCGGTGGCCGGCGGCGCCACGCTGACCGATCGCTCCACGCTGCGCTGGGCGCTGCGCGAGCTGGTCCGCTCCGGGGTGCTCACCTCCTACTCCGGCGGCTCGGAGACGGTGTGGGGGATCGGCGCCGAGCAGCACCTGATCGCCGCCACCTACCGCAACAGCGCCATCCACGTGCTGCTGGTGCGGGCCATCGCCGAGCTGGCGCTGCTGGCCGTCGCCGAGTCCGAGCTGGTCGGCGG
>Ga0137415_10003578_pt1 | contig 15433 bp, 9 predicted proteins | sample CZODoug3_1_1_16f_FD_183082 | JGI IMG/M metagenome (GOLD analysis project Ga0137415, IMG submission 183082) | Vadose zone soil fungal communities from Angelo Coast Range Reserve, California, USA - CZODoug3_1_1_16fungal (Hybrid Assembly) | ecosystem: Environmental > Terrestrial > Soil > Vadose... | reverse complement strand
CGTTGAGCATGGGGTGCCCGAAGGCAACCAACTTGTTGCCCTGCACGTGTGTCACCGTGCCGAGTCCCATGAGCGACACGTCGCCCCGCGTCAGTTCGACGCCAATGGCACCGCCATCGACATAGTGCAGCGGCGCGTTGCCCTCGGCCGCGTGCCCACCGCCTGCTTGCATCGGGTCGAGCCCCAGCGGTTCGAAGATCTTGCGCGCCAGCGTCGCGGCCCGATCGCCCACGCCCGCCATGAGCAAAGGGGTGTCGGCCGGAATGGGCCCCGCGCGATCACGGCCCACACGTTTGGCCATCTGGTCCGCGTGCGCGAGCAAATCGTAATGACCCGGTGCGCCATCGAAGCTGCTCGCGTCGAGCGACGCCCTTCGCGGCATCGGCGTCGGCGTCGGTTTGCCCGGTGCCGGTGCGCCCGGCGAAGGCAGCGGCGCGCGCCGGTCGCCCGGCCAGAAACCGGGCGGAATCGGCCTTTGCATCTCGGTGAGCATGGGCGCAATCGGCGTGACCCCTGCCACGGGCTCCGACTGGAAATTCGAAAGGCTGTACGCGTACGCCCCCGCGAGTCGCCCCCCATCGAGATAGATGGGGCTCCCGCTCATGCCTTTGACGTTCCGCGTAATGTTCAAACGCGGATTGGGCGTCTTCACCAGGATCAAATCTTGCGCGGGCCGGAAGTCGTGCAAGACGCCGATCACTTCGACATCGAACCGCTCGGGCGCGGTCCCGCGGAAGACCGTGAGCCCGTAGCCCTTCATGCCTTCCTTGATCTCGCTTACGCCGATGAGTGGACTGCGCGCCTGCCCGCGTGCCAGCGGCAGCGACGCACCGAGCCCGACCGCCAGTCCAACCAAGAGCGCTCCGATGCAGAGATGCGTACGCACGATGCCGAAGCTTACCGCGGTTCGACCGATGGGATACACTTCGCCGGCATGGGCTGCCTATTTTGCAAAATCGTCGCGCAGGAAGTGCCGGCGAAACTCGCATTCGAAAATGAGCACGTGGTCGCCTTCCACGACGTTCGTCCCATGGCGCCGACCCACGTCTTGGTCATTCCGAAAAAACACATCGTCGGGATCGGCGAGGCGACCGAAGAAGACGTCGCCACCCTGGGCCACGTGATGCTCGCGGGGCGCCGCGTTGCCGAGGAGCTCCAGCTCGCCGACGGCTATCGGCTCGTGATCAACAACGGCGAAAACGCCGGCCAGAGTGTGTTTCATTTGCACCTGCATGTTTTGGGCGGCCGCCGACTCGCGTGGCCGCCCGGTTGACAGGTGCTGACGAAGGGAAGAGATCACCATGCATCACGCCGCCATTTGGATGCTCGGAGCGCTCGCGGTTCTTGCGATTGCCTATCGTTACTATTCCGCGTTTTTGGCTGCGAAGGTCCTCTGTCTCGACGGGGCATTCGTCACGCCGGCGCATCAGTTCAACGATGGGCAGAACTTCCATCCGACGAATAAATGGGTGCTCTTCGGGCATCATTTTGCCGCCATCGCCGGCGCGGGGCCGCTCATCGGGCCCGTGCTTGCAGCGCAATTCGGCTTTTATCCGGGCTTTCTCTGGATCCTCTTCGGCGTGGTCCTCGCGGGCTCGGTTCACGACTTCATCATTCTCGTGGCGAGCACGCGGCGCAAAGGACGCAGTCTCGCCGAGATCGCGCGCGACGAGCTCGGCCCTACCCTGGGAACGGTCACCGCGATTGCCATTCTGTTCATCATCATCATCGCGCTCGCGGGTCTGGGCAACGTGGTGGTGGGTGCGCTGGCGGAGAGCGCGTGGGGCGTTTTCACGGTGGGCTCGTCGATTCCCATCGCGCTGCTCATGGGCTTTTACATCTATCGCGTGCGCGGCGGCACCACGCGGGGCATTCGTGAGGCGTCGCTCTTCGGGGTGGTGTTGCTCTTCGCGGCGCTCATCTTGGGCAAGCACGTGGGCGATTCGTCGTATGCCGAATATCTGAAGTTCTCGAAGATATCGATCACCCTGGCCATGGGGGCGTACGGGTTCGTCGCCAGTGTGCTCCCCGTGTGGCTCTTGCTGTGCCCGCGTGACTATCTGTCGAGCTATCTCAAGATTGGCACCATTGCGCTGTTGGTCTTAGGGGTCATCATCGTGAACCCGCCCATCCAGATGCCGGGCGTCACGCAGTGGGCCGCGGGCGGCGGGCCGATCATCAAAGGGCCGCTCTTTCCCTTCGTGTTCATCACCATCGCCTGTGGCGCCATCAGCGGATTTCACGCGCTCGTCGGAAGCGGCACCACGCCCAAAATGGTCAACGTGGAGACCGATTGCCGCATGATCGGATATGGCGCGATGCTCATGGAGGGGCTCGTGGGCATCACCGCGCTCATCGCCGCGTGCGTGATGCCGCCCGAAGACTACGTGACCATCAACACGGATCCGAAGATCGCCATCGTGGCTTCGGGCGCCACGCAAGGGGAGGGGCTCGCGCGTTCGCGCGCGGACCTCGAGGCCGCGGGGGTGCAGTTCAACGAGCATGATCGCGGGCTGCTCGGGCTTTCGGCAGGGGCACCGGTGGCATCGCTCGCAGACAAGAAGTTGCCGGCCTCCAAGGTGCTGGCGCTGTCGAATCCCGCGCTCGCCGCCCTCGGCTACAACGTCGATCCCAAAGAGCCACGCGCGACGACGCTCGATGATGCCGATTTCGCGCGCTTGGGCCTTCACGTGAGGGAGCTGCCCGCGCTCTCGCAGAGCTCGGGCGAGGTGGTCGCTGCGCGGACGGGCGGCGGTGTTTCGCTGGCGGTGGGCATGGCGCGCGTGTTCAGCGGACTGCCGGGCATGAGCACGCTGCTCTCGTATTGGTACCACTTCGCCATCATGTTCGAGGCGTTGTTCATTCTGACGACCATCGACACCGGCACGCGCATCGGGCGCTTTTTGATGCAGGAGTTTTTGGGCCGCATTCGCCCGGAGTTCGGGGTGGTCAACGTGGAGGGCAAGAGCAACGCCATGGGCGGGTCGCTCGCCACGCTGATCATCGTCGGCGGGTGGACGTACTTCATACTCACCGGGACCATCACCACCTTGTGGCCGATGTTCGGCGTGGCCAATCAGCTTCTCGCGTGCTGCGCCCTCGCGGTGGGTACGACCATTTTGCTCCGCGATGCCAAGCGAAAGAGCTACGCGCTGGTGACGGCGTTGCCGCTCGTGTTCGTGGCCACCACTACGATCACGGCGGGCGTCGAGAGCATCTTCACCTTGTATCTGCCGATGACGGCAAACGCTGCCACGCGCACCAATGGCTACGTCAGCGCGGTGGTGACCGCCTGCCTTCTCGTTTGCGTCGCGCTCATCATCGGCGGCAGCGCGCTTCGCTGGCTCACGCTGGTCCGCGCCCCCGAGCGCCGCGATCTCGTCGCTGCGGAGTAACTCAATCGCGCGGTGCGGGTTTTCTCCGAACCGTGAGCTCCAGATTGAAGGGCCGGAGCATCTTCTCGATGGTCTGCAGCGTCGGGTTGCCCACGCCGCGCTCGAAGTCGATGAGCACCCGCGGGCTGACCCCCACGAGCCGCGCATACTCCGCCTGCGTCTTCGCGGCGATCTTCCGCATCATGCGCAGCGCCTCGACGAGCGCCAAGTCGCCGCGCTTCACGCGCTCGTAGAGCTCCGTTCGAAGCGCCGCGCGGTCGACCTTTTTCGCTCTCGCCGTGGCCATCACCGAACTCCTCGCAGGCCCTTCGCCACCTGCTGAACGCGGCTCTCGCAGCGCGCGATCACCGCGGCGGGCACCCCGTGGCTCTTCATCGTCTGCGGGAGCGCTTCGATTTTCGCCGCGAGGTGACGCAACCATCGCCGGGTGCTGCTCTCCTCGAGATGCGGTGCGAGCCCTTCGGCGGCCACCCCCCAGTCGGGATAATCGGCATTGTCCCGCCAGCGGCTCACCCGCGCGATGCCGCGCCGATCGAAGATCATCGGTGCGAAATCGTAGAGCGGCGAGAGCGTAACGCGACCATCGCTTCTCTTGAGCACCGAGGTATTGCGCCCATGATTGTCAGTGTTGCCCATGGCCACGTCGAGCACGTCGCGCAGGAGAAATTCACGGAGCTCCGTCTCCGGCTCGGTGACGAATCGCGCGAGCGCCGCGACTTGGCGTTCTTTTCGAAGGGGCGCGCCAAACTCGGAGATGCCGACCAGCGAGTAGAGGCTCTCGAGCCCGAGCCGCTCGACCGCTCCTTTTCGAACGAGGCGGTCGAAGCGCGGCATGAAGAGGCAATCGCTCTCCCATGTTACGTCGCCGCCCGTGCGGACACCGAGCTCTTTGGCCACCCCGAAATACGCTGCCTCCGCCTCGAGGATCAGCCGGTCCGATGTCTCGCGGGTTCGAGGAAACTTCACCAGCCAGCAGCGGCGCGTCTTGTCGTCGGCCAGCGCACCGTCGGCGTGCCATTGCCCTTTTCGGTCCTCGCGAAGCAGAAACTTCGGCGAGTCGCCCCCCGCGCCCGTGGAGCCTGAAACGGGCGCGCCCGCCGCGTGCGCATATTCCACGAAGTGTTCCGCGCGCTCGACCACCTCGGCGCGCGAAAAGCCTGGATGCGATTCGCCGTCGAGCGGCTCGACGGCTTCACGGATCCGAAGATTGCCGGGGGGATTCCCGGCGCCGCGAACGAGCACCTGCCAATCGGAGCCGTTGTTGTTCGGAAGCCCGAGGCGCTCTTCCCAATATCTCCGTGCGGCCCCCGCGGGGATGATGTCCAACAGAAAGGGCGGCCACGCGCTCTCTTCTGGGGTGTCGTAGGCGAGGGGATACCGGCAAGAGACCGCCCGCGCATCGTGCGCGCCCAACACGTCGTTCATCGCGTCGAGGTAGTCGAACTCGTACTCGAACGTAGCGGGAGAAGGCACCCCCCGCTCGGGATACATCGCGCGAAGGTCCCCCGCCGGCCACCAGCGGCCGCTATGGTGAATCTCGATGTTGCAGCGCGCGGGGGGCATCGTTTGCCATTATATCAGCAAATTTTGAACTCCGATCCTCAATATATTTGTCATTATCATGACAAAATAAACTTTCGAGCCGCGCATTATTTGTCAATATAGTGGCAATCTGTTCCCCCGCGCAGCCTCTCAGCCCCCGAGACGGTGCAGCATCGCGTCGATGGCGCGCTGGCGTGCGACCGAAACGAGCTTCGCCTTGAACTCTGCGAACATCTCCTTCGGTTCCGATTTCTCTCCTTTTCGCAGCGAGCGAAGCACGCCCTCGGCGTCCCCCCTCAGCGCGCGCACGATGCGCAGGCACACGTCGTCGGCGTCCTGTTCCTCGGGCGGCGAAAGGGCAAGCCCTTGGCGCGCATGGACGAGCGCCTCCTCGTAGCGCTGCGCCGCAAAGAGCGCGACCGCGCGGCACTGGTGGGAGACATGACAATACGGCGCCGCATCCACCGCGCGATGCGAAAGAGTGAGCGCCTCCTCCACGCGGCCGATCTGTCCGAAGATCATCCCCAGCCGCTCGGGCCCCTGATGCTCGTAGGGAAACAGCTCGAGGAGGCTCTCTGCGCATGCGATGGCGAGATCCAGGCGCTTGGTGCGGATGGCCGCTTCCTCCATCGCAGTGAGCGCGTCCCGGTTCTTCGGATCGAGCGCGTACGCGCGTTCCGCGGCGCGATTGGCGTCGCCGTAGCGGTCCACGGCTTCGTAGGCCCACGCCAGGCTGGCCCACGTTCCCGCATCTTCACCCATCGCCGCGGCCACCTTCTCCAGCGCCGCGCTGTCTCCGGCCTTGGCGTGTTGCCCCGCTTCTCGCACCGTCCACCTCGCGCGCTCGACGTCGTTCGACGCTTCCTCGCGCAAGGTCGCCGCGGCCGCAGCCGCCAGCGCCGCATCGCGCTTGCCGCAGCCGTAATACACGTCCCACGCGAGATGCAGGGGAACGGCGCCTCCTTTTTCGGCGATTCGCTCGCGCAGTCGCGGCAAGACGTCGATCATCTTCCCTGCGAGTCGGTGGGCGCTGAAATAAGCATTCTCGGCGTCGTTTCGCTCGTCTTCGTCTTCGTAGGTCTGCTCGATCACTTCCTTCGCGAGCGCCACGGCGCGCGCATACCGAGATTCGCGAACATGCCAATTGCACAATGCAAGTAATCCCCGTGCGCGCGAGCCGTGCGAGAGCGCGGCGCGATCGTATGCGCGCTTGGCGTCGGCCGTGTGCCCGAGTTTCTCGAAGAGCATCCCTTGCACCTCGAAGGCGTAAGGGTCCTCACTCTCCAAGATCGGCTCGAGGATCGCGAGCCCGCCTTCCGGATCGTCGTCGACATGAAGCAAGGCCAGCGCGCGGCGTGGATACGGAGAATCCGGTGCCAGCTCGACGGCCCGCTCGAGCAGCTCGCGCCCTTCGCCGCGCGTCGTGAGGTTTTCGCTGAGCAGCATGCCCAAGCGATAAGCCGTGTTCACGTCCGAAGGCGCCCGCGTCGCCACCTGCCGCAGCAGTGCGATGGCATGTCCACCTTGCCCCGCGTTGTCCAGCATGCGGGCCACCGCGTTCAAGAGTTCCCCGTCGCTGGCATACGATTCCGCGAGCTCGCGCAGACGCGCCGCTGCGGCCTCGGTCGTGATGTTTTTGCGCAGAAGGCGAAACAGGGCATGCGCCAGATCGGCGCGATCCTGCCGCACCTCGCGAATGCCTCGGGTCAGCGCGCCGGCCGCGGCCTCGGAGTCCTTGCGCCGCTGATGAAACGCCGACAAGAGCAACCACGAGCGGACATCCTCGCCCACGCGCGCGCACTGCTCGTCGAGAAGCTGCCGGGCACCCTCCGTGTCGCCATCGTGTTCGCGCACCAGGGCGAGACCCTGCCGCGCCCAGGCCCGGTGTTCACCGAGCGCCCGTGCGCGCTCGAACGATTCCCGTGCCTCCCGCCATCGCCCACCGCGCATCGCGAGCATGCCGCCGATTTCGTGGGCGAAGGGGTTATCGTCCTCGAGCACACGCGAAATCGCGCTGAAGTGCTCGGCGCGCCGCAGGCTCTCTTCGCGCGAGCGTTCGAGCTGCACCTCGATCCGAGCGCCGATGCCGCAACGGAGAAGGAACGGGTCGGCCCCCGCTTCCTCGGAATCGGTGACCTCGAGCTGCCGCAGGTACACGGCCGCCAAGTGTGCGGTGGCCCGCTCGTGCTCGGGCGCCAGAGCCAGCGATTGAAGCATGTACTTCTCGGCCGACCGAAGATCGCCTGCATAAAAGCGGCACTCGCCCATGTTCTGCAGGTTGTTCGCGTCGCCGGGATCGCGCCGGTGCGCCTCGAAGTAAGAGACGAACGCCTCGTCGTGGCGATTTTGGTCCAAGAGCCACGATGCCTGCAGTTGGTGCGGCCACTCATCGTGCGAGAAGTTGAGGCGGATCTGGAACAGGTCCATGAGCGCCCGCCGCCGAGTCTCGTCCGATCGCGAGCGTGCGGCCAACGCCTGCTCTGCGCGGAAACGGCGGTACCATGCCAACTTGAACTCGGGCGCGATTCGAATGGCTTCGCTGGTGAGGCGGATCACGTCGTCGAGCACCACGTCGTCTTCGGCGCCCAGCGGTCCGCGCGGCGTTTGCCGATCGCATTCGTCCACCATGACGAGGTGTTTCTCTTCGATGAGCCCGCGTTCGTCGCACGCTTTTTCGAGCGCGCCAAGCTCGGGACCGGCGCGCCCGAGCACCACCACGCCCCCGTTGCCGAACAGGTCGCCCGCCTGCTCCGTCCAGCGAAAGGGCTTGAGCAGCGGCCGGTGGGTCGCCGGATCGTTGGCGATGAAAAGGCCCAGGCCCCCGTCGTAGCCGGTGATGACCGCCACGTGCGAGGTCGTCGAATATTCTTCCTGCACGATGACCGGAAGACCGAGATCGGTCGCTGCACGAAGCCGCTCGCCGGTGGCTGCGATGCGCCGAGCCACGATGCCGCGCTCCTTCAAGAACGACATGATGGCGAACATCGGCGTGCCGTGCTCGCGCTTCACCACTGCCGCGATTTCGTCTTGTCCGAGCTCGATGCCGAGATAGCGAAAACAAAGCTCGAGCACGGCCGGTCCGCAGAAGTTCCATTTTTGGTAGGTCGAAGGAAATGCCTTCAGCCGTTTGCGCGGCGCATCGAGGGCCGCCTCCAGGTATTCGATGCGTTCGCGCGCGTAGCGTCCCGCGCCTGACTCGGGGTCCGCGCGCCACGCCTCGCGAAAGTGCGAGAGGGCTTCCTCGCGGCGCCCGGCAGACGCCAGGGCGAGCGCGAGCCGGATGCGATCCTGCGTCGTGCGGTCGCCGTCCTTTGCGGCCTCGAAGGCATCGTGAAGGTGCGAGACCTCTCCTTCTTGATCGTCCACCGCGGCCCGCGCGGACGCGTGTAGCCGGGCTGCGCGCACCCACAGCGGGTGGCCCTTGGGGATGGCGTCGAGCTCGCGATGGCACGCATCGAAGGTGCCCAGCACGTAGAACAGATCGGCGAGCGCGTAGCAGACCTTCGGGTGATCGCCCGCGCGTTGTTTCGCCTCTTCGAAGAGGGCGCGCGCCGTGTCGCGTTCGTCTCTCCAGAGCGCCACGGTGCCCTGAGCCACGACGAGCTCGGGGTGTGCGTCCACGCTCTCCCGCCCGCGCGCGGCCCAGCGGTCCGACAACGCGAAGGCCCGCTTTTGCCCGAACGCGCGCACCAGAAACGCAAACGCACGCGCCCGTTCGTCCACGGGCCACGCGGTCGCGTCGTGCGGCGGGGCGCGCAGCACGTCTTCGAGCGACAGGATCGCCTCGTCGAGGTCTCCCGTGTCCGTCTCGAGGGCCAGTTCGGCGCTGCGAAGGAGCCAGCGCGGATCGAGCGGACCCGCGCCCTGGCTTTCCGCGTGCCGAGCGCGGAGCGCACCCAGCATCTTCTGCGCGAGCTCGAAGCGTTCGGCGTCGACGGCAGCGTCGAAGGCATCGATGGTCGTCTCCGCTCCGGTCTCGTTCGTCTCCAGATCGTTCACGATGCCACCTCCTCGCTGGCCAACGATGCGAGTGCGCCTTTGGCGACTTGAAAAAGGCGCGCCCGATCTTCCTCGAGCAGCTCGCTCTTCGCCCACCCTTGTGCGCGAACCAGCGCAAGGAGCGCGTCGGGAGAGCGCGGCACGCGTTGGAGCAGCTCGTCGCGAGCCGTCCCGTCGCCTCGTTGCAGCAGGGCCACGGCGCGGTAGGCGTGAAGCTGCCAAAAGCGATCCATCGGGATGCGGCTATCGCGAAGCTCGTCAATGGCCCGGCCGGAGAGCCGCTCGACCACGTCCCATCGCCCGAGACGTCCTGCGGCGCGAATGGCCGGATCCCAAGGCACGGCACCGGCATCCTTCTCCTCGATGCCGAGCGCCTCTTCGAGAGCCCCCTCGCGGTCGCCCGCATCGAGCAAGGTGACCGCGAGCTGCTGGCGCACGCCGAGATGATCGGGATGCTCCGCCCGCGCGCGCCGCAGCAAGCCGAGCGCCAGTTCGCTCGACCCGAGGGCGCGCAGCATCGACGCGTGTTCGTACGCACCCGCGGGCAGCGCCTGCGAAATACGCCCGCGCACCTCGTCCGCCTCCTCGCCCCGTTCGAGCCTGTCCAGCGCTCGTGCGGCGAGCTCCCACACGACGGCGGGTGCGAGTGAGACGTCGATCTGGCCCAGCACCGAGAGCGCCCTGTTGGCGTCGACCTCGAGCGCGAGCTCCGCTTGCAGTACACGCGCGGGCAGAAATCCCGGGGCGTCTGCGGCGATGCGCTCCACCAGCTCGGAGACGCGCGCTCGCGCCTTTTCATCGCGGCGCACCTCGTCGCGCGCGCGAAGCGCCTGTACCGTCCACCACATCGGACCGAGTGAATCGGGCGTCGCCGCGAGCGCGCGCTCGCACACGACGAGCGACGCATCCCACCGATGGTAGCCCTCGAGCTCGCGCGCGATGCGTGAGGTCGACGACGCGTTGGTCCCGCAAGAAAGAACGAGCGCGTCGAGCTGCGGCGTGAAAGCGTCTTCGTCCGCGCCCAGCGCCACCTGCATCACCGCGTGGTCGACGAGATCGTCGCGCGCACCGCATCGCTGGATGCCCCGCAAGATGCGGTCCCAAGCGCGCGCAAGATCGCCTTCTTCCCACGCGACGCCGGCCGCCGTGACCCACGCGACCGAAGCTCCCGGCGCGCGCGCCAGCGCCTCGTCGGCCACGCGCCGCGCATCGTCCCAGCGTGCGCTGGCCACATGGCGGCGCACCAGGCGAATGCGCGGCCAAAATGCCTTCTCCGACGTACCGGCCGCACGCACGAGCGCCTTTTCGGCGTCGTCCCAGCGTCGTTCGTTCTCCTCCACGGTCGCCAGCGCGAGCCACCCTTCGAGATCGTCGGGCGCCAGGTCCGTCGCCACCTCGGCGGCCGCACGTGCCTCCACCAGTCGCCCGTCATTCAGCGCGATCGAAGCGCAGCGCGCATAAGAAAAACCGCCATCGGGTCTCAGGGTGATGGCCTTGCGAAACAATCGCTCCGCGCGCGATTCCCATCCGAGCCGCGACAGCACCCGCGCCTCGCCCATCACGTTGCGTTCATCGAGCGGATCGCGCACGGCCGCATCCGCCCAAGCGATGCCTGCCTCTTCGAGCCGGTCCATCGTCTCGAGCGTCTCCGCGTAGATCTGGAGCGGCCATTCCGCGTCCGGAAAACGCTCGCGCGTGGCCGCATACCACCGGAAAAGGGCATCGGGCTCTTCGCTCCCCGTCTTGTACTGCTGCAGGTAGGCCTCCCCGAGCAGTTTGTGCGCGAGGGGAACGTCGGGCGTCTCCGCGATGACCTCACCCGCGAGCTCCGCGATCCGCGCCTGTGGGGGTATGTCTCCTCGTTCATCGACGAAGCACGCATCGACGCGGTCGAGCCGCGCATCGTGCGCGATGTCCTTGCTCTCCAACGCGTCTCCCACGACCAGCGCACTTCGCCCGAAGAGCGCACTTCGCCGCCATTGCTCGTCGACGCTGCGAAGGTACGTGCCGCGCGCATCCTGCACCAGCAAGACGCGCCCCACTGGCTCGATGCCCAGCACCGTGACCAACCCCGTTCGGGTGGGCAGCTCTTCTTCGAGCACCACGTTGGCCCGCGCCTCGAGGGCGCGCGTCAGTGTGGCCTCATCGATCCAGAGGCGCGCATGCGGCGTGCTCGCGAGGGCTCGCCGCAAGTGCGCCAGCTCGGCCGGTGGATCCTTCGGATCGAACAGCGCGCGCAGCCCCTCGGCAAAGAGCCACTGGGGTCCTTTCGGACCGTCGCTCCCCGCATCACGGTCCAAGGTGACCAACACGTCGCTCGCGACGCGATGCGCTTCCCGCGAAGGCAGCGCCACGGCCCCCCGCGTATCGTTTCGCAGCGACGAAAGCGCGTTGCGCGCTTCTTCGCCTTCCCCGTGCGACCACTTTCCCAGGGCGATGGCCAGACGCAAGGTCGGTGCATCGGCGGCGTCGGGCGCGAGCGCGAGCGCCTTCGCCGAGCATTCGGCGGCGTCGTCGAAATCACGAGCTGCGCGGTGCCGAGAGGCCTCGCTGTCGAGCTCCGCCCGCTGCACCGAAAGCTCATCGCTCGAAGCGCCATCTTCTCCCGATTGCAGCGGCAGAGCAGAGAGCTTCGCGGCCGTCGCGTGTGCACCGCAGCGCAGAAGCGCCTGTGCGGCCGCTTTGGCGTAGCGGGGGGCATCGGATTCGCCGTCGCGCAGACTCTCGCGCGCGAAGACGAGCAAGTCGATGACCGGCCCCTCTCCACGCAGCGCGAGCTCCGCGCGCAGTCGTTTGATCTCACGATGCCCGCGCGCCTCCTCGTGCCGCCACTCGAATTCATCGAGCGCCGAGGCCAACGGCCCGAGCTTGTGGGCCTTCAGCAAATCCGTCCACGCACCGAGCTCCGACAGCTCCATTGCAAACCTCCGCAAAAGCGAAGGCCTACTCTAAAGCGCGCCCATCCAAAACGTCACGCGTCCCGAAAATTTTCGCGACGCAGAGACTTTCATGCGGACGGCTACCGCTTGGCGTCGGGCGCCTTGGGATCGTATCCCTCGGGATGAACGGCGAATTTCGGGGTACCAAGGGCACGGCGCTCACGCTTGTTGCGCTTGCCGTTGGTGGTCGCCTTGCGCTTGCGAATGCGCTCGAACTGCTGGGTGGACGAAACCATGGGAAAAGTGACCTCTCCTAAAACGTGGCGGCGCACTATGATTTTTTGCGGCGGCCGTGTCAACCCCGTCTCGAACCTGCGGCCGGGCCGTTCGCCAAGCGAGACGAAACGAGAAGCTAAAGGGGTCGGATGGCGACCGTCGCTGAGAACGCTGGCTCGGCGAAGGGTGGCAACTTGGTCGCCTGGAGCGCGCCGCGGATGCACGACTCCGCGGGTTTTCCAGCGGCCAGGCCCGTCACGGTGACCGAGCGCACCTTGCCGCTCGAATCGAAAACGAGATTGGCATGCGACGGCCCATCCCCAGCATGAAGGCACGTTCGCGCTTTGGGCAAGGTCGTCGCAAGGGCTGCGTGAAGCGCACCGCTCGCAGGCTTCTGCGGCGCATCCCCCGAAGAGTCCGTGGGCGTTGCCGCGATGCGCATGACGCTCTGCGAATCATCGACTATCGGCGCGCGCTCCGCTTTCCCCGATGGGGCGACCCGCCTTTTCCCCTTCCCCATCCTCTTCTTTGAAGTTTGCGACGAGGATTTATCCTCCTCCACGCGTGCCAACTCGGGTTGAAAGTCGGGCGCGGCCGAGCCGCGCACCTCGGGTTCGCCGCTCGCCGCCGCGCTCTCGACCGTCGGCGACGCCGTCTCCGTGGCCACTTCCGCGGAGGCCGTCGCCGTTGCCGCCGTCGCGCTCGCGGAGCCCAAAGCTGACGTTGGCCCGCTCGCAGATGGCGCGTGCGCCTTCACCACAAAAAAAACGCACGCGGCCACCGCCGTGAGCCCGAGTCCGCCCAGAATCGCGCCGGGCACCCGTTTTCGCGTTTTCGGCTGCTCCCCAGCAAGGAATGGCGGCGGAAGGACGCTCGTGGCCGCGGCCTGCGTCACCGGGGGCGGACGGGTCGAAGGTCGAAGCATCGAGGCTGGGGGCACGATTTCCGAGTCATCGGGCTCCTCTTCTCCGTCTTCGGCTTGCGCGGCGACGGCGCTCCCGGGCATCGGCGGCGAGACGCTCCCCGAGCGACGCTCTGCGGGCTCGATGCTCACGCGATGTTCTTCCGGCTCGTCCGGATCGCGTGGAAGAGGCGGCAACAAGAGGGCGTCGTCGTCATCGTGAACGGCAACGTCGTCCCACCCCGCATCGAGCCCGCCATCCTCCAAGCCCTCCTCGGACCGTGCCGATTCCAAAAGCGCGACAACCCGCTTGGCCGACGCGTCCCAATCGGCGGCGGACCGAACGGGACTCGGCCACTCGGCCAGCGCTTCGGCGATTCCGAAATCGTCGGCGCCCGAGCCCTTCGTGCCCGTCACGCCACCTCTCCCTCGAGATCGAAGCCTCGGGACGACATGTAATCGCGCAACTTGCGCCGCGCCTCGTGCACCCGCCACGCGATGGTTCCCTCGGGTGCGCCCAGAATTTTCGCGGCTTCTTCGTGCGAGCGCCCGTCGATGCAGACCAGGATCAACGTCGTTCGGAGCGTTTCGCTCAGGGTATCGATGCCCTCGCACAATGCGACATACAGCTCTTTGCGCGCGGCGTCGCCGGGCGGATCGGCCATGGCGCTGGGGCGCCGCTCGGTCATGATGGCTTCGAGCCGCGGATCCATCGCGTCGCCCGACACGCGCGAAGTGCGCCGCGAGCGGAGCGCGTTCAGCGAGAGGTTGACCGCGATGCGATAGAACCAAGTGTACGGTTCGCTTCGCCCATCGAAACGTGCGAGCGCGTTGTAGGCGCGCACGAAGGTCTCCTGGGCCACGTCTTCCGCTTCCGTTTCCTCGCGCAGCATGTGAACGGCCAGCCGGTGAATCCGCGGTTGATGCCGCCGCACGAGTTGGCCAAAGGCTGCCACGTCTCCCTGACGTGCGCGCTCGACGAGATCTCGATCGGAGAGCTTGGTCATGCGGTCTCGCAAAATCGCCGAGCCGTTGCGATCCGAGGGTGCCGGGGAACCAACGCCCCAAGCACGCCGTATGGGATCACGCGGAATCTCGAGGATCGGATTCCAAAACGATAACGCGGACACGGCCATTCGACAAAGCGAAGCGCCACGTCTTTGGATGGTGAAAAAATTCGGCCGTTGCCTCAACGGGTGGCGCGCCCGCGCTTACGTTTCTTCACGGAAATGAAATAAAACGCCCCGCTCGGGTGAACAATAGTTCCGAGATATGGCACTTCTAGATGTCACGAATGTGCCCGGCGCGGAAAAATGTGGCCGAAGCTGTTCTTTTGCCTGACCCATCCTTACGATCTTGAAAAAACGAGATGAACAATACGACGCCCGCTGTACCCGCCGCCGCAACGACCGCAAGCGCCAGCCACGGGAGCACCATCGGTGCGAGCGCCAGTGCAGCCGCAACTGAAGAGCTCCAGCGCACGTTGGCCGCCGAGGAGGGCGGGCGGCTCTGGCTGCGCCGCGCCATCATTGCGGGCGTCTTCGTGATTGCGATTGCCGCGGGGCTCATCTGGCGCGCCAAGCATCGTCCGCCGCCGCCCGCGAAGTACATGACCGCCGCGGCTGCCGTGGGCGACGTGTTCGAGCGCGTGCAAGCCACGGGCGCGGTGCAGCCCGTGCTCCAAGTGAACGTGGGCGCGCAGGCCAACGGGCGCGTGACCGACGTGTTCGTGGACTTCAACTCGAACGTCAAAAAGGGCGATGTCCTCGCGGTCATCGATCCCACCGTGTACGGCACGCAAGTGACCCAGGGGCAGGCCAACCTCGTTTCGCAGCGCGCGCAACTCGCCAGCGCGCACGCGAACATGGTGGCCGCCAAGCTGGCCTTCGATCGAACCGAGCGCCTCTATCGGCAGAACCTCGCCACCGCGGCGACGCTCGACAGCGCCCGCGGCGTGTACGAAGCAGCGCAGGCCACGGAAAACGCCACGCGCGCCTCGATCGGCTCCTTTCAGGCGCAACTCCACGCTTCGGAGACCAACGTCAGCTACACGAAGATCATCTCACCGGTCGACGGCGTGGTGGTCACGCGCTCGATCGACCCGGGCGCCACGGTGCAGTCGAGCTTTCAGACCCCGGTGCTCTTCGTCATCGCGCAAGACTTGAGGAAGATGCGCGTGCTCGCAGACGTCGACGAGGCCGACGTGGGGCACCTCAAAGAAAAGATGGAGGCCGACGCCGTCGTCGATGCGTTTCCTGGCGAATCGTTTCACGGCATCGTGCAGCAGGTTCGGTACAGTCCGAACAATCAATCGGGGGTGGTGACCTATTCGGCGGTGGTCGAAGTCGACAACCCCGAGGAGAAGCTCCGTCCCGGCATGACCGCGACGGTCACCGTCCGCACGCGCGAAGCCAAAAGCGTGCTGCGCGTACCCAATGCCG
>Ga0137415_10003577_pt1 | contig 15434 bp, 12 predicted proteins | sample CZODoug3_1_1_16f_FD_183082 | JGI IMG/M metagenome (GOLD analysis project Ga0137415, IMG submission 183082) | Vadose zone soil fungal communities from Angelo Coast Range Reserve, California, USA - CZODoug3_1_1_16fungal (Hybrid Assembly) | ecosystem: Environmental > Terrestrial > Soil > Vadose... | reverse complement strand
TGGCGGTCGTGGATGCCGCTCATCACCGCGTTCAGTATTGGCGTCATGAAGAGGCCCATACCGACGCCAACGAGCAAGAGGGATGGAAGAAACCATGCGGCCGGAAGCGGATCGACTGTCCAGCACAGGGCCAGCGCAAGAAGCATCCCGACCAGGTCCACGAGGACGCCCGCCATCATGATACGACGCACCCCGAACGATGCAAGCCGACCTGCAATCGGAGAAACGATTCCGAACGCCCCACCGAGCATTGCCAGGCTCGCCGCCGTGGCCAACGGCGAGTGCCCGTAGCCCGTCTGCATCAGCAACACGTAGGAGAAGCTGAAGGGCGTCGTGGATCCCCAGAAGATCAGGATCAGAAGCGCGCCGACATTAAACGCGCGGTCGCCAAACAGGTCGATCTCAAGCAGCGGAGAGAGACCGCGGCGCGACTTCCAGCGTTGGTGCAGGTAGAACCCCACGAAGGCGACCGGGGACGCGACCAGCATCGCGACCGGCCACCCGGCCCAGCCGCGCTCGGGTCCCTCGACCAACGGCAGCATCAGCAGCAGCATGGCGAGCGTGCTCAGCGCCACACCCGTAAGGTCAAGCCGCTTGCGCTCGCCAGAACGCACGTCGGCCAGCACAAGCGGCGTCAGGAAAATTGCCACGATACCAACTGGGAGGTTCACCAGAAAGACCATGCGCCAGGCAAGGCCGAACAGGTCGGCTTGGACAAGAACTCCCCCGAGGATGAGCCCGGCGACGTAGGCAAGGCCGATCACCGCGCCCATCGCGCCAAACGCTGTTGCACGCTCGCGGCCATCGGCGAAAGACATTCGCACCAGCGCAAATACCTGGGGCGAGAGCATCGCTGCGGAGGCGCCTTGCAGCAGCCTCCCCACGATAAGAACCTCAATGTTCGGCGCGACCGCGCAGGCGAACGACGTCAGCGTGAACGCGGCAAAGGCGACCATGAAAACACTGCGCTGGCCGTAGATGTCGCCAAGTCGCCCCCCGGTGATCATGCCGACTGAGAAGGCCAGTGCGTAGCTTGCGACCGTGAGCTCGGCCTCTCCGAAGCTCGCGTGTAGTGTGCTTCTAATGTTCGGAATCGCGACGTTGACGATCGCGCTGTCCATGATCGTCACAAAAATGCCCGAGAGAATGACGGCGAGCGCCACCCAACGGCGAGCGTCGAGACCCAAGCTGACGGTCACTGCACTCGGTTCGTGGGCGCCGGAGGTCGTTCCAGGCACGTCGTCCATGCCGAATATTCCGCCCAGTCAATAGGCAAGGGCCAAGGTGCGCATTCGGATAGAGTCAAGGTTGGGGAGAGGATTCCCGCAAGCCGGAGACAAATCGCCTCCCGCAACCCAATTCGGTAGCGGCTGCTTCCCGCTAACTTCTATGCACATCCCACATCAATCGTCCGCTTGTTCCTCGTCATCAAGCGTCGATACACCAGGCCCTACCGACGGCAACCACTTGGCAAGGTCGAACGCTTCTGGCGACCACTGGACGACGACGTCATCGAAGGCGGAACCTTCGATTATATCGATCACTTCGCCATCTCCACGAAACTGAGGCGGCTCGCCGGAAAGCCTTAGAGCCGCCTGCACCGCCTTCAGAATGCGCGGTGACAGCGGAGAACGCCGTTGGCCACCCCACGCTTAAACCTCGCGTCTCATTGCTTCTCGATTCCCGCGCCCTTGATCAGTTTCTCCGACACCACCAACTGCTCCTTCAGGAGCGCATCGAACTCTTCAGGGGAGCCCGAGAACGCTTCCATACCGCGCTCGGCAAGCTGGCTGTTGACGTCTGGCCGCTCGACGATCTTGCGGATTTCGGCGTTCAGTCGAGTGACAATATCCTTCGGCATATTGGCCGGGCCGAGATAGCCTAGCCACGACGTGATGTCGAAACCCTTCACCGTGGCATCCATGGTGGGAAGGTGGGGTAGCAGGGCCAAAGGCTGCTTGGTTGTGACCGCAAGCGCCTTCAGCGCCTTGCCATTGACGTAGGGCAGGCCGGCAAGGACATCGATGAACATCATGGAGACGCGTCCGGCGATCAGGTCGGTCAAAGCGGGCGGCGAGCTCTTGTAGGGAACGTGAAGCAGATTGAGACCGGCGAGGTTGGCGAACGTCGCGCCCGACACGATCGCCGTGGAGCTGCCGCTGGCATAGGAGTATCTGCCCGGCTCCTTCTTGGCCAGCGCGATCAGTTCGGCCACCGAGTTCGCCGGAATATCCGGATTGATCACCAGCATGAACGGCACATAGCCGATCTGCGCGATCGGCGTGAAGTCCTTGATCGGATCATAGGTCATGTTCTTGAGCAAATACGGATTGGCCGAATGCGTCGTATTGTTCGACACCATCAGCGTGTAGCCGTCCGGCGCCGAGCGGGCGACCTGGCTCGCCGCGATCGAGCCGCTGGCGCCCGCCTTGTTTTCGATCACCACAACGACGCCGAGCGCCGTACTCAGATGCTGTGAAATGATCCGCGTCGTGGTGTCGGTGCCGCTGCCGGCGGCGAACGGCAATACCAGCGTAATGTTGCGGTTCGGGTAGGGCGTTTGCGCGGATGCGGTCGACGCCAATCCGGCGAAGATCACGGCTAATGCAAGGCCAATGATAGTCCGCATCGTGCGATCCTCCAAACGCGCCGTCGATAGCGTCGCGCTTCTTGTGATGCTCATCGGGTAGAACCCAAGCAGCGGCCCGCTCGCGCGCCAATCAAAAAATTGAACTGAAGTTATTCAAGTGTGACGAACGACTGAGAAGCTGCGCGCGCGCTGACACTCACCGCCGCCAACCCGCTTCGTTAGCCGGCTGAATCAAGGTTCGTTTTCATAGCGATTGCGGGATCTTCGTCGTGCGCGACGTTATGCTGGAGGGCGATCCAACGCGCAAGGATAGCCACTATTGAATAACACCGATCCATAATTTGGGTGGCGAGGACGTGGTTCGAGCTGCTCCACCCGTGTATGAAAGCCGGCCGACGTTCTTTTTCGGTGGATCGAGCTGCTTCCTGAAGCGGGCTATCAAGATGCAACGCCTGCAATGCAGGTGAAAAAGAGTCGGGAGAAAACGACATGAGTGAGGCCATGCCCCCCGCCCTGCCCGAATGGCATCGATGTTTACTTCGAAAATGTCGGAGGCGCAGTCTGGACAGCCGCGTGGCCGTTATTGAACCGTTTCGCGCGCATACCTGTCTGCGGCTTGATTTCCCAATTCGGTCAACAGACTCCGCCGGGCCCGGACAGGCTGCCCGGGACCATGCGGCAGATTCTGGTCAAGGGTCTGACTGTGCGAGGTTTCATCAATTCCGATTTTATAGACGTGTTCCCCGATTTCCTGCGCGAAGTCGGCCCGGGAGTCGGAAGCGGTCTGATCAAGTACCGAGAGAATGTCGTCGATGGCCTGGAGAACGCGCCAAAAGCCTTTGTAGGCATGCTCAAGGCCGCAACTTCGGAAAGGTGATTATCAGGGGCGCTGGCCGAGCAGCGGAGCATGGCCGTTGTTGATTAAGGCAGTCACGCATGGCGTGACTGAGTGTTCATTCTGAATAGGAGGACGACATGACGCCTATCAATGAAAATTTGGATTTGGCCCCGCGGATGAGTGCATCGATTGCCCGCTACGCCGACCGTAATTTCGACTGGAATGCGTTTCCCAGGAACGAAGGATACGCAGGGCTCGAACGTGCTGCAGCTGGCTTCGTTGGAGGCAGTCCGAATTCAAAGGTCAACGATCCGCATACGCTGAAGCCGGAGCACTTCACGGTTATGATGGTCCACTTGCCGCTGGGCAAATATGCCGCGCTGCACTCGCACGACGTCCTGGAAGAATCCTATCTCGTTTTCGGTGGCGTTTTGACCGTCGGCTGGGAGCGGGACGGCGAATTGATTGAGGTGAGGCTTGGCCCAAAGGACATGATCTCCATTGCAAACAGCATTCCACACGGTTTGCGCAATGACGGGGTCGAGCCGGCTCAGTTCGTGGTCGTCGCGGAGACTGGCAAGCCGGACAGAACACGCTATTATGCGCATCCGAGGGATACCGATCCGGCGCTGGCGGCACGTCTCGGCGTTCCGCCCGAGAAAACCATGCCGTTTAATCCCTTTGATCCGCATCCCTTGCAGCAGCTCATGGCCCGCCACGTCGTTCGCTATGCCGATCGAGCCGTCAGTTGGGATCCGGCGGGATTTGCGCGCAAGGTCTATGCCGGTGAAGGCGCGGTCAAACCGTCGTCCAATCGCAAGGAGCTGATTTTCGTGCCGTGCGGCAAGGGTGTGAAAAGCTATGTCCGTGATGTCGAGGATGTTTATCTAATAACTGAGGGAGTGGTTACGGTGGGCTGGGAGGAGGACGGTCGGGTTCACGAGGCGCGGCTCGGGCGGAAGGACGTCATGTTCAATCCGGCAGGTCGGCCGCACTACTTCCGCAATGAAGGCACGGAACGCTGTGAATTCTTCATGCTAGTAGGCTCGAAGGAGCCTGAGCGCGTGAAATTCCAGGCGTGTTAAAAAAAAGGTTGGTGACGCCAACGCAGCCATCAGCGTGGGCGCTACTCCAACGGCGTTTCTTCGCCAAATAATCTGCTTGTGTAATGGATGTTCGTCCAGTGTTTCCGTCTCCTTCGACTTGGCCCGCGCTGGTACTCGGTCACGGCTAGCGCGGTCAGACGCCCGGTCGAGGCCAAGCCTATGCCGATCGTATCGTGATCCATCAGGATGGCCGTATCGTTGCCGAGTATCCGCGATCCTTCGGCTGCGGCGATACCGTCTACGACCCCTGGCATTATGGGCAAACACAGGTTACGCGGAAGCGATCCGGCGCGCAGGACTAGTCACCATTGAATAATCCCGATCCATCATTTTCGTGGCGAACGTGCGGTTCGGGCTGCCCTATTTGTTATATGATCGGATGCTGCGAAGCATTGTTGTTGTAAGAAGTATTGTTGGTGTAAAGAGCGAAAAAGGACCAGAAAGCTGGTCGATTCTCTCGTCAGCGGGTCGAGCTACAATTACTGCAAGGGGTTATCAAAACACAACACCAATGGTCGCACAGTCTGTCGTGGCCGGCGGCCACGCTCGGATCGGAATGGAAGATACGGTCTATCTGCCCAAGGGCGAACTCGCGACCTCGAATGCTTCTCTGGTCGAAAAGACCCGAAGGATCATCGAGGACCTCGGTCCTCAGATCGCTTCGCCGCAACAGCCGCGCGAGATACTGAGCCTATCATAAGGAGTTTGCAAATGTCGTCTGTCCCACATCCGCTTGGCGGTATTCGTGTTCTGAACCTGGGCGGTATCTGGGCCGGCCGTGTTGCATCGATGGTGCTTGCTGACCAAGGGGCGGAGGTTATCGAGATCAATCGACCGGACCGTATAGCGGGCATAGAGGAGGCTCATCTTGGCCGAGGCAAGCGCTCCCTGAGCATCGATCTGAAAAGTGAGGCGGGGCAACGTGAAGCGCGATCCTTGGCTATCGGCGCACACATCATTGTCGACAATCTGGGGGGCGACCGTGCACATCGCTTTGGCCTCGACTATGAGACCATCGCCGCGAGCAATCCTCAGGTCGTCTATGTGTCGATGCCCGGGTTCGCCAAGGGCAGCCGCCAGGAAGATCTGGCGTCGTGGGAAGGCTCCATTGCCGCCGCCATGGGTGCGTACACCGATATCCATGCACTCGGACCGGTACTCGGCGGTCCGCCAATTTTTACCGCTTTACCCATGGCCTCCGCCTATGGTGGTGTGCATGCGGCAATCGCCGCTTCGATGGCTTTCTTGCACCGAATAAGAACCGGAACAGGACAACAAGTCGAAGTGCCGCTCGCTGACGCGTTGATGTCGGCTATGGCGCTGCTTATCATGAAAATTGACGCCTTGCCTCAGCGTTATGATTTGCCGCCGATAGACAAGGCGGTGAGCGAAATAGCTTTCCCGATTCTGCGCGATCTGTCGGCGCACCTCACTCCGGCGCACCGCGCTACTTTGCAAGCTTATTTCGGTCGATTCTCTCGGCCGCAGGTCGGCAATTATGTTTGTGCCGACGGCAGGGTGCTGTACATCAGGGCCGCCGACCACGCACATCAAGCAAAAGCCGGCCTCGAGGTGCTGGGTCTGCTCGACGAATTGATTGCCGACGGCATGGTCGTCGGCAGCCCCTGGGAAGAAGGGGGAGACGGCAATAACCTTAGTGACTCCGTTGGATTGAGCCAGCATTGGCAGCAGCTTCTCCGGCGACGAATAGCGGAGCGCCTCAAGCAAAAGCCAGCTCATGAATGGGAAGTGGCTTTCGGTCGAGCGGGTGTTCCTGCAGCGGTCGTTCGAACAACGAAGGAGTGGTTGAATTGGCCAGTCGCCCGAGAGGGTGGCAACGTGGCTGCTCTCACAGATCCCGAGTTGGGTTCAACAATGCAAGCGGGTCGTTACGTGTCGATCGAAGGAAACGGCACGCGATCGCCATCTCTCCGCTCGCGCCGAAACGACGCCTCCGAGCGCGCTTGGACGTCTGCCCCAATCTCGTTCCCTCCCGTCACTGGTTCGGAATCTTCGAAGAATATACTTTCTGGCTTGCGGGTCCTCGACTTCTCCAATGTTCTCGCAGGACCGTCCGCGGCAAGGACGCTTGCTGAGTTTGGCGCCGATGTCACACGAATCGACCCACCGGCGCCGCGGGCCGGGCCACAACTACTGATGTGGACCGGCGTCGATGGAAATCAGGGAAAGCGCGCAGCGATCTTGGACCTGAAGTCCGCTGAGGGCCGGCGTCTGCTGGAGCGCATGATCCAGAACACCGACGTCGTCATACATAACTTCCTGGATCGGTCCGCTGGCGGCATCGGTCTCTCGGACGAACAACTCCGGGCAATCAATCCGGACATCGTAGTCTGCCAGGTCAGCGCTTGGGGAGGTCCCGGCGGAGGACCCCACAAGGAATTCCCCGCGTTCGATCCGGTTCTTCAGGCGGCAACCGGAATCACCGCTCGGTATGGGACCGCTGAAGCGCCGGTGATGCACGGACTTGCCTCGTGCGTCGATTACATCACAGGCTTTGCCGCGGCATCGGGGATCGCACACGCGCTGATTGCTCGAGCTCTCGGTCACGGCGGGTCCTACGTACGGACATCGCTGTCGATGGGCGCTCAGCTCGTGCAATTCCCGTTTGTCGTGTCAACGGATGGGAGGGTGAACGACTCGGAACCTAGCGGACAACAGGCGACCGGCTATGGCCCACATTATCGCGTATACAAAGCATCCGACAGTTGGATTTTTCTCGCTTGTCGGAAATCGGACATCGCGGTCACGGCAGAAAAGATCGGTGCGAAGAATACGACGGATGCGGAGCTGACAGCCGCGATAGCAGCTTCCAGCGTTAGCGAGCTCACCAAGCGGCTGGAAGGCATACCTTCCGCGTCTATCGTCCCGGTCACTCGCCTCGATGCGTTACGGAGCAGATGCACACTGTCAAGCTTGCCGCGCGATGCGAATCCGGAATCCGTCGCCATGTTCGAAGAATCTGCACACCCTAGCGGACACCGCACGAATCTTCCCCTGCCAACCTGGCACCGGCAAAGATCGCACGTTGTAAGCAGGCTTGAGCCCGCGCGTCGGCCAGGAGCCGACACGAGGTTGGTGTTCGCCGCTCTCGGCCTTTCGAACGCTGAGATCGACGGACTCGCAAGTCGCAATGTCGTGGCAGACGGCTGGCCGGTCCTCAAACAATATCTGCCACGATAACGGCGCGCGGCGGTCGCGAGAACGTTATCGGCAGATCAAGGTCTATGGCGAGCCGATCGACGACGCAGATGTCGGCAAGATCGTCGATTATCTCGCCGGGAACTATTGAATCAAATTTTTGATCTCGGGACGGAATTCCGTCCGAGAGAATGCGTCGCGGCGATGGTTGATGGGGAAATTTTGATTGGCCGATGAGTTCATTCTCGAAATCCACGGATTGACGAAGGAATTTTCGGGGTTCTTCGCCCGTTCGCGATGTGGATCTTCGGGGCCGCCGTGGCAGCATTCATGCGTTGATCGGCCCAAACGGGGGCCGGCAAGACGACGTGCTTCAATCTCCTAACCAAGTTCCTGAGGCCGTCAGCGGGCCGAATTCTGTACAAGGGGCAGGACATCACGGCGCTGGCGCCCGCGGATGTGGCACGCCTCGGCTTGGTGCGTTCTTTTCAGATTTCGGCCGCGTTCCCGCATTTGACCGCGCTGGAGAATGTGCGGGTCGCGTTGCAGCGCCAGCACGGGCACTCCTTCGATTTCTGGCGCTCGAAAACCGTGCTCGATCGATTCAATAACCGTGCCCGCGAATTGCTCGACGATGTCGGCTTGAGCGAATTTGCGAAGACGCCGGCGGTCGAGAGGCCCTATGGGCACAAGCGCGCGCTTGAGATCGCGACGACGCTGGCGCTCGATCCGGAAATGATGCCGCTCGACGAGCCGATGGCCGGCATGGGCCATGAAGACATCGACAAGATCGCCGCCCTGATCAAGCGTATCTCCAGGAAATACACCATCCTGATGGTCGAACATGATCTGAGCGTCGTCGCCAATCTTTCCGACATCATCATCGTGCTGACGCGCGGACGCGTGCTGGCGGAAGGCAACCTTGCCAACTTTCGGAGGTTCTGGACTTGGCCGCGAGGAAATGTATGCTGCGCTGACACAAGGCGCGATCGACGCGCCACCTCAGTCTGTCTCTTTGGAATTTGCAATGAGAAGCGCCAGATGGTGACCAATTCAATGGTGCCCAGCTTGCTCCGATTCGGCGGACGCTCCACTGCGCCGAAAACGCATCTTTTTTGGCGGCGGAATGCAAACTACGAAGACCTCATTGAATGATCATGTGAGGCCGGGTTTCTGTGGCAGAAGCTAACTGGGACCTATTCCGACTGTTCTTTGCTGTTGCCCGGGCCGGCAGCGTAAATCGCGCTGCTGATAAGCTTGGTATGAGTCAACCCACATTAAGCAGACGTCTGAGGGAGCTGGAACGCTATGTCGGAGCACCGCTATTTTTTCGCGCATCGTCCGGAGTCAAACTGACACAGGAGGGAGAGGATCTTCAGCGCTCTGCAGGCGATGTAATGCTTGCGTTTGAGTCACTTCAACGCGATATGCGCTCACACGTCGGTCAAAGGTCGTCAGTTGTCCGAATATCCGCAACCGAGGGGTTAACGAAGCATTGGCTTTTGCCGCGCGTAAAGAAATTGCGTGACTTGAACGATCGCGTTCATCTCGAAATTACGGCGACGGTTCATCAGCGGGACGTCGCCACGAACGACCTCGATTACGTCATCAGAATGGGGGATCCTGGCGAAAGTGAACTGATTGGAAAACAGGTGGCGAATGTTTCATTTGGATTGTTCGCATCTGAGGAATACCTGGCTACGCACCCGGCGCCGCAGTCGCTGGCCGAACTGAAGGATCATGACATCATCGGCTCTGCCTTCGATGTTCCCGTTTTGCAAAGTGAGCGTGCCGGCGAGATGCCACTGATGACCCACTTCCTCCAAGCGGCAGCGGAGGCGCGGAGTGTATTGCGCCTCTCGCCAACAGTGAGCCGCTTCGAAGCTGCAGCAGAGGGTCTTGGTTTGGCATTCTTGGCCGTTCCGTTCGCGTTGGCTGAGAACCTTATCCGGGTGCTTCCTGCGGAATCTACATCGATGAATGTTTGGCTGCTGCGTCGGCGGGAAAGCGACCTTAGAAAACTTACGCGAGAGGTAAGGCGATTCCTTGAAAGGGAGTTCTCTGAATCAAAAGACTGGTTATCGGGCGAACAGCGAAAGCGCAAGCTGGTCAGGGGTAACCAATAAGGTCGGCAGCCGCTACCGATAGCTGACGGTCGCAGTAAACGGACGGCGGCGAGCATGCGGCATTCCGATCATAGCGAATGGCGATGCGGCGGAAGTCCTTGATGCGACCGAACATTCGCTCGATAGCGTTGCGGCTTCGATACAGGACAGTCGCCTCTGGAATGATCGTGAGTTGTCCACGTGCAAACGGCTGTTCATGACTCGAAAGCATGCGAAGGGAAACTAAACGGTTTCCTCCTACTCTTGGGTTCTCGACTGTTGCCCTCGAAGCCTCCGGCTGTGCCTGGCCGGAGGCTTTTCGGGGCGAGCGATCTCCAGAGATGCATCCGATGAACGCTCTTCATAGCGAAGCCCATGAGGAGCTTGAAACAATGTGGGACGAATTCGCAGCCAATGACGAGCTTTGGATAGCCGTCATAACCGGCGCTGGTGATCGAGCCTTCTCGGCGGGTTGAGAGCCGAGCCAGCGGTGTCTGCGCTCGGTTCGTAGGCGCCGGATGTCGTTCCAGGTACATCGTCCATGCCGGATATTCCGTCCAGTCAACAGGCAAGAGCCAAGGTGTGCATTCGGATGGATTCAAGGTTGGCGAGAGGATGGAAGGACAGCACCTAACATCGCCTCCGGCAGCCCAATTCGGTAGCGGTCGTTTCCCGCTAACTTCTATGCACATCCCACATCAATCGTCCGCTTGTTCCTCGGTTGGAGGATCGTTGGCGTCGCCGGTGCACAGCTATTTTGTTTTCCCGTGGGTTCGGCGACGTGCGCCACCGGCGTCTGCTGTCGACCATCTGATCGCCGAGTTCGCTCTGGCGTGGACGTCTTTCGTCCTGATCGCCCCTGCTCCGTCAGCACGTCTCGGTTCATCCATGTATCCGATACATAAAAGATAGCGGGAAACCGTGGCTACCAGCGCTGGCGACCGAAAACGATTTTCACCTTCACCAGACAGCCAGCGTGAAGGCCAGCCCGATGACCCGTTCAGCCCGCATCCACGAATTCGGTGACGCCGACGTCCTCCGCATCGAAGACGTCGTGACCGGCGAGCCTGGCGCCGGCGAGGTGCGCCTTCGGGTTCACGTCATCGGCCTCAATCGCACCGAGGTGACGCTGCGTTCCGGCCGCTCGCCAGTGAAGCCGGCCCTGCCGAGCAGCATCGGCTTCGAGGCAGCCGGCGTCATCGAGGCGATTGGTGCCGACGTCACCGGATTCGCTGTTGGCGATCGCGTTGCCTTGGTCCCCGCCTACGGGGCCGCGCAATATGCTCTTTATGGTGAGGTGTCGCTCGCCCCGGCGCGTTCGCTGGTGGCGATCCCCGACCGCATGAGCTTTTCCGAAGCAGCGGCCCTGTGGGTGGCCTTCGGCACCGCCTGGGGCGGGCTGGTCGCGATCGGCGCACTCGCGGCCGGGCAGACAGTGCTGATCTCGGCTGCTTCGAGCAGCGTCGGTCTCGCCGCGATCCAGATCGCGAACCGCCTGCGCACTCGGCCGATCGCACTGACACGCACATCGGCCAAAGCCAATGCGCTCCTTGCCCACGGCGCCGCGGCAGTCATCGCTACCGCCGAACAGGACGTCGTTGCCGAGGTCACGCGCCTGACCGACGCGAGGGGAGCCGATCTGGTCTTCGATCCGGTCGGTGGCCCCGCATTCGCGCAACTTGCACGGGCGACTGCAAATGGCCGCACTCTGATCCTTTATGGCGCGCTCGCGACCCAGCCAACGGTGGTGCCGCCCTTCGACATCTTCGCGCGCGACCTCACCATTCGCGGCCTCTCCTTTCCCAGTCTCATGCGGAACGACGCCCAGCTTGCAGCGCTGAAGCGCTTCGTTAGCGGCGGCCTCGCCGAAGGGACGCTGCGTCCGACGATCGCCCGCACCTTCCCCTTCGACCAGATCGCAGACGCCCATCGCTTCATCGAGGCGGGCGAACAGATCGGCAAGGTCGTCGTCACGGTCTGACCCTCGCCAGGAGCCCGCCATGTCTCCCCAGCCCCTTTTCACCCCTGTCCGCATGGGCGGAGTCGACCTGCCCAATCGCATCGTCATGGCGCCGCTCACCCGCATGCGCGCCGGGCCGATCGACCACGTGCCGACCGCCCTGCAGGCCGAATATTATGCACAGCGTGCCTCGGCTGGACTGATCGTCGCCGAAGCCACCGCGATCAGCCCCGACGGCTTCGGATGGGCCGATGCGCCGGGCTTGTGGAGCGCGGAGCAGGTACGGGGATGGCGCCGGGTCACCGACGCCGTGCACGCCGCCGACGGCCGGATTATCGCGCAGCTCTGGCACACCGGCGCCATCGCCCATCCGGATTTGCGCGGCGGCACGCAGCCGCTGTCGGCGTCGGGCGTCAATCTGCTCCAGGAGTCGGTGACGCCGACCGGCCGCAAGCCGACGGTCGCGCCTCGGCCAATGACAATCGACGAGATCCGCCAGACCGTCGCGGACTATGCACGCGCCGCCCGCAACGCGATGGAGGCCGGGTTCGACGGCGTGCAGATCCTCGCCAACTATCTCTATTTGCTCGCCCAGTTTCTGAACCGCACCACCAATCGCCGCACGGATGAATACGGCGGTGGGATCGAAAACCGCGCCCGCATCCTATTCGAAGTCGTCGAGGCGGTGCTGGACGAGCTCGATCCGAGCCTGGTCGGCGTGAAGATCAGCCCGATGCACGAGAGCGGCCCGATGGCCGCTCATGACGAGACGTTGCCGATGGTCGAATATGCAGTGCGCGAGCTCGGTGGCTATGGCTTGTCGCATCTCCTGCTGATGGGAAACACCACCGACTTCACCGGCACGCCGCTCGAACCACTGATGGGTGACGGCATGTTTCGGCATTTCCGCCCGATCTTTCGTGGCACGCTGATCGCAAACGTCAATATGACCGCCGAGCGAGGCAATCGCCTGATCGCCGGGGGGCTTGCCGACATGGTCGCGTTCGCCCGGCCCTACATCGCCAATCCCGATCTCGTCGCGCGGCTCGCGACCGGTGCCCCGCTCGCGGAGATCGACTGGACGACCGTCTATGCCTCGGGGCCGCGCGGCTATTCCGACTACCCGACGCTCCGCCACGTGATCGCCTGATCTTCCCGAAAATCAAGGAGACCCGATGTGACCAAGACCACCCCCAGCACAACAAGGCGACACCGAGCTGCGAGGTGCATCTCATCGGTTTGATCCTGCGGACCGACGTGGAACTCAGGCGGTCATCCGGAGACCCCAAATTGACGCCGCCGGTTGCCCGATCCTGAAGCAAAACTGCTTCTGTCGACTGATTTCGCAGCTCTAAGCATCTGCATGAAATCCCTGATCTTCCACCGCGCGCGACTTCGTCCCGGCTGAACTTTCTGGGTCGTCCTATGGCCGTCATTTGAACTGAAAAGTGCAATACCCCCTTGAACTGACCGCCTGCCCGTCTCATATCGAACCGATGAGTTCAAAATAGTGGCTTGGCGCGCGCCCTCGGCGGCCCGGGCAAATGAGATGGCTACATGGCGAGCGCCTCGTGTGCTGCGGCTTCAGCCGAGAGCATTGCAACGTCGCAGGTCGACCTCGACCACCGCACCCGTGCGTTGTTGGAGGTGCCGCTCGCCCGTACCTTGCTGAAGCTGGCAGCGCCCAACGCTCTCGTCATGGTCACCCAGATCTCGATCCCGCTCGTCGAGATCTATTTTATCGCCAAGCTTGGCGTGGATTCTCTGGCGGGGGTCTCGCAGGTCTTCCCGGTGCTGGCGCTGGTCGGGGCCATCTCGCAGGGGGCCGTCGGCGGAGGGGTCGTCAGCGCGATCGCGCGCGCGCTTGGACGCGGCCAGCGCGCGGAAGCCAACGAACTCGTCTGGTATGCCGTGGCCATCGCCGTGTCTCTTGGCCTGATAACGACGGCGCTCATCCTGGGCCTTGGCGGAACTTTCTACGCGCTAATGGGAGCGCATGGCCCATCCCTCCGCGCGGCGCTGAGCTACTCCAATCTCATCTTCGGTGGCGCCGTCTTGATTTGGTTGTTCAACCTGCTGCTCGCGACCGTTCGCGGGAGCGGCAATCTCATTCTGCCGGTCGGTGTCGTGTGCGGCGGTGCGCTTTGCCTCCTTCCTCTCCTGCCGGCCTTGATCCTTGGCTTTGGCCCGCTGCCAGGGCTCGGCGTCGTCGGCGGCGCGATCGGAATTCTTGGGTACTACGCGATCGGCAGCCTGAGCCTGATCGTCTATCTCTGGGGCCACGGGGGTGTGCTTCGTCCTTCGCCAACATCCCCGAGGCTGCGCTTGCGGCCGATCTGGGACATCCTCCGCGTAGGCGGGATGTCGGCCCTCGTCAGCGCGAGCACGAACATGACGCTGGCCATCATCACCGGCTTTGTCGGGACCTACGGCGTCGCCGCTGTCGCCGGCTACGGAGCTGGCTCGCGCCTCGAATTCATCCTCGTATCGCTGTCATATGGAATTGGCGGCCCGGCCGGGATCCTGATTGGCACGAACGTCGGCGCCGGCAATGCCAACCGGGCGCTACGCGCCGCGTGGATGGGCACATTGATCGCCGCGCTCGTCGCCGAGGCCATTGGTGTGATGGTGGCGTGCTGGCCCCTCGTGTGGCTCGGAGCGTTCAGCGACGACCCGTCGGTGCTCGCCACCGGTTCGGCCTACCTCCGCACGGTTGGACCCTTTTTTGGCTTCTTTGGCATCGGGTACGCACTCTATTGCGCCGGGCAAGGCACGGGACGAATGGGATGGTCCGCCACTGGCGCCCTCGTCCGAGCCGGCATCGCGATAATCGGTGGCGGCTTGGCGCTTCAGCTCGGCGGTGGCCTCAACGGAATCTTTCTCGCGGCCGGCATTGGAATGGCGACCTTTGGATGCCTGAGCCTGCCGGGGCTGCTCTTACGCATCGGCTATGGGTCCCCGAGGACCTCGCGATGAGCGGGCAGCGGTGTCGTCCTCAACGAGGTGCTCGCACCCGCCGGCGCACCAGATTAAGCGGCCAGCTCGAGTTCCGTGAAACGCCGTCGGATTTCCGGCGGTCCAACAAAGGATCGTAGAATGAGCACTCAACCTGTTATCAAGATCCCGGGGCCGGACCATCCCATCACGATCGAGCGCAACACACATCGTGTCGTGGTCAAGGTCGCAGGACGCGTTGTCGCCGATACACGGGAGGCATTGACGCTCCGTGAGGCGAAATACCCAGCCGTGCAGTATGTCCCGCGCAAGGACGTCGACATGACGTTGCTCGCGCGGACGGACCACGTCACCTACTGCCCCTACAAGGGCGACTGCGCCTATTACAGCATTCCGGCCGGTGCCGAGCGCTCGATCAATGCTGTCTGGACCTATGAGGAGCCCTACGCGGCGGTCGCTGCGATCAAGGACCATGTCGCGTTCTATCCCGACCGCGTCGATGCGATCGAGGAACGGCCGGGCGGTTAGGCGATCTCCAGCCAAGCCACCCGGACTTCGGCGCTGGCAAGAATCGCTAGCTCCGTCATGCATCCCTCGCAGGCCTCATCGGCGGTGCGGCATCGATCGGCCTCCATTGACAAACGTGTATATACTCCTATCTCGAGTAATGATGGAGAACCGACGTTTGTCGGACCTCTGCGCGCTCCCGCGCGGTCTCCGC
>Ga0137415_10003576_pt1 | contig 15435 bp, 14 predicted proteins | sample CZODoug3_1_1_16f_FD_183082 | JGI IMG/M metagenome (GOLD analysis project Ga0137415, IMG submission 183082) | Vadose zone soil fungal communities from Angelo Coast Range Reserve, California, USA - CZODoug3_1_1_16fungal (Hybrid Assembly) | ecosystem: Environmental > Terrestrial > Soil > Vadose... | reverse complement strand
GGTTCGGCCTGCAGCGGCTCCAGCACGCCGCCGATGCCGACGCCGCCGGAAATATGCACGCGCTTGCCGATCTGCGCACAGGAGCCGACGGTGGACCAGGTGTCGATCATGGTCGATTCATCGACATAGGCGCCGAGATTGACGAACGACGGCATCAGCACGACGTTGCGGGCGATGAAGGCGGAGCGGCGCACGATTGCGCCCGGCACCGCGCGAAAACCCGCATCGCGAAAACGGTTCTCGCCCCAGCCCTCGAATTTCGAGGGCACCTTGTCCCACCATGAGGCCTTGCCGGGACCGCCGGGTATCGCGCTCATGTCGTTGAGGCGGAACGACAGCAGCACCGCCTTCTTGAGCCACTGATTGACCTTCCACTTGCCATCGGCCGCGCGCTCGGCGACGCGCGCCTCGCCCTTGTCGAGCAATTCGAGCGCGTGATCCACGGCGTCGCGGACTTCGCCTTTGGTCGAGGTCGAAATGCCGTCGCGGGCATCGAACGCGGTGTTGACGGTGGATTCAAGCGCGGACAGCGACATCGGGGATTCCTCGGGAGGCGGGGTATTATGATAAGAATTTGGGGAGCTTTTTCGGGATTTGGCAGGGGAGAGTCAAGGCTCACTGTACCGTCGTCCCGGCCTTGAGCCGGGACCCATACTCCGCGGCGGCAATAATGACAAAAGGTGTCGAACGCAGTGCCCCACATCGACTTCCCGGCGTATGGGTCCCGGCTCAAGGCCGGGACGACGTGTGGAAACGCTCACGCCGTCGTGCTCAACCTCTGCAAAAACCCCGTCAAATCATCGGTGACATGATCGACATATCGCGCGTCGCGGCCTTCCAGTTCCCATTCCTCGCGCACCACTTCCTTTGAGCCGTCGGGCACCACCAGCACCGTGGTCATGCCGAGCTGGTGCGGCACCACGAGGTTGCGGGCGAGATCCTCGAACATCGCCGATTTCGTTGGCTCGACGCCGTGATCCCTCAAGAACTTCTGATAGGTCTGCGGCGCCGGCTTCGGCTCCAGTTCAGCGGCGATGATGTCGAACACCGCTTCGAAATGCGCGGCCAGGCCAAGCCGTGCCAGCACCGCGTCGGCATGGTCGGTCGAGCCGTTGGTCAGGATCAGCTTGCGCCCGGGGAGTTTTGCGATCGCGGCGCCCATCGCGGGGTTCGGCTGCAGCGGCGAGTGATCGATCTGATGGACGTAGGCGAGATAATCGTCGGCGCGCACGCCGTGCTCGGTCATCATGCCGCGCATGCTGGTTCCGTAGCGCAAGTAGTAGTCTTTCTGAATGCGGCGCGCCTCCTGCGGCGAGACCTTCAGAAAGGCGGCGATGTATTCACCGATGCGGGCATCGACCTGCTGCCACAGATTGACGTGATGCGGGTACAGCGTGTTGTCGAGATCGAACACCCAGGTGTCGATATGGCTGAAGGCGCGAGGTGCTTTCATTGCTCTCTCACCCCGTCGAACGCCGGGACCCATACGCCGTGCAGGTTATTGTCGAGCACGGAGCCAGTTACCTTTGATCGTTGAGCCGTCATTGGCCAAAATTCAGATCGGTGGTTATGGGTCCCGGTGTTCGCCGGGACGACGATGGAGTTGCGCTTCATCACGGCATCGCAAAGCGCAGCGTCTTGCCGCCGCTCGTCATGTCGACCGGCGCAAAGCCGACCGCGGCGAGGCCGCGGGTGCCGCAATCGCCCTGTTCGTTGATCTCGAACTTGCTCTCGCGGGTGCAGAGCTGGGTGGCACCGCCCCAGTTCAGCGGCTTGTCTTTGTATCTGATGGCGCGGTTGTCGCCATCGACGGCCTCCGCGAAGCTGAAAATCTGCTTGGGCTGGCCAGCGACGTCGGGATGCAGGCATTTGCCGGGGTCGATGCGATACCAGCCGCGGCTGGTCACGGCCTTGCCGTCGTCGATGGCGACCGCCGCTATGATCTTGTGCGGCGTGTCGTTGCACCAGGTGAGCCCGGTCGAGGATGGTGACTGCACTGCGTCGATCATGGTGGTGAAAAAATTCGGCGACTGCACGATGTCAGCCGATAGCCCGCGGCTTTTCAGGAACGCCGCCAGCGCGCCTTGCGTCTTCGGCCCGTCGACGCCATCGATCGGGGCGGCGTCATAGCCCGCGATCACCAGCAGCCGCTGGATGCCGGCAAGGCGGGCCTGTTCGTCGTCATATTCTGCGTCTTCGGCGAGATAGGCGACCAGATTGCCATCGTCGGTCTGCGTCGGGGTGATCTGGGTGAATTGCGCCGGCGTCTGCCCGGCGCGGCACTGGCGCGCGGCGGCGATGACGAAATTCTCCTGCGCGATGCACAGCGTGTCGGTGCCGTTTTGCGGGATCGGCGAGGCGCCGTAGACGCCGAGTGCGCGCGCGTTCAGCAGCACGCGGTCGGCGGTCAGCGTGCCCTGGGCGACGACGCGGCAGGCGGCGGGATCGATCCGGAACCAGCCCCGCGTCGCGGTGGCCGATTTGTCGTCGATGCCGATCGCGGCCTCGACCACATAGCTCATGCGGTTGCAGAGCTTGAGGTCCGCGAGCGCCGGCGCCGAGGAGAAGAACAGCGAAATCGCGGCTGCCGGCAGCGCGACGATGGTGCGCCCGCCATATTGCCGTATCCGTGCGCGGAGGCGGCGCGCCAGTTTCGCAGACGGGGAGGTCGCGCGAGTCACTTGTGGATCAGCGTGCCGGTGCCCTGGTTGGTGAACAATTCGAGCAGCACGGCGTGCTGCGTCTTGCCGTCGATGATCACGACGCCCTGCACGCCCTGTTCCAGCGCGTAGATGCAGGTCTCGACCTTCGGGATCATGCCGCCGGAAATGGTGCCGTCGGCGATCAGTTTTCGCGCGTCCTTGATCGAGAGTTCCGGAATAAGCTTCTTGGATTTGTCGAGCACGCCGGGCACGTCGGTCAACAGCAATAGCCGCTTGGCCTTCAGCGCGCCGGCCACCGCGCCGGCAAAGGTGTCGGCGTTGACGTTCAGCGTCTGGCCATCCTGCGAGGTCGCGAGCGGCGCCAGCACCGGGATCAGCTCATGGCCGATCAACTGGTTCAACAGTGTCAGATCGACCTTCTCGGGGTCGCCGACGAAACCGAGATCGATCGCCTTTTCGATGTTCGAATCCGGATCGACCATGGTGCGCGTCGTCTTCGACGCCTTCACCATGTTGCCGTCCTTGCCGCTGAGGCCGACCGCCTTGCCGCCGGCTTCGTTGATGTAGCCTACCAGCTGCTTGTTGACCGAGCCGGCCAGCACCATCTCGACGATCTCGATGGTCGCGGCATCGGTGATGCGCAGGCCGGCCGCGAATTCCGACTGGATGCCGAGCCGCTTCAGCATGGTCGCGATCTGCGGTCCGCCGCCATGCACGACCACGGGGTTGATGGCGGTCTGCTCCAGCAGCACGATGTCGCGGGCAAACGCCTTGGCGAGTTCCTCGGCGCCCATGGCATGGCCGCCATATTTGATGACGATGGTTTCCTCGTCATATTCCTGCATGTGGGGCAGCGCCTCGGACAGGATGCGGGCCTGATCGAGCGGGCTGATATTCGACACGTCGGTCATGAAGCGGGTCTCGTTATTCCCAGAGGTCGGGCGGGGTTCTATCTGATTGCCGGGCGGGGCGCAAAGTGTCGCTGTCGATCCGTAGCCCGGATGGAGCGGAGCGAAATCCGGGGCAAGAGCCTGTCGCACGATACCCGGATTGCGCTTCGCTCCATCCGGGCTACAGGTTACCGCCGTTCAAGGACGCCTTGGCCACGCCGCCGAGACAGCCAGCGTCAGCCAGCTTGCGATCAGCAGCGTCCCGCCCGTCGGCGCGGCCCACGGAAACAGGCTGTGGCCGGCATATTGGCGCAGCGTCAGGTCGCCGGCGAACAGGGCCGCCGCGATCACGAAGCCGAAACCGGCCGTGATTCCGATTTGCGCATGAACCAGGCCTCGCTCGGCGAGCGTCACGACCCCGAGCACGGCGGTGGCATGAAACAGCAGCATGGACGAAGCCGACGCCAGCCGTGACGCATCGGGCAGATGCGCCGAGGCTGCCGCCAGGATGACGCCGTCGGCGCCCATGATGCCGGCCAGAACGATCAGGATGCGTGACAGGCGGCTCATCAGCGACGCTCTTCGAGCAGCCGCACCATCGCGGCGCGCAATTCCGGCATCCCGGCGCCGGAGCGCGAGGACGTCACCAGCACGTCCGGAAAGGCCGCAGGATGCTTTGCCAAAGCGGCCGCGGTCTGCGCGATCGTTTCCTGCAACTCGGCGGCCTTGACCTGGTCCGCCTTGGTGAGCACGACCTGGTAGCTCACGGCTGACTTATCGAGCGTCTTCAGGACGTCGAGATCGACGTCCTTGATGCCGTGGCGCGCGTCGATCAGTACATAGACCCGTGCCAGCGTGGCCCGTCCCAGCAGGAATTTGTGGATCAGCGCGGTCCATGACGCGACCTTGGCCTTGGGCGCAGAGGCGTAGCCATAGCCGGGCATGTCGACGAGGCGAAAGCCTGATTGCTCCGGGCCTTCGAAGAAGATCAGTTCCTGGGTGCGGCCAGGCGTATGGGAGGTCCGGGCCAAAGCGCTGCGGCCGGTCAGCGCGTTGATCAGGCTGGACTTGCCGACATTGGAGCGGCCGGCAAACGCCACTTCCAGGCCGGCCATCGGCGGCAGGGTCTCGATCGAGGGCGAGGCCCAGATGAACTGCCAGTCGCCGGCGAACAGCTTGCGGCCCTGCTCGATCAGCTTCGCATCGGTGTCGGTGGTCATGCGAGAGCGTTCCGTTCCATCCATCGTCATGCCCGGGCTTGTCCCCGGCATCCACGTCCTGCGGCGTTAGCAAACGAAAGACGTGGATGGCCGGGACAAGTCCGGCCATGACGCCGATACCTGAGCAAATGCAGTGGTCAGGTTTTCGATTCGGCCTTCTTCGAGGCGAACATCGACCTGAGATTGTCGAACAACTCCACCTTCACGCCGTTGCGGCGCATGATGAAGCTTTGCTGCAGCACTGACAGCGTGTTGTTCCAGGCCCAGTAGATCACGAGACCTGCGGGGAAGCCTGCGAGCATGAAGGTGAAGATCAGCGGCATCCAGTCGAAGATCATCTTCTGCGTCGGATCTGGCGGCGTCGGGTTGAGCTTCATCTGGAACCACATCGTGATGCCCATGATGATCGGCCAGATGCCGAGCGCGAGATAATGTCCGAACAGCGGCAGCTGGGTCGGATCGAAGTGCAGCAGGCCGAACAGGGTGAAGAGGTTAGTCGGATCGGGCGCCGAGAGGTCCTTGATCCAGCCGAAGAACGGCGCGTGCCGCATTTCGATGGTGACGAACAGCACCTTGTAGAGCGAGAAGAACACCGGAATCTGCAAGGCGACGGGAAGACAACCGGCGATCGGGTTGATCTTCTCCTTCTTGTAGATTTCCATCATCTCCTGCTGCTGCTTCACCTTGTCGTCGGGATAGCGCTCCTTCAGCGCGGCGAGCTGCGGCTGCACCGACTTCATCTTGGCCATCGACGCATAGGATTTGTTGGCGAGCGGGAAGAACAACAGCTTCACGATCACCGTCACCAAGAGGATGGCGACGCCGAAATTGCCGAACAGGTGATAGAACCAGTCGAGCGCCAGGAACATCGGCTTGGTGATGAAGTAGAACCAGCCCCAGTCGATCAGGAGATCGAAGTGGTTGAGCCCGAGCTGCTTGTCGTATCCGCCGAGACCCGCGAAAGGAAAATTGATACCGACAACGCTGGCTTCTTTGGCGCCGGCAAACAGCCGCGCATCGGCGCTGGCTGTTCCACCGATCGCAACCGTTTGCGGGCCGAGCATATAGTCGACCTGGTAACGCTTGACGGCGCCGCCAGTCGAATAGCGTGCGGTTTCCAGCGTCGCATTGGTATCGGGTAGCAGCGCTGCGGCCCAGTATTTGTCGGTGATACCAAGCCAGGCATTGGTTACCTTGGTGAAGGCGACACCTCTGGCTCCCGAGGAGTCGAGGACCGTCTTGGAATCATCGATGCTCTTGTAGCTTTCCGGCTGCAGACCCTTGTCGCCGAGATAGCCGATAAAACCTTCATGCAATATGTAGTAACCGGCGACCTGCGGCGTGCCACCCCGCGAGATCAGCCTGTACGGGTAGAGTGTGATCGGCGCGTTGCCGACATTGGCGACTTCGTCCTTGATGGCGAAGAGATAGCGGTCATCGACTGAAATTGTGCGACGGAAGGTAAGGCCGTCGCCATTGTCATATTTCAGCGTCACCGGCGTCGTTGGCGTCAGATTATTCGAGCCCTCTTGCTCCCAGACTGTCTCCGAGCCTGGAATCTTTGCGGTCGAACCGCTGGCCGGAATCCACAAGAACTCGGCGTAATAAGGACTTGCCGTCCCCGAAGGCGAGAACAGCACGATCGCGGGCGAGGTCGGATCGACGGTGTCGCGGAACTGCACCAGCGACAGGTCGTCGATCCGCGCGCCCTTCAGCGAGATGCTGCCGGTAAGACGCGGCGTGTCGATTTTGATCCGCGGCGTGGCAGCAATCGCGGCATCGCGGCTGACGACGGGCGCGGCGGAAGCGGGCTGCGCGGTCCCAGGCGCAGTGGCGGCCGGCGAGGGCGCGGAACCGGATGGCGTGGCGCCGGGGGCGGACTGCGGCGTGGGCTTCTGCAGTTCAGCCTGCATCTGGTTTTGCGCGCGCTGCCTTTCCATCTGCGGCACGTTGTAGAAATATTGCCAGGCGATCAGCACGAGGCCGGACAGAATGACAGCGAGGATGGTGTTGCGATTGTCGATCATCTCAGGGATCTCGTCATTCAATTCGGGTTGCGAGCCCTTTCGGTTCCGACTGAAGTCGGAGCCGAAGCTCTACTTTGTCTTTTTGACGCGTTTTCTTGACGCGAACCGGCATCCACTTCGCTCGAAAGCGCTTTCGTGTCGCGCGGCTTCGGCGGTTGCCGGTCGAGGCGGTGCAGCGTCGAGCGAAGATCGTCAAGCATGGCCGCAAAGTCGCGGCTCAGCGCGTCACGACGGCCGACTAGCACATAATCATGGTGCGGTCGCATCGATATGACGTCGAGCCGCTTCACCAGTTCGCGAAGCCGCCGCCGGATGCGGTTGCGCTCGGTCGCGGTGCCGTTCTTCTTGGTGACGGTGAAACCGACCCGGATCGGACCGTCATCGTCGCGCCGGCGGCCCTGCAGCACGAATGCCGCACTGTTCGCCCGCGCGCCATTGGCAACGGCGAGGAAGTCCGCCCGCTGCCTCAGCCGATCCATAATGAAATCTCCGGAAGACGCCCGGGATCAGGCGCTCAGACGCTTGCGGCCACGCGCACGGCGCGCGGCGAGGACCTTGCGGCCGCCGGCGGTGGCGAGACGGGCGCGGAAGCCGTGGCGGCGCTTGCGCACCAGTTTGCTGGGTTGATAAGTCCGCTTCACGGGTAGTTCTCCGCTGACCGGGCAATGTGCCGCTAGTTATTGAGATGAAGTCCGGTGATGCTGGCCGGCTCAAAACGGGCCGTTTGCGGCCCTAATGAGCCGCCCCCGGTCAGACCGGGCCATCGCGGACAATTGGCGCGGCTTATACGGGAGCGACCCCTTTTCGTCAACGTTGCCTGATGTCCCAGGCGGGTTTCTTTGAAAGGTCGCAATTGGGTCGAATATATCTGATTTCGCGGGGTTTTTGTGGTGAAGGCGGCGTCCCGCGGCGATCGGGAACCCGCCGACATTAGCGATCCGTAATTTGACCGGCACGGGGCGGGACTGCATCCTGAAAACCTTGAGCCTTGAGAGCCAACGAAGGCTGATTTTGTGTCAGTGACCGACGACCAGTCGAATGCGCAAATGCCGCGGTCGAAGCCGTCACGTCGGCTCGGCCTGTCGGGCAAGCTTTTGCTGCTGACGATTCCGCTGGTGATGATCGCCGGGATGCTGATCTACGTGCCCGCGATCGCGAACTTCCGGATGAACCGGCTGAACGACCGGCTGGCCGCCGCCAATACCGCGGCGCTGGTACTCGATGCCGCGCCGTCCGGCTTGGTCCCGGAATCGCTGTCGCGGCAGATCCTGACCAGCATCGGCGCGCGCGCCGTGGCGATCAAGATGGGGCAGCAGCGGCGGCTGCTCGCCAGCGCCGATCTGCCGGCTTCGATCGATCATGATGTCGACATGCGGACCATGACGGTGTGGTCGGCGATCGTCGACGCGTTCGAGATCATGCTGGAAACCGGCAATCAGTCGATTCGCGTGGTCGGGCCGGCGCAGGGCGCGGCGCAATTCATCGAGGTCGTGATCGACGAGGCGCCATTGCGGCAGGCGATGTACCGCTTTTCCCGCAACGTCCTCGTGGTCTCGCTGCTGATCGCGGGCCTGACCGCGGGGCTGGTCTATCTTGCGCTGCATTATCTGTTCGTGCGGCCGATGCGGCGGCTGACCGCGAGCCTGGTCGGCTTCCACGAAAACCCGGAGAGTTCGGCGCAAATTATCGTGCCGAGCCAGCGCGGCGACGAGATCGGGGTCGCCGAGCGTGAATTGTCCGACATGCAGCGCGACCTGGTGTCGATGTTGCATCAGAAGAGCCGGTTGGCGGCGCTGGGCTTGGCGGTCTCCAAGATCAACCACGACCTGCGCAATCTGCTGGCATCGTCGCAATTGTTGTCCGATCAGCTCGCGAGCGTCCCCGATCCGCGGGTGCAGCGCTTTGCGCCAAAGCTGATGCGCTCGCTGGAGCGCGCCATCGCCTTCTGCCAGTCGACGCTGTCTTACGGCCGGGCGCAGGAAGCAGCCCCTGACCGGCGCTTGATCCTGGTCGAGCCCGCGGTCGCCGAGGTGCGCGAATCCGCCGGGCTTGCAACTGACGCCTCGATCACCTGGATTAGCGCGATCGAGCGCGGGCTGACCATCGATGCCGATCCGGACCAGCTGTTTCGCGTGCTGCTCAACTTCGTGCGCAACGCGGTGCAGGCGCTGGAGAGCCGGCCGGCGAGCGATGGCGGCGCCTTGCAGATCCGCATCACCGGACGCCGTGAAGGCACGGTCGCGATCATCGAGGTTTCCGACACCGGCCCCGGCGTGCCGGCGCGGTCGCGCGAGCATCTGTTCGAGGCGTTCCAGACCTCAGGGAGGCCCGGCGGCAGCGGGCTCGGGCTTGCGATCTCCGCCGAGCTGGTCCGCGCCCATGGCGGCGACATCCATCTGGTCGAAGGTACCATCGGCGCTACCTTCCGGATCTCGATCCCCGACCGGCCGGTGGAACTGCTCTCGGTCCGCAACGAGCGGGCGCGGGCCTGAACACACCGTATTTTCCGCGATTTGTGGCCGTTTTCGTCGATTTTCCCGAGTAAATCGACGGGCAGAAACCCGCGTTCCGGACCTTGCCAATTAAGGCCGGAGCGGGTAGCTAAAGCGCTCTTTCGCGACGTTCCGAACCAATCTCGGATGCATCCGGGCAGTTAAGCCCAGGACGCCACGCGAAAAACGCGCCCGTAGCTCAGCTGGATAGAGCACCAGACTACGAATCTGGGGGTCAGGAGTTCGAATCTCTTCGGGCGCGCCATTTCGTACTCGTCTGCGAACCTGGGATAGAGCCGTTTGCGCTGGTCAGGGCGGGGCGTTCGAGTGCCATCAAAGCGAAGCCGGGTCCGTCGGACTCGCAATCTTTCTTCGCAACCCGTCCACCGACTCTGGATTCGACAAAGACGACAGATCCCCCAGGTCCATTCCCTCGAACAGCGCGCAACACCCGGCGCATGATCTTCATGTTGCGTGTCCGCGGCAGGTCGTCGACGAAGATGATCCGGCCTGGGCGATAGGACGCTCCCATTCCTTTCACCACCGCCTGAGAGAGTTCATCTTTCAAGGCATCGCCGTCTTCGAAACCCGGCATAAGAATGCAGGCGCACACGATCGTCGAGCCCTTCACCGGGTCAGTGACACCGAAGGCGCCAGCCTCCGACACCTTGCCGGTCGCAGTCAAAAATCCTTCGATTTCGGATGGACCAACGCGCTTTCCGGATACCTTGATCGTATCGTCCGAGCGGCCGAGAATATAATAAAGCCCGTCTTCTCCGCGCATCGCGAAGTCGCCGTGGAGCCATAGCCCCGAAATCGCGCTCCAGTAGCTCTGGAGATAGCGATCATCGTCTTTCCACAGACTCTTGGTCATGCCGATGGAGGCCTGGCGCAGGACGAGCTCACCAACCTGTCCGCGTTCCATTGAGCGCCCGTCAGTATCGACGATGTCCGCTCCCATACCGGGACTTGGCCCGGCAAATGTTGATGATCGGTAGCCGCTCCTTGCAGACATGCTTGAAGAACCATCGCCAGGCAGGTTCAGTCCATGCTTCTCCTCCGGAACACGTCATCCGCAACGCGGAGAGATCGTATTGTTCGACGTCCGCGTCGCCATGGCGCATCAGGCCGCGCACAAGTGTCGGTGATACGCCCAGGTAGGTGACAGAGTGATCTTGCACGAGACGCCAAAAGCGCCCGCGGTCAGGAAAATCGGGGATTCCTTCTGCGATCAACAGGCTCGCGCCTGCAGAGCTCGGGATGCAGGCGCACATTGCACCAACCATCCAGCCCATGTCGCTCATGAAGAAAAACCGGTCTGACGGCCTGAAGTCGCCACAGATCCTGATGTCCCTAGTCACCATGGCTCCAAGGAAGCCGATGTGCGTCCAGATACAGCCCTTCGGTTTTCCGGTCGTGCCTGAGGTGTAGAGAAGTATGGCCGGTGCTTCCGCCGGCATCTCGACGGTCTCGAAGTCTGGGGCTTGATCGGCAATGAGTTCGTCATACCACAGGTCCCGACCGCGCTGCATCGGCGCATCGAGCTCCATTCCCATGCGGCGAACGACCACGACATGCCGAACCGTGGGCGCCTGCTCGAGCGCCTTGTCGAGCACCGACTTCAGCGGCTCCGGCTTGCCGCGTCGCCATGTGCCGTCCGATGTGAGCACGACCTTGGCCTCGCCATGCCTGAGCCGGGTCATGATCGGGTCCGGGCCGAAGCCGGAAAATAACGGCATCAGGATGGCCCCAAGCTTGAGTGTCGCGAAAAAGGCGACGAAGGCTTCCGGTATGTTCGGCATATACAGCGCAACAACGTCGCCAACACCGATCCCAAGAGAGCGTAGTGCAGCCGCGAGTCGGCATACGCCCTGATCCAATTCGCGATAGGAGATGGTCCGACTTTCTTCGGGATTCTCTCCTTCCCAAACCATGAAGGTCTGTTCCCAGACGGGGGTTCCCCGATGTTTGTCGATGCAATTCAGGACGAGGTTCGTCGTTCCCCCAATGCACCATCGCGCGTGAGCCAGCCCGGCCGATAAATCCAGCATCGTGTCATAGGGGCGATAAAATCGCACATCGCAGAACCGGAAAACCTGATCCATGAGCCAAGCGGGATCGCGATCCGCATGCCGGACCAGTGTTTCGTAGGATGATTCTCCTGCCGCCATGAGGAAGGCGGTCAGGTTGCTTGAGGCCACGAGTTCTTTGGATGGCGTCCAGGCGAAAGCGTCGTTGTTGACCATCACGGGCAACTCCTCACCCTAGTTTGAATCTAAAACGTTGATCGCGTATCCGCTAAGAAAGTTCGATGAGCGGCCGCTCCAGCACACACGGCAGGAGAATTTACCGCCATTCGCGCCGCGACCGTATCAAGCGCGGTCTTTCGGAAAGACTGCTTGGCGCTTTTCGCGCACCGCAGTGACGCCGTGCCGGGCATCAACCCCGAGAAATCCGAGCATCTCGAAGGCAAGCGATGCGTCGAAGATGGGACTTGCCATGCGCATCCAATTGTTGAGAGAGCGTTTTGTGAATTGGATCGCTTGCTGGCTTCCCTGGGCGAGCCGATCGGCGACAGTGAAGGCGCGATCCATGAGCTGATCGGACGGTGCGCAAAGGCTGACCAAGCCGATTCGCTCGGCTTCCTTTCCGTCAATCAGGTCCGCCGTCATCAAATAGTATTTGGCCTTCGCCATCCCGCACAGCAGCGGCCAGATGATTGCAGCATGATCGCCGGCGCTGACGCCAAGTTTAACGTGTCCGTCGGTAAAGCGCGCGGTTTCCGACATGATGCTGATGTCGGCCATCAGGGCAACCGCGAGGCCTGCACCAACCGCGATACCGTTGATGGCCGAGATGACCGGCTTCGAACAATTCAACATATTGTAGACGATGTCGCCGGCTTCCTTGAGGGCGACGGCGACGTTGCGCGGATCGCCGACGATTCCGGAGACCCATTCGAGATCGCCGCCCGCGGAAAATGCCTTGCCGGCGCCGGTGATCACGACGACACGCGTGTCCGGATCGTCGTCGATCACGCCCCAGATCTTCGTCAGCTCCCAATGCAGCCGGGCATGCGTGGCATTCATCACGTCGGGCCGATTGATCGTGATCAAGAGATCGAGCCCTTTGCAGAGCAATGGGAGAACGAGGGGAAGATTCCGCGCTGGCTGTATTTGCGAATGGGAGAGCTCGGCTTTTTGGGACTTCGTCATCCGGAAGCGTACGGCGGAGCGGCAATGGGCGCCGTGGCATCGCTGGTTTTCGCCGAAGAACTCAGCCGATCTGCTTTCGGCGGGGTTGCGGCTTCAGTTTTGGTGCATGCTCAAATGTCATCGCCGCATATTGCACTGCGCGGTACGCCCTCACAGAAAGCAAGCTATCTTCCGGCGATCGTGAAGGGGGAAAAGGTCTGCGCTATCGCCGTAACCGAACCAGGCGGCGGATCGGACGTCGCGAGTTTGCGCACCAAGGCCGTCCGTGATCGCGACACCTGGATCATCAACGGATCCAAATTGTTCATAACAAACGCCGTTTACGGCGACGTGTTGATCGTGGCGGCGAGAACCGATCCATCAAGTCAAGGCAGCCGCGGAATCTCGTTATTCATCGTGGAGCGCCAGACAGCTGGTGTCAGCGTAACTAAACTTGAGAAGCATGGATGGCTGTGCTCCGACACCGCGGAGATTGGCTTCCAGGACGTGCGAATTCCCTCTGAGAATCTTTTGGGCGAGGAGGGCCGCGGATTCCACAGCATCATGGAGACGTTCCAAAACGAGCGTCTGTGCATCGGCGGGATGTGTGCCGGCGCAAGCGCCAAGGCGATTGAATTGACGCTTGATCATGTTCGCACACGACAAGCTTTTGGTGGCGTGCTGTGGAATCAGCAGGTCGTTCGCCAGAAGCTCGCAACATTTGCAGCGAAGGCGGCGGCAGCTCGGCAACTTGCGTATCACTGTGCGGAACTGATCGACAGGAACCTGGACTGCACGCGCGAAGTGTCGATGCTCAAGACACTAGGTCCGGAGATCTTGCACGAAATCGTGCATGGCTGCCTGCAGCTGCACGGTGGGATGGGCTACATGCGGGGCACACCGATCGAGCGAATCGCGCGCGACGCTCGCGTTCTGACCATCGGCGGTGGAGCCACGGAGGTCATGCTGGAGGAGGTCGCAAAACGGATGTAATCCGGTTTCTCCGTCGTCAGAATATCCACAATGGCACGTCGGTCTGGGCTGAAGAAAGATGCAAGCCTCGAAAAAACCGACGTGCAGGCCGGCCCGGCTGATCTGTTGTTGGGCAAGCCGATGCCTGTAGGCGCCGCGCGGCAGGCGCTGACCAAAGGCGCATTTGCCGATCCGGGCGGTCCGGCGCGCATCGTCTGGCTGATCGATACCGACGGGCGGCTCGCGGCTTGTGCGGATAGCCGGAACAGAAGAACGGAGGTCTGCTCGTCTTGATGACAGGCGCTTCCTTGCCCAGGCGCTCGAATGTTTCGAGCACCTGCAGGCGCTGCTGTAGGTGCGAGATGTCCGCGCCGAGGCGGCTCAGGCGTGCGACGATTGCGCCCGCGACCAATGTGGGCGACAGCTCGCCTTCGCTTGGCACCAATGGCGCCCCGGTTTCGTCGCGCTTGCCTACGACCGTGGGTCGGCGGCCGGCATCCATGTTATAGAGGGCGCGAACGAGCTGCCCCTCGATGAAGGAGCGTTTTTCCTCGACGACGAGCACGTCCTGAAGACCATCCGCGAAGCGTCGCGCGCCGTGTTCCTCAAGCGGCCAGGTCAAGCCGACCTTGTAGAGGCGGATGCCGAGCGCCCTAGCGGCGTCATCGTTGATGCCAAGATCGGCCAGCGCCTGGCGGACATCGAGATAGGCCTTGCCTGTCGTCATGATGCCGAGCCGCGCTTCAGTCGAATCGAGAATGGTGTGGTCGAGCGCATTGGCGCGTGCGAAGGCGGCGACCGCAGCCATTTTTGGCCCGTGCAGGCGCCGCTCCATTTCCAACGGAGGGTCTGGCCAGCGGATATGCAGGCCGCCCGGCGGCATCTCGAAATCCAGCGGCAGCACAACCTGGAGCCGATCTGGGTTGACGTAGATGGAAGCCGTGCTTTCCGCGATCTCGGTGGCCGCGATGAAACCGACCCAACAGCCAGAGAAGCGCGACAATGCAAACCCGTAGAGACCGAAATCCAGATATTCCTGGATCGTCGCCGGATTCAGCACCGGCATCATCGCAGCTTCGTAGATTTGCTCGCTCTGATGCGCCAGGGTCGATGACTGGCAACCGTGATCGTCGCCGGCGAGCGCCAGGACGCCGCCATTCGGTGAGGAACCAGCCGAGTTGGCGTGCTTGAAGACGTCCGCTGTTCGATCGACGCCTGGACCTTTTCCATACCAGATGCCGAACACGCCATCGACGTTGGCGCCCGGATTCAGATTCACCTGTTGCGTGCCCCATATGGCGGTCGCCGCGAGATCCTCGTTGAGCCCCGGTTGGAAATTGATGTTGTTCGCGCCGAGAAAGCGCTTCGCCTGCCAAAGAGCCGTATCGTACATACCCAGCGGCGAGCCGCGATAACCGGAGATGAAGCCGCCGGTGTTTAATCCGAGAACCGCATCACGCTGCCGTTGCATCAGCGGCAGTCGCACAAGCGCCTGCGTCCCCGACAGGTAGACCCGGCCGGACTCCAGCGTATATTTGTCTTCAAGCGTTACATTGGCGAGAGATACTGTTTTGACCAAGACGCCTTGCCTCCCGGACCAACAACAAGATATACGATGAGAAATTTGCTCGCTGCAGAGCGGCATATTCTCAACGTCGGGCTGATCTTCTCCGGCGTATTGCGCCGTGGATCGCACCGTTTTTATTTGATGTTGTTACTCATCAAACACGGCATCGGGAAATATCTTTCAAGGTTTTCAGTGGCCAACTCGCGGTTGATTCTGGCCAAACGTGCGGACGGCAGTGGATGATAAAAGGCTGGTTGCTATCATCTAGTGTCCTGATCGACAAATCAGTTACATTTCTGCCGACCTTTAGACCGGGAGGCGGGAATGGCCAAAGGACGAGCTGTCGCGATTGTACTCGATGACGTGGAGAAGCGCGAGCTGACGGCACTGACGCGCAAGCACGGCGCGCC
>Ga0137415_10003573_pt1 | contig 15444 bp, 13 predicted proteins | sample CZODoug3_1_1_16f_FD_183082 | JGI IMG/M metagenome (GOLD analysis project Ga0137415, IMG submission 183082) | Vadose zone soil fungal communities from Angelo Coast Range Reserve, California, USA - CZODoug3_1_1_16fungal (Hybrid Assembly) | ecosystem: Environmental > Terrestrial > Soil > Vadose... | reverse complement strand
GAGCGCTGGTCTGGGTCAGCAGAATGCCGAATTCCTCGCCTCCGTACCGGCAAACCACATCAATTTTCCGCAACTGCTGATGGAATAGCGAGGAGACCTGCCGCAGCACTTCATCGCCCAGAAGGTGCCCGAATTCGTCATTCAAGGGCTTGAATTGATCAATGTCAGCCATGATGACCGCCATTCCGGTTCCATATCTTCGGGCGCGTTCAATCTCTTCCATAATGCGCAGCTCGAAAAAGCGGCGGTTGAAGATTCCGGTAAGACCGTCGAGGTACGCCAACTGTTTTACCCGCTCAACATAGTGGGCATTCTGGATTGCCGTGGCGCAGATGTCAGTCACAGACTCCAGAGACTGCAAGTCCGCCTCGCCGAACGCATCGACCTTGGAGCTGTCGAGCGCTAGTACACCCAGCACCTGTCCGAACGAGATGAGCGGTATCGACATGCGCGAAGCCGATTCCTTGAAAAACTTCGCGGCTTCGGGGGCGCCGCGCAAGTCACGTTCGGTGACGGTTGTGCTAGTGGTCAGGATGCGCGACCAGGGATCGGCGCTGGCCAGAAAGCGGCCACCCTCTGGGATCGAAGCCGTGAGCGTTCCGTGATGAGCTCGCAAAACAAGGTCGTTCTCGTCGCGCAGAAAAAGAGAAACGTGCGACACCTGGAAGGCCTCCTGAATCAGGAAACAGACCTTCCTCATCAGTTCTTCCAGGTCGAGCACAGCGGTAGTTTGCTGGGCGATAGCGTTGATCGCTTGCAATTGCGCCGCGCGCTGGCGTTCCAGAGAATACAGGCGCGCATTTTGCAGCGCCATGGAGGCCTGGGTGGAAAACAGGGTCAACAGATCGATGGTTTCATGGCTGAAATGGTTGAGGCGATCGCTTTGACAATCCAGCACCCCGACCACTTCGTCGCGCACCATGAGGGGAACGGCCAGTTCTGAACGAGTGGACTTGGCGGAGCACAGGTAGCGCGGATCTTTGCGCACATCAGGCGCATACACCGGCTGTTTCTTCAGAGCGGCAACCCCGGTGAGGCCTTCTCCGAGGCCCAGTCGAATCTCGTCCTGCCCATCGTCCCAGCCAATCTGTGAGCGGACACACAGCTGCTGCGTGTCCTTATCCAGCAACAGGATGGCCACGTTTTGCAGATGGAAATAGTCACGAGCGATGGCGAGAATCCGCTGTAACACCTCATCCAGATCAAACGTGGAGAGGACGGCCTGGCCGGCGTCGTAAAGGACCGCGATTTGGCGCATATTTCTTCAGGCGTGATTCTAGCTTGTGAGGTAAGAGGGGCCGAGGTGCCTAAAGTAACGATGCCTCAAGCGGGATACCGGTTTATTTCCATCTTCTGGCGGTACGAATCAGGCCGTACGCCACCAGGCAGAACCAAAAGTCGACCACCAGTCCCAAGTCTGGCTGAAACAGCCGATGGTGGGCGGCAGGCGGCAGGGATGGCTCCAGCATAAAATAAGCCAGGTTTCCCAGGACGACGGCCGCCGAAGCTTGCAAGAGATTGACCAGCACAGTGGGTTTAGACACCGTCACCCCCGCGGCGCACCCGCGCGGTGTGGAGCACGGGCAGGGGGCTCCTGCTAACATTCCTGCGGAACCTTTCGCGCATGCTCGAACTCTCCACGCCGGTCCAGTACGTTAAGGGCATTGGTCCGAAATTGGCCGAGATTCTTGCCGCCAAGGGCATCGCCACAGTTGACGATCTTCTTCATTATCTGCCATTTCGCTACGAGGACCGGCTGAATCCGCGCGGCATCGCCGAGTTGCGCCCCGGCGAAATGGCCACGGTTATTGGTGAGGTGCGGAATTCAGGACTATTTCGCACGCGCCGAATGCCGATCTTCCAGCTCACCGTCGGCCAGGGCCGCAGCCGCCTGCGTTGCATATTCTTTAACGCCACTTACCTTCAGGGCAAGTTCGAGCCCGGTCAGCTGATCGCCCTCTACGGAAAAGTAGAAGAAGGCCCTCGCAACCATGAGCTGCAGATCGTGCAACCGCAGTTCGAGATTCTGGGCGACGCGGCAGAAGTTGGGACGGGGGCAGAGAAAAAGGCGGCAGAGTCCTCCCTGGAAGTGGGACGCATCGTGCCCATTTACGAGTCGGCCGGGCAGGGTCGCCTGACCTCGCGCTGGTTTCGCCGGATCATTCGCACGGCGCTGGAGACGCTGAATCCTGACCTGCCAGAATCGATTCCCACGGCTGTGCGCACCCACCTGGGATTGATCTCGCCACGCCAAGCGCTGTGGCAGGTGCATTGGCCTGAGGCGGGGGAAAGTCTGCAGGATTTGCAATCCGCGCGCACTCCTGCCCACCTGCGGCTGATTTTTGACGAGCTGTTTTTCGTGGAGCTCGGTCTGGAACTAAAACGCCGCCAGCAGAAAGCCCAAACCGGGATAGCGTTCCGTCTCGACGATCGGGTGCGAGCGGCGATCAAGAAGATTCTGCCATTTCATCCCACGGCCGCGCAGAAGAGGGTATTGAAGGAAATTGCTTCCGACATGGAGAAGCCGTATCCCATGCGGCGTCTGCTGCAAGGGGAGGTGGGATCGGGGAAGACAATTGTCAGCTTCGAGGCGGCGATTATTGCCATCGAAAACGGCTACCAGGTCGCGCTCATGGCGCCGACGGAGATTTTGGCGCAGCAGCATTATTTTTCAGCGCGACAGATTTTGGAAAATGCGGGATACCGAATCGTGCTGCTTACGGGCTCGTTGGACAGTGATCGCAAACGCGAAATCCGGCGTCACATCGCGCAAGGAAATGCGCAGCTCGTCATTGGCACACATGCCCTGCTGGAAGAGAAAATTGAATTTGCGAAGCCCGGCCTCGTCATTGTGGACGAACAGCATCGCTTCGGCGTGATGCAGCGATTGAAGTTGATGAAAAAATCCGGCGACGCGGACTCCAGCGTAGTCGGAGCAGCGGGCCAGGCAGGCGTAACTAGCCACCGCCAGACGGCTCTGGCGGTAGAGGCGGATGTGCTGGTCATGACTGCTACTCCCATTCCCCGCACGCTGGCGCTCACCTTGTACGGCGATCTCGATTTGAGCGTGCTCGACCAACTTCCACCGGGACGCACGCCCATCGTCACCCGGCGCGTGTCCGACGAGCGCGCCCCCGAGGTCTGGGGGTTTGTGCGAACCCAGGTTGCTGCGGGACATCAGGTTTACGTGGTCTATCCGGTCATCGAGGAGAACGAAGAGACCGAACTCAAGGCGGCGATCAAGATGTACCGCGAACTCAGCGGGAAGATGTTTGCTGACCTGAAAGTCGGCCTGTTGCACGGGCGTCTTGATTCCGATTTGAAAGATCAGGTTATGCGGATGTTTCAGAGAGGCGAGCTCGAAGTTCTTGTGGCTACCACCGTGATTGAGGTGGGCGTGGACGTGCCCAACGCGACCGCGATGGTGATTGAGCACGCGGAGCGATTTGGCCTGGCCCAGCTGCATCAATTGCGCGGACGTATTGGGCGCGGAGCGGCAAAGTCGTATTGCATCCTCATGACAGGCGGCAAGGTCAGCGAAGATGGCGAGAAGCGCCTAGAAGCCATGGTGCGCACGAGCGATGGCTTTCAGATCGCCGAACTCGATCCTGAATTGCGAGGGCCGGGCGAGTTTTTCGGAACCCGGCAAGCGGGGATGCCAAGCTTCCGCGTGGCCGATCTCATGCGCGACCGCCAACTTCTGGAAGCGGCCAAGCGCGAAGCGGCGGCCGTCATGGCCGGACCGAATGCCGAAATTTCCGAAGGAGAGATCAGCCGCGCCTTGCTCTACATGCGTTCTCGCTGGCAACACACGTACGGCCTGGTGGAAGTGGGCTGAGGCCCTGATCCGCCAAACTGATAGAATCTGAAAAGCCCATGGCAGGCAGTTCCCAACTTGTGCAGATTGAACTGGGCGGGCCGCTCAGAATGCCGAAGCCGTCATGGCTGAGAGCCCGAGCGCCGGTCGGTGACAACTTCCACAATCTTAAAACACTGGCGCGCGGATTGGGTCTGCACACGGTTTGTGAGTCCGCGCAGTGTCCGAATATCGGAGAGTGCTGGAGCCACAAGACCGCAACCTTCATGCTGTTGGGGGATATTTGTACCCGGCGTTGCGGTTTCTGCGCGGTACCCAAAGGTAAGCCGCAGCCGATCGACGGGGATGAGCCGCGGCGCGTGGCCGAAGCCGTCGCCACGCTAGGATTGAAACATGCGGTTGTGACCAGCGTGAATCGAGACGACGATAACCTCGGTGGCGCCAGGATTTTTGCCGAAACCATCCGCGAGATTCGTCAGCGCACGCCGGATTGCAGGGTCGAGGTGCTCATCCCGGATTTTCAAGGTATGGATGAGGCGCTAAAGGTCGTGCTCGACGCGCAGCCCGATGTGCTGAATCACAACACCGAGTCTGTGCCACGTCTTTACCGCGTGGTGCGCTCCGGGGCGCGCTACGAACGCACGTTGAAACTGCTGGAGAATGTCAAGAAATTCTCCCCCGGTATGGTAACCAAAAGCGGTGTGATGGTTGGTCTGGGCGAGACCACGGAAGAATTGATTGAGGTTTTCCGCGATCTGGGCGGCCGCGACGTGGACATCCTCACGGTCGGGCAATACCTGCGGCCCTCGCGGGATCATCTGCCGGTGGCTCGCTTCTACACGCCGGAAGAGTTCAATTATCTCAGAGACCAAGCGCTGCGTTTCGGCTTCCGCCACGTCGAATCGGGTCCGCTAGTTCGATCGAGCTATCACGCGCATGAACAGGCGGCCGCCACGGCAATCCCCCGGATGGTGTTCTAGCCTGGACATGCCCGGGCGCGAAAGGCACAACAATCCTCACCGCAATTCGGCGATTCATACATTCAGCCCCCGGGATATCTTGACCCGAAAGGTTTCCTGCCCGTGGTAAGCGCCATTTTGGTCGTGTTGGGCTTCTTCGCCGGGCTTTTGGGCGCGCTCACGGGCATCGGCGGCGGAGTCCTGCTGTCACCCATTCTGGCGTTGTACTTTGGCATTCCTATTCGGCAGGCCGTGGGCACGAGTCTGGTCGCGGTCATCACAACTTCAGCGGCCAGTTCCTCGGTTCACCTGCAACGGCACACTACGGATATTCGTCTGGGCATGACGCTCGAACTCGCTACGTCTCTGGGCGCGGCGGTCACGGCCTATCTGGTCGGCTACTTCAATCGCGTGGCCTTGGAGGGATTATTCGCAGCGTTTCTGCTGTACAGCGTGGTCACCATTTTGCGGAGGCGGGGAAAGATTAAGGAAGAGAACGAATTGGCCGTGCAGACCGATGGCGAGACGGTCATTCCGGAATATGAGCCGCAACGCTATCCCCTGGGGCTGGGCGCATCGTTGGTCGCGGGAGGACTCTCTGGCCTTCTCGGTATCGGAGGCGGACCCATTAAAGTTCCGGTGATGTACCTGTTCATGAACGTACCGCTCATGGTGGCTACGGCGACGTCGAATTTTATGATCGGCGTGACCGCAGCCGCCAGCGCGATCGTGTATTACCGCCGCGGCGATATTCTGGTGCACGTCGCGGCTCCTCTGGCGGTCGGCGTCTTTCTGGGATCGCTGCTGGGGGCGCGCATGGCGCCACGCATCCACGCGAAATACGTGGTGTATCTGCTAGTGGCCATCATGCTTTACCTCGCGGCTCACTTGATTGTGCACCTGCTCAGGACGGGCATGGCATGAGCCAACTGCGAGAACCCGCGTTCGACAGGCAAGTTGCGCTGGTGCTGCGGATCGGCGCGTACGGCGGTTTTCTCATCATGCTGGCAGGCTTGGTCGTCGGATTATCGGCAACCGGTGAGATGTCATTCGCCATCGAGCGAGTCGGAGTTCTTGTCATGTTGGCGACGCCGGTGATTAGGGTAGTCGTAGCCTGTGTCCTATTCTTGAGTGAGAAGGATTGGAAATATGGCGCTATTTCCTTTGGCGTGCTGGTGATCTTACTACTCAGCGCAGTTTTTGGGATCGGTGAGCACTAGTGGCCAATCCTGACAGTGGATGGCACGCCGCTGGCCAGCACCGAGATCGTCAGAAGATATGGAGCTTGATGGAGAGATATTTCTTCGGGTTTTCGCGAATCGACTTTATCAACTCACGCGTTTCTACCAGCATCTTGTCAGTATTGTTATAGAGTGCCTCATCTTTAAATAGCTTGCCTACAGTGCCCTGACCGGCTTCCAGAGCAGTGGTTATGGCGGAGAGTTTGCTGATCGTGTTGTCGAGTTTGCGAGCCAGCTCTTCGTCCTTGGTTAATTTACCGAGCGTGCCCTTGCCTGCGTTGATCTCTTCAGTCAGCTTCTTGGCGTTGGCGATGGTGTCGTTGGTGTTGTTGTAGAGAGCCGGATCCTTGAGAAACTTGCCAGCCGAGCCCTTGCCCTGCTGCAGATCGTCTGCTATGCCATTCAGCTTGTCGAGAATGGACATGACTTTGTCGTAAGCGTCGTTCCTCGAAACCAATTGGCCCAGGCTGCCCTGGCCTTTGCTGATTTGATCCACAATTCCCTTGAACTCACTCACGGTCGCCGAGAATCGGTCATACAGAGTGGGATCGTAAATCAGCTTGCCGAGTGATCCCTTGCCGCTTTCCGCGAAGGCCAGGATGCGATCGGCCCGCTTGAGCAGGGCGTCCATGTTCTGAAGGGTGCCCTGGCTGGAGCGCACGACCTGATTGAAGTCAGGATGCACCTGTGTGGGCAAGGTATCGCCGTTTTGCGCCACCGGACCGATGGCCTGGGAGCTGTCGATGTCGATGTATGTTTCGCCCAGCACGCCTGCAGTGCTTAGCGAAGCCACCGAATCGCGGCGAAGGTTGAAGCTGTATTTCGTGCTGACTTTCATCACGACTTCAACCGGCGTAAGTTGCTTATCTTTATAGGGCACAACCCGGATCTTGGTCACATTGCCAATGTCCACGCCGTTCAGCCGGACGGCAGCTCCCTCGCGCAGCCCTCCGGCGTTATCGAAATAGGTTTTTAGGATGATTTTAGGGGTGAATAATCCTGTTGTGCCGCTCATCAGGAACAGCAGCACGCCCAGGGTGACGCTGGCCAAAACAACCGTCAGGCCGACGCGCAGTTCTGACCATTGGAGCTGCTTCTGGCTAGGCAAATGTCTCCCTCAAACGGCCAGTTCGGTTGACGTGCCCGGGCTGTATGAGCGGTTTCAGATTCCTGACTCGCCTACCGCTGCATGATAACAAACTCAAGCCTTGCCTCTAAGCCGCCTTCCGATGGAGAGCGGGCATAAGCAACAATGCGAACAAATAGGCTGCTGCTCCACAGGCCAGCGTCACATTCAAGCCGAATTGAATGGCTAGGACCATTGCCAGCACGGACCCGAGCACGCTGGCCGATGCGTTCATCGCCCACGCCCATTCCACGGCATTGTCGGAGGCTTCGGGATCCAACTCCGCTCCCGGGATGCGGAATCGAGGAAGGTTCGCCAGAGCGCGCAGGCCGGTGGGGAACGGCATGCCCATGACGAAACCCAGAGGTATGAGAAGAACTCCGCTGACCAAGAGCCTGAGTCCAAATCCCAGGCCGACCAGCGCCGCCAGCCGGCTGGGTAAGAAGAACACATTAGCGAGAAGCACTGCGATGACCGATGCAAGGGGAATCCAGGCGAGTTGCGTCCGGAGAAGCCACCGCCTGGAAAACAGGCTGCCTGCGCCGCTGGAGAGCATCAGCAGGAAAATGACCACCGTCAAAGCATAGGTAGGATGCCCTAAAAAAAGCACGAAGCGCTGAATGAACGCGATTTCCACCAGAATGTAGCCTAAGCCCACTGCGACAAAATAGAGCAACCTCCAGGGCAGAGGCCTCCCCTTTTCATTCTTCAGCGCCAGCGGCAGAATTAGAAAGACCAACACCGCGGCAAAAGAGATGACCAAAACCAAGAGTAGAACCAACACGCCCAGATTCACCTTCCAGTCGACGCCTCGTTGCAGGCCCTCTTGGCCCAAAATCTGCCCCGCTTTGAGGGTGAAAAAAAAGAAGGGAGCATTGTCGCTAACCGGGGTGACGTTGTAGGCATATCCTTGCGCAAAACGATAAGGGTCGTTGCTGGCAATCAAAGTGGAGAAGGGGTTGTTTTCCGGTTGCGACGGCAAGTAGAGAGCCGTCAGGTCGGGATACTGCGCCATATGAGCCCGGACGGTTGACTCCTCCTCAGCGGTGAAAGCTGTTTTCTTCGCCAGCACCACCACGGGAATACCGTCCTCATCGAGGGCGCCCTCGGAAGCGACAATGAAGTTGCGCGCCGGATCGGCCACTCCTAGACCATGCAGCGCATCCATCGCCACCGAGACCACCCGTAGGGCCTCGCGCGGCTGGCGAAATTCCCAGCGAGTGATTGCGATCATGCCCTCAGGCTTAAGATGATCGAAATATTCGCGAAAGGCTTCCACGGTGTACAGATTGTTTTCACTGAGGGCGAAGGCTCCCGCAGCGGTGGAGGCCCAGGTGTCGACCAGAGTCATCTGTACGACGTCAAAACGCTGCCGAGTCGAACGAAGGAAAGAGCGGCCGTCGGTGACGTGGACGTGTACTTCGGGACGCTCGTAAAGGTGCTGCGCGTAGTCGGCATAGCGCTCGCGCATGATGGTCGTGGCGATAATGGGGTTAATCTCAATGCCCGTCACGCTGGGACTGCCGTTCGCCACGGCGCGCAACACGTCAACTCCGCCGCCGGGCCCGATGATGGCAAACTCGCCGCGCGGCCGCAGCACATTCGCCAAAGCAGGCGGAGCCGACATCAAATCGCTCTCCCACTCCGTATCATGCCAGTGCTTCAGGTCGGCATTCATGATGTAAGTGGAAGCGTCGGCGTCAATCACGATGGCCTTCGCCTGGCCCTGGCGGTCGACTTCCACGCGGGAGATTGCATTCCAGCGGGCAAATTCTACCCAGGCTGGATCGCGGAACATCCCCTTGGCATAGACCACGTCAATCAAAGTTCCCGAATGGTTGGCGGCGATCAGCGTCAGCAACGCGACGGCGAAAAGCCCCGCCACTCTACGCCCAGTCCTGTGCTGGCCCCACAACGCTGCTGCGATGGCCTGAGTGACGCCGGCAAAAAGAATTGTGTTCGGCCCTCCCAACCAGTTCAACAAGGGTACAACTGCAAGACACGCCATTGAGCCCCCGGCCAAGTCTGCTCCATAGAGCCACGGAATGCGCTGAGTCTCGCGCGCAAAAACAACGGAGAACAACAAGCCGGTAAAGAGAAAAGGCACTGCGGCGATCATGTAAAGGGCGGTCAGATGCAGAAAGTTCTTGCTCGAAACCTCAAGGGCTACGGGCACATGGAGGACGGTCTCCAGGACTGCCGGTACCATCAACCCATTCGCAATGCACAAATAGGCAGCCAGCTTGCGGGTAGAGACGCCAGCCAATTTTGTCTTGAACAGATAGGCGAAGACTCCGCCGGCGCCCAACCCTAACAGGGCAATCGATATTGCGAGAAATGCGAAATGATAGAACAGCACCACGGAGAACAATCGAGTGAGTGCAAGCTCCAGTAACAGAGCAGCAAAGCTCGTGAGGGCAAGCCCGGTCAGTAGAGTGCGGTCGGGAATTGTGATGGGAGCAGAGGACACAATGGGCGTCTGTGCAATTGCCGACATAATTGATTCGGAGGCGACAGTCTAGCAGAAGGCCAATCCCGCGCATGCACTTCCACATTCCGCCAAGGCGGCCAGGAGCCTACGCGGATATCATCGCCGTGGATGGCGATCCATCGCGGAGTATCAAGGCCGTGGAAAATATGCAGTTGGTGATGAAAGAGGGAGAACTGTGCAAGAGCCAGATCAAGGAACTCGCGAATGGTGCTAGGTCCGAGCGTCGGTCCCTGGTTCCGGCACAGCGGTGGGATTTTTCATACAATCTGTGCTTGACTTCGGCTGCGCCGTGGGCATAATGCGTCAATCCCGTTTTCTGGTTGGAAGCGGAGTCGGCTCCTGGGGGTTAAGTCGCCGAGAGCCGGGAGGAGGGGTTATGAGCGTACTGGAGCTTTGTGATCGGGAGATCGCGGCTGTTCCGCTGGAAGCAACCGTGGCCGATGCCATGCATAAGATGCTGGACCACCACGTCGGAGCCGTAGCCGTGGTCGACAGCGAATACCGCGTTGCGGGAATTTTCACCGAACGCGATGTGCTGCGAAAAATGGCGCTGAGCCGGCTGGATCCCCACACCACGCCTGTGCGCGACCTGATGACCACGCCCGTCGAGATGGCGACCCGGGCTACTGGCCCAGGGGAAGCATTGACCATTATGCTGGAACGCCACTTCAGGCATCTGCCGGTCGCCGACGACAACGGTAAACTCCTGGGGATTCTCTCCATCCGCAACCTGCTGGAGTGGCGTGTGGAAGATCTGGGCCGCCAACTGGATTCGCTGGAACAGTACGTGTCCAATGACGGGCCCGGCGGCTAGCTTAGCCAACCCTGGCTGAAATATCACAATCGATGCCATCCTCTGCTTCGTCCAAGGTCATCGCAGGCGCGCGCATAGCCACGGCTGTATTCTTCCTGCTCTTTGGCGAATACAAGCTGGCCGGTCCCGGTTTCGCCCACGGCGGTTTTCAGGGATACCTCAAGGGTTACATCGACGGAACTGCGGTGAGCTTCTACCGCCCCGTCCTTGCCCATCTGGTTTTGCCGCATGCGGTATGGCTGGGATACGGGGTGGGCCTTCTGGAAATATTCATTGGCTTGAGCCTTCTCCTCGGTCTTTGGGTGCGGCCCGCTTCGGTGCTGGGAGCATTATTCATGCTTAACCTGACACTCTCCACGTGGTGGGAGCCCGGCCATGGCGCGCCCTTGTGGCGCTACTTCGGAGCCGAGCTCGATACTCTGCCGCTGCTGTTGCTGTTTATCATTTTCTTCGCCACGGATGCGGGCACGGTCTGGGGACTCGATGGCCGGCGGCGAGCATGAGTCAAAGTTGAATCCGAACCCGAGGGACTATTCGCAGCGAATTTCTTAAGTAACGAAGAAAGAGAGAATCACCATGCGAAGAGTTGGTTCAGTCTTGGTTGTCGCTGCACTGTTGATGCTTACCATGCAGACGGTCGCCCAACAATCGGTTCCGCATGTGGCGGTGCACGCCGGGAACCTGCTGGATGTAAAGGGTGGCAAGCTGCTCCCCAATCAAGTCATTGTCGTTGCAGGCGAAAAGATTGTGAGTGTGGGACCTGCGGCGGAGTCCAAAGTACCTGCCGACGCGAAAAGGATCGATCTCCCGAACGCCACTATTTTGCCCGGACTCATTGACGCCCACACTCACCTTACCGCCGACCCCAAGTTCGGGTATGAGCGCCTGGCGGTTTCCGTGCCGCGCGAAACCTTGATCGGGGCGAAGAATGCGCGAGTTACCCTTCAAGCCGGATTCACAACAGTGCGCAACGTGGGCGCCTCCGGATACAGCGACGTGGCCCTGCGCGACGCAATCAACGCGGGGGACGTACCGGGTCCGCGCATGCTGGTGAGCGGGCCAGCCCTGAGCATCACCGGCGGCCACTGTGACAACAACCTGCTGCCTTTTGAGTACCACGCGGTGGGTGACGGCGTGGCTGACGGTATTGCGGCTGTCCAGCACAGGGTGCGCGAAAACATCAAGTACGGCTCCGATCTGATCAAAGTGTGCGCCACCGGGGGCGTCCTATCGAAAGGCGACGATCCGCAGGCATCGCAGTACACGTTGGAGGAAATGAGGGCGATGGTGGCCGATGCCCACCGGTTGGGACGAAAAGTTGCTGCCCATGCCCACGGAGCGCAGGGAATTCTGTGGGCGTCGGAAGCCGGAGTGGATTCCATCGAACACGGTTCGTATATTGACGATGCCGCCATCGCCCAGATGAAGAAAAATGGCACCTATCTGGTGCCCACGCTTTACCTGGGAGACTGGTTCTTGGAAAATGCGGAAGCCAACCACGTCCCGGATTTTCTACTGGGGAAGGCGAAGGCGGTTATGCCGGCGGCCCGTCAGAACATCGCTCACGCGTTTGCCAGTGGGGTGAAAGTCGCTTTCGGTACGGATGCCGCAGTCTATCCCCATGGCCTGAACGCGCATGAGTTTGCGGTGATGGTGAAGCTAGGGCTCACCCCCCTCCAAGCCATCGAAGCCGCGACGGTGAACGCCGCCGATCTGCTGGGATGGTCCGGGAAAGTGGGCAGCCTCGAGCCCGGCGCGTGGGCTGACATCATCGCGGTTGACGGGGATCCGTTGAAAGATGTGACCACACTCGAGCGCGTGAAGTTCGTGATGAAGGGTGGCGAGGTTATTAGAAATGAATATGGCAAGTGAGGTTGGGGGATGAGGCATCTTGGATCATTTGTTCTATCGGCCCTATCCTGCGATCTCTGCGGCCGGCCCTTGGCGCCTCCGCGCTTGCAGGTTTTCCATGAAGCTCAACACTAAAATCGGAGAGTTTGACCTCCACACAGAATGCGGGGCTCTCCCCCTCTCACCTTGAGGACAGGCGGAGATCTAGGGAGTCAGAGGCTGCTGGCGCGCCCGCTCCGTTACCCAGTCCGTCCAGATCGAAGAGGCTCCACTGGCCAACAACGGGACCTTTCCGAACACCGCATCCACGAAATTCTCTAACATGGGATAGTGCAGATTAACGTGCGGCGGAAGATGCCCTCGGCCGCCGGGATAAACGAGCTCCGGCCCGTTCAAAGGAGTTAAATCCATTTCGCCTTCCGTGCCGCGTATGCGGCATTCGTCCCGCTTGACTCTGGAGTGCCACCGTACATCCACCACACCGCGCACGCCGTCCTCGTAATCAATCATTACGGTGGCATTGTCTTCGACGGCGTAGTGATGCACTGCGTTCGAGAGGTGTCCGCTCACCCGCTGCGGCTGGCCGAAAAAGAAGTTCAACACGTCAATGCGGTGAGATCCGATATCGAACAGCGGCCCGCCCCCGGCTTTTACAGGATCAACCAACCAGGCGCGGCTGCTATCTCGTCCATCGAACCAATCATGGCAGGTCAGCTCGGCGAACACCGGCGTCCCGATCGCGCCCGCGTCGAGCAACTCCCGGGCCCGTTGCACTTTGGGATAGCTGCGGCGGTAGTAGGCCACTCCGAGCGTTTTTCCCGTCTCCGAAGCGGTGCGCAACATGGAGCGCGCTTCAGTCTCGTTCCTAGCCATGGGCTTCTCGCATAACACGTGCTTGCCCGCGCGCAGGGCCTGAATCGTCTGTGGCGCGTGCAGAAAAACCGGGGTGGCAACATAAACCGCGTGCACTGCCGTCTCGGAAACAGCTTCCCCTAGGTCAGTCCAAGCGCGCGTGTTCAGCGGAGCCGCTTTCGCCGGATCGCGGGTCACGACGCCGTACAGGTTGCTTCTGGATTCGGCCTGAATCGCTGGAATAATACGCCTGACCGCGATGTCGCCGACTCCAACCACAACCCAATTCAGCATCGCCCGTGTGCCTCGTATGAGTTCAGGAACTGGTGCTCGCATTGGCTGAATGCTGACGCAACAAAAATCAAAGGCCGGACTGTGCCGGCCTTCGTCATTGATCTCGAATGGAGGGAACTATTTCTTGGGAGCGATCGCATCCTTGGCGGCCTTGGCTACGCGGAACTTTACCACGGTCTTAGCCTTAATCTGGATGGGCTCGCCAGTCTGCGGATTGCGTCCGACGCGCGCCTTGCGGTGCGCCTTCACCAGCCGGCCCAGGCCGGGCACCACGAATACGCCGTTCTTCTTGGTTTCTTTGATGGCGGTATCAGCCAACTGTTCCAGGAACAACGCTGCAGTTTTATTGTTGAGCTCGGTCTTCTCGGCTAGATGCCGGATGAGCTGTGTCTTGGTCAAACCTGACGCCATAAACTTCCTCCTCGACAATTTTTTTGATTTAATTCCGGTGGGGGCTATGTTACCTCAGCGACCCTGTGGAAAACACCCCATTTTATGCGGGTCTAGACAATATAGCACGCACAGGAGGGCCTTTTCATGCGCTTTTCTGCAAATTAAAGTTCCCAAATGGCCTTTTTGCCCGCACTTCCTGCTGGTCAGAAGGCAGAAATTAACCAGATGAGCCTTTAGCGTTGTGGGCTCGCGGAAAACTCCAGAGGCCGCTTCTGAATGCCATAATGGGGTAACAGGAGTCTGCGCTTTGAGTTGTGCCATCTGCGAGATGCGAAGAGAAAAGCGCTTTTGCCCGGCGGTGCATGGGCGCATCTGCGCGCAATGTTGCGGCGAACAGCGCGAGGTCACACTCGACTGTCCCAGCGGTTGTCCGTATCTCCAGCAAGCACGGGAACACCAGAGGCCGCGTTCCATGGGCCAGTTTGATCCCGCTTCGCTGTTTCTCGAAGTTGAGATCCCCGAGCAGTTTCTGTACGAGCGCGAGCCCTTGCTCATGGGTTTGAGCTTCGCCTTGGCCCAGGGCGCCAGGAGCGATCGCACTATGCATGACACTGATCTGATCGCCGCCCTTTCGGCCCTGTGCACAAGCTATAAGCGCCTGGTCAGCTCAGGACTGCACTACGAACAGGCGTTGACCAACATCGCGCAGCAAACCATCGCGTCGGAGGTGGAAGCCATGTTGCAGCAATATCGCGAGGTCGAGCAGGAACACGCAGGCTATTCCAGCTTGCGTGATTCCGACGTGCTGAAAGCCCTGGTATTTCTGGTTCGAATGGCATACGGACGAACCTCAGGCCGTCCCCAGTCGCGTGCCTTCATGGATTTTCTCGCGGCACAATTTTCCGAAAGGGAGTCAGCATGGGTTGCGCCCCAGGAAGCGGCCAGCCGGATTATCATGCCGTAACAAGCGGAGCCCGGATTCGCAGGTAAACGGATAACCTCCGGAACGGCAAATGCTCCTAAGCAAGAGAGGACTTGAGTCGTGTCCATACGTGGAACTTCCTGGCTGGATCTTTCTTCTTACTTCCTTGCTTCTTACTTCCTTCTTACTTCCTGACCCGGGGGCAGAGCCTGGAGCAGCTCAAGCGCAGTTTTATTGAACTGCGGGTGCAACGCTTCCGGCCGAATCTCCGCCAAAGGCTCAAGCACAAAGCGCCGTTGCTGCATCGCGGGATGCGGTACGGTCAGCCTCGGCGTAGCAATGACAGCATGGCCGAAGAGCAATATGTCAATGTCAATCGTGCGCGGCCCTTTTTCCAGCTCGCGCTTGCGACCCATTGCTTGTTCAATCCGAAGGATGGACGCCATCAGTACTTCCGGCGTCTTCGGAGTTTCGAGAGCGATAGCACAATTCAAGAACCAGGGCTGAGCGGTGACCTCGACCGGCTCGGTTTCGTAGAAGGACGAGACTGCCGCCACGCGTCCCACCGATCCCAGGCGGGAGATCGCATCGCGCAAATGACCCTCACGATCACCGAGGTTCGAACCCAGCGAAAGATAGGCAGTGTGCTGCACGGATCGACGGTGTCCCATCTTTACACGGTTA
>Ga0137415_10003572_pt1 | contig 15445 bp, 13 predicted proteins | sample CZODoug3_1_1_16f_FD_183082 | JGI IMG/M metagenome (GOLD analysis project Ga0137415, IMG submission 183082) | Vadose zone soil fungal communities from Angelo Coast Range Reserve, California, USA - CZODoug3_1_1_16fungal (Hybrid Assembly) | ecosystem: Environmental > Terrestrial > Soil > Vadose... | reverse complement strand
CTGTTCCGGGCGGCGGTGGTGTCGTGGCTGGCCAACGACATCGAAGAAGTCATCTGCGTGATCGACTACACCGACAAACGCTCCATCGAGATCGCCCGCGAACTGGGCACCACAGTGATCGTCACCGACATACCCGGCAAACGCGACGCACTACGCCGGGGCTGGGAAGCCGCATCCACCTCCCTGGTCGCACTGGTCGACTCCGACACCGTGTGGGCCCCCGACGTCGCGGTCAAAGGCGCCATGCCCTTCATCGACCCACAGGTCGGCGCCGTCACCACCCGCCAGAACGTGATGAACCCACGCACCCCCTGGCAACACCTCAACGACATGTACCTGGACTACCGCTACTTCCACGAACTGGCCTCACAATCGGTAGTCGGCCAAGCCGTGTCATGCCTGTCCGGGCGCACCGCGATCTACCGCCGCGCACTGCTACACCAACACACCCACCGGTTCATGAACGAAACATTCTGGGGCGTACCCTGCCTATCCGGGGACGACAAACGACTCACCATGCTCACCCTGGAAGCCGGCTACCACGCCGTGCTGCAACGCTCAGCCTGCGTCTGGTCACAGTTCCCCCGCGGCGGGAACACCTTCTTCAAACAACGACTACGCTGGGCACGCAACACCTGGCGCTCAGACATGCGCGCCCTGAGCAGCCGCTGGCTATGGAAACGCAAGTTCCTGGCCTACTGGATGATCGACAAAGCGATCAGCTCATTCACCCTGCTAGCCTCACCCGCCTACCTGATCCTCTCACTGATACAACACCGCTACGCAGTCGCCGGAATCCTCGGCGCATGGTGGATGTTCAGCCGCTCCGCGAAAATGCTGGCCCACCTCGAACGCCGCCCCTGGCACTTCATCACCATGATGCCCTTCTTCATCGTGATCAGCTTCCTCATGTCCATGGTCAAAATCTCCGCCCTATTCACCATCCGCAAACAACGCTGGCTCACCCGCGACGTCGCCGTCTCCGCCAAAACCAAGACCGTCGGCCGAACCAACGGCGCCGGGGCAATGGAGGCCCTCAGCGGGGCCGTCGCGGTGGAAGCTCTCCCTCGGGCGCAGCCCGAAGTAACGGAAGCGTCGCGCGTGGCGATCACCACCACGTCACTGGAGGCCGGGCAGCCGGTCGAGTCGGCCGACCACGAGCCAGCGCTGGAACGGGTGCCGGACACCGGCGAGCTCGCCTCCGTCCCTGACGCCGAGCCGGCCACATCTAGCACCACGGAGTCCACTCGATGACCCGAAGGCACCGTCTCCGCCGAGTCTTCCTGGCGTTCGTCGCCCTGGCCGCCGTGGCCTGCGGGGTACTCGGCGTGCTGGCCGGGCTCGGAGTCTGGCGGCCGCACACCGGCCTGTTGGCGGCGCCGGTCGCCGCGCAGCAGCCGGTGGTGCCCGCCGACGCCGACGACGAAAGTCTCGACCCGCACGACCTCGCGCCGCAGCGGCAGCGGGTCCGGATGATCCCCGACCAGTTCGACCCGGTCTCCTCGCCGAAGAAGATGATCGGCACCCCGTGGGCGAACATCACCGTCTGGCCCGACAGCATCCGCATGCTCGTCGGCGACCGGGTGCTGTGGACCGGCTTCTACAGCTCGCTGCCGCACTTCGACGGCCAGATATCGATGGACGACATCGCCGCGCTGGTGGCGAAGAGCCCCGCGCCGGAATGGCTGCGCGAGACCCAGCCCGGGGTGTTCCTGCTGCAGGCCGGGATCGTGCAGGCCCCGGCGACCACGCTCACCGTTGCCGCGCCTCGCGTGCACGAGGTGCGACTGGCGTCGAACCCGTACGTGTTCATCGCCGGCGTCTCGGCGATAGGCAACTTCCAGGGCGTCAAGGTGACCTCCTGGGACACCAAGGCCAACATCCCGGACGCGGACGCCAACCACCGCCGGCCGTTCGTCTCATACAGCCAGGCCGGCGCCAAGCTGAACATCACCGACTCCGAAATGTGCTACCTCGGCTCGGACAGCAGCAACGCCTACGGGGTGAGCTGGGGGACGGACACCTCAGGTACAGCGCTGCGCTCGGTGTTCCACCACAACCTGTTCGGCGCCTACACCGGGCGGGCCGTGGATGTCACGTTCCAGAACAACGTCTTCCGGGACAACGCCGTGTACGGGCTGGACCCGCACACCAACACCCGGAAGCTGACGATCACCGGCAACGAGGCGTACGGCAACAACGTGCACGGCATCATCTTCTCGAAGGGCGTGATCGACAGCGTCGTGGCGAACAACCACTCCCACGACAACGGCGCCAACGGGATCATGATGGACGAGACCTCGGACAACAACGTCATCCAGAACAACGTGGTCGAGAACAACCACGGTGACGGGATCGTGATCCAGGGCTCGTCGAACGTGCAGGTCACGAACAACGTGGTCTCCGGCAACACCCTGGGCCTGCGGGTCAACGCCAACGAGCTCGGCGTCGCCGTCGGCAACCACCTGACCGGCAACCAGCTCAGCCGCAACCAGAACGGCGTGAACATCTACAACGGGGCCCGTGGCACCACGATGGATCACAACGTGGTGCGGGACACCGTCGACACCGGGCTGCTGCTCACCGAGCCGACGGTCAGCGACTCCGACATCGTGATCAACGCCAAGAAGGCAGCGGTCATCGGGAAGGGCGAGTCCACCCTGCGTGCGCTGGCCGTGCAGGGGGTCGACCGGGGCATTGTGCTGCTCGCCGGCACCTCGGCGACCGTCACCGCTGGGCAGATCGCGGCCAGGGACACCGGAATCGACATGCAGGACGTGTCTACGCTCACCCTCACCGGGCCGGTCAGCACGATCAGCGGCGCGCGTAAGGGCGTGACGGTCCAGGGCACCGCCAACCTGGACAACGTGGCGATCCAGGATGTGGACAAGGGCGTCATCCTCAACCCGGCCGCGCGGCTCTCGCTGGACGCCGGGCACATCGCCGCGCGGAACATCGGCCTCGAGGTGCTGGGCCCGGACGGTGGCGACCGGTTGACCCTGCACAACTCGGACGTGCGTGCCGCGCAGCCGGTGACCGGAGCGTCGCTCACCGAGGAATCCAGCAACGACTTCAGCGCGACCATGTCCTGGCTGGCGATCGCCGGCGCGGTGTTCCTGGCTCTGGCACTCGCGCTGCACCTGATCCACCGCATCTGGAGCCCGATGTCGGCGGTCCGGCACAAGGTGTTGCCGCAGGGCTCCGCCGGCAGCCAGCATGCGTGAACCCCGGCATCCGCCGGGGTTCACACGATCCACACCGAGCACCCGGGGCGCACCCGGCAATCGCTACGCCGTCCTGGCGTGCTCGGCGCCCTCACCCGGGGAGAACGACCGGACGCGGGCGAGATAGCCACGCCCCGCCGCCGCGGCCAGTCGGGGCGTCGCCGCCGGGCCCACGATGCTCGCCGCGAGCGCCACCATGGCCGCCTCCTGGTCGGCGGCGGCCGCGGTCGCGGCCCGGTTCCCGTGCGCGTCGATCAGTGACCGGAGCACCTGCTGGTCGTCCCGCAGCGCGAGCCATGCGCTTGCCACGGCCTCCCGCGCGGGCCGGTCACCGTGGAACTCCAGGGCGTAGTCCAGGCGGGTGGACAGCGCGGCGTTCCAGCGGCGGTGCAGCGACAGGGCCTGCTCGTCGGTGAGTACCACGGCGGTGTCCGGCCAGTTGGCCGCGCGGGCGATGAGGGCATTGAGGGCGGTGTAGGACGTGCCGTTCTCGTTGCGGATCACGATGCGGACCCCTTTCGATGAGTCTCAGGTGGTGGGCTTCGCCAGCGGCGCTGCTGCACCCGTCACGACCCACGCCCCTCAGGCACTTCCCGCCACTGGGGCCGGGCAGCTCCATGGCCGCTCGACTAACCCGACAGCATGGTGTTGTCGTCACGATCGTGTGATCATGGCGGCACGATGTAGACAACACATCGATGGCACATGGATGCCCCGACCAGTGTCAGCGCGGATCTTGAGGCACGCTGGTGTACCAGACCTCGGGCCTGCCCACCTGCCCGTACCGAGGCACCCGCTTGGCCAGGCCGTTGTCCGCCAGGTACTCGAGGTATCGCCGCGCGGTCACCCGGGCCACGCCGGTCGCCGCGGCGGTCGCCCCGGCGGACAAGCCCTCCGGCCGCGCGGCCAGCGCCGCGGTGACCGCGTTCAGCGTCGGCTCACTCATCCCCTTCGGCAGCACCTGCACGGCCGGCGCCCGCAGTGTGGCCAGCGCGCGGTCCACGTCCGCCTGGTCGGCCGCGTACCCCACGCTCTGCCGGAACTGGCGGTAGCGCTCCAGCTTGTCTCGCAGGGAGGCGAACGTGAACGGTTTGAGCAGGTACTGCACGATCCCGAGCGCCACCGCCGCCTTCACCACCGCCAGGTCCCGCGCGGAGGTCACCGCGATCACGTCGACCTGGCTGTTGGCGGCACGCAGCGCCCGGCACACCACGAGCCCATGGGTGTCCGGGAGGTAGAAGTCGAGCAGCACCAGGTCGAGCGGCTCGCGTTCGCACACCCGCAGCGCCTCCGCTCCGGTGTGCGCCACACCCGCGACGGCGAACCCCTCGACCCGTTCCACGTACACCCGGTGCGCCTCGGCCACCACCGGGTCGTCCTCGACCACGAGCACCCGGATCACCGGACGGTCACCCGGCCCGACGGCAGCCGCACCGTGAACACCGCACCGCCGTCGTTCACCAGCTCGATGCTGCCGTCGTACCGGCGCACCGCCTGGCCGACCAGCGCCAGTCCCAGCCCCCGCCCGACCGGCCCGTCCTGCGGTTTGGTCGACCAGCCCCGCTGGAACACGTCCCGGCGTGCCTCCTCGGCGACGCCGCCGCCGGTGTCGGCCACCCGCAGCAGCAACTGCCCTGACTCGACCTTCACGGTGACCACCACCCGAGGCCGGCCATCGTGCTCCCCCGTGCCCTCCACGGCCGCGTCGATGGCGTTGTCCAGGAGGTTCCCCAGTATGGTCACCAGCGCCCGGGGCTCCACACCGCGTGCGTCCAGGTCACCGAGCGCGGTGTCGTCGGTGAGCACCAGCTCCACCCCTCGCTCGCTCGCCTCGGCGGCCTTGCCCAGCAGCAGCGCGGCCAACACGGGCTCCGACACAGCGCCGACCACTCGGTCGGTTAGCTGCTGGGCGATGGCCAGCTCGGCGGTGGCGAACTCAACCGCCTCGTCCGGCCGGCCCATCTCCACCAGTGACACCACCGTGTGCAGCCGGTTGGCCGACTCGTGGGCTTGCGAGCGCAGCGACTCGGCCAGGCCGCGGGTGGTGTTCAGCTCGCCGGTCAGCAGTTGCAGGTCGGTGTGGTCGCGCAGGGTCACCACGTTGCCCCGGTCCCGGTGCCCGGCGCGCACCCGGGCGCTGTTCAACACCACCACCCGGGTGTCGGTCACGTGGATCTCGTCGTGCCGCGGCTCCCCGGCGCCCAGGGCTCGGGCCAGCGGCGCCGACAGCCCCAGCTCGGTGATCGGCGCCCCGACCGGATCCCCGATCAGCCCGAGCAGCTCGCGGGCACCGTCGTTGCACAGCACGACCCGGCTCTGGGCGTCGACCAGCAGGAGACCTTCCCGGACGGCGTGCAGGGTGGCCTCGTACGAGGCGAACACGCTGCTCAGCTCCGCCGGCGCCAGCCCCCGGGTCTGCCGCCGCAACCGCGCGCTGATCATGAAGCTGCCCACCCCGCCCACCGCCAGCATGGCCGCCGCCGCGATGAACAGCGGGAGCAGCCGCTCGGCCAACGCCGCGGAGATCGCAGTGATCTTGATACCGACCGCGACCAGGGCAACCACCTGCCGCCCCGCGTCGAACACCGGGACCACGGCCCGCATCGACGGACCCAGGGTCCCGGTGTAGGTCTCGGTCAGCACCTCACCCCGCCGCGCGGCGTCCGTATTGCCCAGGAACTCACCGCCGATCATCTCCGGGTTGGGATGGGTGAACCGGATCCCGGCCAGGTTCATGATCGTCACGAAGTCCACCCCGGTGTCCGCCCGCACCTGCTCGGCGAACGGCTGCAGCCGGGCGGATGGGTCGGCGGTGGACAGCGCCGCGACCACCCCGGGCGCGTCGGCGATGGTCCGCGCCACCGCGATCACCTCGCCGCGGGCTCGGTCGTCCGCCGCCCGGGAGACGTCGAGGTAGGCGAGGCCGCCGCCCACCGCGACCAGCACGGCGAGCCCGGCCAGTTGAACCAGCAACAGCTGGCGCGCCAAGCTCCATCGCCGACTCATCCCGCGCATGCCCCCATACCAGCACTGGGGAGCGTGCTGAACAATATTCGGTACCCTCCCGCCGACGGCCGCGATCCGTGCGGAAACTCTATGAACACAATCGTGACGTGGTTCACCCCGCCCCGGATAGTTCCCCCTAGCCGCGCCGGCCAGGGCGCGCGCAGGGACTCCCTATGGAGGCAACGGTGCCGACACCGCATTCCAGCCAGGACGGGCCGGCCACACCGCCGGCCCGCGACCGGGCCCACTACCTGTACCTCGCCGTGGTCGCGGCGGTTGTGCTCGGCGTTCTCGTCGGGTTCGCCGCGCCGGGCTTCGCCAAAGAACTCGCCCCGCTGGGCACCGGGTTCGTCAACCTCATCAAGATGATGATCTCACCGATCATCTTCTGCACCATCGTGCTGGGCATCGGCTCAGTCGCCAAAGCAGCGCAGGTCGGCAAGGTCGGCCTGTTCGCGCTGGGCTACTTCATGGTGATGTCCACCGTGGCGCTGATCATCGGCCTGGTGGTGGGCAACCTGCTGCACCCCGGCTCGGGCCTGCACCTGGACCCGTCCGCCGCGGCCAAGGCCCAACAGCAGGCCACCGGGGCGGCGGGCGGCACCGACTTCCTGCTCGGCATCATCCCGACCTCGCTGCTGTCCGCGCTCACCTCGGGTTCGGTGCTGCAGACCCTGCTGGTGGCCCTGCTCGTCGGGTTCGCGCTCCAGCGGATGGGGCCGGCCGGACAGCCCATCCGGCGCGGCGTCGAACACCTCCAACGGCTGGTGTTCCGGGTGCTGTCGATGATCATGTGGGCGGCGCCGATCGGGGCGTTCGGGGCGATCGCGGCGGTGGTCGGCTCCACCGGCTGGGCGGCGCTGACCAGCCTCGCGCTGGTGATGCTCGGCTTCTACGCGACCTGCGTGGTGTTCGTATTCGGGGTACTCGGTGCGATCCTCTGGGTCGGCGCCCGGGTGAACGTGGTCCACCTGCTGCGCTACCTCGCCCGGGAGTTCCTGCTCATCCTGTCCACCTCGTCGTCGGAGTCGGCGCTGCCGCGGCTGATCGCCAAGATGGAGCACCTCGGGGTGAGTCGGTCCGTCGTCGGGATCACCGTGCCGACCGGCTACTCGTTCAACCTGGACGGCACCGCCATCTACCTGACCATGGCGACGCTGTTCATCGCCTCGGCGGAGGGTCGCCCGCTGGCCGTGGGTGAGCAGATCGGGCTGCTGCTGTTCATGATCATTGCGGCGAAGGGGGCCGCCGGGGTGAGCGGCGCCGGGATCGCCACGCTGGCCGGCGGCCTGCAGACCCACCGCCCCGACCTGGTGGGAGGCGTCGGGTTCATCCTCGGTATCGACCGGTTCATGTCCGAGGCACGGGCGCTGACCAACTTTGCGGGCAACGCGGTGGCGACCGTGCTCATCGGTTCCTGGACCAACGAGTTCAACCGGGCCAAGGCCGCCACCGTGTTCGCCGGACACGACCCGTTCGACGAGACGACCCTGCTCGATACCCCGCCGCCGCGCGCCGAGGGAACCGAGGAGCCGGTGGCGTCCGGCGCCCACTGAGCACCGGACCCGTGAGGACGCCGACACCGCCCGGGCAGTGCTGCCCGGGCGGTGGGGGCCGCGGCCACGGGGCAATGGGTCCACCCGCGTTTGCTGATGCGTCAGCAAATGTTCGGTAAACTCGGGGTGTGGCGGATCCGAACTGGCTCGACGAGCGCGAAGCGCACGCCTGGCACTCCTACCGAACTCTGCAGCGCGAGCTGTTCGTCGCCGTCGAGCGCGATCTGACCCGTGGCTCGGGCCTGTCGGCCGCGGACTACGCCGTGCTCGTGACCCTGTCCGAGATCCCGGAGGGCGTCCTGCGGCCCCGCGAGCTGTGCGCCCAGACCGGCTGGGATCGCAGCCGGCTCTCCCACCAGGTGGGCCGGATGGAGAAGCGCGGACTGGTGGCGCGGGAGGAATGCGCCTCCGACGCGCGCGGTTCGTTGGTCCGGATCACCGCCTCGGGTCGCGCCGCGATCGAGGCCGCCGCGCCCGGGCATGTGGAGACCGTTCGCCGGTACTTCTTCGACCAGGTGTGTCCCGCTGAACTGGACACGCTGATCGCCGTGTTCGACCGGATGCTCGCTGCGCTGGCGCCCCCCGGGACGTGACGGACGCCCCGGGGGGCGCCCGTCACCGGGTCAGACCCTGGCGGTCCGCACCGTGGCGAGCGCGGTGCTCCAGGCCACCAACTGGTCGAGCATCACGCCCACCGCGTCGGCCTGGTGCGGGGCCGGCGAGAACTGGCTGAAGTTGACGAAGTCGGTGAACAGCGACAGCGCCACCTGCGCCCGCACGTCGGCGACCTGCAGCTCGGCCATCACCAGGCGCAGGTGCTCCACCGCGCGCGTCCCGCCGGCGCTGCCGTAACTGACGAAGGCGGCCGCCTTGTTGTTCCACTCGCCGTAGAGGAAGTCGATGGCGTTCTTCAGTGCGCCGGAGGTCGAGTGGTTGTACTCCGGGGTGACGAACACGTACCCGTCGAAGGAGGCGATCTTCTCCGCCCAGGCCAGCGTGTGCGGCTTGCTGTACTGCCCCAGGGACGGGGGCACCGGCTCATCCAGGTGCGGCAGGTTGAACTCCGCGATGTCGACGAGTTCGTACTCGGCGTCGCTGCGCTGATTGGCGAGCCCGAGCACCCATTTGGCGACGGCCTCGCCGTTTCGACCCGGGCGGGTGCTGCCGAGAATGATCGCGATCCTGGTCATGCGTCGGTCTCCTCACGAGGGGGCGATGGACGGCGCACCCGGCGGGGTTTTGCTGTCATGACAGCAACCGTAGCAGCGGTTTGCTGTCACATCAACAAACTGCGGCTACCGGGCGCTGCCGGTCTGCGGGGCGACCGCGTCGTTGAAGCGTCGGTCCACGAACCCGGAGATGTCGACCTTGCCCGGCAGTTGGCCGGCCGAGGTGAACGCGTCGGCCAGCCGCTGCTCCGAGGCCACCAACCCGTCGTCGACGAGCACCGGGGAGAGCGCGAGCCGGGGCACCGCCGCCTTGGCGACGTCCAGCGGGATGCCGGTCTGCTGCGCGTAGATGCTCGCCCAGTCGTCGGGGTGGTTCTTGGCCCACAGGTCGGCCTTGCCCAACCGGGTGACGTAGTCCTGGAGGGCGGCGTTCTTGCCGGCGTCGGCCAGCGAGGCCCGGTTCGCCACCTCCAGGCTCAGGCCGTTGGACAGCGGCGTACCGCCGGCCAGCCCCGTGCCGTTCAGCGCGTCCGCCCCGCTGACCAGTTCGCGGGCGCCGCCGGCGTGCACCGCCTCCGACACGTACGGCTCCCAGACGGCCCAGGCGCTCACACTGCCCTGGTTGAACGCCGCGTAGGCATCGCCCGGCTGCAGGTACGACAGCGTCACGTCGCTCGGCTTCAGCCCGGCCGTGGTGAGCGTGTTGAGCAGGGTCCCGTTGGCCGAGGATCCCTTCGCCACCGCGATGGTCTTGCCACGCAGGTCAGCCAGGCTGGTGAGGTTCGAACCGCGGGGCACCAGCAGCGCGTCACCGACCGTGGAGCGCAGCGCCGCCACGACGGCGATGTTCCCACCGGCGGCCGCGGAGAAGATCGGCGGCGTGTTGCCCACCTGCCCGATGTCGATCGCGTTGGCATTGGCGGCCTCGAGCATCGGCGGGCCCGAGGTGAACATGGACCACTGCACCCGGTACGGGATGCCGTCGAGCTGGCCGGCCGCCCGGAGCAGCACCTGTACGCTGCCGCCCTTCTGGTCACCGACGCGCAGCGTCACGCCGGCCAGCTGGTCCGCGCTCACCGGGGGCGGCACGGCGGCCGGCGCGGAATTACCCGACGGGCCACCGCAGGCGGACAGCAGCGCGGTCCCGACCACGCCGAGGACGACCAACTCACGCAGCTTCATGATCACTGACTCCCAGGTCGGACAACACGCGGGTCCGCAGCGCGGCCTGCTGGGTAACGCTCCTCGGCCGCGCGGCGGGCACCGGGTGCTCGGCCGCGATCCGCCCGTCGGCCAGCACCAGGACCCGGTCGGCCAGCGCGAGCGCCTCGTCCACGTCGTGGGTGACCAGCAGCACAGCCGGCCGGTGCCGCTGCCACAGCTGGGTGACCAGGCCGTGCATGGCCAGCCGGGTCAGTGCGTCGAGCGCGCCGAACGGTTCGTCCAGCAGCAGCAGGTCGGGCTCCCGCACCAGCGCCCTGGCCAGTGACACCCGCTGCGCCTCGCCGCCGGACAGGGTGCCCGGCCAGGCGTCGGCCCGCTCCTCCAGCCGCACCTCGGCCAACGCCCGGGCGGCGACCCCGCGCGGGTCGTCCACGTCCAGCCCCAGGCTGATGTTGCGCCACACCCGCCGCCAGGGCAGCAGCCGGGGCTGCTGGAACGCCATGGACACCCGGCCGCCCACCACCGACTCGCCCTCGATGTCGCGGTCGGTTCCAGCCAGTACTCGCAGCAGCGTCGACTTGCCGGACCCGCTGCGCCCGAGCAGCGCGGTGAACTCGCCACGCCGTACGGTCAGGTCGAGCCCGTCCAGCACCCGCCGCTGACCGAAGGCTTTGACCAACCCGCGAACCCGGGCCGCCTCGGTCCCGGTCACGACACCCGCCACCGCAGCACCCACCGCTCGATCAGGCGCGCGGCGGTGTCCATCAGCAACCCGACCAGCGCGTAGACCAGCAATCCGACGATCACGATGTCGGTGCGCAGGAAGTCCCGCGCGTTATTGATCATGAACCCGATGCCGGAGTCGGTGGCGATCGTCTCCGCGACCACCAGTGCCAGCCACGAGGACGCCACCCCCAGCCGCACGCCCACCAACGTGTAGCTCGCTGCGCCGGGGACCACCACGTGCCACAGCCGCTGCCAGCGGGAGTAGCCGAGCACGGAGGTGGCCTCCACCAGTTGTGGGTCGGCATTCCGGATACCGCTGTGCACATTCACGTAAATCGGCAACCCGGCGGCGAGCGCGATCAGCACCAGCTTCGGCAGTTCGCCGATTCCGAACCACAGGATCAGCAACGGGATCAGCCCGAACAGCGGCACATTCCGAACCATCTGCATCACCGGGTCGACCGATGCATCGCCCCACTTCCACAGGCCGGCGAATACCCCCAGGGACGCGCCGACGGCCGCGCCGATGACGAATCCGACCAGCATCCGGCGCATCGACACCGCCAACCCGTCGCCCAGCTGGCCGTTCAGGGACACCTCGACGGCGGCCCGCCAGACCGTGGTCAGCGGCGGCAGCTTGCGCGCCGGAACCCACCCGGCACCGCTCACCACCTGCCACACGACCAGCAACACCAGCGGGCTGACCCAGCGCGCCATTACCAGACCACGACGACCGGACCGACCGCGCCGCGACCGGGGCCGGGGGCCGTCGGCCCGATCCCGGGCGCGCTCGGCACGCGGCAATACACTCAGGGATGACGAGGTCACTCAATGCTCCACAGAGTCAGAAACCGGCGGAATTCCCGTCTCCGGGACTAGCAATTCCCTCAACAGTTCACGCACGGTCCGATCGCGGTCATACAGCCCAGCATGGGAGGCAGTCCGATACCGTGTCAACGGTTGAAATCACGGTGATTTAATCCCCCGAGTTCAGCGGGCCGGCGATGTTGCGGTCGCTATGCTCCGCATTTTCCGACCAGCTGCGGAGGACATCGTGAGCGCGAACCAGCCGGACTCGCCGACGCCGGGCGCCGAGAAGCCGACCGCCGGCCTGGGCGCTCGCCTCGGGGCGGATTGGGCGGCGGTGATCGTCGCGGCGATTCTGGTCGTGCTGGCCGTCGCGGGCCTGCTCCCGTCGATCCCGTTCCTCGTCAAGTGACCGCGCCGGCCGTCACCAGGAGCGCGGGCACCGCCGTGCTCCGCTACCTCCCGGGCCTGCTGCTGTTGCTGGCCGTCGGGGTGATCGGCACGTACGCCCAGACCGGGCTGCGGACCGTCGGGAAGGCCACCGGCACCGCGCTGCCGGACATCGAATACGTGCTCTGGGCGATCGTCCTCGGCCTGGTCATCCGCAACACCGTGGGGGTGCCCGGCGTGTTCCGGCCCGGGGTTGCCACCTACGAGTTCTGGCTCAGGATCGGCATCGTGCTGCTGGGCGCCCGGTTCCTGCTCGGCGACCTGGCCAAGCTGGGCGCGTTCAGCCTGGTGTTGATCCTGATCGACATGGCGGTGGCCACCACGGTGATCCTGCTGGTCGGCAAGGCTTTCGGGCTCGGTGGCAAGCTCTCCACGCTGCTCGCGGTGGGCACGTCGATCTGCGGCGTCTCCGCGATCATCGCCGGCAAGGGCGCCATCGACGCCGACGACGAGGACTCCGGCTACGCGATCGCGGCGATCCTGGCCCTCGGCGCGGTCGCGTTGTTCAGCTTCCCGGCGATCGGCCACGCGCTGCAGCTCACCGACACCCAGTTCGGCCTGTGGGCCGGCCTCGCGGTGGACAACACCGCCGAGACCACCGCAACCGGCGCGGCCTACTCCCAGCAGGCGCAACAGGTGGCCGTGGCGGTGAAGAACACCCGCAACGCGCTCATCGGCGTGGTGGTGCTGGGCTACGCGCTGTACTGGGCCAACCGGGGTGGCGTCGCGGTGGCCGCCGGCGTCCGGGCGCGCGCGGGCTTCGTGTGGCGCACGTTCCCCAAGTTCGTGCTCGGGTTCATCGCGGTGTCCGCGCTGGCCACCGTCGGGGTGCTGCACAAGCCGGACGTGACCAGCCTGGGCAACCTGTCGAAGTGGGCGTTCCTGCTCTGCTTCGCCGGCGTGGGGCTCAACTTCGACCTCCGCGAGCTGGCCCGCAGTGGGATCCGGCCGCTGGTGGTGGCCGCGCTGGGGCTCGTCGTGGTGGCCGCCTGCTCACTCGGGCTGGTGCTGCTCACCTCCGGCTGGATCAGCTGAGCGCCGCTGTCCATCCTGGGCAGGGCATTGTCGCTGCCGGTCGAGCCGCGTCTCGATTGACTACCCTGGTCGGCATGCAGCCGCCGGCCACACCGTCGCCGGTGTCCCGGCGGGCCGCCGACCTGCGGCTGGTGCGCCGGGTCGGCGGGTTGCTGTGGCCGCACCGGCTGCGCATCGCGGGCCTCGCCGGCAGCGTCGGAGTCCAGGCGCTGTCGGCGGCCGCCGCCCCGTTCCTGATCCGCGCCATGCTGGATGACGCCCTGCCGCACCGGAACCTGGCGCTGCTCGCCGCGCTCGGCGGGACGACCGCCGGGGCCGCCGCGCTGGGCGGAGTGGCCGGGGTGAGCGCCACCCGGCTGGCGCATTCCACCGGCCAGCGGGTGGTGCACCGGCTGCGCACCTCGATGTTCGACCACCTGCAGCGCATGCCGCTGACCTTCTTCACCCACTCACGCACCGCCGAGCTGCAGACGCACCTGGTCACCGATGTGGACGGGCTGGTCGTGGTGCTCACCGTGGCGGCCAGCGGCGCCATCCAGAATGGCATGCTGCTGCTGGCCATCGGCACCGCGCTGATGGTGTTGGACTGGCGCCTCGGGCTGATCGCGGTCGGGGTCGCCGTGCTGCTCACGGTGGTGACCGGGCGGATCGGGAAGGAGCGCCGCGAGCTGACCCGGCGGCGGCAGCGGGGGTTCTCGGTGCTCGGCGGGCTGATCGAGGAGTCGCTGTCCGCATCCGCCGTCCTGCTGGCCCGGACTCTGGGGCGCGGCGGTGACCAGAGCGACCGGTTCCGCGCCGAATCCGGCCGCCTGGCCGACCTGCAGCTGCGCGCCGCGCTGGCCGGCCGGTGGCGCACGGCGGTGCGCGGCGCCGCCCTCATCACCCTGCCGGCCGCCGTCTACACGGTCGCCGGAATGCAGCTGGCCGCCGGCGCGACGCTCAGCATCGGCACCATCGTCGCCTTCGCCACCACGCTGACCAGGGTGATCCGCCCGGTGACCGCGCTGCAGAACGCCGGCCATGGCTTCTCCGGCTCGCTGGCACTGTTCGAGCGGGTCTTCGCCGTGCTGGACCTTCCGGCGCCGGGCGGCGCACCGCCGGACGCCCCCGCGCTGGTGGTCACCCGGGGCGTGGTCGAGGTCGAGGACGTCACGGTGCGCTACGACGGCGCCGAGCAACCGGCGCTGGAGCGGGTGCGGCTGCGCGCGGCGCCCGGGGCGATGACGGCGGTGGTCGGGGCGTCCGGCGCGGGCAAGAGCACGCTGGCCCACGTGCTACTCGGGCTGTACCCACCGGCCGAGGGCCGGGTGCTGGTGGACGGCCAGGACCTGGCGGGGGTGGCCCCGAGCTCCATCGCGGACGCCGTCGGGTTCGTCGCCCAGGAGACGTACCTGTTCCACACCACGATCCGGGAGAACCTGCTGTTCGCCCGGCCCGGCGCGAGCGAGGACGAGCTCGTCGCCGCCTGCCGCGCGGCCCGCATCCACGAGCCGCTGGCCAGCCTGCCGAACGGCTACGACACGGTGGTCGGCGAGCGCGGCCACCGTTTCTCCGGCGGCGAGCGACAGCGGCTCGCCCTGGCCAGGCTGCTGCTGCGGGACCCGCCGATCGTCGTGTTGGACGAGGCAACCAGCGCGCTGGACACCCGGACCGAGGCTGCCGTCCGAGCCACCCTGCACCGCCGCGCGACCAGCTCCGGCGCCGCCCGGACCACGGTGATCATCGCCCACCGGCTGTCCACGGTCCGCGACGCCGATCAGATCGTGGTGCTGGACCACGGCCGGGTGGTGGAGCACGGCACCCACGACGAGCTGCTCCGGCTGGACGGGTATTACCGGCGGCTGGTCGCGGCCGGGGAGGCAGCGCACACCGCGCACTGAGCTCGACGTGGCCCGCCGCCACCGCGGGGCTGAGCCAATATGGTGTACATGTACATAGAGTCTATGTACTCTATCTGCATGGAGCCGCACCGGGAGATCCCGCCCACGGGGTTGGTGTGGCGGTTGTCCATGCGGTGGCGGTCGGCGATCGACCGGGCCATCACGCCGCTGGGGCTGACCCACGCCCAGTACGCCGTGGTGGTACCGCTGCTCGGCATGCAGCGGACCGGTCGCCGCCCCAGCCAGCGTCAGCTCGCCGACTTCACCGGGCTCGAACCGCTCTATATCTCGAAGCTGGCGCGAGCACTCGAGCGGGCCGGCCTGGTCGAACGCACCGCCGATCCGGACGACTCCCGAGCGGTGCTGCTGGCCCTGACCGATCGCGGCCGCGAGGTGGCGACCCAAGCCGTCGAACGGGTACGCGGCCT
>Ga0137415_10003571_pt1 | contig 15448 bp, 16 predicted proteins | sample CZODoug3_1_1_16f_FD_183082 | JGI IMG/M metagenome (GOLD analysis project Ga0137415, IMG submission 183082) | Vadose zone soil fungal communities from Angelo Coast Range Reserve, California, USA - CZODoug3_1_1_16fungal (Hybrid Assembly) | ecosystem: Environmental > Terrestrial > Soil > Vadose... | reverse complement strand
CTGAACCACGGCGTAAGGCTTCACCGTGGGGGCACGGGGATCGGTGAGCCCGAACGGCTTCATCGGGCCGTGGCGCAGCGTCTCCGGCCCGCGCTCCGCCATCACTTCGATGGGCAGGCAGCCGTCGAAATAGGGCGTCGCCGCCTCCCAGTCATGGAACGACACCTTGTCGCCGGCAATGAGCGCCGCCACGAAGCTCTGGTACTGTTCGCGCGTGAGCGGGCAGTTGACGTAGTCGGCGCCCGATCCGCCGGGGCCGGCTTTGTCGTAGCGCGATTGCAGCCAGGCGACCGACATGTCGATCGAGTCGTGGTGGATGATCGGTGCGATGGCATCGAAGAAGGCGAGCGCGTCGGCGCCGGTGAGCGTGGCGATTGCCGCGGCCAACGCCGGTGAGGTGAGGGGGCCGGTCGCCACGATGACGCTGTCCCAGCCGGGATCGGGCAGGCCCGCGATCTCCTCGCGGCGAATGTCGATGAGGGGATGGGCGGCGAGCGCGTCGGTGACGGCGGCGGCGAAGCCGTCGCGGTCGACCGCCAAAGCGCCGCCGGCGGGCACCTGGTTGGCGTCGGCGGCACGCATGATCAGGGAGCCGAGGCGCCGCATCTCCGCGTGCAGAAGGCCGACTGCGTTGTGCTCGCGGTCGTCGGAGCGAAACGAATTGGAGCAGACGAGCTCCGCGAGCGCCGCGGTCTTGTGGGCTGCCGTCGTACGCTCCGGGCGCATCTCGTGGAGCACGACCGGAACGCCCCGCAGGGCGATCTGCCAGGCTGCCTCCGAGCCCGCGAGTCCGCCCCCTACGATGTGCACCGGTTGAAAGCGTGCGTCAGTCATTGGAACCAAGGTTATGGGACCAGGCTTGCTGCCGTCGCTGTTGGTCGCCAATGGTTGCGTTTATATAGCGGTTACGCCCGTCGGTGCCACCGCGTTCGGACCTTGCTCGGTGTCGGCCGGCTAGATCCATGGCGGCGCGAGGAAGACGCCGAGGGCGACGATCAACCAGCCAGCCAGGCCGGCGATGATCGCGAGGCGGTAGTCGACGTGATCAATCATCAGATAGGGCACCAGCAGGAAGGCCAAATACGCCGGAATGGTCTTCACTCCGGAGATGCATGCTTCCTTGAAGCCCGCCGTCTCGCCCTTGGCACCGACCACCAACAGCGCAATCACCGCGAATGTCGGAAAGAGCGGCAAGATGCCGGGCAGCGTGTTTCCGCGTTTCGAGAGCCAGACGATCAGGGCGGTGACCAGCCCACCGATGACGCCTTTCCAGACCACTTCCATCGCTGCCCCCGCGCCATGATATCCGCCTCGGCGCTTTCGTGACGCCGCTCCCGGCATTCTATGCGGCCTCCAAAACGAAAGCGCCCGCACAGGGCGGGCGCTTGCGTCGGACTTGTGGGCCGGGTCAGCGGTTGGCGCTGTCCCAGGCGATCCGCGGAATGTCCGAGCGGGTGATACCGATATCGGCCAGTTCGCGGTCACCGAGCTGATAGAGCTCGTTGAGGCTGGCGTTGTAGCGTCGCCAAGCCTGGAGGAAGTTGACGATTGCGAGCAACATATTGAATGCCTTTCTCCCGGTCCCCGAGTCGGGTCATGTGTCGAAGCGTAAATATGGCGTCATGCTGCGCCGCAACAGGCATTATGTTGCGCTGCAGTTATGCGGAAAATGCATACCGCAAGTCACTGATTATTCATAAAATTCGCGCGATTCTGGGAAGTTCCACGCGCTGGGGTCGTCCCGTGGAGCGCAGCGGGATACCCCCTGCGAGGCCAATCAGCCCTTTACGCTTGCTCCCCCGAACCGCTCCTTCCAGCGCGGGATGACGTCCCGGTTGTAGACATTGTCGGGGATGCCACCCTTCAGCGCCGTGACCAGCGAGCGCGTGGCCCAGGCCACGCCCTGCCGCAGCTCGCCGCCTTCGGTATAGGAAGCCGAGTGCGGGGAGAGCACCACCCGGTCGCCGAGCTTGCGCAAGGGCGAATCGATCGGCAGCGGCTCCTCCTCGAAGGCGTCGATGGCGGCGCCGCGGACGCGGCCCTCCTCGATGGCGCGCGCGAGCGCCCGTTCGTCGAGCACCTTGCCGCGGGCCGTGTTGAGAACGATGGCGTTCGGCTTCATCAGCTTGAGCTCGTTCTCGCCGAACATGTAACGCGTCTCCTTGGTGAGCACGACGTGGAACGACACCACATCGGACTCGCGCAAGAGAGTCTCGTAGTCGACCGCTGTCACCCCATGGGTGAGGAAATGCGCCGGCGGCACGTAGGGGTCGTAGGCGATGAGGCGGGCGCGCCAGGGGGCCAGCAGCTGCGCGACGCGTGTGGCGATCCGCCCGAAGCCGACCAGGCCGATGGTCTGGCCGGCGAAGCCGTCGGAGGCGCGGCTGCCGACGTAGTAGGCGAAATTGTCGGCGGTGCGCCATTTGCCGGTACGCACATCGGCGTCGCGTGAGGCGACCTTCTTGAGCAGCGCGAGCATGAAGCTGACGGTGGTCTCGGCCACCCCGAAGCAATTGGATTCGGTGGGCGCGTGGCACACCATGACGCCGAGATCGGTCGCGGCCTCGGTGTCCACGTCGTCGACGCCGACGGTGTATTTGGCGACGATGCGCAGCCGCTGCGAGGCCTGCATGATCCGCCGTGTGATCGGGGTGTGGCGGATCGAGGTGCCCATGAGCGCGACCGCGTCGCGCGCGGCCTCGACCACGGCGTCCTCATGGCTGGCGCGCGGCAATTGCCAGTCGCGGTCGCCGATCACGACCTCGCAGCCCAGCGCCTCGAGCGTGCTGATGGTTTCCGGCGGCTCCTCGCGCGGGGCAAAGATCAGGACTTTCGGCTTGGACATGGAGGCTCCGTCGTTGGATCAGGACTGGATGGATGGTTACGGGGAGGGCGGTGCGTTCACAGGTCAGTTGAGCTGGACGCCACTATCCTTCAGCACTTGCTCCCAACGGTAAAGCTCCTTGCGCACGAAGGCGTCGAATTCCTCCGGTGTGCTGGTCGTGGTGCTGATGCCCGATTTTTCCAGCTTATCGGCGATCGCCGGATCCGCGTACATGGTCACGACTTCGCGCCGGATCTTGTCGATGATGGCGCGCGGCGTACCGGCGGGCGCCACCAGGGCGATCCAGGTGGAGATGTCGTCGAGCGCGGGAATGCCGGCTTCGATAGCGAGCGGCTTGACGTCGGGCAAGGCTGGAAAGGGCCGGCTGTTGAGCTTGGCGAGCGCGCGCAACTGGCCGCTCTCGATCAGCGGCAGGCTCGCGGCGGCGCCATCGACGATGTAGTCGACCGCGCCGGTCAACAGGCCCTGCACAGTCGGCGGGCTGCCTTGGAACGGGATGTATTGCACGTCGAGGCCGGCTTCCCGGTTGAACAGGTAGCCGGCAACGCGCGTGGTGATGATGCCGGCGCCATAGTTGAGCTTCCCGGGAGCGGCCTTGGCGCGTGCGATGAGCGCTTTCACCGTCTGCGGGCCGTCCGCCGCGCGCACGCAGAGCAGCGACGTGTTCTTCGAGGTCAGCGTGATCGGCGCGAAATCTTTGAGCGGATCGTAGGAGAGGTTCTTGTTGATGACGGGATTGAGCACCATGGTCACGTCCATCGCCGCGAGCAGGGTGTAGCCGTCGGCGGGCATCCTGGCGACGCGAGCGGCGGCGATCGCGGTGTTGGCGCCGGGCTGGTTCTCGACCACGACCGCTTGGCTCCAGACTTCGCTCAGACGTTGCGCGATGACGCGGGCGAGGATGTCGGTCGGGCCGCCGGCGGGGAACGGCACGACGATGCGGACCGGCCGATCGGGATAGCTGGCGGCGCTCTGGGCGAGCGCATCGACGTTTGCGAGCGCACACAGTACGGCAAGCCCGGCGAGGGGGACGGCGAGGCGAGGCATGTTTCAATCGTACTTCATGCCGCTGCCCTTGACGACCGTGGACCAACGCCCCGCTTCCTTGCGGATGAAAGCGGAAAACTCCGCCGGCGTGCTGGTGGCGGGATAGAGCCCGGACGCGTCGGCCTTCGACTTGATGGCGGGGTCGGCCAGGATCTTCGCCACCTCGGCGTGAAGCTTGTCCACGATCGGGGCCGGCGTGCCCTTGGGCGCGACCAATCCGAGCCAGACGGTGATCTCGTCGAGATCAGGAACAGCGGCGGTGATGACGGAAACGTCGGGCGCCGGCGGGAACGGCCGCGGATCGAATTTCGCCAGCACGCGGAACTGGCCGCCCTGGATCAGCGACAGCGAGGCCGAGGGCCCGTCGAAGGAGAAATCGACGCTGCGGGTGAGCACGCCTTGGGCAACCTCGGCGCTGCCGTTATAGGGCACCAGCACGGTCTCGACGCCGGCGGCCTTGTTGAAAAGATAGCCCGTGAGCTTGCTGGTGATGGTGCCGGCGCCGAAGTTGAGCTTTCCCGGCGCGGCCTTGGCCTTGGCGATCAGCGTCTTCACCGAGCGCACGTCGCTCGCCGCATTGACCATGAGCAGCAGCATCGTCTTCGCCGTCAGCGTGACCGGGGCGAAATCGAAGGGATCGTAGGGCAGCGCGCGATAGAGGTACTGGTTCATGGTCAGCGTCGAGTCGATCGCCATCAGCAGCGTGTAGCCGTCGGGCGGCGCCTTCGCGACCTGCTGGGCGCCGAGCACGGTATTGGCGCCCACGCGGTTCTCGACCACAACCGGCTGGCCCCAGTCCTCGCTCATCTTCTGGCCGATCATGCGGGCGAGCACGTCCGATGGCCCGCCGGCCGGGAAGGGCACGACGATCTTGATCGAGCGGCCGGGGAAGGTGTCGGCGCGCTCCTGCGCCACCGCCGCGCCGATCAGCAAGACGCACAATTGGATCGATAAAAGTACCAACGCGACCGGCCGAGGGTGCATGGGATCTGCCCGGGAGTTGTTCTCAATCGAAGAGTTTGCTCTCAATCGAACTTGATGCCGGATTCCGGGATCGCCTTGGCCCAGCGGTCCGCCTCCTTGCGAATGAAGGCAGAGAATTGCTCGGGCGAGCTGGTCATCGGGTAGTTGCCGCTCTGCTCTGATCTCTCTTTTACGTCGGGGTCGTTCAAGGTCTTCACCACCTCGGCATTGATCTTGTCGATGATCGGCTTGGGCGTGCCCTTGGGGGCAACCAGCCCGACCCAGATGGAGATGTCGGCGAGATCGGGCAGCCCCGCGGCCTCAGCCAGCGTGGGAATTGCCGCCATGGATGGCGGCGCGTCGCGGTCGAGCTTTGCCAGCGCGCGCACCTGGCCGTCCGCGACCAGCGGGATCACGACCTGGTTGGCGGCGTAGATGAAATCGACGCTGCCGGTCAGGAGCCCATTCACGGTCTCCGCTGTGCCCTTGAACGGCACGTAGACGATGTCGAGCCCGGCTGCCTTGTCGAACATGTACCCCATGAGCTGCGAGGTGATGGTTCCGGCACCGAAGTTGAGCTTGCCTGGCTGGGCCTTGGCCTTGGCGATCAGCTCGGCCACGCTGCGGGGTCCGCTCCCGGCCAAAGTCGCCAGCACCGAAACGGTCTTGGCGGTGGGCGTGATCGGCTCGAAGTCGTTGAGCGGGTCATAGGGCAGGTTCTTGTAGAGATACTGGTTGATCACCAGCGTCGAATCGATGGCCATGAACAGCGTATAGCCGTCGGGCGCGGCCTTCGCCGCGGCCTGCGCGCCGATGATGGTGTTGGCGCCGGGGCGGTTGTCGATCACGACCGGCTGGCCCCAGTCCTCGCTCATCTTCTGCCCGATGATACGCGCCACCATGTCGCTGGGGCCGCCGGCGGGGAACGGGATGATCAGCCGGATCGGCCGGCTGGGAAAGCTCGACGGTTCCGCGGCCGCGGCCGCGCCCGCCCAGATCGCTAGAATTGCAGCGACGAGAAATCGAATTGTCCGATGCATCACTCCTCGCGTGTTGCGTGCGCCTGTGTACGTCATTGTCCCCGTTGCGCATTTCGGAGGCAACCGATTATGCAGGGCGTCCCATTCAAAACCCTGCCACCATGCGCTAGCCTGATATGCACGGGCTGGACGCCGGTTCTCGGCGTCAAGTACTTGTCGTCAGTGCCTGGGGCATCGCGCCTTCCGGCGTCGCGCCCATCGAACAAGACTTCAGGAGGAACCGTGCTTGCTCCCACGCCATCCCGACATGATCGCATGTCGATGCACAACAACAACAAGCTCAAGATCGGCCTGTTCGGGTCGAACTGCTCGTCGGGACGCGCGGTCACGCTCGTTCCCGAGCGATGGTCGGGAAACTGGCCGGACAATCTGAAGCTCGCCAGGTTGGCGGATGAGGCCGGTCTCGATTTCATGCTCCCGATCGGGCGCTGGAAGGGTTATGGCGGGGATACCGACTACCAGGGTGAGACGCTCGAGACGATCACGTGGGCCACGGGCCTGCTGGCGCTGACCAGGCGCCTCACGGTGTTCGGGACCGTGCATGCGCCGCTGTTCAATCCTGTCATTGCCGCCAAGGAGATGGTCACCGCCGACCATATCGGCGAGGGCCGCTTCGGGCTCAATATCGTCGTCGGCTGGAACGAAGGCGAGTTCCAGATGTTCGGCGTGCACCAGCGCGAGCACGAGCAGCGCTATGACTATGCGCAAGAATGGATCGACGTCATCAAGAAGATCTGGTCGGACAAGGAGGACTTCGATTTCGACGGCGAATACCTCCATATGAAAGGCATCCGCGGCAAGCCCAAGCCTTATGGCGGCACCCGGCCGGTGATCATGAATGCCGGCGCCTCGCCGGTCGGCCAGGCGTTCGCGATCAAGAATTGCGACGCATTCTTCCTGCAGGCCTCGCGCACCTCGGTTGATGAAACGGCGCAGCGGGTCGCCACCGCCAAGTCCCAGGCCAAGGCACAGGACAAGGAGCTCGGTGTCTACACCGTCGGCGTCATCGTCTGCCGGCCGAGCAAGAAGGACGCCGAGGACTACTTCCACTATTCCATCGTCGAGCATGCCGACTGGCGGGCGGTCGACGACATCCTGGCGCTCAAGAACATCACCGCCCAGAATACGCCGCCGGAGAAATTTCAGCAGATCCGCACGGGCTACGCGCAGGGCATGGGCGGCTTGCCCATCGTCGGGGATCCCGATCACGTGGCGAGCCAGCTCGTCGATCTGAGCAGGGCCGGGTTGACCGGCGTTGCGCTCTCGCTCGTCAACTATCTCGACGAGCTCCCATACTTCTGCGACGAGGTCGTGGGACGGCTCGCGCGGGCCGGTCTGCGCGAAAAGCGGCCATGAAAGGGGCGATGAGCGCGCCCGTGAGGGTCGGGCTCATCATTCCGTCCTCGAACCGGATGGTCGAGCAGGAGATGGTGCCTGCCTTTCCGCGGGGCGTCCAGGTGCACGTCACGCGCCTGCGCATGACCGGGGCCCATCATCTCGCTCTCGGTGAGTTGCTGCCGCGCATCGAGGAGGCGACGCGTGCGCTCGTCGACGCGCGCTGCGACATCGTTGCCTTCCACTGCACGGCGAATTCGATGGAGGGTGGCAAGGCGGGCGAGGAGCAGATCCTCGCGGCCCTCGCGCGTGCCGGTGCGCCCCATGGCACGACCACGATCACCGCCATCAAGCGTGCGCTCGATGCGGTGGCCGCGAGGCGGATCGTGCTGATCACGCCTTACGACACGCGCACGACCGAGCACGAGGCCGCGTTCCTGCGCGCCTGCGGCTTCGACGTGCTCGACGCCAGCGGCCTCGCGCTTGCCGGCAGCGACGCCTTTTGCGCGGCGCCATCCGCGTTCTGGCGCGATCGCGCCATCGAAGCGGGGCGACCCGACGCGGATGCCTATCTGATCAGCTGCGCCAATATTTCCGTCCTGGGCGTCATCGCCGAGCTGGAAGGAAGCCTCGGACGTCCCGTCGTCACCAGCAATCAGGCGGTGATCTGGGATGCGCTGCGGCTGATCGGATGGTCGGACTGCGACGGCTGCCCCGGACAGTTGTTCGGGACCTTGCCGGTGGAAGAGGAAGTGCGCACCGCGAGCGCAGTTTAGCCAACATCGGCGATCGCGCTCACTTCCCGCTGTGGGTGCCCTTGATCGCGTCGCCGTCGAGCTTGGTGAACGGCACGAACGACACCGAGCCGCCGTTGTAGATGTCCGAGCGCGTCACGTTGAAACTGCGGTCCTCGGCCTGCTGCTTCACGACCTTGAGCACGTGCTGGGATCCCGGCCGCCCGACCGGGATCAGCATGATGCCGTTGGGCTTGAGCTGCTGCAGGAGGGGTGGGGGAATGTGGTCGATGCCGCAGGTGACGATGATCTTGTCGAACGGCGCCTGCTCCTCCCAGCCATAATAGCCGTCGGCATTCTTGGTGGTGATCGCCTGGTACTCGGAGTAGCCGCGTGCGATCAGCGCGTCGTAGACGCCGCGCGTGCGCTCCCACAGCGGCTTGATGATCTCGATCGACCACACCTTGTCGGTGAGATTTGCGAGATAGGCGGACTGGTAGCCGGAGCCGTTCCCGATCTCGAGCACCTTGTCACCGCGCTGCACGCTCATGGAGTTCGTCATGCGCGCGACCGTGTGCGGGCCCGTGATGGTCACGCCGAACCCGATATTGAGATAGTGCCATTCATAGGCGCGGCCGAGGTTGGCCTTGGTCACGAACTCCTCGCGCGGCGTCAGCAGGAAGGCGCGGAAGTCGCGCTGGTCCCACAGGTCGCGCTTCGCCAGCACCTGCTGGAAGCGGTCCCAGCGCTGCCCGAGATAGCCGCGATCCTCGCCGCGGTTCTTGGCCATCCAATCGACGAAGTCGGTCCTTGCGTCGGTCGGCGGGGATGCGTTCCAGTCGTAAGGCACGGGCACGTTGGCGCGCGCCGGCCGAGGAAGCGCCGCGGCGGCGAGTGCCGCGGCGGCGCCGAGCGCAAAGGAGCGCCGGTCGGCGGTGTGCCCCGACCAGCGCGTCGATTGAGCCTTCATTGCGTCGTGCAATTCCTAATCCTCGAACACGGCGACCGCGCGGATCGGTGATCCGGTTCCGCCGCGCCATTTCAGCGGCAGTCCGATGAAGCGGAATTCACCCTGGCCGATCAGCGCCTCGAGATTGCACAGGCTTTCGATATGCGTGATGTCGAGCTCCAGGCAGGCCTTGTGGACCAGCGAATTGACCACGCCGATCGGTCCCGGGCGCATGGAGTCGATGCCGAAATGGACGATGCCCTGCTTCGCCAACCATTCGGTGGCCGCAACGTTGACCCCGGGATTGTCGGTCGAATAGGCCGCGGTCGGGAACGTCCGCTCATGATGCCCGGTGCACAGGAGAATGGTGCCACCTTTCGGAATGGCCGTGCCTGATTTCGCGACCGCCGATTCCAGATCCGCAGGGGTGATTTCGGCCTTCGGCGCAATGTGGCGCAAGTCGATGCAGATCCCCTTCACGTAGCAGTGCTCGAGCGGATACTTGTCGATCGGCGTGCCGGTCTTGCCGAAATGGCGCGGCGCATCGATGTGGGTGCCGCCGTGATCCGGCATCGAGAAGAACATGACGCTGTTGCCTTGGATATTTCCGGATTCGGCAAAAGCCTCCTCGTGGGTTTTCCAGACGCCATGAATGATCGGCGGCTGCCCCGGATAGGTCGGCGTCCGATGATAAAGTTCCCGGCTCAAATCGATGATCCGCATTCCCAAATCTCCCCTGGTTCACAACAAGTCTCCCCTTGTTGCCGGTCCGACTGTTAAGGACATTCCGCACCCCGAGGCAAGGTGGCCATGGATGGGTGGCCGGAAGCCCGGGCGGAGGGACATGAAAGGTTCATATCGCCCTGTCGAAATACGGCAGGGTCGAACGTCATTGGGGCGGCAGGCAACAACGCCCCCGAACGATGGAGACCACCATGAAGTACCTTCTGTTGATCTACGGAAACGAAGCGGCCATGCAGAGCGCGAGCAAATCCGACGTCGACCAGATGCACGCGGCCTATATGGCCTATACCGACGCCTTGCAGAAGGCCGGCGTGATTGCAGGCGGGGAGCGACTGCACCGGTCCACGGCAGCGACCACCGTGCGCGTCGCCGACGGCAAGACCAAGGTGCTCGACGGCCCCTATGCCGAGACCAAGGAGCAACTCGGCGGCTTCTACATGATCGACGTGCCCGACCTCGACGCCGCGCTGTCGTGGGCGGCCCGCTGCCCCGGGGCCAGTTACGGCGTGATGGAAGTGCGTCCGATCTGGGCGATGTAGTCTTCGCCGAGGAACCAAAGGCCGTGCGATGCCGCGAGAAAACGACGTGCGCGAGACCGCGGAAGCGGTTGCTCGCAGGAGCTACGGCAAGCTCGTCGCCTTTCTCGCGGCGCGCTCGGGCGACGTGGCGGCGGCCGAGGATGCATTGTCCGAGGCCTTCGCCGCCGCCCTGACCGATTGGCCCGCCGGCGGCATCCCGGCGAGCCCAGAAGCGTGGCTGATGACGGTGGCGCGGCGGCGGATCATCGATGCCGGGAGGCGACGGCGCAGCGGCACGGACGCCGCGCCCCATCTGCATCTGATCGCCGAGGAGATCGAGGCGGCCGCGGCAAGTCAAACTGACATTCCCGACGATCGTCTGGCGTTGATGTTCGCTTGCGCCCATCCAGCCATCGACCCGAACGTCCGCGCGCCGCTGATCCTGCAATGCATCCTCGGCCTCGATGCAGCCGCCATCGGGTCGGCCTTCCTGATGTCGCCCGCCACCATGAGCCAGCGCCTGGTGCGCGCGAAGAACAAGATCAGGCAAGCCGGCATTCCGCTGCGCGTACCGGAGCGTGGCGATCTGCGCGAGCGGCTCGACTCCGTGCTCGAAGGCATTTACGCCGCTTTCGCCGAGGGGTGGACCGATCCCGCCGGCACCGAGATCCGCCGCCGCGATCTTGCAGAGGAAGGGATCTGGCTGGGCCGGCTGGTCGCCTCGTTGCTGCCCGAGGAACCCGAGGCGATCGGGCTGTTGGCGCTGATGCTCCATGCCGAGGCGCGGCGCGGCGCGCGCCGTGATGCGCAGGGCGAATATGTGCCGTTGGCGGAGCAGGATCCGGCCTTGTGGAATACGCCGTCGATCGAGGAGGCGGAAGCGTTGCTCCATCGCGCCGGCGCGCTCGGCGCGCTCGGGCGCTTTCAGCTCGAGGCGGCGGTGCAGTCGGCCCATGTCGTGCGCCGGCGCACCGGCGCCGCCGACTGGGTCGCGATCGAGCGTCTCTATGATGCGCTGTTGGCGATCACCCGTTCGCCGGTGGTGGCCATCAACCGCGCGATCGCCGTCGCCGAAACGCGCGGGGCCGCTGCAGGCCTCGCCGAGCTCGACGCCCTCGCCGACGACGCGCGGCTTGCCCAGTATCAGCCCTATTGGGCGGCGCGCGCCGGGCTCCTGGCGCGAACCGGGGAGGCCGCCGCGGCCGATGACGCCTACCAGCGGGCGATCGGTCTCGAAGCCGACCCTGCCGTCCGCCGCTTCCTGCAGCGGCGGCGCAAGGAACTCGGCGCGCGTTGACGAACTCTCCGTAGCCCGGATGGAGCGAAGCGCAATCCGGGACAGCCGTGCCGCGCGGAGGAATCCCGCATTTGCCTGACGCTCCATGCGGGCTACGACGGGATCGGCTTAATCCAACTTCATTCCCACCGCCGCGATGACCTTGGCGCGGGTTTCCGCCTGGGAGCGGATGAAAGCGGCGAATTCCTCCGGCGACTTGCTGGTCGCCGGCTCGATGCCCGCGATCAGGAGCTTTTCGCGCACATCCGGCATTGCCAGCACCTTGCTGATCGACTGGTGCAGCTTGGTCACGATGTTGCGCGGGGTGCCCGCGGGGGCGACGATGCTCTGCCAGATGCCGAGATCGAAGCCGGGGAAAGTCTCGGCGATGGTCGGAATCTCCGGCACGAAGGACAGCCGTTGCGCGCCGGTCAGCGCGAGGATCTTGAGCTTCTTCTCCCGCCAGAGCGGCAGCGATACGTTGATGCTCTCCATGCCGAGCGGGATGTCGCCGGCGAGCTCGGCGGTGATCTGGGTATTGCCGCCCTTGTAGGGGATGATCGACATCTTGGTGCCGGCCATCATGTTGAGGAGCTCGATGGCGACCTGCGAGGTCGGCGTGCTGTTGCCGATCATGAAGGTGCCGGGCTTGGATTTCTCGAGCTCAATCACCTCCGTGATCGTGTTGGCCGGCACGCCGATGTTGGCGACGATCGCGGACGGGACGAGGGCAATGAGTGAGATCGGCTCGAAATCCTTGTCGGCGTCGTAGGAGAGCTTGCTGTAGAGGAACGGATTCATCACCAGCGTGCCGTCGATCGCCATCAGCAGCGTGTAGCCGTCGGGCTTGGCCTTGGCCACCGCCTGCGCGCCGATAATGGTGTTGGCGCCGGGCCGGTTGTCGACCACGATCTGCTGGCCCAGCTCCTCGCCGAGCTTCTGGCCGACGAGCCGGCCCAGGAAATCGGCTGGTCCTCCGGCCGCGAAAGGAACGATCAGCGTGATCGGGCGCGAGGGATAGGGCTGAGCTGTCGCTGCCGACGCAAGGAGGAGCAGAAAGCTTGCCGCCGCCCATGCGGATCGTGCCAAGCGCACGCGCATCTGTCTCTCTCCCTGGTATTTTTCAGGTCTGTTCTTCTTATGATGTCGGTTCTTGGGGCAGTTGCCTCATGCGTCGAATTGTTGCATCAGCCGGCCAAGCTCGGGCATGGGCTTGAGCGGCCCGAGTGCCGACTTGAGCCGCGTCACGCAGCCCCAGAGCACCGCCTGATTGCTGGCCACCGCCGGCTTGCCGAGCGCGCGCTCGATGTCCGCGACCGCCTCGATCTGGGTGGTGTTGGTGCAGCTGAGAAAGATACCGTCGGCCTCCTTGCGGTCGTGCTGGCGCGCGAGATCGGTCCATTCCTGCGGGGTGACATTGGCAAATTCGAGCGCTTCGAGGCCGAGCGCCACGTCGTGCACCACCGTCAAGCCCGAGGCCTGGAGATAGTCGATGACGGCCTGGTTGCTCTTGTAGGGGCTGAGCAGGACGACCTTCTTGATGCCCAGCGCCTGCAAGGCTTCCAGCACCAGCCGGCTGGTCGCGACCGCCGGAATGCCGGTCGCGTCCGTCATGATATCCAGAATGCGACCTTCGCCCTGCGGGCCTTGCGTCATCGAGCTGTCGGTGCAGTGGAAGACGATGAGATCAGGGGCGACATCGGACAGGAGCTTGGCCGAAAGGGCGATCTCGTCGGCCATCGCGGCGAGCGGCCGCTTCCATTCACCCGCGACCCGGGCGCGCGCCACGTTCACGGCAAGGCCGGGCGGGGCCAGCTGGTTGAACTGCAGCTCGGTCATGCTGTTGACGGAGGGGATGATCATGCCAATGCGCGCCCGCGGCTTGGGCAGCGCGCTCGCTACCTGTCGCTTCTCGATCGTCGTGGCAGCATCCATGAGCATTTCTCCGATTCATCGCGCCTCCGGACAGGCGCAGCCGCGGCGGATATTGAGCCTTCCGTTGCGGGGATGCTAGCGCCGCTGTATCAAATTTTGGCATAAGGCTTTGGAGATCGGCTTCGAACGATGAGGGCCCAAGATGGTCGGCGATGACATCGACATGCGCATGTTCGCGCAACGGGCCGGGGCGAGCGTGACCTTCGCCGCCGGCAGCGTCGTCTTCAGCAAAGGCGACCCGGGCGCGTGCATGTATGTCGTCCAGTCGGGCGTGATCGAGATGCTGATCGGCGACAAGGTGGTCGAGGTCTGCGGATCGAACGAGGCGATCGGATTCATGTCGATGGTCGACGGCGCGCCGCGAAGCTCGACCGCGCGCGTCAAGGAGCCGTGCGAGCTCTCGCTCATCGACCAGCGCAAGTTCCGCTTCATGGTGGACGAGGTGCCGAACTTCGCGCTCTACATCATGGGCGCGATGGCGAGACGCATCCGCGGCATGGGGCAGGCGCTGTAAGGGCGCGTCGAATGGCGCTGATCAGGCGGCCCGGGCCAGAAACGCGTCACGCACCGGCCATTCGTGCCATTCGCCGCAGGCCGGACAACGGGCCCGCATGGTCTGCTGTCGGATACGCAGCAGGGTGCTGATCTCGCTCTCGACGCCGCTGTCGATCGCGCGGCCCGTCGTCGGACAGACGAAAATGAGGTGTTCCATGACGGCTTCCCCTCGCGGTCTGGCGCAGACGGTCCTGAGATAGGTTGTCGCCTACGTGACGACAACACGATGAACGGCTATGCTGCGCGCAATAACGTGAACGAATGACGTAGCGCATCACTCAAATTTGTGCAGACATGTGGCCGGATCGGCGTCTCATCGAGCTCTTCAAGATCGACGTGCCCATCGTGCAGGCGCCGGTTGCAGGCGCCATGGATTGGGAACTGGCGGCGGCGGCGGCCGAGGCGGGCGCACTCGGATCGCTTCCTTGCGCGATGCTCAGTGCCGCGCAGGTGCGCGAGCAGATGGGAAAAATCCGCGCGCGCACGACGAAACCGATCAATCTCAACTTTTTCTGTCACAAGCCGCCGGCCCTCAACAACGCACGCGAAGCGCGATGGCGCGAACGGCTCGCGCCTTACTACCGCGAGCTGGCAATCGATCCGGCGGCGCCGATCCCCTCGAGCAATCGTACCGCCTTCGATGCCGCGATGTGCAAGGTGGCGGAGGAGACGCGGCCGAAAGTCGTAAGTTTCCATTTCGGGCTGCCGGAAGCAGCCCTCCTGCGACGCCTCAAGGCGGGCGGCTTTCTGGTCTTGAGCTCCGCGACCACCACGCAAGAGGCGCGCTGGCTCGAGGCGCACGGGGCCGATGCGATCATCGCCCAGGGCAACGAGGCTGGCGGCCATCGCGGCATGTTCCTGGCCGGCGACACCAATGACGTCGCCACCCAGGCCGGCACGTTTGCCCTCGTTCCGCAAATCGTCGACGCGGTGAAATTGCCGGTCATCGCGGCTGGCGGGATCACCGATGCGCGCGGCATCGCGGCAGCTTTCGCCCTCGGCGCGGCGGGCGCGCAGATCGGCACCGCCTATCTCTGGTGCCCCGAGGCCAGAATCTCTGCGCCGCACCGCGCGGCGCTCGAATCTGCGCGCGACGACGGCACGGCGCTGACGAACCTGATGACGGGTCGCCCGGCGCGCGGGTTCGTCAACCGAAATCGACACGCGCTTCTGTTCGAGTTGCGCTTCGGCCTCGACCAGCAGCTTGTCCACCACCCGTTCGATCGTGTCTTGATCGAGACCGGCGAACTGCACCACTGCGTCCAGGCGATTGCGGAATTCCGGAGAAAACAAGCGCCGAATCGCCTCCATGCCATCCGAGGTAGAATCGGACTGGGTAAAGCCAATGCTCGGTCTGCTCATTTCGAATGCGCCCGCGTTGGTGGTCATGACGATGATCACGTGGCGGAAATCCGCTTTACGGCCGTTATTGTCGGTGAGCGTGCCGTGGTCCATGACCTGCAGCAGCAGATTGAAGACATCAGGATGCGCTTTCTCGATTTCATCG
>Ga0137415_10003570_pt1 | contig 15448 bp, 9 predicted proteins | sample CZODoug3_1_1_16f_FD_183082 | JGI IMG/M metagenome (GOLD analysis project Ga0137415, IMG submission 183082) | Vadose zone soil fungal communities from Angelo Coast Range Reserve, California, USA - CZODoug3_1_1_16fungal (Hybrid Assembly) | ecosystem: Environmental > Terrestrial > Soil > Vadose... | reverse complement strand
GGTCCTGCGGTCATAGGCGGGCCAGCGCGGAAGTCCCTGCCCGTTGGGATCGCCACTCGCGGCGAATCGTGCCCAGATTTGCTGCAGGGTGGCGGACAGCCGCTGGTCCGCCCCGGCGGGCGGGGGATGGCTGATGAAACTCGGCTCCGTGAGTGTACCGAACACAAAGGGCAGATCCTCGGAATGGGTCGCAGGCTGCGGCCGGTCCGCGATGCCACGCGAGAACACATAGGCGAAGGTCTTCGGCTGACGCTGCGAGACCCCGCGTGCAATCAGCCGGGCGCTTTCGCCGAAGATGACATCGCCGAGAGTCGCCGCGGCGGCCGCGGTGGCAGCGGCGTCACTGGCTGCGGGATTGAGGCGCAGAATCTCATCCGCCCGGGATCCGAACTTCTCCCGCACCCACGCGTGATAGCTGGTGACGCTCTCGTTGCCGGCGAACATCCGGCCCTCGTCCGCGTTGATCCCGACGATCGTCGGAACTGCATGCGCGGCGCCGGTGCGGAAGACGCTGCGCGGCTGCACCGGCACGACATAGCCATCGACAATGGGCGCGGGAAACGCGACCCCCATGACATCGTGGGCGGAGCGCGGGAAGAAGTCGCCGTTGTGCACCAGCAGCGCCGCGGCGGGAAGCCGCCGCAGCACGGCGATGTCGGGATCGAGTGCTACACCGCTGCGCTCCGCCGCGGCAAGACTTGCCAGGGGAGGCAATGTCGGGCTCTGAAGTATCGCCTGACTGAACAGGCCTTGCGTCAGGGGCGACGTCATGAGGACCGCGACAGAGACGGCGCCGGCCGACTCCCCGAACACCGTCACGCGCGTCGGATCCCCGCCAAACGCCGCGATGTTGGTCTGCACCCACTTGAGCGCCGCGATCTGGTCGAGGAGTCCATAGTTGCCGGAAGTGTGTTGCGGTGACTCCGCCGACAACATCGGGTGCGCGAGCAAGCCAAAGACCCCGACGCGGTAGTTGAAGCTGACGACCACGACGCCGCGAGCGGCCAGCCTGGCCCCGTCATAAAGTGGATATGCTGCGGAACCGCCGATAAAGGCTCCGCCGTAGATGAACACCATCACCGGCTGATGACTGTGCAGGCCGCGGGTCGCGCTCCACACGTTGATGGTCAGGCAGTCCTCACTCGCCTCCTGTCCGGTGGGGATCACGTAAGGCACCTGCACGCAGTCGTCGCGGAAGCGGGTCGCGTCGCGTACGCCTTCCCAGGGCAGCGGCGGCTGCGGCGGCCGCCAGCGCAACGGGCCGATGGGCGGTGCGGCGTAGGGGATACCCTTGAAGGCCAGGATCTCGCCGTCCGCGGCGGCAACCGCGCCAGAGCTCGTCGCGATGACCCGATCCGGCCGCGTCTCGGCAGCGGTAACGGTCGGGAAGAGCGGCGCCAGGGCATCCATGATGAGCCGCTGTGTGGCGTTTTCATCGACCGACAGGCACACCTCGACGTTCGCAGCACCGCTCACGGGCCGTGTGTAACCCCGAGCGTCTACCGCGATCCGCAGCGCAGCCACCGGGCAGGTCGATGGCTGCAGCAGCCACGCCAGCGGCACGACGTCGAAGAGGGTGGGCGTGATCTGGCCCCAACTGTTGAGCAGGCGCCACTGGTGATACAGGAGCGCCAGGGCATCCGAGGCCGGTGATCCGTAGGCGAACAGCCGTTCGCGCCGGACTTCATCGAACTTGATCTGCGTTGAGTCGAGCGGAAACATCCGCACCGGCACCCGTGATTGCAGCAGCGCCACCAGTCCCTGTGGCGCCGAGGCGACGTTGTATTCGGCGCTCGGCTCGGCGACCGGTATCGCTCCGCCCTGGTTGTAGCCGACATGGATCGAGCCCCCCATCATCACCACCTGCCTGAGCTGGTGCAGGGCATCGGGATCACGCCGCTGCAGGGCTTCGATGTTGCTGAGCGGCGCCAGCGCCAGGAGCGTGATTTCTCCGGGGCGCTTGCGCGCCTGCTCGCGGATGAACTCGATCGCATCGGGAGCAGGCGAGGTGTCGGTGGCGCCGAGGGCCCATTTGCTTTGGGTAAACGGCACCGCGTTGGCGGTCGCCGGTCCCTGGGCGACCACCACGTCCCGGCGGCCGAGGGTCGCGAGCAGCCGACGAACCAACAACGTCCGGGTGCGCGTGTCTCCCCACGCGGTGGTGACACCCAGCACCTCGAGACGGGAATCCTTAAGCGCAACCGTCAGCGCGAACGCGTCATCGATGTCATCGCCGACGTCGGTGTCGATGATGACGGGCAGCGGGCGCGCAGTGTCGGGCGCGGCCGCATCCGTGAGCGCGATACGCGCCGGCATGAGTGCCGCCGCGCACAGCAGGCACGCCGCCTTCGCCGGGGCACGTTCCATTATCTCACCGCCAGAGTGTGACCTTATGCCAGGTAGATGAAGCGCGCGATGCACAGCGCGGCCAGGATATACACCAGCCAATCGCCGCGGCGCGCCTGACCGCGCACCAGCTTGAGGATCGCATGGCTCGTGATGCCGAATGCCAGGCCGTTGGCGATCGAATAAGTGAGCGGAATCATGATGACCGTCAGGAAGGCCGGTATGGCGACGGCCGGGTCCGCCCAGTCGACTTCCGCGAGCGCACCCATCATCAGCGCCCCGACCAGCACCAGCGCCGGCGCCGTGGCAGCGGTGGGGATGGCCTGCACGAGGGGCGCGAAGAACAGCGTGCACAGGAACAGGATCCCGACCACGACGGCCGTCAGGCCGGTTCGCCCGCCTACGGCCACACCCGCGGCGCTCTCGATATAACTCGTCACCGGGCTGGTGCCGGCGACGGCGCCCACCAGCATCGCCACGGAGTCGGACAGCAGGATCCGATTCAGCCTCGGGATCGATCCGTCGGGCGCGATCAGGCCCGCCTTCTTGGTGACCGCCACCAGCGTACCGATATTGTCGAACATGTCGACGAACAGGAACACAAACACGATCTCGAGCAGCGACAGGCCGAGGCCGCCCTTCAGGTTCAGCGCCTGCCGAACGTCGAGCTTGAATGCCGCCGCCGACAGGTCGGCAAGACTGTAGGCCCCGGGTGAGAAGTGCGACAGACCGAACACCCAGCCGATCGCCGCCGTCACCAGGATGCCGAGCAGCATCGCGCCCTTGAAGCCGCGCGCCTGCAGCGCGGCGATCACCAGCAGCCCGAGCATCGCCAGCGCCGGCGTCGGCGCGGTCAGGCTGCCCAGGCCCACCATCGTGCCGCTCCTGGCGATGATGATTCCGGCGTCCGCCAGGCCGATGAAAGCAATGAAGAGCCCGACGCCACCCGCCACCGCGGCAAACAGCGAGCGCGGTACGGCGCTGACGATCAGCTGCCGCACGCCCGCCACGGTCAGAATGAGAAAGGCGACGCCGGAGAGGAACACGCACCCCAGGGCGGTCTGCCAGGGCAGGCCCATGCCTTTGACGACCGTGTAGGTGAAGTAGGCGTTGAGGCCCATGCCCGGCGCGAGCGCCAGCGGATAGTTCGACAGCAGGCCCATGAGGATGCTGCCGAAGCCCGACGCGAGGCAGGTCGCGACCGCCACCGCCGCGACCGGCATGCCCGCGGCCCCGAGAATCACCGGGTTGACGACGACGATGTACGCCATCGTCAGGAACGTGGTCAGCCCGGCAATGACCTCGGTGCGCAGCGAGGTTCCGTGGCCTCTGAGGTCGAAGAGGCGTTCGAGCATGCCGCCTTCAGAACTTCATGCTCAGCTGCCCGCCGATGATGCGCGGGTCGTTGATCATCCCCGTAGTGTTCTCGAAGTTGATGCCGCCGATGGCGCGGATCTGGTCGGTGCAGTTGCGGCAGAATGCCGCGATCTCGTACTTCTTGTCCGCCCAGGTGTAGCCGATCCGCGCCCCCAGCTGAAACAGCGACGGGCCGACGAACTCCCGCTCCACATCGAGGAAGAAGTTCATCTCGGTGCGGTAGGACATGTCGGTGTAGAAGTAGACCTCGCTGCCTGCACCCATCGGGACTCCGTAGCGCAGCGACAGATCGCCGACCCATTTCGGGGCCTGCGGCAGTGGATTGCCGTTGATCAGCGCGAAGCCGTTGGCGTTCAGGGGGTTCAGCTCGGTGCAGGCGGCGCCGCCCGGCAGGAAGCTCCAGTTGAAGCAGGGTCCCACCGCGAGCGTCGGATCCTGGATCTCGGTGTAGTTGTAGCTGCCGCTCACATTCAGCACCAAGTTGGGCAGCAGGTGCGCCTCGAAGTCGAGCTCCGCGCCCCTGCCGATCGTATCCTTGGCGTTGATCAGCGTCACGATATTCGCCGTGCCACCCACCGCGGTCAGCTGCTGGTGGCTGACGTCGAAGTAGTACACGTCGAAGGCCACGCGTGCGCGATGCTCGAACACATCGGCCTTGATGCCCACTTCATAGGAGATGTTGTCCTCGGAGCGGGCAGTCTGCGGCGGCACTCCGGGGTTGCCGTTCGCGGGCGCGGAAGGCTCGCCGAAGCTCGGTGCGCGGAAACCCGTGGCAACGCGCGCGTAGAGGTTGACGTCGGGAGCGAGTTGGTACGTCGGGCTCAGGTCCCAGCTCAGCTTGGTGGCGCTTGCAGTCGCGTTCGTAAACGGCGGCGGATTGGCGACGTTCGTGAACGGCACCGAGAAGGTCTTGTGATCGCGCGTATAACGCAACCCGCCGCGCAACTTGAACGCGGGCGTGAAGGCATATTCCAGCGAGCCGAAGATCGCCTCGGCATCGTTCTTCTGTCGCGAAATCGTCGTATCCACCAGGGTCAGGTTGTTGATCTGGTAGTCGTTGCCGATCGCCTCGACATTCTCGTCGAACAGGAAGATGCCCGCCTGTCCCTGCAGCGGACCGCTCTGGTGCGAGATCGCCCGGAACTCCTGGGTCAGCTGGTAGTGGCTCTTGATCCCGCCGCCGGTTTCGACGCCGAACGGAATGAAACCCGGACCCCAGTGCGAGGCGCAGGAGCCGGGAGTGGTGATCACGCAGGGGTCGGCGAAAAAGCCCGGGCCGTAGCCGCCGTCGATGTCGCCGATCGTCAGATAGTGCCGGACCGATTCGTAGCCCGTGATCGACTGGTAGGTGAAGTCCGGCGTGTTCCACGCCAGGTGCACGTTGGCGCCGAGGCTGCTGAAGGACTGGCCGTTGTAGCCGTCGGTGAAGATCGTCGCCGGGTCGAAACCGGGCACGATACTGTTGCTGCCGAGGGTGATCATGTTGCCACGGAACATGCGAGCCGAGCCGTCGAGCGCGCGGCCGTGGACGTTGAAGAGGGCGCTGAAGGTGTCGCTCGGCTTGTAGAGCAGCTGCAGCCGTGCCGCCCAGTCGTCGTAGCCCTCCAGATGCCGGTCATTGGCCGGATTGAACGGGGCGGACACCCAGTTGTCGCGGTGCTGAAACTGTGTGGAGGCGCGAAACGCCATCTGATCGTTGATGGGAAGATTGACCACGCCCTCGAAGTTGGCGGTGTTGTAGGTACCGTCGGACAGGCTGGTATAGCCCGAGAACTGGCCGATGACAGGCTTGGCGGATTCGAACTTGACGACGCCGGCCGGCGAATTGCGCCCGAACAGGGTCCCCTGCGGGCCGCGCAGGACTTCGACGTCGGCCTGATCGAACACCGGGAAGCCCTTGAGTGCCGGGATCTCCTGGACGATGTCATCGTAGTAGAGGCCAACGGGCTGCGAGGCGAAATTGGTGAAATCGGTGTTGCCGTAGCCGCGGATGTAGAAGCGCGGAAAGGTGCGGCCGTTGGAGGATTCGATGTTGAGGCTCGGCACCGCGAAGGCGAGCTGGCGGATGTCCTGGCCGGCGGTACCGAGCACCTCGAGCGCTGCACCGCTCAGGACGGACGTGGACACGGGCACATCGATCAGGCGCTCCTCGCGCCGCGTGGCGGTGACGATCACCTCTTGTATGGTCTCGGAGTTGCTCGCTCCCGCGCTCGCCTGGTCGGCGGCCCGCGTGACGCCCGGAAGCATCAGCAGCGCGGTCGCGCAGCCGGTCGCGGCGGCGGCCAGAAGCGCCGTGCGCCGGTGACGCAGCAGATGAGTGATAGCGCAACGCAGCATTCCCGATGACCACGACTTGGTGACTTCCATCGCGACCTCCCCATCTGTTGCTTGCGCGAAACAGCCCCGCGCACGCACGCTGGCTGTTGTGATACGGATCCGCGTCGAACCGTTGTTTCTCGTTAGTAAAACGTTACACTATGTTTGGTGAAACGTTACACCACGCACGCCGTCGCTGTAAAGGGATCGGCGCGCTGCCAAGGTCCCGCGCACGCGCACCGCGCGGCACCTTATCAGCGGCGCAGGCCGTCGCGCACATTCTGAACCTCCGGAGCAGGCGCGGTACATGGCGACGGTAAAGGACATTGCCGCAACCGTTGGCGTGTCGGTTGCCACGGTCTCCAACGTCCTCAACGGCAGACCCAACGTCGGTCGCGTCAACCGGCAGAGGGTGCTGCGGGTCGCCAAGCAGTTGGGATACCGCCCAAACCGGGCGGCCCAGGCCATGCGCACCGGACGCACGCGCGCGATCGGTCTCGTTCTGCCGGATCTCACCAACCCTTTTTTCCCCGAGCTCGCCCAGGCGGTGGAGAACACGGCGCGCAGTCTCGGCTTGCTGGTGTGCCTCATCGACAGCCAAGGCAGAGTCGACGGTGAGGCGGACGGGTTCGCGCTGCTGATGCAGCATGCCGTCGACGGAATCATCTGGTGCCCGGTGGGACCGCGCCTGCCGGCCCACCTCAAGACCCTCGCTCGCCCGGTCGTGTTGATCGACCGCCCGCGGCCGGGATTCGCGGTCGTGCATTCGAACTATGTAATGGGCGGGCGGCTGCTGGCGAAGTATGCCTTGCGGATGGGCCACACGCGGGTCGGCCTGCTGTCCGGCCCGCAGAACCTCGAAAGTGCTCGCCAGCGGCGCGACGGTTTCGTCAAAGCCTTTCCGCCCGGTGGGATCGCGTGGGAAGTGAACGTCGGATTCGATGGTCTGTTGACGCTGGATGCCCGCGACGCGCTCATACGGCGCCGCAACGCCACGCTGATTGTCGCGGGAAACGACCTGATCGCCATCAGCGCCATCCGTTTCCTGGCGGAACAGGGCGTAAGAGTGCCCGATGAGGTATCCATCACGGGCTTCGACAACATCAGCTGGGCGGATGTGGTCAGGCCGCGTCTGACGACGATCGCCCAGCCGGTCGGCGCCATTGGCGCCAAGGCGGTTGAATTGATGCAGGAACGAATGTCAGGTGCGAAGATCGCCACCCGGCGCACGATCTTCGATGTCGCGCTCGTCGAGCGCGACTCCGTGAAGCATCTTGGCCACCGATGATGACTGGAGAAATCAGCATGGCGAGCACACCACGGATAGCCGTCGTCGGCAGCGCCAACACCGATCTCATCACATTCAGCGACGCGTTCCCGCGGGCCGGTGAGACCCTGTTCGGCAAGAGCTTCGATCTCGGCTTCGGCGGCAAGGGCGCCAACCAGGCGATCGCCGCGCGGCTGTGCGGCGCGGACGTCGTGATGATCGCCAAGGTCGGCAGCGATCTGTTCGGTGAGGCGACGATTAAGAACTTTGCGTCGTTTGGAATTGATACGACACACGTGCAGGTTGTGCAGGGCGCCTCTACCGGCGTCGCACCGATCTTTGTCGAGCCCAATGGGCAGAACCGCATCATCGTCGTCAAGGGCGCCAATGACCGCCTGCTGCCGGCGGACGTCGACGCGGCCGCCGCGCTGCTGCGCGGGGTGGATACCATCATCCTGCAGTTCGAGATTCCGCTCGCTACGATCTACCACGCCGTGCGCTTCGCCCGCGCTCACGGGATCCGCTGCATCGTCAACCCGGCGCCGGCCCTGCCGGCGAATCTCGCCGAGCTGACCGGTGCGGACTACTTCATACCGAACGAGACGGAAGCCGAGCTCATAACCGGCCACCCGGTGCACACGGTCGAGGAGGCAGGGGCATGTGCCGCGGCACTGCTGCAGAAGGGTTTCCGCCGCGTGGTGCTCACGCTCGGCGCGCGTGGCTCGCTGGTCGCCGACGCGGCCGGCAGCGTCCATGTGCCGCCGTTCGCGGTCGCCACCGTGGATACTACCGGCGCCGGCGACGCCTTTATCGGCAGTCTGGCCGTGTTTCTCGCCGAAGGCGCGCAGGAGAAGGACGCTGTGGCGCGCGCGAATCTCTACGCGGCCCTGTCCACGACCCGCGTCGGAACCCAGAAGTCGTTTCCGAAGCGAACCGATTTCGAAGCAGAATGGACCCGACGCGCCCAGCAGGCTAGGTAGGAGAGACTCGCGCGAGTAATGAATTCCCATTTCGCAGCAACATCACCAGGATTTATTCAATGTTTGTTGTGCATAGCTATCCACTCGCGGTCGTGTTTTGTGTACTCACAATGCTTTGCTGGGGTTCGTGGGCCAACAGCCGCAAGCTCGCCAGCAAGGACTGGCGGTTCGAACTTTTCTACTGGGATTACACGCTTGGCGTGTTGCTGTTGACGCTGGTCCTGGGGTTTACTCTGGGCAGCACCGGTACCGAGGGACGTTCCTTCGTCACCGACCTGTCGCAAGCCTCCGGCGGCAGCATCGGATCCGCGTTGCTGGGGGGTGCGATTTTCAATCTCGCCAATATCCTCCTGGTCGCGGCGATCGAGGTCGCCGGCATGGCGGTGGCTTTCCCTGTCGGCATCGGACTTGCGCTTGTTATCGGGGTGATCGTGAACTACGTTGCAGCCCCGGTGGGCAACGGCGCGCTGCTCGCGATGGGTGTGGTCCTCGTTACCCTGGCGATCGTCCTTGATGCGCTCGCCTACCGGCGGTTATCCGCAGGGGCGGCCGGGGTCAGCACCAAGGGGCTGCTCCTGTCGGTTGCCTGCGGGGTGTTCATGGGTATGTTCTACCGGTTCGTCGCGGCCGCGATGTACGCGGACCCTGCTCACGCCGATGCCGGCAAGATGGGCTGTTATGCGGCGGTCTTTGTCTTTGCGGTCGGCGTGTTCCTGAGCAGCTTCATATGGAATACGCTGGCCATGAGGAAGCCCTTGGTCGGCACCCCCGTGGGCTTTGCCGACTACTTTCAGGGCAGTTTCAACACCCATCTGACCGGTATCCTCGGCGGGGTGATCTGGGGAGTCGGTATGTCGTTCAACCTTATTGCATCGGGCCGGGCCGGGTTCGCGATTTCGTATGGCCTGGGCCAGGGTGCAACCATGATTGCGGCGTTCTGGGGGGTGTTCATCTGGAAGGAGTTCCGCAATGCGCCGCAGGGTACTTCCAGGCTCCTTGCGGCGATGTTCGCCTCCTTCCTGAGCGGGTTGGCGCTCATTGTGCTCGCGCGCACGCTGTAGCAGACAAGACCGGATGATGAGCGGTACGCACCAGCGCCTCGATGTCACCGACCGCACGCGAGAGTTGCCGGCGGTGGCCGACGTCGGGCGGCGCGTGGTCGCTCGCCGTTCGCAGGGAGGGTCGCTGGTGGCGAACGTCGGAGTGCCGCTCAGCCTGGATTGGGTGGACAGCGTCCGTGTGAACACGAGCGCGGTGGAGCGCCGCGCGACGACGCTCGTTGCCCGGCGAACAGTCAAGAAGGACTGGCAGATCGCCTGGCTGCTGCGGGCGATTACCTGCATGGACCTGACGACCCTCTCCGGCGATGACACCGAGGAGCGGGTGCGGCGCCTGTGCGCCAAGGCGATGCATCCGGTTTCTGACAGCGTGAAAGGAGCTCTTGGTATCCAGGACCTGCCGCTGCAGGTGGCCGCGGTGTGCGTCTATCACCTGTTCGTGCAGACCGCCCGGCGTGCCCTGGACGGGACCAACATCCGCGTCGCGGCCGTGTCGACCGGCTTTCCGGCGGGTATGACTGCGCTTGCGGAACGGCTAGCGGAAATCCGCAGGTCGGTCGAGGCGGGTGCGGACGAGATCGACGTGGTGATCACGCGCGCCCATGTGTTCGCGGCGCAGTGGCAACGCCTGTACGACGAAATCGCGGCATTCAAGGAGGCGTGCGGCGACGCCCACTGCAAGGTGATTCTCGGTACCGGAGACCTGGCAACGTTGCGCAACGTGGCGCGAGCGAGCCTGGTGGCCATGATGGCGGGCGCCGATTTCATCAAGACCTCCACCGGCAAGGAAAGCGTCAATGCCACGCTGCCGGTCGGGCTGGTGATGACACGCGCGATTCGCGAGTATTCCGAGCGCACCGGGATGGCCGTTGGGTTCAAGCCGGCCGGAGGGATCCGCACCGCAAGGCAGTCGCTCGAGTGGCTGGCACTCATGAAAGAGGAGTTGGGCCCGAGTTGGCTGGAACCGCACCTGTTCAGGATCGGCGCGAGCAGCATGCTGGGAGATATCGAGCGACAATTGGCGTTCCACGGCAGCGGGCGCTATTCCGCCTCCTACCATCACCCGCTGGTCTGACGAGCAATCTATGGCGCACACCACCCTGGCTGAAAGGTTTCGCACCATGGACTACGGTGCGGCCCCCGAAGACCCAGCCCAGGCACTCGCGTGGCTGGGTCAGTTCAAAGGCCGCTTCGGGCACTTCATCGGCGGCGCCTGGACCGCGCCCGCGGAAGGCCGGTACTTCGAAACCTGCGACCCGTCGACCGGTGAAAAGATCGCCGATATCGCCCAGGGGAGCGGATCCGACGTGGACGCAGCCGTAAGGGCGGCGCGCGCCGCGCTGCCGCGTTGGCAGGCGCTGACACCCCACGCGCGGGCCCGTTTCCTGTACGCGCTCGCGCGCCAGGTACAGAAGCACTCGCGGCGGCTCTCGGTGCTGGAGACGATCGACAACGGCAAGCCGATTCGCGAGAGCCGCGATATCGACATACCGCTGGTGGCGCGGCATTTCTATTACCACGCCGGCTGGCCGCAGTTGCTGGAGCAGGAATTCCCCGGCTACCAGGCGTGCGGCGTCGTTGGCCAGATCATTCCGTGGAACTTTCCGCTGCTGATGCTCGCGTGGAAGATCGCGCCCGCGCTCGCGGCCGCAAACACGGTGGTGTTGAAACCGGCGGAATTTACGCCGCTGACGGCCCTGGCGTTCGCGGAGCTCTGCAACGAGGTCGGACTGCCCCCGGGCGTGGTGAATATCGTCACCGGAGATGGCTCGACCGGCGAGGCATTGGTCGTGCACCCGGACGTGGACAAGATCGCCTTCACGGGTTCGACGGAAGTCGGTCGGGCGATCCGCCGGGCGACTGCGGATTCGCACAAGAAGCTGTCGCTGGAGCTGGGAGGCAAGTCACCCTTCGTCGTGTTCGAGGACGCTGATCTGGACAGTGCCGTCGAAGGTCTCGTCGACGGCATCTGGCTGAACCAGGGTCAGGTTTGCTGCGCCGGTTCGCGGCTGCTCATGCAGGAGAGCATCGCGGTCCCGATCACAAAGAAGCTGCAGGCGCGCATGGCCGCGCTGCGGGTCGGCTCGCCTCTCGATAAGACGACTGACATCGGCGCGATCGTCGCACGCGTGCAGCTGGAACGCATCGAAGCTCTGGTCGCGCAGGGGGTCGCGGACGGGGCCTCGTGCTGGCAACCGGACGTGCCGATTCCATCGCGCGGCCTGTACTACCGGCCGACGCTGTTCACCAACGTCCACCCGACCTCGGTCGTGGCGCAACAGGAAATCTTCGGTCCGGTGCTGGCGGCCATGACCTTCAGGACCCCGGCGGAGGCCGTGGAGCTCGCCAACAACACCGCGTATGGACTGGCCGCCAGCGTGTGGAGTGAGAGCCTGAACGTAGCGCTTCAGGTTAGCGCGCGGATCAAGGCGGGCGTGGTGTGGGTGAACAGCACCAACATGTTCGATGCCTCATGCGGCTTCGGTGGGTACCGGGAGAGCGGTTTTGGAAGGGAGGGCGGCCGCGAAGGGATGCGGGAGTATCTGCAGCCAACCTGGTTCCGGAAAGCACCGCTGCTGCGCCGGGGCGCCGTGCAGGGCCAGGACCCGACGCGGGTCTCGGCGCCGGCGATCGACCGGACGGTCAAGCTCTACATCGGCGGGAAGCAGGTGCGGCCGGATTCAGGCTACAGCATCGAATGCCGCAGCAGGAAAGGCGTGCTGCTCGGTGAGGTGCCGCTCGGCAACCGCAAGGACATCCGTAACGCCGTCGAGGCCGCGCGGCGCGCGGAGCAGTGGAGCAGCGCCGGCGCCCACAGCCGCGCGCAGGTTCTCTACTACCTCGCCGAGAACCTGTCGCAGCGCGGCAAGGAGATCGTCGCTCGCTTGGCGGCTGTGGTTGGCAAGAGGCAAGCGTCGGAGGAGCTGCGCCTCAGCGTGGAGCGACTGTTCACCTATGCTGGGTGGGCCGACAAGTACGAAGGCGTGGTTCACTCGCCCCCGTTCAGGAACATAGCCGTGGCCATGAACGAGGCTCTTGGGACTGCGGGAGTGATCTGCCCGGAGGAGGCGCCGCTGTTGGGATTTCTGTCGATGGTGCTGCCGCTGGTGGTGGCGGGAAACTGCGTGATAGCCGTGCCTTCAGCCGCCTATCCGCTCATCGCGGGTGACCTATACCAGGTGTTCGAGACCAGCGACGTCCCTGGCGGCGTCATCAACATGGTGACCGGGCGGCCCGCCGAACTGATGAAGGTCCTGGCTGATCACGATGACGTGGACACGCTCTGGTGCTATGGCGACGAGGAGCTGTGCGCGGCGGCCAAGCGCTTGTCGGCTGGCAACCTGAAGCAGGTGTGGACCAACGAGGGACGCCGGATCGACTTCTTCCACGAGCGTTACGGCGCAGGCCGCTGGTACCTGGACCACGCCTGTCAGGTCAAGAATATCTGGGTGCCGTACGGCGAGTGAGCGCTCAGCTTCAGTGTGCCGGCGTGGGCGCCTTCAGCAGACCGATGGCCAGGCGCTCGAACCTCGGAACGTCGACGTCGAAAACCACCGTCACCGGCCGTTCGCCCAGTCCGGGACCCTCGCCGACAGCCCAGCTGAGCGTACTGCCGTAAGCTGCGGTGAAGCTGGTATCGACATCCACGCGAAGAATCGTGGCGCGGGTGACGATCGAGGGGTCGAGCCACACTGCGACCGCGAGTTCGTCCCACATCGGATACGACTGGCCGAACTGGCCGAGATAGGCATCGAACGGCGCCTGACCTTTGGCGACCTCCCGAATAAACTCTGGCCTGAAGAAGGTCCTGGTCGTGGGGTCGATCGGAACCTCGGTGATCTTCTTCCACGGTTCGTGAAGTACGATCGAGGCGGCCTCGGGATCAAAACGCATGTTGAACTCGCGCCGCGGTGCGTTCACGTACTCTGCGGCAAAGGCGTTGTCGGCGGCAGTGGGCTGGAAACTGCCTCCCATGAAGAGGAGCTCCTTGGCCAGGGAGGAAAACTGCGGATCCATCCGCGCGGCGATTGCCAGGTTGGTGAGAGGCCCCGCGGCCACGATGGTTACCTGGCCGGGAAACTCGTGCACCTTGCGTGACAAAAAGCTCGCGGCGCTTTCGCGCGCGGGTTTGATCGTGGGCTGACCGGCCGGGGAGGGCGGCACCAGGTACGGGTCGGCGTGATAGGGGGTACGGCGCACCGCACCCTCGTTGGGCCACACCTCCGTCCAGGCCCCCTTGTAGAACAGCTTGCCGTAGAGCTCCTCCCAGCGCTTGGTCCGGTTCTGCGTGTTGACCAGCGGAAACACCGCCCCGGGATAGACCGGGATTTCGGTGCGCTTGGCGATCTCCAGCATCCGCAGCGTGTGACTCACTTCCTCGTCGCGCCAGCCGTCACCGCTCGGGATCGTGATGCCGAGCACTTCGACGTCCTGCGCCTGCAGCAGCATCAGGATCGCCTGGAGATCTGAGCCCGCCGGACCGAACGCGTCCTGATCGATGATGACCTTACGTCGTGCGGTCGCATCCGCAGCGAGGCAGTCGTTCGCGGGGCTGAAGGTCAGCAGCGCGGCGAGAACGAGCATCGTGGCAGCCAGCGCGCTCGGTCGCCGGCGGGAGTCGAATCTCATGCAAGAACCTCCGCGACTCGGAGTCGCTGATACTGCGGAAGACTAGTTCTTGGCTCTGATTTCAAAGCGGTCGGGTTCGGTCCACGGTTCGCCGGTTCGATCGTTGGTATCGAAACGGACCATGGTCCCGGTTAGTCGCTCATTGTCCAGCGTGAAACGTATGTAGTGAAAGTTTACCGCGGTGGTCAACCTGGATAGTTCGCCAAACATACGAATGGCTGGAACTGGCTTGGCACCGCCGCCGCCGCTGACGAGGTAAGTAACGCCGTCTCTGTTGTAGCGTTCGTAGTTGTGCACGTGACTGCCGACAACGACGACCCGGGTAGGCAAGGCCCCGGCTTTCCTGGACAGGTAGCGGGTGACCTCTTTCTCGTCCCGCATCGCAGGATAGAAGGGGTCCCGGACTGGAGGATAGTGCAGCACGATCAATATGAATTTGATGCGCTTGTCGGTATCGGTGATCTGACGTTCAAACCATTCCCGCTGTGCGCTCCCCGGTTTGAGTGCGGCATCGGAGTCCAAAATCAATGCCAGCAGCGTGGACCCGATGTTTACGGAGTACCAGCGATATGGGCGTAGGGGCAAAGGGTTAGCCGCCTTCCACCAGTTCTCGAGACAGGGATTCTCATCATCGGTGCACCCCCTGAATTCGTGATTGCCGAGCGCGAGAAACACCGCGATCTTCTGCTTTGACCACTCCATCGTCTCGCTTTTGTACGTGTCATAGTCGTCCGGATTGCTGCCTTCGTAAACGAGGTCCCCGCCTATCAAGATCGCCGCTGGCTTTTCGCGTGCGATCCTACCCACGAGCGCACGCCGCGCGAACGCGTTGACGACGTCATTGCGCTGGCTGAAGCGCGTGTCGCCGTACACGACAAAAGTCAGTGGAGTTCCCGCTTCGGACGCGGGCACCTCGAACCTCGGGGGTGCGTCGCCGTATGCAGCGTGAATGATCCGAACTGGGGCAAACAGGCAGAACGCCAGCAACACGGACAGGAACCTCAGCGATGTCCGGCACATTACCTGACCCTCAAAGGATCTCTCGTCACGTCAAATGAGGGGGTCCTCAGCCTAGACCATAAGAATTCCGTGCAGACCCTTAGCCAGTTGCTAATGTCGATGTCATCGACATCGCTGTCGCCCAATGTCGAAAAAGTGATATTTTTCGACATATGGCCTTCGAGCCTACGAGACCTGCGCCAGGCCATCGCTCTCGTCCCGAATCGCGCCGTCCTGATCAATACCATTCCGATCCTGGAAGCGCAGGCGAGTTCCGAGATCGAGAATATTGTCACAACGACTGACGCGCTTTTCCGCATGCGCTGAGCAGCCATCGCCGACGCTCCGTCAACACCCTAGCCTGGAACACCGTCCGCGCGCGTGGAGTGCGCGGCCACCGGCTTGGGCCGCTGGGTCCGGCGGTAGCCGAGGTGCGCGACGTCGGGTGGAAAGAACATCGCCCAGTTCCACTCCAG
>Ga0137415_10003567_pt1 | contig 15455 bp, 13 predicted proteins | sample CZODoug3_1_1_16f_FD_183082 | JGI IMG/M metagenome (GOLD analysis project Ga0137415, IMG submission 183082) | Vadose zone soil fungal communities from Angelo Coast Range Reserve, California, USA - CZODoug3_1_1_16fungal (Hybrid Assembly) | ecosystem: Environmental > Terrestrial > Soil > Vadose... | reverse complement strand
GTCTGACCAGAATCATACTCCGGCGATACCTCCACCATATCAAACCCGATAGTATTCGTATCCATCGCCGCCGTAACCAATGTCAACAACTCTCCATTCGACAATCCATCCGGCTCAGGATTCCCTACTCCAGGAGCGACTCCAGGGTCCAACACGTCAATATCCACCGTCACATAGAGGCGTGTGAATCGTCCCGAGAACGCTTTGATCTTGGACACGCTATCTTTCAACGGAGCCCCATGGATCTCCAGAGGCGTTATCGTCGCCACCTTTCCCAGTCCCCTGCAAAACTCCCACTCGGAAGCAGAAAAAGCCCTGATCCCTACTTCCATAATATGGCCGGGGCCTAAACGTTCTGCAATACGACGCATGAAGGTCGCATGTGAAAGCTTCTTACCCAGAAACTCATCTCGCAGATCGAGGTGGGCATCAAAGTTGATCAATCCTACATCCTGTGGCAAAGCATCCACTGAGGCTTTCGTGATAGTGTGCTCTCCACCACACATTATCGGAATCTTCTTCTGACCGATCATCTCAGACCATACCGCGCTAACTCGATCGAGGGTTTCCCCCAGATCCTCCAGAACGTCAACGTCTCCCAGGTCGTGAACGGGAACCTTCTCCAGATCGACCTTCGACCTGATACTGTACAATTCTAGATTCGCAGAGACATCCCGGACTGCGCCCGGTGCAAAGTGAGACCCGGACTTGTAAGTGCTGGTCCGATCATACGGGACTCCGAGAAATACGAAACGAGACTTTTCAAGGGGCGCGGATACTCCCGTGAAGGGTGTTCGTGGAGACATGTAGAGCTGTGCTCTACTCATAGTGTAGAGTCGAACGTCTAACGTTCTAAAGCTTTAGATCGAGCTTCGCTCTCAAGAGACTGCTCCCCCTTGTTCATTACACCTTTCCATCCCTAAACGGTTGAAACACACTAAGACTTATCTTGTAACGGACAATTACGAAGTCGCAACTGAACTCCATGTTGTCAAAGCCGGAAGCAAAGTCCAAACAAACACCCGACACAGAGACAGAACCGCTCAAGCGAACGACGGGCATCGCGTTCGCCTCAATATTCTACTTCGCATCAGGCATCTACTACCTCGCATTCCCAATACTAACCCAGGACCTCACACAGATCCACTTGTTGGCAATAGGAGCACTCTCGATAATAACTGGATACTTGCTAATCAAAATTCACAAAGGGGGCCTTTGGCTTGGTCTATTGCTATTCCCCGTGCAAATCGTCACACCCGCCTTCGGATTCCAAGCCGAGTTCAATGTTGCGGGCGCCCTGACGAGCCCGCTCGACGTTATCTTCCTAGGCTCACTGATCGTCCTTATCTTCTTCGCGTCGGTAACTTTCCTGGTAATACTTGATCAGAGAAGGAATTTCACGCCATCTGAGGCGAAGTCGGCGAAGAAGTAGCACGAGTATTTTTCTGCCCAATTCTCACTGGAACTTTGGATCCTATATCCGGTACCTTCATAGCTCGAGCCTTCTCCGCATAGCAACGCGGACAAGACACTAAGGGTCGTCGTCCAGGTGATTTGGCTTGGACCATCTGGAAACCACACTCCGGGCAGCGCTTCGACAGGATTGATATCGAACCAAACTGTGGAAGAGGAGCACTGAAACCACATTTCTTCGTCCCATCCCACACACCAGCATGGCCAATGAACCGCTTGCCAGTCTTTCTACTTCGCACGATCTTGAGCTTTGATCCACACTCCGAACAAGGAGTCTCGAAAGTGACCTCCATCACACGTTGAGCCGTCACAGTCTCTCCAAGAGACTCCCCAAACTCCTCTTCTCTCTCCACAAGATCCAACATCACCGGTCGCAAGTGATCCAGTGCTTCTAGCAACACGCGTCGCCTAGATGTCTTCCCAACCTGTATCTGATCCATCAAATCCTCCAATCGTCCCGTAAATCCCGGCTCGATGATCAACCGGCAATACTTGTCAAGAAGACCAATCACCTTGATCGCAAGAGTGGTCGCCTGCATCCTCTGATCCTTAACGTATCCACGCCGATACAATATCTCGATAATATCAGCCCTAGTCGCCTTCGTCCCCAGATTCTCATCCTCCATCTTCCGAAGCAGACTGCTAGGATTATACCTCGGCAACGGCTGGCTATACCTCTCCAAGGATCGTATGGATTCCATGGGCACTTTCCGGCCTTGCTCCAGACTTGGCAGCTTCTGCTCCACGTCCTTCACGTAAGGTCGATAATATTCTGTCCAGCCTGGATCGACTATTCGTGAACCATGAAGGAAGAATCGATAAGAACCATTCTCAAGAATCATTCTTGAGCTTAACCGAGTGCTCGGTCCGGCGAATGTGGACATGAACCTACGAGAGATGAGATCGAAGATCTTCTCCTCTTGGTAGCCCAACGACGCCTTGTTCGGAAGTTCTCCGGTCGGATAGATGGCGGGGTGGGCGGGATCGTCTTTCCAGCCCTGGTTGGGCCCAAGATTATTCTTCAACAATTTCTTGACAAGCGAGGAATAGTCGCTTCGACGAGATAATCCCTGGAGAATAGTCTCGTATCCAATATCAGGTGGAAGCTTCTGACTGGACGTACGTGGATAAGATATCAAAGCGTCGAGATAGAGATGCTCGGCAATACTCAGAGTGCGAGACGGAGTATATCCGAAGTGGCGATAGGCTTCTGATTGTAAGGTTGACAAGTCGAAGGGGACTGGCGGATTCTGTCGAGTTTCGCTAGATTCGATCTTGGTAATCTCCAAGATGCTTTTCGTGCAATCGTGCACAATTCGATCCGCCTCCGCAAACGTCTCCACTTTCTCCTTTTCATACTCGAGCAAGTACGACCTGCCATCATGCTTGATCGATGCCTCGATCATCCAGAATGGAATCGGAACGTGTCCTCCTATCTCGTCCTCCCTTTCAACCACAAATCTGAGGGTTGGGCCTTGGACCCGTCCAGTGCTCAATGTTGCGTAGCCAGCTCTATTCTTAACAACCGATTCCGTCAATAGCCGGGACAGATTGATCCCGTAGAGCCAGTCGAGTTCATGCCGGCATTTTCCAGCTTCCGCCAATCCAAGATCGAGACGTGGGGCTAGTTGTTTGTAGGCGTCTCTCAACTCTCTCTCCGTCATGGTACTGAACTTCATCCTCTGCGCGTGAGAGTCTGCACCGGCGCAAGCATGTCGTAAGATCTGCCAGCCGATCAACGCTCCTTCGACATCGAAATCACAAGCATTGACAAAACGATCTGCGCCTTTGGCCAACGAACTGATCGCAAGAATCCAGCTCCCTAACCGCGCAGATTTCTTCCGCTCGACCTCACTCTTGGGCTTCCATTGATAATCCCATACCGGATAAAACCGACGAGGCGGCTTACCCTTCGCATCTAGAGTGTAGAGGTGACCGAGAGCGGAGCATACAACTACCTCTCCACTTCTTGTATCGCACTCATAGTAGGGGACGCCGTATAGTTGTTCTTTCGAGGGCTGTCCATTCTCGTCCAGAGCTCTAGCTACTCTTGACGCCGCGTCAGGCTTCTCACAAACAACAAGGGTCCTCATCATTCCTCCCTCCAACGGTTCTGGTTATTCTGATAGAACCTGACCAATTCCTTTACACGGTCTCCAGTCTCGGGCAGCTTAATCAATCGGGCGAAAAAAGTGGCAAGAGGGACATTGCCGAATGCCCTGTTCCAAGCATCGTAGCCTCCTCTAAGATTCTTAGCAGCACGAGCGTGCGTGGGACAAAAACTGCTATCTGAGGCTGTCTCGAGCTGGCAAATCTCGCATCGTCCAATCTTCCCGTTCATTCTTCTCTTATGAGTAATGGGAGGTTTCATATACTCTTTGGACTCGCAAAGAGGAAAAGCTGGATGTCAGTGTTTGGCCGACAGAAAATTAGTACTCTTAATCGCCGATGGACTGGCTGACCGACCCGTAATCGACTACGACTACAAAACACCGTTAGAATATGCTAACACTCCGAACATGGACCGCTTGGCTAAAGGCGGGCTTGTCGGACAACTAGATCCTATATCACCGGGCGTGCGCCCTGGAAGCGACGTAGCCAACCTGGCACTGCTAGGATACGACCCTGCTAGATTCTACACTGGACGCGGAGCGTTGGAAGCATTGGGAGCTGGAATCGATCTTGGTCCGAACGATATCGCATTTCGAGCAAATTTCGCAACCGTCGACGACGACTTTCGTGTCCTGGATAGAAGGGCTGGAAGAATAAAGAAGGGGGCCTCGAAATTGGCCAAGGTGGTTGATGACGTCAAGATCGATGGTGTGCATGGTGTCAAACTCATCTTCAAAACGACAAACGATCATAGAGGCGTTCTGGTCCTTCGCGGCGAGAAACTTTCACGTATGGTGTCGGACGTTGATCCGAAAGAGGAAGGATTGAAAGTTGGCACGGCACGAGCCACTGATGGAAGTGAGGAAGCCAAGCGGACCGCCCAAGCGCTGAACGAGTTCGTCAAACGCTCACACGAAGCCCTCCGCGAGCACCCGCTGAACACTCAACGAGTTAGTGACGATGAACCAGCAGCAAATATCGTCATCACACGCGGCGCAGGAACAATGCCAGCCCTACCGAGTCTAAAATCCAGGAACGACCTGCGTGGAGCATGTATTGCCGGAACTGCAATGATCAAAGGCCTCGCCCTGGCTGCCGGGTTGGACCTTGTGGACGTAAAAGGAGCCACAGGCGGATTTAGCACGGACTACGAAGCAAAGGCAAAAGCGACAATCGAGGCCGCTAAGGACAAGAACTTCATTCTCGTCCATGTCAAAGCCCCAGATTTGGCCGGGCATGACAAGGACTTCAAGGGCAAAGTCAAGATAATCGAAGAACTGGACGGCCTTGTCCGTTCATTGATCGACGAAGTAGACATTGGCAGCAACTACGTCGCGCTAACCGCCGATCACACGACATCGGTCTACTCCGGAGAACATACAGGCGACCCGGTCCCAATCGTCATAGGTGGTCCCGACGTTCCTGCTAGCAGAGTCACAAAGCTGAGCGAAGCAGCGGCCGCCCGAGGAAATCTCGGACGAATTAGAGGTCTCGACCTCATGCCGATACTCACAGATGTGATGGGCAGAAGCAGGCTTTACGGCTCGTAGCAAATCGACGTAAAAAAACAAGTTTCCAATAGCTCACTGTAAGGCCAACTGAAGTTGTGACTCCAATGCTTCAGACGGACCGCTGATCTTCTTCTACATCGGTCCCCCCAAGACGAGTGACTACTTCGAGTGCAGCTCGGTAAGGATCTGTCGAGCCAGTGATCCAGCCGCCGACGATCAACACCCTCACCCCCGCCGCAGCAAGTCTAGGGGCCAGGCGCGGGTTTATCCCGCCTGCGGCTGCAAGTGGAACTTTCAAGGTCCGCGCGAGAGTGCTAAGCGCTGGGCTCAGCTTGAGTTTTGATCTCATCGACTTTTGCGCATCTACTCCTGTATGAAGACAGATAATATCCGCACCAAGCCGCTCTACCTCACGTGCCCTGAGAACCGGTGAGCTGGTCATCAAGAGGTCAACCATCAACCGTCCAGCATAACGGTCCCTGACCCGTGCTGAATCCTTGATAGTGCTGTCGTGCGCCAATCCAGAAATAGACACAATATCGGCTCCCGCCTCAAACGCAATCTCCGTCTCGATAGCACCAGCGTCCAGTGTTTTCATGTCCGCGACTACTACAGCGGCGGGCAAAGCCCTCTTCAATTCTCTCACGGATCGCATGCCTTCGCTTTTGATAAGAGGGGTTCCAGCCTCCACCCATTCTACCCCAGCTCGATGTGCGGCTCCCGCGATCCTCAATGCATCCTCCATCCGGATGAGATCAAGGGCAACCTGAACTATGGGCCATTTTCCGTTCCACGCTCTCTTCTTTGTCATCATGCTGGTTCAGCTGATGTGCTCCAGTCTTGCTATGAAGTATCCTGCCGTAGCATCACGATGTGGATAGAAACGTCGACAGTTAATCCAACCTCTCAAACCCGGAGACCCAAGTTGAACCCCTTCAAGCACAGGCCTAACCTCGAATTCTGGATGTGAAGATAAGAACCGAGAGATTACGTTCTCATTCTCCTCTAACGCGATACTGCACGTCGAATATACAATCCTCCCGTTGGGTCTCAGGAACCTTGAAGATTGCTCCAGCAAATGATACTGAAGCTGCCCATATTTCGCCAGTCTCTGAGCCGACAGATGCCATCTCATGCCAGGATTCCTGTCAAATATTCCCGACCCGCTGCATGGGGGATCGACGAGAATAAGATCAAAAATCTCGTCGTGCCTTACACCGGGACGTGTCCCGTCCTCAACAATCCCCGAAGCTGTCCTCACACCAAGCCTCTTGATCACTCTAGACCAGTCACGCATTCTCTTTACTGAGTAATCGATCGATACAATCTCCCCCTCGTTATTCATCAGTTCCCCCAAGGCTCCGGTCTTCGCTCCAGGAGCCGCGCAGACATCTAGAACACGATCATTAAATCGAGGATTACCCGCCTCCACAGCTAAGAACGAGGCAAGGTCCTGCGCCTCGACGAATCCCTTCTCTAGCAGTTCTCTCAAAGCCCCCCCTAGGCCATTCCCCTTTGATTTGTAAAATCCAGAAAACTCCTTCAGGGGTTCTAGCTCAGGAAGCGTGGACAATTCTGCAATAACCTTGCTATCAGCTCTCAGATTGTTCACATGCAAATATCTAGGTCTCGGTCCAGCCCTCAACAGTTCCAACCCGAAGGGGCGTCCCCAAACGCGCTCACAATACTCAACCCACCACACTGGAAAACCTGTTTCCAATGCCAAACGATCGTTCTGGTCCACGCTACGAACGAAATCCGCCGAATCCTCGTTCGCCAACACATAACCAATCAATCTCTCAAGCTCCAAACGATAGGGCTGTGGACATACTCTGCGGAGCCCTTCCAAAGCTCCCCTCTTACTTCCTCGACGAGAAGGATCCTGGACTAGATGGACCGCCAGTCGAGCTAGACTCAATCGTTCCTTGCCCAGCGGTAGGCTCCCGTGACATGTCTCGATTATCCGATCTACGAGGTTTCGATGGGCCAAGACTCCTAGAACAAACCCAAGGGCTTCCCTCTTTCCGGCTAGAGATGGGTTTCTTCGTGAGACAAATGCTAAGCCGCCTCGTTCACTCCAACCTTCCTCGACTAGGATCAATGTTCTCCAGGCCAAAAAAATGCTTGAAGCGATGATCGAACCTGGCATCCTATGATGCCTCTCGCTGACTCTGGGGGATCGATTTAAGATCGAAACGCAGGCCTTGTCTCACTACACGGGTTCGATTTTTCTCGAACCAGGAAATCAGGTTAATTACTGAACACCTATCCCCCACAGGCAGATTCATGTCCAGCTTGGACCAGTACATGGTCAGTGTCGCTCCACGAGTCGAGCCTGCACCAGAGCAATCCCGACCACAACAGTCGTCCACCGCCCCACGGCTAGAATTTCGTCCAAGCGTGCCCATGAACCTTGAAGACTCCTTCCTCGTCGGAGCCGGATACGATGGCCAGAGACGCGCCGCCTATCTAAAATTGTACGAACCTAAGACGCACAAGATACACTTCTGGTACGACAATACCAACCACACCTCATACTGCCTCTCCAAAGAACCAATCAAGAAACTAGAGAAGATCAAGGAGCTAGTCCAACATTACGGATTCCTTCGCTTCGAAGAATCCAAAAAATACGACGCCCTCGAAGAGAAAGAAATCCCCGTCACTATCATCTACGCCCGCGACCCATTATCAATCGGAGGAAGAACGAATTCCATACGGGAAATCAAAGGCGTTAACGCTTACGAGGCAGACATCCACTATGTTCTGAACTACTTTTACGACCGACATCTCGACCCTGGAATGACATATTCGATAAGACAAGGAAAACTCGAACAAGGACGACAGCTCGAAACAACCCAGCTCGGCGAAAAACTCGCCGAAGGCAACGAGGAATACCAGAGGCTAATGTCTCGATGGCTACGCCTCCTAGAATACCCAGTGCCCTCCTACAAACGGATCTCCTTAGACATCGAGGTTGAATCGCCAATCGAGACCAGGGTTCCAGACCCAAACATTGCAGACGACCGAGTAATCTGCGCCACTCTTCTTCCAAACGACCGAGAAGGCCGAATCCTGATTCTAAGAAGACCAAAAGAAGTTCAAGAACAGGAAACCAATGTTCGAGCACCCGGCACCGCAGAGATTGAATGGTATGACCGCGAAGAGGATCTACTGGGCGAAATCTTCAGGTCGATGTACGAATACCCAGTATTTATCACATTCAATGGAGACGACTTCGACTTCAGATATCTCTACAACCGGGCAGTCAAACTCGGCTTCCCAAAGGAACATATTCCCATCGAACTCTCACGCGAAACCACTGGACTAGTCTATGGGATACATTTCGACCTCTACCGCTTCTTCGGGATAAAAGCCATCCAAGTCTACGCTTTCGGCAGCAAATATCGAGAGATCAGCCTCGACCACATATCCGAAATGATCCTTGATCGAGGAAAGATCCCACTAGAAGGACACGTCACCGGACTATCGTACACAGAGCTCGCCGCATACTGTTACAACGACGCAGAGCTAGTGCTCGATCTAACAAGATGGGATCAGGAGGTCATCCTCAAGATCGTAACTGCGCTATCAAGGATCAACTGCGTGCCCCCTGAAGATCTCTCGCGACAGGGAGTGATGGCATGGGTGAAGAGTATGATGTACAAGGAACACCGAGACCGAGGCTACATCATCCCCAGACCGGAAGACATTCGGAAGGTCAAGGGCGAGACAAGCACCACGGCGATCATCCGTGGAAAGAAGTACAAAGGAGGCATGGTAGTCGACCCTGTCCCAGGCGTCCACTTCAACGTCGCCGTCATGGACTTCGCCTCGCTGTATCCATCCATCATGAAGTACTGGAACCTTGGCTATGAGACAGTCAGGTGCAAGCACACCGAGGACAAGACTAATCGTGTGCCCGACACCGATCACTGGGTATGTAAACAGAGACACGCAATGGAAAGCCTACTCGTTGGATCATTGCGCGATATTCGAGTCAAATGGTACAAGCCAAAGTCGAAAGATACGAACCTCGCACCAGCATCCAGAGCATGGTATAACATCGTTCAGAACGCCCTCAAAGTCGTACTCAACGCCAGCTATGGCGTCTTCGGCGCCGAACGGTTCGCCCTCTACTGCCCACCAGTAGCTGAATCTACAGCCGCCATAGGACGATATGACGTCACTAGGACGATAGAAGAAGCCAAGCGACTCGAAATCGAAGTCGTATACGGAGACACAGATTCGATATTCCTAAAGACGCCAAACAAAGAAAAAATCGGGGAACTCATCCAATGGTCCAGAAAAGAGCTTGGAATGGAACTTGAGGCCGATAAGGTCTACCGGTTCGTGGCACTGAGCCAGCGAAAAAAGAACTACCTTGGAGTGCAACCAGACGGACGCGTCGACATCAAGGGGCTAACCGGAAAGAAGCGACACATACCCAGATTCCTCCACACAGCCTTTACCCAACTGGTCGAGATCCTGGGTCAAGTACAGAGCCCGGAAGATTTTGAAGAGGCAAGAAAGAAGATCCGTACCCTTGTCATGAACCTATACAGCAGGCTCCAAAATCACGAGTATTCACTAGAAGAGTTAGCATTCAATATGATGATGGGCAAGGCGGTCTCAGCCTATACGAAAACCACTCCACAACACATCAAGGCTGCAAAGCAGTTGCGAGAAAAAGGGATCGAGGTTAGAGCGGGTGACCTTGTAAGCTTCGTAAAGACAAAAGGCGGCGTAAAGCCAGTTCAATTGGCCAACAAGGACGAGATTGATATTCCAAAGTACGAGGAATATATCCAGTCCACGTTCGAACAAGTCCTTGACGCTTTAGAGCTCGACTTCGCCGAGATCTCAGGCGCTCGCAAAAGCTCCCTGGAAACATTCTTCACCCAGAAGGAATGAGCCCACAAGCCAATGTCGGTATCCATCATTGGCATCCAAGGCATCCCCGATATCCAGAAGGGGGACGACCTAGCACAAATAATTGTGGACAGGGTAAAACGCCAGAAAGAGACGATCAAAGACCATGATATTCTCGTCATCAGTCAGAAGGTGGTGTCAAAAGCAGAAGGGCAGATCATACAGCTTGACGCAGTCAAACCCTCCGTGTTCTCTCGTCAAATCGCAAAAGAACTGCAGAGGGATCCTAGGCACGTCGAAGTCATCCTAAATGAAAGCAAGAAGATCATTAGAATGAGGTCGGGACACTTGATCACGGAAACGCGACACGGATTCATTTGCGCCAACTCAGGGGTAGACCAGTCGAATATTGGCAAGAAAAACTCGGTGACCCTTCTTCCCAAGAACCCAGACGCCTCCGCGAACCTCATCAGGAAAAAAATACACCAGCTAACCGGAAAGAACGTCCCAATCATTATCACTGACACTTTTGGCCGAGCCTGGCGCATGGGTCAGGTCAACTTCGCCATAGGCGTCTCCGGCATAAAGCCCGTCCATGACTATAGAGGTAAGAGGGACATGTACCGGAGAGTCCTTCACGTAACCGAGATCGCATTAGCAGACGAGTTGGCATCGGCAGGTGAGCTCGTCATGAACAAATCCGATAGAATCCCTGCTGCAATCATTCGTGGCTATCGTTACCGTTTTGGCCACGGCAGTGGCAAGGACCTTTTGCGGCCTGAGGATAAAGACATGTTCAGATGATCCACCCATTAGCACGAATATTTTCCGATTCTAGACCACCACGCTAATTTTCACTTAATTGCTCAGGGCCTCAGAAATTATTGGAGAAGCCTTAATGAGACCGGTCCATTCTGGGTTCTCCTTCGTGTTGTAGAACCATGGAACCGGTCAAAGCACCTGTGCCGGTCGAAGTAAAGGATCTCCAAAACTTCGCACGGCTAGCACTCAGCCTTACCGATGGATCCCCAATTCTCTGGAAGTTCGAACATGAAGGCAAGAAGCTCATTTGCCTCTTTACCGCCTACATGTACTGGCACGGCGACATTCCAATCCTGGCCTACACGGAGGCCGATGATGGAAAGAAGCCTTTCCTCGCTTATCGAATTAATGCACCGAAGGGAGAAGAATGGATTTTCGCGGATGATGCTGACGATACACGATACAAGTATGCCTCAACGATCAAAGTGAAGAATGTCCCTGACGCTTTCAAGCGAAGCCTGGAAGGGATATTCCCGAAGCCTCCAGATCCAGTCGTGGCTGAAGTGGAAGAATTGACCTCCCTCGCCAGGGTCCTTCTGACACTCTCAATCCGTGAGGGGACTTCATTCCCTCTGTGGCACTTCGAAAGGAACAGTCAGCACATTCTGGGCACCGTTATTCCGTTTGAACACTATTATGACGCCGACGCCCTTCCGGTATTCTTCCATACACGCAGCCAATCAGCACCGTCGGGCTCATTCATCCGCTACTCTGTCCTCAAGCCTGTCGGAGAGAAGGCTGACTTCGTCAACAGCCCACAGGACACCAAGAGCTTCTACGCGAAGATCATCGACGTCAAGGACCTGCCAATCTTTCCGCAATAATCTTGGAAAGCCGCGAAAAAGCTTTTCAGATCACTCTAAATCAGCTCTCCTGAATAGAAAGCGAACAGGAAATGTCGAAGAAGCGAAAATCGATCAACGTGGCATTAGCGGGCGTGGGAAACTGCGCGTCCAGTCTAATCCAGGGAACCGCGTATTATGCCATCGATCACCCGATAGGTCTTGCACATCCAAAGATTGGCGGATATGAAGCCTCAGACATCAATTACGTTGCGGCCTTCGACATTGACGATCGTAAAGTGGGTCACGATTTATCCGAGGCAGTCTACGCAGAGCCCAACACCTCGCGCAAGATCGTCGATCTAAAGAATAGCGGTGTTACTGTGCAGATGGCACAGCCGCTGGACGGTGCCTCAGGAATAGCCGGCGAAAAAGTCCACGTCAGCAAAGCAAAGCCAGCCAACATTCCCAAAGTCCTACAAGACTCCGAGGTGAATATTCTAGTTAATCTCACTCCGACAGGCGCGAGCAAGGCGAGTGAAATGTACGCGCAGATGGCTCTGGGTTCGGGGTGCGCATACATTAACGCAACACCGTCAAAAGTGGCCTCGAACCGAAAGTGGCAAACCGTTTACAAACGCAAAAAATCCATCCTCGTCGGAGATGACATTATGGATCAGATCGGCTCAACCATCCTCCACCGGAATCTCCTCTCATTCCTGAACGAGAGAGGAGCCAGGGTTGACGAGACGTATCAATTGGACATTGGAGGAGGTACTGAGTCGAAGAGCGCTCTCGACAAGAAAAAGTACGAAATCAAAAGGAACATAAAGACAGCGGCAGTTGCATCAGTAGTCCCGTACGCTTTTCCAATAGTCGCCGGCTCCTCCGACTTTGTAGATTTCATGGGCAACAAACGGACAAGTTACTTCTGGATCAGAGGACAGTATTACGCAGGAGCCAATTACAATATGGACATACGTCTCACACTCGAAGACGGACCCGCCTGCGCCGGCATCCTAACTGATATCATCCGCCTGGTTAATCTCGTCCAGAATAATGAACTCGGCCAAGGGAGCGTCACCGACCTAATCTCGGCCTACGGTTTCAAGGCACCGCCGAAACGGATCTCGCCAGAATCAGTCTCCGAAGGAATCGAACAACTCCTCGACGGTCACGGCAAGGCTTGAAGCGCGGTGAATCCGAGGAACCATACAGAGACTGGATAAAAAATTCTTCTATCGACCGTCGCACCCGAGTCGTCCTAGCCCTCGACCTAGACGGGAAGGCTCCCAGTGACCTTCTGGAATTTGGGGAAGCTCTGCTCGACCATACTGGCGCATATGTGTGCGGCGTCCGGTTCGGGAGACAAACCGTGCTCAACCTGGGACTAAGCTTCACAAGGAGACTGACCCGGCGCGTTCACGCTGGCGATCTACCGTGCATAATAGATGACAAGCTCTCTGATATTGGTTCGACGAACGAAGCGATAGCAAGAGCCTACTACCGCCTAGGGTTCGACGCTATCATTGTGAACCCATCATCGGGATGGAAAGGCGGGCTTGAGCCCGTGTACCGGCTTTCACGTAAAGGTGGTCAGGGGGTGATCGTGTTGGCCTACATGAGTCACCCGGGAGCAAAGGAAACATTTGGCCAGCGAGTTTTCAACAGTGCGTCACGAAAACCAACTTATCAATACGAAAAATACGCAAGAAAGGCAGTTGACTGGGACTCCGATGGGATTGTAGTTGGTGCCACTCGACCCAACATAATCAGGAAGTTGAAACCGATTGTCAAGGGAAAGGTTCCCATGTATTCGCCAGGAATCGGCACTCAGGGTGGAGACATTACCTCCGCTAGAAAGGCAGGCTCGGACTATTTCATAATTGGACGATCCATAACAAAGGCGCAAGCGCCTGCGAACATATCTGCCAAATTCGCTCGAGCATCATTTTCCTAGTTAACAATGCTCACTGTTCACGGTTGTCCGTTTCCCAGAGCTCCCGCCTCAGCAAGTTTCGGACAGCCTCCCTGATCGCGTCGCTCCTGCTGTGGTAGATCCCTGATTTCACCAGTTCATCCAATCCATCAATCAATCTCTCCGGCAACTTGACGTTAACGAGTTTCACAATTAATCACATTCCTCTCGAAGAGAGGATTTAGCCGGAACGGAGGTTAAGTCAATAAGATTTTCTACAGTCCGCTATTCTCACTCTCATGATCAGACGGCAACATATTTATCGATCGTGAATCAATCAGTCAATCGAGTGGGACAAAAAGTGGGCGGCGCTAAGAGAAAAAGCATGGCACAAATGGAGAAAACCCAGCAACAACAGGATACAAAAACCGACGCCGGAGGACAGGGAAAGAAGCCGAAGGGAGGAGCCAAAGGTCCCGGAGATAAGAGACCGCGAGGTCTGAATTATCCAGAAGTTAATGACCCAAAGATGCTGGGCGAAATCAAGAGGATGGCTGCCATAACGCCTTACGGGTTGGCTTCCCAGTTTAACCTGAGACTGAGCATCGCGAAAGACCTGCTTGAGGATTTGGCGAAGCGAAACATAGTCAAGCTCGTGGGCGGGAACGCGAGGGTTAGAATCTATCAGCCTGCGAACGTGGCTTCAGCCGTTCCAGCTGCCTCCTAAGCCTTCTTGATAGTAACTGTAGTTCCCCCCCGTACCTTGCGGAAGAGTTCGAGGTTAGCTGTAACTCTGCCGATCATATTGACCGGACTGTACGGCTTCGTTGGTCCAAAGAAGACGCAAACAGCACTTCCCATGGGCCAATACGCGATGCTGCCCACCTCCAACTTATTCCTTGGACTCTCACCAGCCGCTTGCACAGATACCTGGAAGTAAACCTCTTCACCCCATATCGCCGCTCGGCCTCCCACGGGCAACGCTCGCAACAAGGCATCGACCGTTCTGGGAGAAGCAAACCGATGAAACTCACCCTCCGCTACCCCAATACGTTCTATCTCAAGTATGATTTTTGGCCGCGAGACCTCCGATCCGAGATTAATCCCTGACATACTACCGATCGTCCATCTCGGTCTTGACCAAGTTATATGTATCCCGCGTCGTCGGCTCGCCCGTGTCAAAGAGAGCGTGTCAGAACCGATGAAGAAGGTAGTAATAATTGGGGCAGCCGGTCGAGACTTTCATAACTTCAACATCATTTACCGCAATAACCCTGAGTATCATGTTGTAGCATTTACCGCCGCACAGATACCTGGAATAGAGGGCAGGACATACCCACCAATCCTTTCAGGTTCAAGATATCCAAAAGGGATACCAATCTATGCCGAGCGAGAACTAGCAAGAATCATACAGGAGAACAATGTGGACCTTGCAGTCCTCGCCTACAGCGATCTCTCCTACAATGAGCTGATGCACAAAGCATCGATAGCCTTGACGGCCGGCGCAGACTTCGAACTGCACGGTCCCAGAAGCACCATGATACGCTCCAAGCTGCCTGTTGTCTCAGTTGGGGCTGTCCGAACTGGCGCAGGCAAGAGTACGGTTTCACGACGCGTCTGCCAAATCCTCAAGGCAAAAGGCAAGAAAGTAGGAGTGATTAGGCATCCAATGCCCTACGGCGACCTAACGGATGAAGTCGCTCAGAGGTTCTCCAATTACGAGGATCTTGATAGATACAATTGCAGTATCGAAGAGCGAGAAGAGTATGAACCCCACATCGACGCTGGATTCACGGTCTACGCCGGAGTAGATTATCAGAAAATCGTAGCTATGGCCGAGAAGGAGTCGGATATCATCGTCTGGGATGGAGGGAACAACGACATCCCCTTCATCCAGCCAAATCTACACATTGCCGTAATGGACCCGTTACGAGCGGGCGATGAACTGACGCACTATCCGAGCGAAGT
>Ga0137415_10003566_pt1 | contig 15458 bp, 13 predicted proteins | sample CZODoug3_1_1_16f_FD_183082 | JGI IMG/M metagenome (GOLD analysis project Ga0137415, IMG submission 183082) | Vadose zone soil fungal communities from Angelo Coast Range Reserve, California, USA - CZODoug3_1_1_16fungal (Hybrid Assembly) | ecosystem: Environmental > Terrestrial > Soil > Vadose... | reverse complement strand
GGCGTATTCGGCCTGGGCGAATACTTGAACGAGAACATGCTGTCGTATTGCACTTCATCAAGCAAACTCAGTGTTTCTTCGAACTCGTATTCCGTCTCTCCAGGAAAGCCCACGATGATGTCCGTCGTAATGGAGATGGGCCGCTTCGCGCCGCGTATCATGGCGATCTTTTCCTGGTATTCTTCGCGGGAATAAGTCCGCTGCATGGCGCGCAGCACTCTCGTCGAGCCGGACTGTACTGGCAGGTGCACGTGGTCGCAAATCTTCGGTTCCCGCTCGATGGCTTGCACGATGTCGGGAGTGAAATCGCTGGGATGCGAGGTCGTGAAGCGCACCCGCCGAATTCCCTCCACATCCGCTACGGCCAGCAGCAATTCTGAAAAACGCATCTTTCGCGCCGTCGGATCAGCATAAGAATTCACTGTTTGGCCGAGAAGCTGCACTTCGGAATATCCCAGTTCCGCAAGTTGGCGCACTTCTCTCAAGATCGAATCGCTGGCGCGGCTGCGTTCTGGTCCGCGCGTGAACGGCACCACGCAGTACGAGCACGCCTTGTCGCAGCCTTCGATGATGGTCAGATAGGCGCGCCAGGGATTGTCGCGGCGCGTTACAGGCGTTTCAAACGTTTCATCGGTGTCCGTATCCAGCCCGGTGACGCGCTGATTTCCAGCCTCCAAGCGCGCCAGCATCTCGGGCAGTTTGCTGTAGCTGGCCGACCCGCACACCAGGCTCACCCACGGTGCGCGCTTAAAAATATCTTCGCCTTCCTGTTGCGCCACGCAGCCCAGCACTCCAATAACCTTGGCGTCACTCTGCTTTTCCCGGTATTCACCCAAGCGTGAGAAAACTTTTTGCGCCGCTTTTTCACGAATGCTGCAAGTGTTGTAGAGGATTAAGGAAGCGGCTTCCGGCGTCTCCACCTGTTGATAGCCGCGCGAGAGTAACAGACCCGCAACCTTCTCCGAGTCGTGGTCATTCATCTGGCAGCCAAAGGTCTCCAAGAAAAATGTCCCTCGCTGCCCCGCGGCCGCAATGGGGAATGCCTCGGAATAAGACGTCCGCCCCGTCAGTCTATCCAATGCGATATCGAAAGGTTTGCTCATGCCCAAATCGCAGTTTAACACACCTGCTTTACTTCGTCGGGCGACGTTCGCCTTTCGAATTTGCCCCACTTCGCAGTAAAGTGGAGTCGAAGGAGCATATCAATGAAACTGGTCCGCAGTGTTGGCATCTCGCTTTTGTTTCTCTTCCTCCTAAGTGCGACTCCTCTCCCCGCCCAGGACGTCCCTAAGGATTATCAGGAAGTCCTCACGTTGCTCGGCCGCAGTGGAGATTACAAAGCGAATGTCCTTAAGGTCAACGTGCCGCGAAGCGATTTGCATGTAGTCATTTCCGGCGTTCCGACGCCCACGCCCTTCGGGTTTGGCGGCTGGGTAGCGCTAACAAAGGGCGATGAAGGCAACGATGTCATGATGGGCGACCTTGTGCTCTTGCAGGAGGAAGTCAATCCGGTCATGTCAGCCTTGCTCGATCACGGCATCGAAGTGACCGCGCTGCACAACCATTTCTTCTTCGAAGAGCCGCGCCTCTTCTACATGCATGTTCACGGACACGGTGAAGCCATGAATTTGGCGCGCTCCATCAAGCCTGCGCTGGATCTCATCGGGCACGTCTCTTCCTCCCCCTCGGATGCTAACGCCGGGGCCAAAGTCTCCACGTCGATTACAGCTTTTCCTTTCGATACCGCTTCGCTGAACAAGATCGTAGGTTTCGACGGTGAGAAATCAGGCTCGGTCTACAAATTCACCTTGGGTCGCGACGACCTTGGCCTCAAAGAGCACGGCGCCCCCATCAACGCCCGCATGGGCCTGAACTCCTGGGCTGCTTTTGCTGGGAATGACGCCGACGCGCAAGTCGCCGGCGACATCGCCATGCGCGCGAGCGAAGTCAACCCTGTGCTGAAGGCCTTGCGTTCGCGCGGCTTGAATGTCGTTGCCATCCACCATCACATGCTGGATACCCAGCCGAACGTGATTTTTCTCCACTACTGGGGCCGCGGCCCCGCAGCGAAGCTCGCCACTGGTTTCCGCGCTGCTCTGGACGTCCTCGGAAAGTAAGCCACCCGTTGCACGATAAGCAGCAAAGTCAGAAACTTGCGCATCCTACTGGTTGCGTGCTCTGGATGCGTGTGCTACGTTTCTTAAGCCCAGAAAAATGTTGACCGTTTCGCGGTCACAAATCATTTTTTTCTCACTGAGGGGTACACCATTTTTCTGTTCACCGCGATTTTTGCTACCGATATTGGAAATATCCTCACCCAAACCGGCTGGGTCGCCCGCGGCGTTCTGCTTCTTCTTCTTTTCTTTTCGATCGTCTCCTGGGCCATGATTTTGCAAAAAATGGGGATGTTCGGCCGCATCCGGCGCAAAAGTGACGAATTTCTGCGCATTTTTCGATCCACGCGCGGGGTCGCCAACCCTCAGGCGCTCGTGACAGTAGCTTCGCCTTTCGCCAACGTCTATGCCGCGGGCTATCGCGAATTGCAGAGCCAGATTGGAGGAGTGGCAAGCAACCCCCATCCTCCAAGACTCAAGAGTCTCTCGGCGGTAACTGTCAGCATGCAGCTGGCTTCCGCCGAAGAGGTCCGCCGCGTCGAGAAGGGCATGTCCTGGCTGGCCACGACCGGCTCCGTATCTCCCTTCATCGGCCTGTTCGGAACCGTTTGGGGCATCATCGATGCGTTTTCCGGCCTCGGCAGCGCTGGCGCCGCAAGCTTGAGAGCCGTCGCACCCGGCATCGCCGAAGCGCTCGTGACCACCGCCGCGGGATTGGGCGCGGCGATCCCCGCGGTCATTTTTTACAATCACTTTTTGCAGAATATTCGCGACCTCGGCCAGCGCCTGGACACTTTTTCATTGGAAGTAACCGCGCTGATCGAAAAAGCCCTTAATTAGATTTTCGCGGTCGCCCCAACCCGGCCGCCTTGGTAAAATCGGAATATATGCCGCAACTTTCCAAATCGACGCAGACCTCGCTCTCCGAGATCAACATGGTCCCGTTCGTGGACGTGGTTCTCGTCCTCCTGATTATCTTCATGATTACCGCGCCTATTCTCCAGTCCGGCATCGAAGTCGATGTACCCAAGACCAAGACAGTGAAGGAAATCAATCAGGATCGGCTGGTCGTCACTGTCGACAAGGCGCAGCGCATCTACCTCGGCAATGAGCCCACCAACATTCATCAGCTAGGTTCGCGCATCCGCAATCAATTGAAAAATAAGCAGGAAGGCGTCTTCCTCCGCTGTGACGAAACCGTTCCCTTCGGCAGCTTTGCCGCCGTCGTTGACGCACTCCGCCAATCCGGCATCAATAACATCAGCATTGTCACCGAACCCATAACCAGCCGCGCGCGTACCCAATAGAATAGAGATGACCACGGCCGTCGCCAATTCGCCAGACCAGAGTCTCCGGCAGTTCCTCGTTTACTCCGTCATCATGCATGCCAGCCTCGCGCTCGTCATCGTCGTCTCTGCATACATTCAATTTCGTGACAATCGCTGGGGCGGGGTAGGTGGCGACCTTGGCGGCACGAAGGTGACTTTGGTTCCTGCCGCCGGAATCCCCATGCCCAAAGAATCGGTCGTCACCGAAAGCAAGGCTGTTGATCCGACAAAAGGTCTTCACAAGGAAGAACCTCCGAAACCACCCGAGCCGAAAACCGACGCCACGAAAATCCCAAAATTCGAAAAGGAACACCCTCTTCCCCCTTCGCCCAAATCCAGAACTCTCGAGAATAAGACTCGCACACCGGACAACGCAGTCCCCTATGGCAAAGGTGGCAACCCTGATCTGCCATCAGGGTATTCTCAAACACCCGGAAGCGGTTCGCCCGGGAGTACTGTCCCGGGCCAGGGAAACAATGACTTCTCCACGCGGTACGGCTGGTACATCGCGGCAGCTAAGCGCCGCGTCGCTCCCAACTGGAATGTGCTTTTCCTTGACCCATCCGTACGTAACTCTCAAACCGTGCACTGCGTCATTTCCTTTACTATCTTGCGCGACGGAACCATAAAGAATCTGCGGGTCTCGCAGTCGAGCGGTAACTCCTCCTTTGACACGTCTGGACTGCGCGCAATCCAGAGTTCTGCCCCGTTTGCACCGCTCCCCACCGATTGGAAAGCCCCGGACGTCGACGTTCTCTGGGATTTCCCGGAGAGAGAGAATCCATGAAGGAGAAAAATCGATTGAGAGTCCTTATTCCGTTCGTCCATCGGAGTTCTAAAGTGCATGCTGTCCTCAATCGAAAGCATCTCCTCCCACTTCTTACAATTTTCGCGTTTTCGGCCCAAGCAGCGTTTGGACAATCCCAGGGATGGTTCCGTGCCGGAACCGGACTTGGCGACACTAATAAACCCCGCGTCGCCATCGCCGACTTCGCCGCTCGCGCCGATTCTACCAAGTCCCATGCTTCCCTTTTCACCCAGATCGTCCGTGACGACGTCCAATTCAGCGGCATTCTCGAAGTCCCCAGCCCCAGCTTCTACCCTGCTCAAGCTCCCAGTCTTCCCGCCGAGTTAAAACCTGCGATGTGGATAGATCCCCCCACAAACGCCAATTTCCTCGGTTTCGGCAATCTCGCCGAATCCAACACCGAAGTTGCCATCGAAGCCTGGCTCTATGACGTCCGCAATCCCTCTTCTCAAGCCGTCGTCGGAAAGGTCTATCGCGGCGCACCCACTGACCTCCAAGTTCGGAAATTCGCCCACCAATTTGCTGACGAAATCATCGCCAAGCTGTCCGGAGGCCTCCCGGGCATCGCCTTAACGCAAATCGCCTTCGTCAGCTCGCGCGGCGGCTCCAAGGAAATCTGGGTCATGGACTACGACGGCTCGAACCAGCATCAGCTCACTTCCCTGAAGTCAATTGCTCTCACGCCCCGCTGGTCCCCGGATGCTTCGCGCATCGCTTTCACCTGCTTCGCTCCCTCATCCGGCCTCACCAGCGCGCAAATCTGCATGTATTCCCTAGACACCGGTAAACTGGTTTCCTTCCCGCGCTTTCGTGGCACCAATATCACTCCCGCATGGTCTCCCGACGGCACGCAGATTATTTTTTCTTCTTCGATGCAGGGCAATCCAGAGCTCTATGTCACGGACCCCAGCGGCGGGCGCCCCAAGCGCTTGACAAACGCCAACGGCGCCAGCATGTCTCCCAGTTGGAATCCCAAAACCGGCCAGACTGTCGCGTTCGTCAGCGATCGCGGCGGCACTCCCCAGCTTTACCTGATGAATTCCGACGGCACCAGCGCGACCAAACTTGACCTCCCGGACAAAGGCTACGTCATCGATCCCGCGTGGGCCCCCAACGGCCAATTGCTGGCTTTCAGTTGGCGCCGCCCCAACGACAACTACGACATTTACGTTATGGACGCCGCCACTCGCCAGATTGTAGAGTTGACGCGTGACCAGGGCCGCAACGAGCGTCCCAGTTGGGCGCCGGATGGCCGCCACCTCGTTTTTGAATCCACCCGTGGTGGCACGCGCCAGATTTGGACCATGCTGGCCGATGGCTCCCAGCCGCGCCAGTTGACGACCACCGGGCACAATGAATCCCCCAATTGGTCGACTCGATGATCTTTTTCATGGAACCAGACGGGGCGGTCCTACATCTCACGATTAGGCCCCTTTTTTTGGTTGCCCTTGCTTCATTGCGCCGGCCGAGATTGAAATCATGCTGCGCGTCCCAGCGCGTATGTATGATATATCGTAGTACGAGATATTCCCCGGACCCAGCCCGCTGGTGCTAGGATATGGCTTCTGGTGGGACGAACACGGGAACTTCACTGAGGAGGATTCGCATGAACTCGGCTTCACGCTCGCTCTATCGCGCTGGCTTGCTCGTGGCCCTGGCCGCGGCTGTCTTCACCTTTGGTTGTGGCAAGAAAACCGTTGCACCGACGCCCAAAACGACGCCGACTCCGCCCCCGGCTGCCACCCCCACGGTGACGCTGCAGGCAAGCCCCACGTCCGTCAATAAAGGCGAATCAGCAACCTTGAGCTGGAATTCTACCGATGCCACGCAGCTCTCCATCGCCCCGGACGTTGGCGCCGTCACTGCCCAAGGCTCTACCAAGGTTACGCCCTCCGACACGACGACTTACACGATCACTGCCTCCGGCCCCGGCGGCTCCGCCAGTGCCACCGCCAACGTCGCCGTGAATGCGCCCCCAGTGGTCGAACCGCCCAAAGGGCCAACGGATGAGGAACGCTGGAAGGCGGGAGTGTTCGACGCCTATTTTGACTACGATAAGGCCGACCTTCGTCCCGACGCCCGCGCCGCGCTTTCCAAGACCGCCGACTTTCTGAAGAGCAACCCGGGCATCAAAGTGACCGTCGAAGGCCACTGCGATGAGCGCGGTTCCACGGAATACAACCTGGGTCTTGGCGTTCGCCGGGCCGATTCGGTGAAGCAATACATTGTTTCACTAGGCGTCTCCGCCGACCGCGTCAACACCACCAGCTTTGGTAAAGAGAAGCCCTTCTGCACCGAGAGCAACGAGGCTTGCTGGCAGCAGAACCGTCGCGGCCATTTCGTCAAAGCAAACTGAGCCGCTTCACGCTGTTGGCCACGATGACCGTTTGGTGACCAAAACAGCCGCGAGGCCCGGCAAACCCTTGCCACCTCGCGGCTATCTTATTAGAGTGAGAGCGGTTCCCCCGGCCCGTATGACTTTTGTCGGCTGCTCTCCAGCCATTATCCGTATGCAGTCGTTCGGCATCCTTTAGGAGGATTGTTCCATGCGTATTCGCCACATCGCCATTTTTAGCGCCGCCGTTCTTGCCGGCGCCCTTGCCGGAAGTCTCGTCGGCCCCCGTCCCGCCGAAGCCGTCGCGCGCGAACTCATCGAGCTTCAGCGCGATGTCACTTCCCTGCTTCAGGGCCAAAAGGATCTTTCCACTCAAGTCACTCAGGACAACACCGTTATGAAGACGCTCATCGGGCAATCCGGCGACAGTGTCAACAAGCTCGCTGCGACCATGGGCTCGCTCCAGAAATCCGTCCAGGACGTCCAAGCCAATTCCGGCGCGCGCCTCGACACCATGTCCACGCAAGTCCAGGGTCTCTCCGACAATCTCGAGGAAATCAAGTCGCGCCTTGGCAAGCTCAATCAACAGCTCGTCGATCTTCAGAATACTGTCCAGAGCCTCGATGCCAAAATCTCCGGCGCCGGAGCGCCCGCTCCGGCCACTAGCATGGCCACACCTACTTCTTCCACCGGTACAACAAAGCCCCTCTCCTCGGCCCCTCCGGCAGGCGCACCCTCCGCCGACACTCTTTATTCCAACGGCCTTCGCGACATCACCACCGGCAAATACGATCTCGCCCGCTCGGAATTTGAGGACTACCTGAAGTTTTACGCTGACACCGACCTCGGCTCCAACGCTCAGTTCTACCTCGGCGAAATCTTTTACAAGCAGAAGCAGTACGTTGATGCCGTCGCCGCCTATGACAAAGTCCTCACCAATTATCCCAAGAGCTTTAAGCTCGGCCCCGCACGCCTCCGCAAAGGCATGGCCCTCCTCGAACTCGGCCAGAAAGCTCCCGGCGTCCGTGAACTCCGCGAAGTTATCAAGCGCTTCCCCGGCAGTGACGAAGACCGCCTCGCCCGCGCCAAACTAAAGGAACTGGGCGTCGCCGTCACCGCCACCCGCTAACTCCATCTATTCCCAATTCCCCAGCCTTTCAACGCCTCAGATTTACGCTTCCCTTCTCGCCTTTGAGCAGCGACACCACGGCGACTCCAAGTATTCTCACCTCTGTGTGAGCTTCCCTATTCTGGTTTGCTGGGAGTCGCAGCCTGCGAAACGCTTACCGGCTGCAGGTCGGTCTTAATGGTAATTTTTTGGCGGGCCAGCAAGCTCACTTCCGTTTCGAAAGCCTGGTATCCGGGGAGCGCGATTTTGACGCGATGTTTTCCCGCGCTCACCAGCATGCCGTGCCCGATGCCGCTGAATTCACTGACGTTCCCAACAAAAGCGTCATCGACAAAAACGGCGGCGCGATCCGGACTCACATACAGCTTGATCTGCGATGTGACTCTCGGCAGCGCGGCTCCCGGCGCTCGCAGCATCACCACGTGGAGGATCACTCTTTTTTGGGGCTCGATCATCACCTTCTGTGTGAAATCGCTGTAACCCGACTGGCGAACCGAGATCTCGTGTTCGCCGGGCAAGAGCAGGAGTTTATTGGCGTCTCTAAGCTCATTGACGTACCCGACATACTGGCCGTCGATCCATACGCCCGATGTTTTGTCCGCTTTGGTCTTTCCGACAAGTTTCACTTCGCCCAGCACCTGGTTTTGCGCGGGCATCGCTGAAGGAAAGATCAGGAAGGAGGAACCAAGAAAGAATACAGTCATGCAGAACCGTTTAATGCTTTTCATCATCAACCCCCAGGTAAGTCCCCTTTAGAATTTCGAACCGCCTGGGTACAGTCCGTCTTCCGGTGAATGAATCACCGCCAACATTCTAACCTCAATCCCCGTATTTCGGAGAGTGTTTCTATCCTACAAAGTTGCCCCCTTCGCCCCAACTTCTCCCTTCTAGTTTCTGGTTTCATTCTAGTTCTGGTGTTCCTTCTTTCCCAGCGGAACGTTTATTCTTCAAAGGCAGCAGTTTCTCTTTGCAGTGTACGCAGCAAGATATATTACCTAGCCGCGTGGCCTTCAGCCGACGGCCGCAAAAACGGGCAAGAGTTTGACCATGGATAGCTGCATTCCGGACACTCCTCTATGATCAGGCTCGCGCGATCCAGCACCTGAGTGCCTTTCGAAGGTCGCCCAGGTAACGACACTTCGGATTACTGCAGATCAGAAACGATTCCATGCGCCATGGTTACCGGTGCAGTATGTCGTTTCCATACCGCGGGATACCGAGTGGTATTCGTTACGGATATCGACTCGGGGGATGGGGTATCACCGTTGCCATAAACTGCCTACGTAAATCTATGTATAATAACGATTGCCGAATGTAGTTATCCTGTATTCTTGCAGGAATCGTCCCCTATGTCCCAATGCGGTGACCGGCCGATGTGCACGCCGTGCACTATGTGGAAAAGGGCGCCATGAGCCATACCGGGTCTAAAGCACGCAAGATCCGTACTGACGAAGCATCGCATGCTATTGAAGAACGCCTGCGGCTCATCATTGACACAATTCCCACAATAGTTTGGCGCAAATTACCTGATGGTTCGGCTGATTTCCTAAACCGAAAGTTTCTGGAATATACGGGCCTTTTCTTAGAGGACGGCCTGGGCTGGGGATGGATGAACGCGTTCCATCCTGACGACCGTTTGAGGGAGGAATGGCCCGCGGCCATGGCGGCCGGGAAACCCTTTGAGACGGAAGCACGTCTCCGCCGCGCTGACGGCCGGTATCGCTGGTTCCTAATTCGCGCCGTGCCCCTGCGAGATGAGCAAGGAAACATTATCAAGTGGTATGGAACAACCAGCGACGTCGACGATCTGAAAAGCGCCGAAGATCGTGTTCGGCTTATCATTGACACACTTCCCACGATGGTCTGGACCCTTCAGCCTGACGGCACCGTTGATTTCGTCAATCAGCGCTGGATGAACTATACCGGCCTCACTTTGAAGGATGAAATCGACGAGCCGACGCGTCCAATTCATCCCGAAGATCTTCCAAGAGTCATGGAAAAGTGGCTCGCGGACTTCGCCTCTGGGGAAGCCTCCGAGGATGAAATACGCTTGCGCCGGTCTGACGGAGAATATCGCTGGTTCCTCGTTCGTACCGCGCCGCTGCACGACGAACAGGGAAATGTCGTCAAGTGGTACGGAATATCCATCGATATTGAGGATCGCAGACGCGCGGAGGATGATTTAAGGAGGCAGAAGGAAATCCTGCAAAAGATATTTGACAACGTTCCTGCCATGATCGGATTTGTAGGTCCGGACGGTAAGATCAAGCTCGCCAACCGGGAATGGGAGCGCACGTTGGGATGGACCTTGGAAGAAGTGCTCGTACAAGAACTGGACGTATTTGCCGAATTGTATCCTGACCCCAAGTACCGCCAGGAGGTTCTGAACTTCGTGTTCGAGTCAAATGCTGAATCGGCTGATTTCAGAACCAGAGTAAGAGACGGGCGGGTGATCGACACAACCTGGGCCAATGTCCACCTCGCAGATGGAACGACTATTGGCATGGGACGCGATATCACCGAACGCAAGCGGGCGGAAAGGGAATCGAGGGCGCTGATCGATGCCATCCCGCAGCAGATCTGGAGCGGTCCGCCTGACGGCACACTTGACTATTGCAACCAGCGTTGGCGCTCCGACACAGGACTAGGGTTGGAAGAACTGCGCGGCGAGGGCTGGCAGGGTATGCTGCATCCCGACGACCGGGAGAGGGTGCTAAAAGCTTGGCACGAGTCGGTGCTAAACGGAACGCCCTACGAGCAAGAAGAACGCCACCGCGGAGTCGACGGGACGTACCGATGGTACTTGGCACGTGGCGTACCCCTGCGCGATGCGGAAGGAATCATCATAAGATGGTACGGGACGAACACGGATATTGAAGCTCGTAAGAATGTCGAAGAGGAGCTACGACGCCTCTCCGGGAAGCTTTTGCGTTTGCAGGACGAGGAGCGGCGGAGAATCGCCAGGGACTTGCACGACTCTACGGGGCAAGAACTAGTCGCCTTGGCGACCATGCTCGGTCAACTTCGTGCTTCGATTCCTTTGGCCAAGCGAAAATCACGCCGGCTTTTTTCCGAGTGTAAGGCGCTTGCGGACAAGTGCATCCGTGATGTTCGCACTCTTTCCTACGTGCTGCACCCGCCAGTGCTGGATGAGGCTGGTTTAGGTGAGGCCGTTCGTGACTATGTGGACGGCTTCACTAAGCGCAGTGGAATTCATGTGCAGTTGGAGGTGTCGCCGCTTGTCGGACGGTTGGCGCGAGACATCGAGTTGGTTTTATTCCGAGTAGTTCAAGAGAGCCTCACCAACATCCAACACCATTCGGGAAGTCCGCAAGCCAAGATACGACTGAATCGCAATTCGCATCTGACGCTGGAAATCAGCGACCTGGGGCGCGGGTTCTCCGGCACTAAACAGACTGGAAAAAAGGAGGCCCGGTTCGAAGTTGGTGTTGGTATTCCCAGCATGCAGGAGCGAGTGAAGCTGATCGGTGGACGGCTTGATATTGATTCTAGCGATCACGGCACAACGGTGCGCGTGACCATACCTCTTGGGGAGAACACCCGTGAAAAAACTTCGCATTCTGGTGGCTGACGACCACGAGTTGGTGCGGCGCGGTGCACTGGGAGTCCTCCACTCCCGCCGCGGCTGGAGAGTCGTTGGCGAGGCAGCGAGTGGCCGCGAGGCCGTCGAAAAGACCATAAAACTGAAACCCGATGTAGCCATTATGGATATCAGCATGCCCGAACTGGATGGCGTCGAGGTCGTACGTCAAATCCGCGAGGCCGTTCCTAGCACCAAAGTTCTTGTGCTCACCATGCACGAGTCAGACCAGATGGTGCAGCGTGCATTGGATGCCGGGGCCCACGGTTACATGCTGAAGTCTGATCTCACGGACTGCCTCCCGAAAGCCGTGAAAACCGTTTCTGAGGGCAAGCGCTTCCTCACACCTAAGGTGTCCGAAATCGTGCTGGAGGGATTTCTTAAGACCAAAACCCAACATCAGCAAGCGGAGCGCGCAGCTGCCCGAACAACTCCTCGCGAAACCGAAATCATCGCCCTCTTAGCCGCGGGGAAGTCCAATAAGGAGATCGCTGCGCAGCTGAAAATCACCGTTAGGACCGTCGAGACCCACCGCGCCAAGATCATGCTCAAGCTCGGCCTCCATTCTCTCGTCGAGCTGATTCACTATGCCATGCGGCACGGCATTGCCACCGTGCCAGCAGCTCCAGCTATGGGTAGCGCGCCAGACAATAAGCCCTAATACGAATTTGCGTTGCCGCCACGCCGGTTTTGTATACCTGGGGTACAGCCGTACCATTCCTCAAGAAGTACTCTAAGTCAGTTCGTATCTTTTTGGAAAAAGGCAGTTTGCCCGGCACTTGTGCGGGAAGATCACCGAAGGGTCTTGCCAACTCCGCGCTATCAGCTTTCAAGTGTTGATCCAAGATCACGGCTTGGTCGGGCTTGACGACAATCTTCAGTCCAGCGCGGGAACTTCCTTCCGCTCCTGCCGCCGACGATGCAGATAGTGCATTGCAATGTTCAAATAAATGTTGCCGCACGGCGTCTCGATACAAATCACGAGCGCTTCGGTATCGGCGCTGCCCGCCAGACCCGTTTCGTCCATATGAATTTCCGGCGGAAACACTTTGAAATGAAAGCCTTGGTCGTTCAGCAGCGTGACTGAATTTCCGATGACCATGTTCGCCATTTCGCAAACCGTTTCCCGCACCACTTGGTCGCTCGCTTCCACTTCCGTCCCGGCAAGGATCGTCGCCACCTTCATCGCCACTTCCGGCGACAAATCGAGAATCACGCGCCCTTCAATGTCCCCCTTGATGGCGATCAGTGCCGCCACGCCCTTGCGGCGATACGCCTCCTGGTCCATTTCCAAGTCCACAATTTTCGTCGGCGCTTGCAGCGACTCCGCGAAAACCGCGTCCGCGGCGTTGATGAACGGCTGGATCAGTTCCATTCTCATGAGCGATGCTCTCCTGCCATCGCCACCGGCGCGCCGACGGCGTTGGGATCGTCGCTGAGCACGTACCGCAGAATTTCGTACAGCACTTCCGGCTTCACCGGCTTCTGCACGAAATGCTTTGCGCCCTTCTGGAGGGCCGCCAGGATATTCTCCTGGTACCCCACCGAAGAGACCATGACGATGCGCGCGTTGGCGTGCTGCCGCACAATGCGCTCCACCGCCTCGATCCCTTCCATCTGCGGCATGGTAATGTCCATGAGCACGATGTCCGGAGTAATCCGGTTGAATTCCGCGATGGCCGTCAAGCCATCCCCGGCTTCGCCGGCCACTTCGCCGCCGAACATCTCGATCATTTTGATGAGATTCTTGCGCGCGAAGACGGAGTCGTCTACCACAAGGTAGCGAACCGGCTGATTATCTTTTCGAAGTAGAGCGGCAAACTGTTTCATGGCCTTCTCCTTATCCTAGCTTTCGCTTTCACGAACGCTGGGAAGAAACGTGGGTCCTTTCGATCTTTTCGTTCTTGTCGTGCTTTTCAAACTTATCTGATGGATTTCGCTCCGAGCCGTAATTGCTCATCAAGAACGAAGCGACTCCATCGAGAGGAATAATCTTGTTGGCGTATCCTTTGAGAATCGCCGCGCGCGGCATGCCGCTGACGACGCAGGTATCTTCGCTCTGCGCGACGGTCATTCCACCGGCCGCCTTGATCGCGCCGAGCCCTTCGGCGCCGTCATCTCCCATGCCGGTCATCAAAACTCCGACCGCAGTGAGCCCAAACTCCTGCGAGACGGAATGAAATAAAACATCCGCAGACGGACGATGCCCATTAACAGGAGGCCCATCGGAGAGCACGGCCATGTCGCCACGCGGCATGCGACGAACCATGATGTGGCGATTGCCCGGGCAAATGAGCACGCGCCCCGCAAGCAAAAGATCGCCGGAGCGCGCTTCCTGAACCTCCAGGGCGCAGCATTCGTCGAGGCGCTTCGCAAACATTTCCGTAAAACCTTCCGGCATGTGCTGCACAACAATAATTGTGGATTGAAAATCCGCCGGAATTTGCGACAAAACAAATTGCAACGCGTTTGGTCCGCCGGTTGAAATACCAATCGCGATGATGCGGCGCGGAGGCAGCGCGGCGCGAGTTCCTTTTTTCGGCGCGGGTTTTTCCTCGAGGACCGCGGCCGGAAGCTTGCGGCCCACGGCGCGCTTGGCCACTTTTATTTTTGCAATCAGCTGGTCGGCGATTTGTTCGAGGTGACCGGCAGCGGCGTCTCTTGGCTTGGCGAGGAAATCGACGGCGCCGAGCGCGAGAGCTTTGAGAGTGGCGTAACCGCCCTCTTTCGAATGGGTGCTAAAGAGAATCACCGGCAAGGGAGCGCGCCGCATAATAAGGCGCAGCGTCTCCATGCCGTCCATGCGAGGCATGTCGAGATCAAGCGTTACGACGTCCGGCTGCAGCTCTTCAATTTTTTTCAAAGCGAATGCGCCGTCCATGGCGGTGCCAACAACTTCGATGGCCGATTCGCGCGCGAGAATCGCGGGGATCAGTTTCCGCATAAGAGCGGAATCATCAACGACGAGGACTCGGATGCGTTCACTCATGCGATGGCTCCAAGGGGGGTAGAACGAACCAGGCGCGAGAGGACCGCAGGAACATTCAGGATAAGGACAACGGTACCGTCACCGAGAATGGAAGCACCGCTGACCAAATCGCTGGAGACGATTTCGCCAGGCAGAGCTTTGATGACCAATTCTTCTTCGCCAACCAGGCTATCCACGAGAAGACCAAAGCGTTTTTCCGCGGCACCGATGACAATGACGAAATGTTTTTTTCGGACCGGCTGCGTGTCGATGCTGCGCAAACGGCTAAGGTGATCCAACCGAACGAGAGTAAGAATTTGCTCGCGAAGACGCAGAACTTCACGCTGGTCGATGCGGTGAATTTCGGGAGCGGTGATGCGGGTAATTTCCACGACGGAGGAAAGCGGGACGGCGAAAAGACGGCCGCCGACGCGGAAAAGCAAGGTCTGGATACTCGCGAGGGTGAGCGGAGCGCGAAGCTGAATCGTGGTGCCCCGGCCTTTTTGCGAGGAAACGTGAACGGTGCCCTTGAGGCGGTCGAGGACGGTGCGGACGACATCCATGCCGATGCCGCGACCAGAAACTTCGGTTACCTCGGAAGCGGTGCTGAATCCCGACTCGAAAATAAGATTGAACGTTTCCTGGTCGGTCAGGCGCTTGGCCTCTTCGGGTTTCAGGATTCCCTGCTCAATAGCGCGGGCCCGCAAGGCGACAGGATCAATGCCCCGGCCATCGTCACGGACTTCGATAACAACCTGCGTGCCCTGGTGATAAGCATTGAGATAGATCGTGCCGCGAGCTGGCTTGCCGGCGGGCAGACGTTCATCAGCGGGCTCAATGCCATGGTCCACGGAGTTGCGAACCAGATGCATGAGCGGTTCAGCAAGGGCATCGAGAATGCCCTTATCGAGATCTGTGTTCTGGCCGGAAAGTTCGAGAGCCACATCCTTGCCGCACTGCTTGGCAACATCGCGGACGACGCGGGGAAAACGCCGGAAGAGCTGTTCGACAGGCACCATGCGTATTTTCAATACGCACTTGTGAAGCTCGTCGAGGATGCGAGCTTGAAACGCCATGGCGTCAGCAAGTTTCGCGCGCAAGGGATCGCGGGCATGCTTCTGGTCGAATTCGGTAAGCGTGCGATTGAGCATGGACTTTCCGATGATCAATTCGCC
>Ga0137415_10003564_pt1 | contig 15464 bp, 15 predicted proteins | sample CZODoug3_1_1_16f_FD_183082 | JGI IMG/M metagenome (GOLD analysis project Ga0137415, IMG submission 183082) | Vadose zone soil fungal communities from Angelo Coast Range Reserve, California, USA - CZODoug3_1_1_16fungal (Hybrid Assembly) | ecosystem: Environmental > Terrestrial > Soil > Vadose... | reverse complement strand
CCTCTTGGGTTACGCTCGCAGTTGTAGCGGCCGCCTTCTGAGGCGGGCGCTTTTCGATGTCGAGCAATAAATTAGGAATTGTCATTCTGAGCCCATCCGACGAGGATGGGCGAAGAACCTCAACTTAGAACACTCCGACCAATTCCCGTTAGCCGGTTCCGTTGTCGTCTCGCAGCATATTGCGCACTCTGCGTTTACCCCTACATCGTCCGAAACAAAAAATGCCAGGTAACATCCACCCCCGCGTGCACCAGCGCCGAAGCAAAAATCGATCCCGTCCTCCTCCAAGTCCATCCATAAAACAGCCCCGCAATCGCCGCCAGAATCACGTACCGCCAATTCGGAAATCCCAAATTCGTAATATGCGAAAGCCCAAACAGCATCGACGCCGTCCACCACCCCGCAAACTCGCTCTTCGAAGCCCGCTCCAAAAAATTCTGCAGCAACCCGCGAAACAGCAACTCCTCCGGCCACGCCGTCAAAAATAAAATCCCCAACGAACCCACCAGCAACCCTCGCCAATTTCCCCAATGCGGATCAAACGCAATAAACCGCATCTTTATCCCCAGCGGTATCGCCACGCACCCAAACAAAACGAAACTCCCCAGCACATACAACTCCCAGCGTCTCCCCCAACCGATCGAATACCCTACGCCCTTCGCCCTCCGCACCAGCAGAAAACACGCCAGCGCCACATTCACCGCCATCAACACTGTAAACACATATGCCAGCCGTCCACCTGGATACGGCCACATCCAGTGAGTCGGCCCGAATTTCACAAACACCCACACGCCAGCCACAATCAAAAAATCTTGCCAGCTTCCCGCAGCCGCCCCGCCCGACGAAACCGCCAACGCCAGCGGCACAAACACAAACGCCGCCATCGCCCCCGCTCGCTCCACCGCAAACGTCCCCGTCCCCACCAGATAAATCACAAACGCCACGAATACGCATGCGCCCAGCAAGAATCCCCCCGCCGGGCCGAATCTTCCCGCCAGTCCCTCCGCCACCCCGCGCGCTGCAAACACCAGCATCACCAGCAGCAAAATCGAAAACGTCGCCACCGTCGCCGCAAATGCGCGCCCCTCATACCCCTCCCAAGCCGCATACAGCGCCGCCCCCAAGCTCAACCCCGCCCAAATCCCCAGCATCGCCCAAACATTCAGTTGCCTCATCCGCGCATTCGCTCCTCACTCCTCATTCACCAATCTTGCCTCATCACTCCCCAACGCCACGCCAATTCTAATCGCTCCCCCTCCCAACCTCCCAATTCCTCCTTCAAGCACTGTCACCCCAATCTCCTGGCCGCCTCCGTGTAGCACAGGCTTCAGCCTGTGCTCTCCCCGTTTGGAGTGCGGTAGCTCAGCTACCGCTTTTACGACGCATACCAAGCCACAAATTCCGCGAATCCTCGCGCGCTGTGGCACGGCCATTCCTGGCTGTGCTCTTGGGTTGGCATTTCTCTTTTTCCGTCATCCCGACCAGAGTGGCCGGTCTTTTCTTCCGCGCCGTCCGCGGCGCGTCGGCCACGGAGTGGAGGGACCATGGCAACCAATCGTCCCATCTACAATTCGATGAAACGACCTCGCCCCTTTCCGCTCTCTCCTATCTGCCCGCTGCTATCTGTTCACTCTCTCTCTTCAAATGTCTTCTCTCACTAGTTCCCATGCGCCCATCCACGTTACGCATAGTCCCACTCGGGCTCCGGCTTCCTGCTAACTGATATCTGTTCGCTGTTATCCTCTTACTGATTACCGCCACCCCATGACCACGCGACCCAAATGAAACGCCTCTCCTACATCGACTGGCTCCGCGGCCTGGCCTGCCTCCTCATGTTCCAAACTCACTGCTACGACTCCTGGCTCCGCCCCGACCTCCACGATTCCGCTCTGTACAAGTGGTCCCAACTCGGCGGCACACTCCCCGCTCCCCTCTTCATCTTCCTCGCCGGCATTTCGATGGCGCTTGTTACCGAACGTCTCCGCGAAAAGGGAATTGCGCGCAACACAATCGCGAAACAAACCATCTTCCGCGGCGCCGAAATCTTCGCCCTCGGAATTCTTTTCCGCCTCCAGGAATACGCCCTCGGTTACAAATGGGTGCCGTGGACCGATCTTTTTCGCGTCGACGTCCTCAACATCCTCGGCCTCTCCATGATCCTCATGGCTCTCCTCTGCTGGCTCGCCTCGGCCGAGCAAATCGCCGCGGCCCGCACCCGCAGCATCGCCGGCGCTCTCACCGCTGCAACGCTAATCGCCATGCTCACGCCTCCACTCTGGACCACCCACCGCCCGCGCTTCCTCCCCTGGCCCCTTGAGTCCTACGTCAACGGCGTCCACGTTTTTCCCGAACCGCAGCACTGGCTCTTCCCGATCTTCCCCTGGGCCGCATTCGCTTTCGCTGGCCTCGCCGTCGGGTTCCTCGTCTACACTTCCTTCGCCCGCCGCAACGAAGCCCTCTTCTTTTTTCTCCTCGGCCTATCCGGCGCAGGCGCCTGCTGCCTCTCCCGCTTCTTCGACCAATCGCCCGTCCATCTCTACGCCGTCTACGACTACTGGCATTCCAATCCCAATTTCCTCCTCATGCGCTGCGGCATTCTCCTCATCATCCTCTTCCTCGTCTACGCCTGGTGCCGCTGGGGACTCGCGCAAATCGGGTTCAGCCCGGTCATTCAACTCGGCACCACCTCGCTCCTCATCTATTGGGTCCACATCGAGTTCGTCTACGGACGCCTCTCCATCCTGCCCAAGCGCGGGTGTTCCATCCCCAAAGCCACATTCGGTTTATTTGTGATTTTTCTAGCGATGTTAGCGCTGTCGATCCTGCGCGCGCGCTATAAGAAGGGAACTTCTGTTCCGAATCAGGCACTCAAACAAGTTCCATCGCTCACCTGCACCCCGCAAGCAACGTGTCATCCTGAGGCTATCCGATGAGGATAGCCGAAGGATCTCAAATTCAAATGTTTGCACGATGCAAACGCGCGCGATCCTCGCGTGTTCAACAGGGAAGGGCTGAATACTGAATGAGGGCTAATGCTGTCCAACCGGCGGCGCAGCCGGCTTCGGTGCCGGCAACTTGATGATCTTTTCATTCGGCCGCGCCAGGCCATACTCTTCGCGCGCGATCTTCCGAATCGTCTCCGGATCGCTCTTCAAATCCTGCATGTCCTGCTGCAATTCCAGATTTTCCTTGTTCAGCTTTTCCAGTTCCTGGCTGATCTTCTGAATCTCCTGCCGCTTCTGCCGCATCGCCAGGTAGCCATGCGTCCCGAAAATATCGTGCACCAGCAGCACCGCCACGAACACGCCCATAAGGTAAGGCGCATAGTGCAGCAAACTTCTCTTCGATTTTTTTCGCGGCTCGCTCATCAGTCCTTCAGGATCCAGTCGGAAGCTTCTTTCGCCAGCTTTGCCGTCGCCGCTTCGTTCTCCGCTTCCACATACAAACGCAGCAGCGGTTCCGTGCCGCTCAAGCGCAACAGCATCCAGGATCCATCTCCAAACACGAATTTTGCTCCATCCGTGCGGTCCACCGATACAACTTTCCTTCCCAGTAGTGTCGTAGCGTCCACCGCCGCCTTACGAATCGCATTTGCCTTCTGTTCGTCGGACAAGTGCAGATTCTCGCGCACCGGATGAAACTCGCGTCCCAATTTCTTGAACATCGCCCGCACCTGCTCGCCAATCGAAGCCCCCCGCGCCGCCGTCATCTCCGCCACCAGCAGGCACGCCAGTATCCCGTCCTTCTCCGGCACGTGCCCGCGAATCGTCAATCCCGCGCTCTCTTCGCCACCCAGCGCAATTTTGTCTTCGCGAATCAATTGCCCGATGTATTTGAACCCAACCGGCGTTTGATACGTAGACTGTCCATGGGCTTTTGCCGCCGCGTCCACCATCTGCGTAGTCGCCACGCTGCGCGCCACCGGCATTTTCCATCTGCGCGATTCCACCAAGTAGTCGTATACCAGCGCCAAAATTAAATTCGGCTGAATCCAAGTCCCATCGCCATCCACAATTCCAAACCGGTCCGCATCTCCATCCGTCGCCAGTCCAACCTTCGCGCCAGTGTCCTTCACTGCTTTGCCCAGCGGCGCCAGATTTTTCTCATCCACGTCCGGCCCGCCCCCGCCAAACAGACAATCCCGCTCCGTCCGCCGCGCCGTCACCGCGATCCCATGATCCCCCAGCGCCTTGTCCAAATAACCGGCGCCAGCTCCGTGCAGCGCATCCGTCACCACCTTCAGCTTCGCCTTCTGAATCACCTCAAAGCGCACCAACTCCTTCAACCGCTTCAAATACTCCGCTTTCAGATTAACGATCTCGCCCGCGTCCTTCTTCGCATGGCCGTCCTGCGTCTCGCTTCCTGCTCTCAATCCCTCTTTCGCCAGAATCCGCGCCACTCGCGCTTCAATGTCCTTCGTCACCCCTGGCAGCGCCGGCCCCGCATCCGCGCTAGAAAATTTCAGCCCGTGATACTGCGCCGGGTTGTGGCTCGCCGTGAAATTGATCGCCCCATCCAATTTCCGCCGCTGAATCTCGTAAGCAATCGCCGGCGTCGGCGTAAACGTCTCGCATAGCAGCGTATGAATCCCATGCTCCTGCAAAATCCTCACCGCCAGCGCCGAAAACTCCTCCGAATAAAATCGAGTGTCGTACCCCACCAGCACCGACGGCCGCTTCTTCTTCTCCGTCAAATGCTCCGCAATCGCCCGCACCGCCAACCGCACATTCGCAAACGTAAAATCATCCGCAATCAGCCCCCGCCACCCGCTAGTCCCAAACTTTATCGGCGACACCATCTGTGTAGTAGCCATAGTCCCCACATTCTACCCACACAATCCCATTCCGTGTAGGGCCGGTTTCATGCCGCCCTCTTGATTCGCTTTTGTAGGGGCCAGGCTCGCCCGGCCCTCTTGGGGTTCTTGTAAGACATCCATTCCTGCCTGTCCTGAGTGAAGTCGAAGGGGCTGTGCTCTTCGATCTATCCTGCTCCATACAACTCCTGAACTTGAGGGTGCCCACCCCATGCGCTTTCCGCAAAGGGTGGGCTCTTACGATCCAACGAAACTAATCTTCTTCCTCCTCGTCCCCTTCTTCTCTGCGCCCTCAGCGTCTCTGCGTTAAACTTTCTTCCCTCCCCAAATCCACTACAATATCTGCGAGAAAACCATGCCCACCCAATTCCGCCTCGTCCTCGTAACCTGCCCCTCTCTCCCCGAAGCCCGCAAAATCTCCCGCTCCGTTCTCGAAAAACACCTCGCCGCCTGCGTCAACATCCACTCCGCCCCTGTGGAATCCATCTACCGCTGGAAAGGTAAAATCGAAACCGCCCGCGAACACCTTCTCCTGATTAAAACCACCACCCGCCGCCTGAAATCCCTCGAAAAAGAAGTCCTCCGCCTCCACTCCTACGAAACCCCCGAATTCCTAGTCCTACCCATCTCCTCCGGCTCCAAAGCCTATTTCCGCTGGCTAAGCGACTCCTGCAAACAGTAATGGCCGACCTTCAGGTCGGCCATTCTCGTCTTTCTCTGTGTTCTCTGCGCTCTTTCTCTGTGCCCTCTGTGTGAACCTCTTCCTCTTGTTTTAAATCTTTATTTCGTTGCTTCCTTCCTCACACATACAAAAGCGCCTGATCCAAATCCGCAATAATATCCTCCACATCCTCAATCCCCACGCTCAATCGCACCAAACTATCCGTAATCCCCACAGCTTCCCGCACCTCTTTCGGCATCGAAGCATGCGTCATCTGTGCCGGCAGCGAAATCAAAGACTCCACTCCGCCCAAACTTTCCGCCAGCGCGCAAATCTTCACCTGGTTTAAAAAACGCCGCGCCGCCCCCTCATCTCCCAAATCAAACGCAATCATCGCCCCCGGACCCTTCTGTTGCCGCCGCGCCAACTCATGCTGCGGATGCGTAGCCAGCCCCGGATAATATACTTTCCGCACCTTCGGATGAGCATCCAGATGCCGCGCCACAGCCAAACCATTCGCGTTGTGCTGCAGCATCCGCACCGCCAGCGTCTTCAACCCGCGCGAAACCAGAAAGCAATCCATCGGCGCAAGTCCCGCTCCCGCCGACCTCTGCAGAAAATAAATCCTCTCCGCATCTTCCGGCCGCGTCAAAATCACCGCCCCGCCCGTCGCGTCGCTGTGCCCATTCATGTACTTCGTCATCGAGTGCACCACAATATGCGCGCCCAGTTCGATCGGCCTTTGCAGATACGGCGTCAGAAACGTATTGTCCACCACCAAAGTAGTTCGCCGCTCGTTCGCCAGTTTCGCCATCCCCGCAATATCCGTAATCCGCAACGTCGGATTCGTCGGCGTCTCCACGTACAGCATCTTCGTGTTCGGTCGCATCGCGCCCAGCACCACCGCCGGGTCCGTCGTGTCCACAAAACTAAATTCCAATCCAAAATGAACCAGCAATTGGGTTGATAACCGGTAAACGCCGCCATACACCGCTTCTGAAAGCACCACGTGATCTCCCGGCCGCAACAACCGGAACACCGCGTCAATCCCCGCCATTCCAGAGGTGAACACATACGCCGCGTGTCCGCCCTCCAGCTTCGCTACCGTGCGCTCCAGCGCCTTCCGATTCGGATGATTCGTCCGAGCGTAGTCGTATCCGCCTCGCGACTTTCCAAGCTCCTCATACACGTATGTCGACGTCTGATAAATCGGCGCGACCACCGCCCCTGTCGAAGGATCCGGCTCCTGGCCCACATGTATCGCGTTCGTGGCAAATCCCATGTCTTCTCCTCAATTTCTACTGCGCTCCGTAACCCATCATACTTACAAGACCCCGAACGGTGAGTCAAATCTTCGATCTTGCTTCGTATACGAAGCAAGGTAACAACTTACCTGCAGTGTCCCGCTCACTTTTCTCGCTCCTAAACCAACTTGACCTGCGCGCATTTTCCAGCCAACATACTCAAGAAACGGCCATGCGACTCACCCGGTTCTCTCGTTCAGCTTGCCTTGCTGTGCTCTTCTTCACCGCGTGCGTTTCTGCATCTGCGCAGCAAGCCGCGCCTCCAAAAGAGACGCCCGCTCCAGCACCGATTCCACGTCTCACAATTGAAATCACCGGAGGCGATGCGGACAAGCCCGTCGAAAACGCCAGCGTCTATCTCAAAACGCAGCAGGATCGTTTAATCAAAGACAAAAAGTCCGAAGTCAACGTCAAGACCAACATGCAAGGCATCGCCCACGTTCCCGAACCGCCGTTGGGACGCGTCCTCATTCAAGTTGTCGCGGAAGGCTGGAAGCCCTACGGCCACTGGTACGACATCACCGATTCCAAGCAAGTCGTCAAGATTCACCTTGATCGCCCCCCGAAGTGGTATTAAATTCCGCCGAACCGCCGCTCAAAAAATGTTTCACGCGAATGTTCCACGGACTTTCTCTCTTCACATCTTCTAAACTGAAACAGTTTTCCGCTTCAAAGCTCGTGTCGGCGAAACAATTTGTGCTTTTCTGCCAACAACTCTGTGTCCTTCGTCGCTCCGCGCGGAAATTCTTTCCCTCTCTCGCAACAATCTCTTCGCATTGCACTAAAATTGTGCAATCCGTATCATCGTGTTGAATTTTGCGGAGTTAACCCTGCTGCGAGCTCTTCTTTCCACAAGGTTATCAACATTCATGTGCAAAACTTCATCGCACAGAAATAATTCTTACTGCACTTCGGCATCTCTCGTGCTACAACAACACCCGTTCTACTTTTGACCTGTTCCATTCCCGGATGCTACATTCCTTTACACGGGCTCAAGACTAATCAATCGGAAGGCACGGGGCCGCGGCTGGCGAATAAGCGGAAAATTGTCATCCTGAGGGCATCCGACGAGGATGCCCGTAGGACCTCAGCTTCAAATGTTTCCGTAATTTCTCATTCGGACGGCATTTTCTTTCGAAACTCGAGCTCCAATCGCAGCTTCTCTATGCCAGACTCTTACGACGGTCCTTTCTCTCTCCTGCGCATGTTCTGGGGTAATCTCGCCGCGCGCCCGCTGCGTTGCGGGCTCAGCATCCTCGCTATCGCGATCCAGGTAGTTTTAGTCCTGATGATCGTCGGCCTCACCAGTGGTATCGTCGCCGAGTGGGGCAAGCGCGTCGAAGGCGTCGGCGCCGATCTTCTAGTCCAGCCCCCCAACTCCTCCATCTTCTTCGCTTTCTCGAGCGCTGTTATGCCGGAATCTCTAGGCGACAAGATCGCCAACCTTCCCGCCGTCGACGAATCCGCCCCCACCCTGATCCTCTCCGACCCCAAGACTCTCATCAACGTCTTCGGCATCGATTACAAACGCTTCAACGCCCTCAGCCAGGGTTTCATCTTCCGCGCCGGTCGCCCCTTCCAGGCTCCCGATGAAGCGCTCGCCGACGACATCATCGCCCAGACCCGCCACATCAAAGTCGGCGACACCGTCACTCTCGTCAATCATTCCTTCACCATCTCCGGCATCGTTGCCCACGGCAAAGGCGCGCGCTTTTTCATTCCCTTGAAAACCGGGCAAGACATCGTCGGCGCGGAAAATCACATTTCCATGGTTTTCGTCCGCAGCAAGGGCGACACCGAAGCCGCCCGCGCCGAAATCCTGAAGCTCGATCCGCAAAATCGCATCCGCTCCATGTCCGAATACGTCTCGCTCATGAACTCCTCCAATCTCCCCGAACTGAAACCCTTCATCAAAACCATGGTCGGCCTCGGCATCGTCATCAGTTTCCTCGTCGTCCTGATGAACATGCACACCATGATCCTCGAGCGCACCCGCGAAATCGGCATCCTTAAGGCTCTCGGTTTCTCCCGGCTCGACGTCGTCAAGATGCTTCTCGGTGAAACACTGTTCCTCACCATCGCCGGCAGCCTCCTCGGCATCGGCATCACCTTTCTCACCGAAGCCATCCTCAAACAAACCAACCCCGGCCTCTCCATTCTTCTAACCCCCCGCTGGGTCTTCGGCTCCATCGGCCTCGCCCTAATCGGCGCCTCCTTAGGCGCCACAGTCCCCGCCCTCCGCGCCTCCAGCGTAGACCCCGTCGAAGCCCTCGCCTACGAATAACGAATTTCTTATCTCTCTATTTCAATGGCGCTGGTAAGAATCAGTTCGGCATGGTCAAGGAGATCAGCGGCAACGGCAACACCCAGGTCCTTTCCAAAACCCTGGACAATACCACCGACCGCATCACCGGCCCCGTAAAGCAATTCGACATGCAGCAAATGACGCAGGAGATGCAGCAGCACCGGAAGCAGCCGCAACGCTAGCCCCAATCCAAGCCTTGAGCATTCTCAACTTCTATTCTAAAATCGTTCTTGCTCTCAGGTGGATCGCCTCAGCGTCCTGCCTGCCACTTTCCACCGATTTGCCATCCTCTTCGTTAAGGGGCTTTCTTGGATACACCATCGGAAAAGTTTCTGCCCGCACGCGTTGTTGAACGCCGGCAAATTGCCGAAGACCTTTTTGTCCTCAAAGTCGATCCTGGCGGCGCGTATGACTACAAGGCCGGTCAATACGCCACCCTCGGTATCGATCGCGACGGCAAACGCATCGAGCGCGCCTACTCCATCGTCTCTTCGCCTTATGAGCGTGCCCTCGAATTCTTCATCGAGCATGTTCCCGCCGGCCAGCTCACTCCGCTCCTAAACGTCCTCCAGACAGATAATCCCCTCTATCTCCGGCGTTTTGCCAAGGGCCGCTTCACTCTCGATCTGAAAAGCGGCCACACCAATCACCTGCTCCTTGGCACCGTCACGGGAGTTGCGCCCTACGTCAGTTATGTCCGTACGATTTTTCAGGATTGGAAAAAGGGCGGGTCGCCTATGCCCGGCGAGCATCGCCTCTTTTGCGTCCATGGCTCCAGCCACGCCCACGAATTCGGCTATCGCGACGAACTTGAAAAAATCGCTGCCGAAGCTCCCTGGTTCAAATACGTTCCCACCATCAGCCGCACTTGGGATAACCCGGACTGGCATGGCGAACTCGGCCGCGTCGACGACCTCGTCCGCAAATATGTTGAAGTTTGGAATCTAACTCCGGCCGACACGACTGCTTATCTCTGTGGTCATCCCGGCATGGTTGAAACCGGCCGCGGCATGCTGCAACGCGCCGGTTGGAAAAAAGAACACCTGCAATTTGAAATCTACTTCATCCCCGGCACTCCCGGCACCTAACCTGACGCCACTCCATCCTATCCTGTGGCACAGTCACTCTTGACTGTGCTCTTGGGTTTGCTTTTCTCTTAGTATGTCATCCCGACCGGAGTGGCCGGCCTTTTCTCCCGCGCCGTCCGCGGCGCGCCGGCCACGGCGCGGAGGGACCGTGGCAACCAATCATCCCGACCACAACTCGACGAAACCACCTCGCCCCTCTTTGCTTTCCCTCCCTCTTCTCAGTGCCCTCTGCGTTAAGTCCCCTCTTCCTTCCACCCAAAAATAAAACGGCACAGTCGAAACTGTGCCGCCGCCGCTTCCTGTTATCTGTTCGCCGTTATCTGCTATCTCGCTTCACTCACACCCCCGGCGCCTTCTCCTCCAACTCATCCGCCACATCCCGCAACACCCGCGCCGGCACACTCACATGCACCACATCCCCGTCCCCGCTAACCGCATCAATCCGCAATTTCCCATCCACCATCGCCACCCGAACATGATCCCGCGCGTCCGCCACATCCACCAACTCCACATTCGGATACTTCTCCAACTCTTTAGCGATTTCGCGCAAAGCTGGAAGAAATGGCCGCATCTCTTGCGTCGCGTGATTCAGCCGATCCTTCGGCATGAAATGCATCCCAGTCGCCACAATCGTCGCCGGCACCCAGAAATGCACATGCGAACCGCCCGACCGGTGTTCATCCACATCCACGCGAATCACTCCCTCATGAAACACATACGCCCCTGCCATTGCCATAGTAGCGCCCAAACCCAGCGCCGCCTTCGCCAGTATCAGCATGTTCTCCTCCCAATCAACGTAGCGGCCACTTTCAAGTGGCCAAGCCCACCGCCCTTGCCCAAATCTATTTTCAATTTTCCAATTTCAATTTTCTATCTTTCAGTCCGCCACGTTCTTCGAATCCACCCAAATCCGCACCGTATTCTCGCTGTCCTTCACCGTCACCAGTTCCGTATCCCCGTGCCCCGAAAGCGCCTTCAGCGCCGCCACGATGTCCAGCTCATCCTTGCCCGCCGAAAACAGCGCATCCACCACCTTCATCGGCACCTTGATGTCTACTTTCGATCCATGCCCCGCGCCGGCCTTCGCGCCCGTCTTTTCGTCCTTCGCGGCCTCTTTCTTGCCCTCGGACTTGTCCGTCACATGGATGTACAAATATCCCGCGCTCTTCGCCACCCGCACATCGTTTTCCTTGTTCTGCACGGTCACATACTCGCCGTCGCGCGAGCTCCGCACCGCGTCCAGGATCACCCGCAAGTCCACGTCGCCCGTGTGCATCGAGTCGATGCGAACCTTCCCATCGTGCAGATTGTTCTTATTGATCGCGGGAATCACTTTCGCCGCCATTTCCACCGGCACATTCACGCGTACCGTCTCCCCGCGGTCCTCTTTGCTCTCCACGCGCACATGGATCCACTGCTCCGATTTACCGCTAGAACTGGTCGTAGTGTCTTGTGCAATCGCGGCGCTTGCCAGCAATGTGGCGGCCGCCAAAACGAACGTGAAACTAAGTACGAGGAATCCCCTAGAAGTCTTCATGGCACACTCCTTGTCTACCAATACGCCAAGGTGCGCCCAAAAGTTCCAACCTATATTTAAGAAGGGAATTCTAGCTTCGAACCGCTGCCGCAAGTGGGGTAAGTAAGGATTGCTGAAACCATCGCCTGCGGCACAACGTGCTGAAGGCTCTCAGGATGGCTAACCTACTGGGAAAAAAGCCTTTGCGGTGCCAATTTCCGAGGCAAGGCACTTCTGCTAATTCATTACACAGGCGTGTCATCCCGACCGGAGTGGCCGGCCTTTTCCTCCGCGCCGTCTGCGGCGCGCCGGCCACGGAGCGGAGGGACCGTGGCAACCAACACTCCTCGCAACGACTCGATGAAATCGCCTCGATTGGCCTCCTGCTATCTGTTCGCTGTTATCTGCTCGCCCTGCGAACAGACTCCGCCGCTCTCAAACTTAGTTACCCTACAAGCGAAACGCCCAATACCCCGGCCCAACCCTCATCGAATGGTGCCACGCCAGCGGAAACGCCCACCACACCAGCGCCCCCAAAACCGCCTGCCCCACCGCCAGCGGCAAAATATTCCTCTCCCGCGCGAACAGCCAAGACATCGCCACTCCGCCCGCCAGCGTCAGCGGCACCAGCACCGGATTCGGCCAGTGCAGCGCCGCAAAAATCACCCCGGCCACTCCCGCCGCCGGCCACGCCTTTTCAAAGCAACCGAGCAACCGGTTCGTCAAATAAGAATTAAGCGCCACCTGTTGTAACACGCAAAAAGCAAAATACCCGGTAAACCGCCGCGGCTCGATCAGATGCGCCGGCAATCGCTGCAACATCCCCAAAAAAAGTCCCGCTCCGCAAACAGCCACCGATGCAATCGCAAAAAAGGGAACCGCTCTTCGCGTCGCCGCCCATAAATTATCCGCTCGCCATCCCAGTGTCTTCGGCGTGTCGTGGCGCAGCACCGCGCTCACCACCAGCCAGGCAGCCAACACCCACCAAGTCTGCGGCGAGGCCTCCTGCCACTTCCAAATGTACATTCCCACCAACGCTGCGAATCCCAGTGCCTCCACCAAATACCATTTCTTCCCCGCGCGCTCCGACGCCATCAATTCTCCAATTCGTTCCCGTCGCTCTCATGTCGCACCTGAATCAGCCGCAACACGCTCATGAACAGTTCCTCGATCTCGTCCTCCGATGCCAGGTCCTTTCCCAGAAATTCCAGCAACTCGAAATCAGGAAACCCTCGGTTCGTAATCCTCCCGGGCAACTCCTCGCGCAGCCTCTTCGCCGGGACCGCCCCTGCCGTTCGAATCTCCTCAAACGCCACCCGGTGCAGCGTATCCTGAAACAGCGAACTATCCAGCAAGTTGCAAAGCTCCACCCGCGTCGCCGCTCTTACCAAATTCGAGCAAAGCAACCGCAAAGCCTGCCTCTCCTGCCTCAACTCCTCATCCTTATCCATTTTCCCCAATCCATGTGGCACAGCCATCGCCGCCCCAATCCCGCGCCTTTTGCGGGACGATTTCTCCTTACCCTGAGCTTCGAAGGGGCTGTGCTCTTTCTTTTCTTCTCAGCGATCTCAGCGCTCTCAGCGTCCTCGGCGTTAAATTCCCCTCTTCTTCTCTACCGCCCACCTCTAAACACGATTATGTTCTACTAATAATGGTATCAACGGAGCTCGCTGAACATCTAAATCTCAGCCCAATCCAAAGGAGAAATGCTCGCCATGCCAGCTCCACACCGCGTCCTCATCCTTGGCGGAGGTTTCGCGGGTCTCGTCGCCGCACAAACTCTCGAGCGCGCCGACGTCGACATCACCCTCCTCGATAAACGCAACTTCCACCTATTCCAGCCTCTCCTCTATCAAGTCGCCACCGGTTCGCTCTCCCCCGCCGAAATCGCCGCGCCCATCCGCGCAGTCCTAAGCCGCCAGAAAAATGTTGAAGTTCTTCTCGGTGAAGCCGTAGACATCGATCCCCAAGCCAAAAAAGTCCTTCTCGCCGACGGCGACTCATTTCCCTACGACACCCTCATCATCGCCACCGGCTCCCAGACCTCCTACTACGGCAATGACCAGTGGCGCGAAAACGCTCCCAGCCTCAAATCCGTCGAAGAAGCCACCAGGATGCGTCACAACCTCCTGTATGCCTTCGAACGCGCCGAGCGCGCCGAAACCGAAGCCGAGGAGCGCGCCTGGCTCACTTTTGTAATCGTCGGTGCCGGTGCAACCGGCCTCGAACTCGCCGGCGCCATCGCCGAAATCGCTCACCATACTCTGAAGCACGATTTCCGCCGCATCCGCCCGCAGGAAGCCCGCATCATTCTTATGGAAGGCGGCCCGCGCGTTCTCCCTCCTTATCCCGAAGATCTCTCCGCCAAAGCGGAAAAGCTCGTCAAGAACCTCGGCGTGGAAATCATGCTCGGCGCCTTCGTCACCAAGATCGACGCGGAAAGTGTCTGCTATCGGCACGGCGAAACCTCCGGCACCGTCCCCGCGCGCACCGTCTTCTGGGCCGGCGGCGTCACCTCCACTCCCTTCGCCCGAAAAGTAGCCGAGCGTCTCAACGCCGAAACCGACCGTTCCGGCCGCTTGAAGGTCAATCCCGACCTCACCGTTCCCAACCATCCCGAAATTTTCGTCCTCGGCGATTTGGCAAACTCCTATGATGCAAAAGGCAAACCGCTGCCTGGCGTCGCCCAGGTCGCCATCCAGGGAGGGAAATACGCCGCCAAACTCATCAAAGCGCGCCTCGCCGGTCGCACTCTCCCTCCATTCAAATATTTCGACAAGGGCGACATGGCCGTCATCGGCCGCGCCGCCGCCGTCGCCAACGTTTTCGGCATTCACGTCTCCGGCTTCATCGCCTGGTGCATCTGGCTCTTCATCCATTTGATCTACATCGTCGAATTCCAAAGCCGCATCATCGTCCTCATCCAATGGGGCTTCCTCTATCTCACCTTTAGCCGCAGCGCCCGCCTGATCACCGGCGAACTCTCTCCCGACCCACCCACTCCCCGTCCCGGTTCCAAACCTTCCCATTTGTAGGGGAGGGGCTCGCCCCTCCCTCTCGGGTTTCTCTTGTGTCCGCCCTTCTGGGTTGCTTTTTCTTTTGTGGCACAGCCATTCCTGGCTGTGCTCTTGCGTTGCTCATGTCTTCGTAGCGCCCGCCTTCCGAGCCGGGCCGTCCGCTCGTTCTTGAAAAATTGTCATCCTGAGCGCATCCGATAAGGATGCGCGAAGGACCTCAACCTCAAATCCTCCACGCAACTCAGTGGGCCAGGTTCCCCGTGCGCAACGTTACCGCGCATCGGTCCTCTCACCACAATTTCCACTGCTACTCTATCCCCATGCCGCTCTCTCTCCCCGAAACCCAACCCTGGGACCCCGTCTCCCGGTACGCCGGCATCTCCTGGCTCCTCGTCTATTCTCTATTCCTCCTGCACGCCTTTCGCGACACCTCCGGCTTTCTCTTTCCCGATCTCGTCAATCTCATGATCCACGAAGCAGGCCATCTCTTCTTCAGTTGGGGTGGCAACACCTTGATGATCCTCGGCGGCACCCTCGGCGAACTTCTCGTCCCTCTGCTCTGCGGCCTGTACTTCCATTTCCACGGCCAAACCTACGGCTTCACCTTCTCCGCCTTCTGGTTTTTCGAAAATTTTCTCTACATTGGCACGTACATGAAGGACGCCCGCGCCGCCGCCCTTCCCCTCGTCAACGGCGACATCGGCGATTGGACCATCCTCTTCGGTCAGTGGGGCCTTCTCCCCGATGACCTGAAAATCGG